>Ga0209167_10000953_pt1 | contig 18519 bp, 15 predicted proteins | sample Coa_R1_9_FD_187154 | JGI IMG/M metagenome (GOLD analysis project Ga0209167, IMG submission 187154) | Surface soil microbial communities from Centralia Pennsylvania, which are recovering from an underground coalmine fire - Coalmine... | ecosystem: Environmental > Terrestrial > Soil >... | reverse complement strand
CCAGCGTGTCTGAGGAAGGGAAGGCGTTCATCATTGCTGGCCGAAACGGCAGTCACGGGACACACCTGAACTGGAATTACCTATGGATGCCGTTTGCTGCCGCGGTCGTGCTGACAATCGCTTTGGGTATCTATTCCTATCGGACGGGAAGAAGCCATGGCCTCGAGCTAGCCCGGGCAACGCCGAGTGGCGTCGATGCCCAGGTCGACGCCATCGAACGGCGGCTGAGCGATACGGGGCACGAGCGTGAACTGTTGCAAACTCAGCTCGCAGACCGCGACCGGGTCATTCGGGAACTGCGACGTCAAATAGAAAGCGAAATCGCTGAGTTGAATGGGGCGAGGAGCACCCAGGCCGGTCTGGAGCGGGCTCTCCAACGTGATCAGACTGAGAAACAGCAAGCAGCACAAGAACAGAACGGCCTCCGTCAGAATCTCGCTGTCGCTCAGGTCTCACTTGGGAACGTGCAGAAGGAACTCGATTCGTTGCGGGAGCAGCGCCAGCAAGATCAGGCGCGCACGAACAGTCTGACAGCGCAAATCAACGATCTATATGGGCAGCTTAAGGAGGGAGAACAAACAATTGGCAAGCAACAGGACCTGCTTGCCGAAGACAGGGACATTCGCGACTTGATGGGCGCTCGCGACCTTTATATAGCCGAGGTCTATGACGTAGCTCGGGACGGCACCACTCGAAAGCCCTACGGCCGCGTCTTCTACACGAAAGGCAAATCTCTCGTCTTCTATGCCTACGACTTGGATCAGCAGCCGGGCGTCAAGGATGCCAGCACGTTTCAAGCTTGGGGACAGAACGGTCCGAGCCAGCAGCACGTGCTCAATCTGGGCATCTTCTACCAGGACAGCATAGCCAAAAAACGCTGGGTACTGAAGTTTGATGACCCTCGCATGCTCGAGCAAATCAACGCGGTCTTCGTGACCGTGGAGCCTCATGGCGGAAGCCATCGGCCGAGCGGCAAGCACCTGCTTTTCGCTTCCCTGCGAATCGAGCCGAATCATCCCTAGTCCCGCAGTCTTCTTGCCGCCATTCGGAACGGTTGATTGGGCAAACTTTTCAACGAAGCCCAGCTGATACAAAGCTCCACTTCTCCAGCGTAGGTCGAGTGAGTTCGATTGAACCACTCGGCACAGGAGAACAAACGTGCGATCGCGCCATCTCGCTTATCTTGTCTGTCTAATCTTCTTCTTTGTCTTTGCCGTTAGAGGGCAATCGCCCAATGGAGCGATCAGCGGGCTGGTCGCTGATTCTTCGGGGGCAATCATAGTCGGTGCCGACATTTTGCTGGAAAATGACGCGACCGGTGTCCAGTATTCTGCCAAGACTAACGGAGACGGCATCTACTTGGTCTCGAACCTTGCACCGGGGACCTACCGTCTCCAAGTGTCAAAGATCGGTTTCAAGACGCTCATCAAACCGGATATCATTCTTAATCTCCAAGATTCGCTCGCTATCAATTTCACACTTCCCGTCGGAGCTACCTCTGAGGTCGTGACCGTGACTGCGGGTGCACCGATGGTCAACACCACCGATGGGTCGGTGAGCACGGTCGTGGATCAGAATTACGTCGCCAACATGCCGCTCAACGGCCGCAGTTTTCAGGATTTGATCCTGCTCACGCCGGGGGTCGTGACGCAAACCCCTCAGAACAGTCCTAATTCGCAGCTTGGTGAAACCGGTGAGTTTAGTGTGAATGGTCAGAGAACGGAATCGAACTACTACACCGTCGACGGCGTCAGTGCAAATGTTGGGGCAGCGCCCGGAGTGCAGATGCTGTCCTGGGCCGGAGGAAGCGGCTCTGTTCCCATGGCAAGCGCTTTGGGCACCACGCAGGCCTTGGTTTCCGTCGATGATCTGCAGGAGTTTCGCGTTCAGAGCTCGACGTACTCGGCGGCGTACGGCAGAAACCCTGGCGGACAGTTTGCCTTTGAAACGAAATCGGGGACCAATCAGTGGCACGGAACGGCATACGATTACCTCCGAAACGGCGTGTCTGATGCCAACGACTGGTTTAACGACTACTTGGGCGTCCCACAGTTCGCTTTGCGGCAGAATGATTTTGGCGGCGCAGTCGGTGGCCCGGTAGAGATTCCGGGCATCTACAATGGCAAGGACAAAACATTCTTTTTTGTCTCCTATGAGGGGTTGCGGTTGGCGCTGCCACAAGAAGCTACCGTAAACTACGTTCCCGACGCCACGCTGCGCACAACGGCGCCAACTCCACTTCAGCCAGTGCTCAATGCCTTTCCCGTTGCGAATGGGCCGGAAGTAGGGAACGGGATTGCCGAATTTTTCTCCAGCTGGTCGAATCCCAGCTCGCTTGACTCGACCAGCGTCCGCTTGGATCATGTCCTCAGCGACAATCTGCGCTTATTTTTCCGATTCAGCGACACTCCGTCGGAGGTGGAGAACCGGGGAAATGGACCCTATTCCACGCCGACGATGCTGGAGACATCGAAGTACCTGTCCCGCACCTACACGGGTGGGGCAAACAGCCTTTTCACCAATCGCCTGAGCAACGAATTTCGTCTGAATTACACTTCGAATCGGGTAACGAGCGGTATTTCGCTCGGGAGTTTTGGCGGGAGCACCGCGATCGACATGGCACAGGTGTCGGGGCTGGGGCCTGGCGCGGAACTCGACCTGCTCTTGCTTTATGGTGGGTATCAGGTCGGCATTGCTCAGGGGCAGTCGTCCGGCACTCAAAGACAATGGAATCTTGTGGACACGGCCACGTTCTCGCAAGGACGACATCAGTTCAAATTCGGTGTGGACTATCGAAGACTGTCGCCGGAAGCGATTCCCTTCAGCCCCTTCGTGGAGTACTTATACCTGAGCGAACCGGCGGTTCAATCGAACAACGCATTCGCAGTCGCGGCGAACTACGTCGCAGCGTATCCCTTATATACTAACTTCTCCGCCTTCGCCCAAGACGAATGGAAAGCCACTTCCAGGCTAAGTCTGTCTTTCGGATTGCGCTGGGAGCTCGATCCACCCCCGGGCGCGACGCAGGGACTCAAGCCGTACACAGTCGAAGGGTCAAATCCCAGCAACTGGACCCTTGCTCCGGAAGGAACAGCACTCTGGAAGACGACCTGGTACAACTTCGCGCCGCGCGTGGGACTGGCGTATGTGCTACGGAGCGCGCCCAACTTCGAGACGGTCGTGCGCGCTGGCGCCGGAATTTTCTATGATACGGGGCAGCAAGTTGGCTCCGTAGGGGTCCAGGGTCCCGGCTTTTCTTTGCTTAATATTCTGCCGTCTGCGTCATTTCCGCTGCCTGCCTCGCAGGCGGTCTTCCCGGTCGTCAATCCTCCTGTCGCACCCTACACTATCGTGCTAGCTTTTCCTTCCGACCTTCAACTTCCGTACACCACTGAATGGAATGGCACGATCGAGCAGGCGCTGGGCGAGTCTCAAGCGTTGAGTCTCTCCTATGTCGGTTCACACGCAGCGAGACTCTTGCAGATCGAGGAATTCTCCGGAAGTTTGGTGGGTAATCCAAACGCCGACTCGTTTGTCCTTTATCGGAATGGACTGACATCGGACTACAACGCGCTCGAGACTCAATTCAGGCGAAGACTGAGCCGCGGTCTGACGGCTTTGGCCTCCTACACTTGGTCGCACTGCATCGATTACGGTTCGGAAAATTGGCTCCTGGGGTACCAGCGCGGGAACTGCGACTTCGACGTGCGGCAGAATGTCTCGGCTGCCTTCTCCTATGACGTGCCGAACACGCGGCGAAGCAGGCTTTTGACCATGATGTTGAACAACTGGGGCATTGATGACCGGTTCTCGGCGCGGACGGCTTTTCCCGTAACTCTGACGGGCGACACAACATTTGATCCCGCCACGGGAAACGAATTCTACAGTGGCCTGAATCTCGTTCCCGGTGAACCCGTTTATTTGTACGGCTCGAATTGCGCTTCCGTCCTCCAAGGGCTGGGAGACCTCCCTCCCGGCAAAGCATGCCCCGGGGAACGGGCCATAAATCCGAATGCCTTCACCGCGCCATCCTCAGGTCTGGGCAATGCCCCGCGCAATTTCGTTCGCGGCTTTGGAGCCTGGCAGATGGATCTGGCAGTCCGACGCGAGTTTCCGATTTATGAGAATTTGAGAATCCAATTTCGCGCCGAAGCTTTCAACGTCTTTAATCACCCCGATTTCGGCTACATCAATCCGATGTTCGGCCAGAACACGTTTGGTCAGGCCACGGGCACCCTGGCAAGTACTTTGGGAATCCTGAACCCGCTCTACCAAATGGGCGGTCCTCGCTCAATGCAGTTCGCCCTGAAACTCATTTTCTAAGCTAATCGGCGGGACTCAACCGCAAGACGGAAGAAGTGTGCCCAGTGGACTGCGAAACTCGACGACGATGGAAGCTGCGCGCAGTCTCTCGTACCGGTCTGGCCGCCTGGATTTTGTTGTGGCCGGAGCATTCCGCCGTGCGGGGCCAAAAGCTGCCTCTAACGGTGAAGGATTCGATCGAGATATCGCAGATTCTGTATCCCGACGGCGACTCTCCAGCGCTGATCTCACCAGACGGCAAGAAATATCTCGTCGTGCTGGAGCGCGGGGACGTTAAACGGAATGGGAGTTGGGTGGAATTGATTTCAGGAAACACGGCTTCCATCGACGAAGCGCGGAAACCGAAAACACTCGCGCGCCTCTTCTCCAAATCGACGGCTGCGGCCGGAGACCTGATCAAGAATGTGCGCTGGCTCAACGATAGCGAGCACGTGGCATTCCTGTGGGACGATGGAGAGAGGCCGCGGAGAGTCGTCGCCATCGACGTACGAAGCGGTCAAATCAAGACCCTCTGCGAGTACCGTACTCCGATCGTGGACTTCGATGTTGGCCAGGACGGCCAAACATTCATCTTCACAGCCCAGGGCCAACACGATCAGGTGAAGGAGGCGTCGTTCGAAAAGAATGGCTTCGCCGTTACGGACCAATCTATCTGGTCTCTCCTCGAAGGGAATTTCGACGGTTGGACTCCGTATCTCGATTACGACACATTCGTGCGCTATGGCTCGGACGGCCGCCTCTGCAAAGTTCGCGAGCCGCAAGGCACGTGGTACATACCGCCAAATCTCCTGCGACTCTCGCCCAACGGTCGCTACGCGATCACGGTGCGCCCGGCGCGCGCGGTACCCGCGGAGTGGGATCGGTACACAGATTATCTGTTTCGACACGATTTTCTTCCGGCCGCCCGCCAGTATCCGGATGGGCCAAATCTGATTCTCCGCTACTTTGTCGTGGACACCAGGCGCAGAACCATCTGGCCGCTGTGGGATGCGCCTGAGAACCCGTCAGCCAAGATATTGTGGTCACGGGATAGCCAGTCCTTGATTATCGGACCGACCTTTCTGCCGGTTCGGTCGGCGAATTCGACTGGCCTATCAGGGCAAGCCGTCGCCGAAGTCGATGCGCGCACCGGTCGCTTTGTGACCATCCCGCTCCCGCCCAGCGCGCCTGAAGCCGAATACGCCCCAGCACACTTGCTCGAAGGCGGCGTGCTGGAGCTTGCATCCGCCGAAGAACAGGGACCCTCTTCCCCGAAACTGCAATTCAGCAAAGTTCGAGGGGCTTGGACTGAGATCCAGGCAAAGAATCTTGAACCTGTCCGCACACCCAGTGTACGGATCGAAGTCGTGGAGGATCCCAACACGCCGCCAGCGCTGTACGCGGCTGCTCCCGGAAATGCTTCCCGAAGGTTGATTCTTGACCTCGATCCTCAACTCAGTCGTTTTACGCTCGGTCACGTTGAGCTCGTGCATTGGACGGCAATGGATGGCAGACCCTGGACCGGTATGTTCTATTACCCCGTGCACTATCAAGCGGGCCGAGCCTACCCTTTAGTCATCCAGACTCACGGATATTTCTCGACACGCTTTTCGCTCGACGGCAGCTTTACCACGGCCTTTGCAGCTCAGCCTTTGGCCAATCGCGGGATCGCGGTGTTGCAGGTGGGAGGACCGGATGGCGGCAGTGCGGCGTTTACCGTTACCCCGAAAGAACCTCAGGTCTACGTGGCGGGATTTGAAGGCGCGATCAGGCATTTTGTCGCGGCCGGGTTGGTGAACCCGGAAAAGGTAGGGATCATTGGTTTCAGCAGAACCGGATGGATTGTCGAATATATGCTGACGCATTCACAGTGCCCTCTGGCTGCGGCCGAAGTGGCCGACAACATGGATGGCAGCTATGTCCAATATATCTTGTCCGACAGCCCGGCTAGGACAGAGTTGGAGGCTGACCTGGGCGCCCGCCCGCAAGGCGAAGGACTTGAGGCTTGGATGCGGTCAGCGCCTGGTTTCAACGCCTTTAAGATCCACACTCCCCTGCGTATGGAGGTAGACAGCGGACCAGCTGAGTCGGTTCTGGGAGCTTGGGAGATGTTCAGCAACCTGCGGTATTTGAGAAAGCCGGTCGAATTGTTCGTCATTCCGAATATTCAGTATGGTGTCCATATTCTGCAGAATCCAATGCAGCGTCTCGCGTCCCAAGGCGGAACGGTCGACTGGTTCTGTTTTTGGCTGAAGGATGAAGAGAGTTCCAGCCCCGCCAAAGCGGCAGAGTATGAGCGTTGGCGCCGGCTCAGGACTCTGCAAAAATAATCCGACTTGTTCAGCCTTCGTAAGTCAGTCACCGGCACACGAGCGGTCCTCGTACCTTGCGAACTCATGCGCGGGAGCAGAAATGATCCGGGAGAGACGGCCACGCGATGGAACGTCTCTCCCGGCGAACAGTTTTCCACTGTCTCACCTACTCGTCTGCCGGGTAGGCTGCCGCCGTGGCGTAGCTCGGCGGACTGACGTTGTCGAGGATGTCCATTTCACTCTTGCTACTCGGGTTCTGGACAGCGCGGATCGCGGGTGCCAGCTCGACGAGCTCTGGTTTCTGATACCTCATTGTGCTCACCTCCTTTCGGGAGAGATTAGGTTTTACAACCTAGGCCCATATTTGTGCCGCGAATGACCCTTCTGAAACGGGACTCGCGTGGAGCGGATACGCTGCGGTCGTTCGAGTGGGCGTTGGAGACAACGCGCCTGCTTCACTCATCCGCTTCGTACGCAGCCGTTGTTGCCAGGGAGTGATCGTTGTCCAGCACGGGAGCGCTCTTGGTTGTTGTGCTCTGGACTGCTCCGATCGCGGGTCCCAATCGAACAACTTCGGGTTTCTCGTAATTCATTGTCTTCACCTCCTTCCTTCATTGAGTTGCGGCCTTGCAAGCTTTGTTGACCTCTAGGTCCGGTAAAACAGGTGCGTTGCGCGATGTCGCTTCCACGCGTCGCAAAGATCGCGAAAATCATTGAAGACCTGTCGGCCAAGCTTCGAAGTTTCGAATGGCCGACAGCCAAGCCCCAACCGCGACGGTACGCATGAGACAAGGAACCGGAACTTTCTGGCCACGCCTTGCCTTCTGTATCGCTTCGCTCAGGGCTGTGGCATCCACAATTCCGGTACCCAGATCAGCCAGATGGTCAGTCAGTTTTCCGACGTCCGACCACTGCTCCCCAATTGCCTTCAGCGGCCATCGAGCCACAAAACCCTTTCGTTTTCGTTCCAGGATTTCGGGAGGGACGATTCCAGCGAGGGCCCTGCGCATGAGCGAGCGCCGGCGACCTGGACGCACCAGTTGCCCTCGCGGAATCCCGCAGAGAAATGCCAGGAGATCGCGATCGAGATAGGGATAACGCTTCTCATGGATGACTCCTGTTGTGGCAGGGCAGCATCCGAGCTGTCGGCGCAGCCCATCGAGGGTCATTAAGTTCTCCTGAAAGCTTGGCAGGGGACCAATTAGCTTCAGTCTCTTCTTGTAACCGCACAGCGCCGAGGAATTCCGCCTGACGAAAGCGGCTTGGAGCCACGCTGGCGCACGTTTTCCTCTCCGCGCTGTGAGCGAAGGCGGAAGAAACCCTTGCGTTGCCTCGAACAGAAGGTGAAACCAAGGCTTTTTCTTGTCTAGGGCCCACACTTTCAGCTCATGAGCAAAGGCGCGGACGCGGACCTGTGCGATGAGGTCCTCGAGCTCGGGAACAGGTGTAGGCACACCGCCGGTGACTTCGTCTCCGCCCAGCCCGGAGAGGACAACGCGGTTTCCCTGTCGGGCCAGGCACTCCCCAATCAGGTTGCCGGACCTGCTGAGGCCGACCGAGGCTGGGTCGGGACAAAATCCGACGCCTTCGAGCTGCAACTTGAGCGGCTCTTCGCAACTGACATCGATGTGGCATCCTTTGCGGCGCCGCTTTTCCTCGACCTTGGCGAAGTAAGGCCGTTCGTTCCAGTTTGGCTCCGAGTCGTCGTAGTACGAAATCGTGTCGAGACGCGGTGTTTCGGCCATTCCGCACGCGATGATCTCGTCCGCCATGCACACGATCGAAGACGAATCCATCCCTCCGCTGAGTTCGGCAAGGATCGGGCTGTCAGAACGGAGCCTGCGGCAGACCGCTTCGGAAAATACCGAGCGGAAATGCTCTTCGTATTCGGCATCAAGGTGGTAGCGAATTCTCTTGCGTGGATCGAAATCCCAATACTTGTGAATTTCACGTTTGCCTGGCCGCAGGCGTACGAACCAAGAAGGAGGAACGGAGTCAATTCCGATATACGGGGTCAGATGCGTAGCCGGGAAAAAGCCGAGCCAACCGGCGACGTATTCTTCGCATAACTCGAACCTGCGGCCGGCGAGAAGAACGAGAGGATCGAGAATCGTGCTCCAGGTTACCCGTGATTCGTCAAGTTCATAATAAAGATGCCGAGTGCCGATCGGATCTCTGGCCAACAGTAGCGAGCGAGTTGTGGCGTTCCAGACGGAAAGCGCCCAATCCCCAATCAACTTGGCAAGACAGTTTTCGTGCCATTCCTCGTAAGCCGCGGCGACAATCTCGATGTCGGTCGAGCTGGCAGTGAGGACGTCACCGAGATCTCGGATGAGCTCCGCGCGGTTGTCGAGGCGCCCATCCCAGGTAATAACGAAGCCCGAGCCGCAGACGTGTGGCTGTGTTTCTCTTCGGGACTCCTTGGTTGTGTGAAAGGCGTGATAAAGCATGCTGACGCCAGCTGCTGAGTGTGACGTGTGGCCATCCGGCGCGTATGGTGCCAGAAGCGCGTTGACCTTCTCGATGTATTCCGGATCGATCGGCCAACCGTCAAAATTCCACCTTCCAAACTGAACGCTCATGATTCAAACCCTCGGTTCTGCACGGTCTGCACCTAACATCTGTCAAGCACTGAGTACATCTCGTGCATGTACGGTTTGTCGTTGACCACCCGACCCCCTACTTCGACCCAGGCGTGCGCTTTGAACGGCAATTGCTGTGCTCCGATCACGAGTTCTGCCGGGATGCCGCAGCGCCGCAGAAGGCACGCGGTCGCGGCGGACCGCTGCAGACACAAGGCCTCTTTCCAATACCAGATACACGCCATATCCATGGCCGAGCAGATTCGCTCGACGGCATGGTCCGGAGGAGTCACCTTGCGCACCGCATCGCGGCGGACTCTCTCGTACAGCGGAGCGAAATTCCCCCGCGCAAGAAATAAGTCGAAGTAGATGAGCATCAGGTAAGCCCTCAGGACGAGACAGGACACGACAACCTCCTCATGACCTTGGCAATTGCAGTTGGTCGCAAAGAAACGCCATACGGTCGGTCAGCGCGTCGATGCGCTGACTTAAAGGCAGCACTGGCGAGTGCCCGCGAAACTCGTTGTAGTCCAGAAAAATCGGACGATCGGAAACATTCGCTGCCTGGAGACGTGCAGTCATCTTGCGTGCATGGAGCGGATTGCAGTTCCGGTCCGCATCGCCGGAAACCATCATGGTTGCGGGATAAGCTGTCCCGTCGCACACCTGGTGATACGGCGAGTAGCCGGCGAGTGCCCTGAAATCCTCGGGATCGTCCGCAGTTCCAAACTCTTCTCGCCAGACGTGCGCATGGTCGAACAGGTGGTACCGGAGCATGTCGAGCATGGGGACCATGCAGACGACCGCGCGGAACAGTTCCGGTCGCTGGGTTAGGGCGGCGCCCACCAGCAAGCCGGAATTCGACCCTCCGAAGATTGCGAGCTTGTCCGGAGCGGTTCGTCCTGCATCGATCAGCCACTCGGCCGCGGACAGAAAGTCGTCATAGGCCTTCTGCCGATTGCGTCGCTTGGCTGCCTCGTGCCATTCCCGCCCGAATTCCGAACCACCCCGGATGTTGGGCAGCGCGAACAGGCATCCCCGTTCCATAAGGAACGCGACGAAGACGCTGAACTGCGGCGTCATGGACACCCCGTACCCGCCGTAGGAGGTCATGACGGCGGGATGGCAGCCTCCCATAAGGACGTCGTTCCGGCCCGCTAGGTAAATTGGAATCTTTGTGCCGTCTTTGGAAGGGAACTGGAGCACCTCGTGCGCGTAGCTGGCCGCGTCGAAGGCTATGCCTCTCTTGGACCACAGCGTGCATTCCTTTTTCTTAGGGGAATAGCGAACGATGCGGATCGGCTCGGTGAACGATTCTCGTTCGAGAAAGGCGTCATCGCTTTCCGGGCCCGCACCTATGATCCGAACTGTTTCGTCCGGGCGGATGGCGAGCTCTTCGATCTTTCGCCCGGTAAGATCGAACATGCGGATGCGGTGTTCCATATTCTTTGCGCAGAGAACGAAGATGCGATCGCCGACGACAGCCCATTGCTCGATGCGGTAGTCGCTTTCGGCAATCACGTCGATCCACTCGATCTCGTCTCGAGACCGAACGCGCAGATCGACAATTCGCAGGTTGAGGGCGTTGCGGTCCGTGATCGCCAGGATTCTTTCTGGAAGGAGCCATGGGCCAAAACGGAACTCGGCGTCGGCAAAGATGCATTGCGACGGTTCGGCTGTGTCCATGGATCTCAGGTAAAAGGACGTCCTGGTTTTCTCGAGGAACTGGTAGACGAGAAAGCCGAGGCGTTGTCTGCCGGAGACGAGACAGAGTCGAAGATCTTTAGCTTCTCCGGCGCAGAAGACTTCCTTGTCTTCGAGGAAGTCGGTCCCCAAGATGTGATGATAGGCAGCTCGATAGAATGGCCTCGTCGAATCGAGTGCCTCATGAACGTAATAGAAGCTCTCGCCATCGGGCGCGAAGGCAAACCCGCGCAGGTAGCCCCTGCGAAGAACGTCCGGCAGCGTCCTCTGAGCTCCGATATCGACGATGGCGAACGTCCCGGTTCGTTCTCCACCCTGTTTGATCTCGTAAAGCAGGAGTCCTCCATCGGGAGATACGCGGAGAGGTTTGACAGCCGTATGGATTCCGGGCCCTAGCCTTGACGGATCGACCAGCAGTTGGTCTTCGCCCTTGGGTCCTTCCCGCATGCAAATGCACGGCTGCTCCTGATCGGCAAAGCGTTTGCGAAAGAAATAGCGGCTGCCGGCTTTCTGGATCGAATCGTAGGTTTCCACGGCGAGGAATTCACGAATGCGTTTCCGGATCTCGTCACGCCCGGGGATGTTGTCGAGGTAGGAGCGGGCATACCGGGTCTGTTCCTCGATCCAGACGCGAGTGCGGGGGGAGTTCTGGTCTTCGAGCCATCGATAAGGGTCTGTGACCGGCACACCGTGAAGCACGTCGGTGACAGGCTCAACCGCTGAAGCGGGCGGAGCTGACATCAGCTGAGGCACGGCTCGCTCCTTTGCGCAACCTGGATCGACTCGCGGTACATCCGCCGTGTCAGGCTGCGGTAGTAGCCCGCGAGCGTGGGATTGGCGGAGAAGTCCAGTGAACGCCACGAATCGGTTGCCACGGCATAGGCAAAGACGGCAATGAGAGGAGAAAATTCCCGCGCTCGTCTCAGATCGACCGGCGAATGGAAAGACTCCCATGGCCGGAGATAGGCAGCCGCGAGACGTTCACCTGAGGCACGTTCCTCGACTCCGTTACGCGACATGTGCTCGCGAAGATATTCGAAGGTAAGGAGCGGATTGGTGATGCATCCCTCGGCCCAGTCGAGAAACGCGCAACGGTCTTCGGAAGCGACAATGTTGCCCGCATTCAAGTCGGTATGACCGACAGTATTCGGAAGACCGATGTTCTCAAGGAGCGCGCAGGATTCCTTGAGCGCCTCGGCAAGAGTAGTGAGCTCGGACTGCACGAGAGGCGCAGGGGTGGGCTTCTCCTGCGCCGCCATGAATTCGCCCATTCGAGCGATGAAAGGATCGATGCGCCCTGTAAGCACCGGAGGCCGCAGGTCTCTCGCCTGCGCCTCGAGCAGCTCACCCGCCTTTCCAATGGACTCGATCTGAAGTTCGGCGAGATCCCTTGCAACCCGTTCCCATGCCGGGAAGCCCGCGATTTCATCGAGCGAGACGCCCGCCGCGTCCGCCGATAGCCAGCCATTCCAGGCTTGGTGAACCCCAAGGATTGGAGGAACATAACGCGGGAAAAGCCGGGCCAGAGCAATCGTGACACGCAGTTCATGGCAGTTGGGTTCTCCCGTGGCCTTGAACCAGACCGCTCCGCCCTCGGTTTCGAGACGAATCAGGCTGAATGTCGGGCTGGCATTCAGTTGCCTGAAACCCCCTGTCAGCCGCAGACCCAGCGGCGCAATTTGTTCCTGGGCCCAGGTGAAGAGTTCCCGCATCCAGCCAGGTCTCGCGAATTGCCCGGCCCTCTCGCCTTTCCTGTGGGATTCAATCTCCGCGAGCGCATTTCTGACCGCGCTCGCGTCCGGGGAATCACAGCACTCGCTGGCTGTTGAGGACGGCATCCAACAGGTTCCCGCGGGCGGTTTGTCATTCTGCCTCACCGATTCCATGACGACGCAGCCGGCTTCTTCATGTTCGAAGCTTGCTCGAACACTTGGGGCAAACAGGCAGCAAGTCTCGATCCCCCACGCTCGCCTGGCCTCCGCCGTCAGTTGTTCAGCAACCCGCTCGTGAGGATGAATCTCAACGCGAGGAAGAGCCCATCCGGACCCGGCGGTCACAAGGAGGATCTCCGAAGCGTTTCGCCGCGTGACGATCAACCGGTGGGTGTTGGCGGCCTCTCGGAGTGACTCCATAAGAGTCTCCTTTTCGTTGCTCTCACATGACGTTGGCTGCACGGGCGGGCTGTAAGATGTGGTGTTTGTGCAGGGTTTCGATGAACTCGATTACGTCGGTGCGCACGACGTCCTTGTTCGCTCCGTAATCGCGACTGATTTCCTCCGCGATGCGCGACTCGTCATAGCCTCGGCGCATCATCTCTAGGATCTTGGCGCCGACTACATTGAGGCAGAACATCTGGCCGTGGAGTACGTCGAGCAGAATTCCGCCATCTTGTGTGTCGGCCCGCCGGATTGTGTCCGATATGCGGAACATTGTTTTTGAACCGCCCAGTCGAATGCTGCCTTGATTGGTCCTTGTCGCAAGCAACTGTGGCATTGACCCCGAGAGAATTCCAGAAGACCCCACTCCTGTTCGGAGTTAAGCCCTTCGGCGGCCAAGCCCCTTTTCATTGAGACGAGAAAGGCGGTGAGAGGAGCGGGTTGAGACAAGCCCCTGTTCGCAAACATGACATACGCGACGGGGCGAGGAGTGCTTCAGGGCAGAGGCAAGTTCTGCACTTCGTTGTCTAATTTGCGAGCTGGATTAGTGTCCTGCGTCGTGCCGTCTTTCTCGCCGACGGGTTTCCCCTCTTGGGTCGTCGCGAAGCGAAACAACCGCACGAGCCGCTCCGCAACCTTTTTGTGCCGGAGAAGCGCCCCCGAATCCCTTACCGGTCTCAAATTCTGGTTCCCGCAGCACCGACCCGCCAGGCCCCCGGCAAACTACGCATGAGGAAGTGGGTCTTTCCGTTTTCGTGTCGAAGAAGAACGTCCCATCTTGTCGATTCATTCCGAGCTGTTCTTGCGCATTTCCCCGAGGAGAGGTTCTAACTGCTCCAAGTCGCCAGTGCGGCCGGCTGCCCTCTTGTTGACGATCAGGTCCCTCAACGAAATGAAATAGACGGGGACCTCAAAAAAAGTTCCCGCCACCCGGTTTTGCCAAGCATCAGCAAATTGAATTCCGCTGATGTGCGTCAGGATATCGATTCGAACGGGTTCAACACCGATTTGGTACGTCATATCGTCGCTCGCAAAATCCGCTGGAGTCAATCCGTCTTTCTGTAGCGGCGCGCCAAATTCGGTAAGCGCACGGTGTACCTTGGCGGCATTTTGCGGCGAATTTCGAACCCACACGTCGAGATCTTTCGTGAATCGCGGCTCGGTATACTTCATAACCGCATAGCCACCTATGATCAGGTATTCAGCTTGCTCTTCGTTGAACGCGCGTAATAGTTCTTTGAAATCGGGGCTGTCGGCCATGCTTAAACTCCTCGACCATTACGACCATTTCCCAAGCTGCGCGGAAGATTGCCTCGTCGCCCTGCCCCTGCCAAAACTCGACATCAAATCTTCGGTCGGGAAACCCGTTCCGAACCACTCGCGTCTTCCAGACCGGCTGCGGAGTGTTAGGCATCTTGTCTCCATTTCATGGCTTGGGGAGCACGCGACCGGCACAGCAGTACGCGCTTCTCTGTATATCATACTGAGGCGCCGTCTTGGTTCCTCCGATCAGCCGTTCCGAGGCCAAGCATGTCCGCGTCGGAAGCCGAGTGCAGCCCGCAATCGGCTGGCGGCGAACCGGTCAGAAAAACCGCCTTGCAATTGCAGTGACTTGCCCAATGATCTCGGCATCGATTCCGTTTCTGAATTGTTGTGCTCGCGCCCCGCTTCTCGCGGGGGTACGAATGACCAACATATCTCCATCGAGTGTGCAACGACCGCACACATACTCCCCATCTCGCCGGAGAATCAGATAGAACGGCGTCTCACAGACTCCCTCCTTGTCCGACGGCGCGGGTCTTTTCGCTCGACGATTAACCACCACCAGCGCCCCACTCTTCAGGAGCGGATCAGCCAATGGCTGGTCCCCCCCGATCCAAAACACATCGGAAAGAGAGAGGCTTTTCGTCGCCGTAACTTCGCCGAGAGAAAATCTTAGGAAGAGCGGCACCTCTCCCCACTGATCTAAAAGCGTAGACAACAGGCCGTCAGGTCCCTGCGCACCGTGAGGCTTGGCGAACGGGAGATGGAGACTTCGGTGCGGCGCCTGTCGCAGGGCGAGTTCATCGGGGATCGGGTCCTGCCCCGCAGTGTCGAGAGGGAGACCAAATGCACGTAGGAAAACATGGAAGCCGATACCGTACAAGACACAGATAGTGATGATCTTTTGGATGTGCCGTGGAGGCGCGTCGAGCGCCTCATAGTCCGAGAGCGTGCCGGGAGCGGCAAAATACAGCTGATCGGCGAGCATGTCGGCGATGAGTCGGCTGGTCGAAGACGCTTCTCGGAAAGACATACCGGCGCGAATGCGCGCACGGCTAAGCAGCGTCCGGAGTGTCGTTGGTCCAGTTGTCGACCGCCCGAGTCGCAGCTTCCTTGAGTGCGAAGGGATAGCGCCCTCGCGCTTTGCATGATGGCGAGCAACTGGGCGGATCTCGGCGTCGACGACTCCGAGGATCCGGGCATTCCTTCTCAAGTGTAACTCGCGCTCCATACAGGGCCTTTGCGGACAGTGCAAGAGTACTCGGTCTTTTCCCAGTGGAATAAGCCTCGAGCATGTCCATCCGAAGTCGTGCTCCACAAGGAAGAAATCGCTTTCAGGATTTCTCTCGGTATTATCGAGCACCCGCCCTTCGGCACGCCTGGTGTCCGCTCTGACGATGCTGCCAGGAACAAAGTACGGCCTGGAATACAGGTCCCGTTCGCCGATCCTCGCATACACAAAGTTGTTCCCATTCGGCCCAGGCAGATCCCCGACCCTCCGTGGTGCTGCCCATCCTAGAAAGTGCACCAGAGGAGCGATCGACGGGATCGCTCCGCTCTGGTGCCTTTCCGCGAACCAGGGAATCCATGCGTAACTGTCATAGATCGTCGAATCCAGGACGATCGTCTGTGCTCGGGGGATCATAAACTGGAGACCGACAATGGCATCGAGGTCGAAACCGAACACTGCGAGCCAGTCGGATAATCGATAGTTTGTAATGTGACTCAGCGCGAGAATTTGGTAGATCGTGGGTGTCAGAGAAGGATTGGCCAGGCCTCCGTACAAGTTATGCGGGAGGTAAAACCGCGAGGAGCGGCCAAAAATCTGTGCCGACCGCTGCGATGCTCGGTGGAGGGTCAAGGCTCGCGTCGCGAGAATCTGCCGAATTTGCAATGCCTTGTCCATCAGAGCAAGCGCCAACTTGCCGAGGTATATCGGAGAGGTTTTCAGACGAGGAAGGAATTGCTCGGCTGGCCGCGATTGCGACCAAAGGCAAGATTTTTCGACAAGACGGGGCGGAACCCGCTATGGATAAGTGAAGATTCACGTAGCTGGACATAAAAGGGGTTACAAGCGTAGGATTTCCCGCAATGGGCGCTCGCAAGCCAACTCCGAGTGCCGGACAGAGGCTAAGGGAGTTTCGCGAGCGTTTGGGACTAACGACGCGCGAGGTAGAGGCGCGGAGTCGGAACGTCGCCAACGATCACCACAACCGCGAATATTATCTTTCGCACGCTTGGATCACGGATATCGAGAACGGTCAACTCAAGCCGAGCATCTATAAGCTTTACAGTCTCAGCGCCATCTATAAGGTTGGGTATCACGACGTGCTGGACTGTTTCGGTATACCAATCAGCGAACTGGGCCATTATCGCGCCTCGATTGGCGCTCCCCGGACTCATTTGCTGGGTGCCGAAGCGGATCTCGAAGGGGAGAACGTGTCGCTACCGGTCCGGTTCAAACCGGAATTTCAGCTAGAGAAGACGAATCTCCTTTCCCGCATCGTAGAGAAATGGGACCAGGTCCCCGTGGGTCTGTTGCAGCATCTCGACCTCCGCAAATCCGTCTATGGATACATCGGCCTCGAGGATTATACGCTCTACCCTTTGGTCCGCCCGGGTTCGCTGGTGCAAATCGACGGAAGCCAGAGGAAAATCAGCACCGAAAAATGGACAACAGAATTCGATCGCCCGATTTACTTCGTGGAACTCCGAGCGGGCTACGCTTGTAGTTGGTGTCAAATCGATCGCGGACAGTTGATGATTATTCCTCACCCTCAATCCCACCAGGACGTACGCCGGTTCGATTATCCGTCTCAGGCCGAAATCGTCGGCAGGGTAACGGGCGTGGCCATGCGTATTGTCGAGGAAGGGCCACCGCCGACTGGTGAGGCTGTTCGCAGCGTTCCGGATTGAGTGAGGGTCCGTCGGTAGTTCTTGCACTCGTTGCAGTTCCTTCTGACTCAACGTGAATGTCTCCTGTCTCATGGGGTGACAGTTTCACGTTGCCGTTAAGGGGTGACAGAATTATGGAGCTAAGACAAACACGCTCGCCCAGACTGTTCCAGGCGACCACGCGATGCCATTTTGTTTTTGAGGCCCACTCGTCATCCGCGTTCTTCCACGACCGCTGCGTGGCGACCGAAAGAACGGTGAACGCAGCACCGTTGCTGCGCGCTTGGCGCCGCTCTGGGTCCTTGCCGATGAATCCGATGATCTGAACTGAATTGAGGTACATTTTTCGAATCTCCTTTTCTGCCCCTTTTGCTTGGGGCGCCCGGAAGCGAGCGGAGACCACTCCCAAGGCGAGCGGCTGCTTTATGGGAGGGACCCGCGCGGGTCGGGAGGAACCGGGAAAGCAGAAGCCGCGAAGTGCGCTCTTTGCATCCCGGCAACGGGACTGCAGGCGTGGGAATTCTCCCGAAGCAGCGCCCAAGCAAAGCGCGGTCGAAAAGGAATAAATGTGCGCGTCAGTTCATTCGGTTGAGGCGAAGGCCGAGTGACGGTGACGGAATGCGCGGGCGGGCGAGGGGAAAGCCTTTCCTTCTGCGCGTCGTCATGGTTGAATCTGGGCCTCGAATGGCATCGTCGGAGGCATGGTGATTTGCGAGCGTTGAGGGAAGAAAAGAATCTGTCACAAGGGGAAATCGAAAAGCGCACAGGTTTGTTGCGCTGCTATATCTCGCGGGTCGAGAACGGCCACACGGTACCGACAGTGGAAACACTGGAGAAGATGGCGCGTGCGCTCGAAGTGCCGATGTACAGGCTCTTTTACGATGGCGAGGCTCCGCCGAAACTTGAGAACTTGCCTAAGCGCAAGACGGCGGATGACATCGCCTGGGGAAGCTCCGGCAAGGACGCCCGGTTCCTGTCCAATTTCCGAAGAGCCTTGGGCCGCATCGAAGAGAAGGACAGAAAACTCCTGATGGCTTTCGCTCAGAAAGTGGCGTCGAAGCGCAATGGACGAAAATCCATCGCCGCCTGAATGCGACACAGAGACAAACTATAACTCGACAGAGGTTTTATGGTCGTCCTGCTAATCCTCGTCCTCTCCTGTCTCATTTTTCGGGGACTCGGTTTCGCAAGCATCCCCGCTTTTGCCACTTGGCAAGCATCCGCGCGTGATGCGCTGAGCCTGATACTCGTTTTCACAGGCGTCTCTCATTTCACATTTATGAAGGAAGATTTCGTCCGCATGAT
>Ga0209167_10000951_pt1 | contig 18541 bp, 14 predicted proteins | sample Coa_R1_9_FD_187154 | JGI IMG/M metagenome (GOLD analysis project Ga0209167, IMG submission 187154) | Surface soil microbial communities from Centralia Pennsylvania, which are recovering from an underground coalmine fire - Coalmine... | ecosystem: Environmental > Terrestrial > Soil >... | reverse complement strand
GGGATTGGGGATTGGGGATTGGGGACTGGGGAATGGGGAATGGGGACTGGGGATTGGGGACTGGGGAATGGGGAATGGGGATTGGGGATTGGGGACTGGGGATTGGGGAATCGGGAATGGGGAAACGGCACAAACGAACGGGCCCTGTTGGCCTCGGCGAATGGTGATCGCGTGAGGGCGACGGCGGTTGCTGGGCCCGTCGCGACCGGCCTACGGTTTGTCTCAAACCACGGAGATTGCTAGACCGGCCTCACCTTATGGACCAACACAAACCCACCCACCCGATGAGGCGCGGCCTAGCGAATCGTGGGCCGCCTTCACGACACATACGGCGGGTGTGGGATGATTGGATCCTGATGCGACGGGCGGGTCGGATGCGCGGCTCTCTCCGGGCGAGGCGCCGGTCCGCGCGGGATCGCCCGGAGGGGGGCCGATCCCGGCTGTTCAACTGGGGCTACGGGGCGCCGGCGGCTGGGAGGGGGTGCCACCTGGCGGGTGGAGCTTGGCGGATGGAACTCAGCGCCGTCCTTTTTTCGAGCCCTTGTGGCTCGGCTTGGCTTTGGCCTTGTGGGCCGCCTTCTTCGGGGCTGCTTTGCTTTTCTTGGCTGCCTTTTTCGCGCTCACTTTCTTGGCGGCTTTCTTGGCCGGGTGCGTCTTGGCGGCGGGTTTGGCGGCCGCCTTTTTTGCTGCCGGCTTGGCGGGCGCTTTGGCCGCGGGTTTGGCGGCCGCTTTGTGCGCGTCGTGGGCGGCAGGCTTTGCTACCGGTTTCGTGGGCGCAGGCGCGCGCGGTACCAGGCCGCCACCGGTCTTCGAACCTGCAGGCCGGCCACGGCGTCCGCGCGGGGCGCCGCCGAACAGGTCGGCCTCTTCCTCCTCCTCTTCCTCGACGACTTCGGCGACGATGACGCCTTCCTCCTCATCGTCGTCATCGCCTTCCTCGGCGCTGTCCCAGAGGTCCTCGCTGTCGTCCTTCGTGATCGCCCAGCCGCCGTCCTCCTCATCGTCGTCATCGTACGACGCACCGCCGCCGCCGCCGACCCCGCCGCCATAGCCGAGGTCATCGCTGTCGTCGTCGCGTTCGGAGAACTTGAGCTCTTCCTGCAGCCCATCCCGCAGCTCATCACCGCGCGGCATGACCGCCTCCCATTAGAGTTTGTTTCGCCCGTACTCTCGTGCCGGCGCTGCACGGCTCGTGCCCCACGACGCCCCAGTGCCGTGACGACGCTGTGCGAGCGCAGCTTACACGTGCTGTCCGCCGAGACACCGAATACACTGATCGGCGTCCCGCGTCAAGCGCAAAGAAGATAGTGGGTGGCGAAAACAAAAGTGGGGGATGGAAAGCGGTTTCTCACCACTCGTCATCACCTTGTGACCGAGCGCGTTCGGTCAGTCGTCGAGGAACGAGAAAACGAGGGACTTCTGGCGGAGGATGACGCTGGCCAGAGCCTTGTGGACGTCGGGGTCGAGGAGTCCGGGGGCATGGGTCGCGAGGTATTCCACAGTCTGCTTCGGGCTGATCGGCTCGCGGTAGGGCCGCTTCGACGTGAGTGCGTCAAACGCATCGGCGGCGGCGAGGATGCGGCCCCCGATCGAGATGTCGCTGGCGCCCTTCCCGTTGGGGTAGCCGCGTCCGTCCCAGTGCTCGTGGTGATCGAGCACGAACGGGAGGGCGGGGCCGAGGTGCTTCAGCGGTTCGAGGATCGCCATGCCGATCCGGACGTGCTCCTTGACGTGGTCGTATTCCTCGGGCGTGAGGGGTCCGGGCTTGTTGAGGACGGCCTCGCGGATGCCGATCTTCCCGACATCGTGGACCCGGGCGGCCAGGCGGACATGCTCGATCGTGTCGACGTCCAGCCCCAGCTCCGCCGCGATCGACGCCGAGAGCTCGGCAACACGCTGAGAATGGCCGCGGAGGTAGACATCCTTGGCTTCCATCGCATTGATCAGGGCTTCGACCGTATTGATCGCCTGCGTGTGGAGCGCCTGCTTCTCGGCTTCCAACTCTTCGGTCCGCGCCACGACCTCCTCGCGGATCACCCGTTCGATGGCCCGGCGGTCGATCTCGAGGCCGCGGCGGTGGATCGCCCGTTCGATCGCCTGGTGGAGATCGGGCAGCTCGACGGGTTTGAGCAGGTAATCCAGGGCCCCAGTCGAGAGGCTGCTGGTGGCGGTGGGTGCGTCGTTCACACCCGTGAGCATCAGGATCGCGAGATCCGGGTCGATCCGGAGGGCGCGTGGCACGGTCTCGACGCCGGACAGACCGGGCATCCGCACGTCGCAGAGCATGGCGACAAAGTGGCTCTCGCCGAGCGCGGCGAGCGCATCCTCGCCGGAGCGTGCGGTCTCGACCTCGTAGCCGCGCGTGCGGAGAAACCGCGCGACGGCTTCGGTAACGGTCTGCTCGTCATCGACCACGAGCACCCGTTTCGAGGCCGCTTCGGCACCTGCTGGAAAGTCGCGCGCCGAGAACGGCTGCCGCGACGTCGTCTCGACGATCATGGCCGTGTGGCCCGGCTGGAGTCCGGCGCGGACGGCGACGGCGAGGCTGCGACGGGCGCAGCGCCTGGTTCGGATCGAATGACGGGCGCGCTGGCGCGCCGCCGCCCGGAGGACGCGGGTCCTGGGGCCGGGGCCGGCAACTGTTGTGCGCGGATCGGCAACGTCAGGACGAACGTGGAGCCAGCGCCCGGCGTGCTGCGGACCGTGATCGTGCCGCCGTGGGCGTGGACGATGCCGTAGCTGACACTGAGACCGAGTCCTGTGCCGACGCCGGCGGGCTTGGTGGTGAAGAAGGGCTCGAAGATGTGTTTGACCAGCTCCGGCGCCATGCCGGTACCGGTGTCGGTGACCTCAGCGAGCACGCGTCCGCCGTCGGGCGCATCTTCCCAGGCCGTCCGGACCGTCAAAACGCGAGTTTCCTGCCGGTGCATCGCGTATTCGGCGTTGACGATCAAGTTGAGCAGCACCTGCTGCAGCTTGCGGTCGTCGCCTGGAATGGCGGGCAGGGCGGCGTCGAGTTCCGGGTGGACCTGCACGCCGGCGGTCTGCAGCGAATACGCGCGCAGCCGGAGCGTCTGGTTGACGAGGGCGTTGAGGTCGACCGCGACCATCCGCGGGCCCGTCTTGCGGGAGAAGGCGAGGAGGTCCCGGATCACGCCGACGGCGCGGTCGGCCTCGCGTTTGATCATCCGCACCGACTCTCGCTGGTCTTCATCGAGCGATTCGTCGAGCAGGAGCTGCGCGAACATCGAGATACCGGTGAGCGGGTTGTTCAACTCATGCGCGACGCCGGCGACGAGCTCGCCGAGCGCGGCGAGCTTCTCCGTCTGGTGCATGGCGTCGGCGAGTGCGCGCTCGCGTTCCCGGCCGCTGCGTTCCGCGGCCGCAAGGTGCGCGTTGTGGAGTGCGACCGAGATCTGTGCCGACAGATCCTCGAAGAGGCGACGTTCGCCCTCGTCGAACCGGTGGGCGGAATCGAACCACAGGAGGAAGACACCGTGGATCGCGCTGTCGCCGGGGAGTGGCAGCATCGCCATCGAGCGGACCGACGACGCGCGGACCGCGCGCGCGACGGCGGCGGGCAGCGTCGCGACGATCGTCCCGATCGCCGGCACGTACTGCGGCGTCCCGGTCGCCGCGACATTGGCGGCCGCGGCGGCCCAGCATTCATGCGCGGTCCAACGGGCGTCACTTTTTCCGCCGCTGGTGTGCGCCATCTCCAGCCGGGTGCCGGACGGGCCGGCAAGCAAGACACCGAACCAACGGGCGCCCAGCGCATTCTGCGCGATCAGGGAGATCGCCGCGTAGACCGACTCCGGCGTCGTGGAGAACGCGAGCGCGCGGGTGGCGGTCGCGAGCGCGTGGGCGTGGCGTGCACTGTCGGACGCCTCGCGGAAGCGCCACGCGTTACCGACGGCGACCGCGCCGTGATTCGCGAGATCCGTGAGGAGCGCGGCGTCGTCGTCGGTGAACTCGCGTGGCGGCGCGGCGAACACCGTGATCTCGCCGATCGTTTTCCCATTGAGCGAGAGCGGAGCCGACACGCGATTCGCGTCGCCGGCATCGGGGACATCGCCGAACGTCGCGACGGGGGAGAGTGCGCCATCGTTCGTGAAGTCCACGCGTGCCCCGTGTGCGCCGAGGAGGTCTGCGGCGTGGCGGGCGAGCATCGCGCCGACCTGATCGGCTTCCAGCGACTGATAGATCTGCCGCACCATCCCGGCGAACGCGCTGCTCTCCGCAACCGGATCCGCGATGGGGAGCGCGACCGCCGAAGCCGAGGCAGAAGGGGCGCCGGCGAACGCGCCGCGGCGGGAGTGGGGGGCGGGGCGGCTCACAACAACAGGACGCCCCGCCGGAAATGGCTGTAACGCAAAGTTTGCGACACATGCACCTCGCCGCCGATTTGATCCATCAAGCGTGTCCGGCGTGTCGCGCCGGCACCAGAGATTAGCACGCACTCATGTGTCTGCACCAGCCCGGGGCCGCGGCGCGCGTCGCGTGAGACGGTGCCGGGGATACTGCTGCATCCGGCGGGGCCGGTCGCGAGCCGCCCCGACGAGGGCAGCGAATTGTGCGACATGCGGACAGATTCGTGGCAGCCGGTGGTGGGGGCCGTTGCCCAACAGGGCGACCTTCGGTTCGCGAACGGCCCCCGCTGCGTATTGCCGCCGTTTATGTGGCGCGAACGTGGATTGCGATGGCGAGTGTTGCGGCATGCGACAGGGTCGTGTTGCCGCCACATCCGGCGCCTACGTCAGTCCGCTACGTCAGTCCGCGAATTCGATCTGGACGGGGCCTGGAATGATGCCGCTGGAGACACCGCGGCCGATCAACTCGTGCACGGCGGCGCGTCCGCGTTCGCCGTAGTCGAGTGTCGACTCGTTCACGTACATCCCGATGAAGGTGTCGGCTTTGCGGCGCGCGAGCCCGCGCGCGTACCGCATGGCGTGGTCGAGCGCTGCGTCGCGGTGGGCGAGACCGTAGGCGATGCTTTCCTTGAGGTGGCGCGAGACCGTGGCCATGAGTTCGGGACCGAGGTCTTTGCGGATGACATTGCCACCAAGCGGGAGGGGGAGGCCGGTCTCCTCGTACCACCATTCGCCCATGTCGGCGACGAGATGCAGGCCCTGGTCGGCGTACGTGAGTTGTCCTTCGTGGATGAGGAGACCGAGTTCCGCTTCGCCCGAGAGTACTGCGGCTTCGATTTCGTCGAAGGGAGTCGGGACTGGAATGAAGTCCGGCTCGTAGAGCCGGAGCGCGAGATACGCCGTGGTGAGCGGTCCCGGGATCGCGACGCGGCGGCCCCGCACATCGCGGCGCGTCCATGCCTGGCGTGCGACGAGCCGGGGGCCGTAGCGATCGCCAATCGAGCCCCCGTGGGGGAGCAGCGCGTAGCGGTCCGTCAGGTAGGCGTAGGCGTGAATGGAGACCGCCGTGACCTCGAGCTCCGCGCGGCGGGCGCGCTGGTTGAGCGTCTCGATGTCCTGCAGCTCGTGCACGTACTGGATGCCGTCGGTGCCGACATTGCCGGTGGCCAGCCCGTAGAACATGAACGCGTCGTCCGAGTCCGGACTATGCGCCAGGTGGATGACGCGGCCTGCTGCGTGCTGCCGGGCAGCGCTGTGTGGCGCGGACGCCGTCATTCCTGAATCCCCATCTTCTTTCCCTCCGCGATCGCGGCGTCGATGTCGTTGCGGTGCCGGGCGTATTCCGGGAGCGCCTTGGCTGTTTCGCCCGGTGCGGCGATGAGCAACCGGCGGTAGAACTGCCGGGCGGCGGCCGGCTGGTTGGCGGCGGTGGCCGCGTGGGCCGCGAGTGCGAGTCCCAGGAGATGCGTCGGATCGGTCTTGAGGATCGTGTCGGCCTCCGCGCGTGCGAGACCGTTCACGCCGGTGACCTCGCCGATCCGTCCGAGATCGTAGTGCTGGTCGGCGTTGAGCGGTCCCATCATTTGATAGGCGGACATGACCATCGGGGCGAAGAACTCGACGCTGTCCTGCTTGCCCTCTTCCTTGAGGCGCATCACGCGGTCGAACAGGCGGTCGGCGCGCTCGCCAGGCGACATCGCGGAGATGTCGGGGGCGCGGACGACGCCGGCGCCGCTGGCATCGCCGCTGGCGTCGCCGTTGGCGAATGGCGCGTCGCCCGCGACGGGTTGGTCGGCGGCGGCCTCGGGCTGCGGGGCGGCGGCGGGCCGGTTGAACCCCAGGCCGAAATTCCGTCCAGCGACGAGCGCGATGAGGGCGATGAGGGTGATCGAGGCGATGGCCCAGGGAAGAGTGGACGACCCGCGTGCGTCCCACGGAGGGGCAGCGCCGACGGCGGAGCCGCATCGGTGGCAGAACTTGGCGCCGGCGGTGAGGGACGACCGGCAGGCCGCGCACAAGGCGCCTTCATAGGGTGCGCCGCATTCCGCGCAGAAGCGTCCGCCGGACGACGTCGCGCCGCAGCTCCCGCACTGGCGTTCGGTGGGCGGCACAGGAGCAGGCGTGGTCATGCGGGTAAGCTAGTAATGGAGGCGGTGTGGGGCAGGTACGGCGGTGGGGGGGCCGTTGCCCGAAAAGGGCGACCTTCGGTTCGCGAACGGCCCCCGCTGCGTTGGCCGCGGGCCTCGTGCGCCAGCACGTGGATTGGACGGGACGGATACCGAGTACCTGGATTGGAGGCGAGGGGCCGCTGCAGCCCCAGCGGTTGGGTAATGCGGGTAATGGGCGCATCAAATACATTCGCTGGGAATGAATCCGCCTGCTTCCACTCAACCGTACTCCTCCAGGGCGCCCGCATTGCCGCCCCAGGGGGAAGACCGTGAACTGGTGGCGCGGATGAGTGCTGGAGATGATGCGGCGCTGGCACAACTCTACGACCGCTGGTCGCGGCCGGTGTTTTCGCTCGTGCTGCATCTGGTTCGCGATGCGGACGACGCCGAGGATGTGGTCGAGGAGGCGTTCTGGCAGGTGTGGCGCCAGGCGTCGCGCTACGACCGGTCGCGGGGCGAAGTGGGCACGTGGCTCCTCACGATCGCGCGCACGCGGGCGCTCGACCGGTTGCGCTCGCGCAAGCGGCTGCGCGAAGAGCCGCTGACCCCCGTTTCGCTTGGCGATTCCGACAGTGGTGGCGCGACCCTCGGCACCGACGATCCCGCGGCGCGCGCGGAGGCGTCGGAGCGCCGCACCGTCGTAGCGAAGGCGCTCCAGACGCTTCCGAAAGAACAGCGGGAGGTCCTCGAACTCGCGTATTTCGCGGGATTGAGCCAGTCCGAGATCGCGGACCGAACCGGGCAGCCGCTCGGCACGGTGAAGACCCGAACCCGGCTCGCCGCCCAGAAGCTGCGCGAATGCCTCGGTGCATATCGCAATGACCAGGAGGGAGGGTCGTGAGCCGGGACGTCAGCCACAGCGAGGCGATGGAACTGTTGAGCGAGGCGGCGCTCGACGCGCTGCCGCCGGACGACCAGGCGGGCGTCGTCGCACACGCAACGGGATGTCCCGAATGCGGGCCCGCGCTCATCGCGCTCCGCGACGCCGTCGCGCAGATGGCGTTCGCGGCGCCACCGGTCACGGTCGATCCCGTCCGGAGGGCGCGGGTGCGCACGCGGCTCATGGCACGCGCGCGCGCCGACCTCTCCGTCGCCGACACGCCATCCGTCGCGGGCGAGCTGGCGGATGCGCCGGGTGGTGCGCGGGACAGCGCGCGGGGTGGAACCGGGCAGGGGCCTCGCGTGATCGCGGGCCGGGGCGGGCCTTCGCCGAGCGGTGGGCCACGCCGGTCGTGGGGCATGGTCGCGGCGCTCGGATGGGGGCTCGCCATCGCGGCGGGACTCGCGCTGGTCGCGGTGCAGCGCCGCGCGGCGTCCGACGAGCGGTTCTTCACCACCGAGCGGCGCGTGCTCCTGGCGCGCGTGGACGCCTTGCGCGACTCTGTGGAATCGCGCGACGCCTTCGTGCGGTCCGTTACCGGCCATCACATCTCGTCGCTGCAATTGACATCGGGTGCGGTGCGCGCGCCGTGGGCGTGGATGTTCTGGGATCATGCGACCAACACGTGGACCCTCGTCGCGCGGGATCTCCCGTTGCCGGCGCCCGGTCGCACGTATCAGTTGTGGCTCGTGACCCGGAAGGCGAAGATCAGCGCCGGGACCTTCAGCCCGCGGCCGGACGGTGCGGCTGAAGTGCAGGCGACTTACGCGCTCGCTGCGGACGCGCTTACCGCGATCGCCGTGACGGACGAACCGGCTGGTGGCGTGCCGCAACCGACTGGCGCGCTCGTCATTTCCGCCACCGCCAATCGTCCCGGAAAGTAGGGCGCGGCTGCTGGCGCAGCCGAGAGAGGAGAAAGTCGAAAGTAGAAAGTCGAAAGTAGAAAGTAGAAAGTAGAAAGTAGAAAGTGCGACAAAGAACGGTGCAAGGGGACAACGACTCCTTGCGTGATCGATGCGTCTGCGGTCCGCTGCTGATCGCGTTCGTCCGAACCAACTCCCCGACATGCATATTACTGGAGCATGGCAGAACAGCCTGAGATTCATCGCGCGTCCCCGAGACCCGCGCAGTGACGGCGCCGGCGATCCTGGCGCCCCCCATTGCCAGCGGCGCGAATGCCGGCACGCTGCAGGAGCGCTTCAGCGCGGGGCAGACGTTCTCCGACTTCCTCTCGCATGCGGTGGCGAACGCGGAACTCTGGCGTGCCGTGTATGCACACGCGCGGGTCGACGACGCGGCACTTGCCCGCGCGGCGTCGCTCGGCGGCCCGTGGCATCTCCTCGTGCTCGTCGAAGACTGGTGCGGTGACGGCGTGAACACGATCCCGGTGCTGGGCCGGCTCGCGGAGCACGCCCCCAACATCGACCTCCGCATCCTGGGCCGCGACGCGAATCTCGACCTCATGGATGCGCACCTGACGAACAAGTCGCGGTCGATCCCGGTCGTCATGATCCTCGACCCGACGTACCGGGAGCGGGCGTGGTGGGGTCCGCGGCCGGCCGAGCTGCAGGCGTGGATCATGGGCCCGGGGCGCACGATGACCAAGGAGGACCGATATCGGGAAGTCCGGCGCTGGTATGCTCGAGACCATGGTGCGACGACGGTGAACGAGGTCCTCTCCCTGATCGCGGCTGCTCCCGAGGGAACGGGTGCGCCCGTGACGATCGCCCGGGCTCAGGACGGTACCGCGGGTGGCCCTTCAGCCGGACCGGGCCAGGCCTAGGCGTAACGGTGGCCCAGGCCACTCGTCGAGTAGTGAGGATTCATTAAGCGTTTGCACATCTGCGATCCGGCGAGGGCTGGTGCGTCCGGGCGGATCGCGGCAGGCAGGCGCGACACTCAACTCCGCGACATGTCACACGCTCCAGGGGCCGCGCCGTCCGCGTCATCGGCGCGTCCCGTGCCCGCGACACCCGCGATCATCATTCTCGGCGCCGATGCGCTGCTGGCCGTCCGGCCGGCAACGCCGGGCCAGCTCACGAACGCGTGCTACGCGGCGGGGTACAGCGCGGTCATCCCGGCGAGCTGGGGAGACGAGCTTGTGGCGGCGGGCTGTCTGAACCAGATCGCCGCGCGGGGCCAGGATTCGGTGGTGCTGTGCTCGTGCCCGCGAGTCGCGGAGCGGTTGCGGCGGGTGGGGAATCTCGCGCCGCACTTGCTGCCGATGGCATCTCCGCCGGTGCTGGCGGCGCGATATCTTCGCGCGCGGGCCGGCGCGACGGGCGTCCACATCACATACGTCGGCGACTGTCCCGGCGCATCGGACCCGGCGATCGACCGCCACGCCACGCCGTCGGCGCTGCTCCGCAGCCTGGCCAAGCGCGGCATCGTGCCGTCGGCGCAATCATCTGATGTCGATGAGCGCCTGACCCGCGACGCGCGGCGGTTCTATTCGTTGCCGGGGGGCGCTCCCGCTCCGAACTGGCTGTACGCCGAGAAGCGCGGGTACACGCTGATCGAGCCGACGGCGCGGGATTTCCTGGCCGAAGTGGCGTTCCGGATCTCCGAGAAAGAGCGGCGTGTCATCGATCTCGCTCCGCGACTCGGATGTGCGTGCAGCGGCGCGGTCGTCGGCGAGCCCTGGACGAGCGCGCGCGACAACGTGGCCGCGATGGAGCCGCCGCGTGCGGTGCACGAGGTGCTGGACCACGACGTGCCGCTCGAGATGAGCGCGCCGATCGAGCCATGGTCCGGATCCGCCGCGGACGGTGAGCCGACGCTCGCGCTGCCACTCGCGGAACTGGCGGCGATGCACAACCCGCACGCGAAGGCGCCGGCCGTGCGGCATTCGCCGCCGCCGCCGCTGACGCGCGGGAATCGTCCGGCCGCGCGTGGCCCAGGCGAGCCGCTGACTGGCGCGGGGCTCGCTCCCGCGGGTCCGGCGGCAACTACAGGACCGACTGCGGCGCCTACTGGAGCACCATCTGCAGCGCCAGCGTTTCCCGCAACGCCGCCTGTCACCCTCGGCCGGCCGCGTCCGCCCGAGCCACGGACCGCACCTCGCGCCGAGCCTGCGACCAGTCCGCGCGCGCGTTCGGTGACGCCGCCGCTCGTGCCGGTGTTGCCGCCGGTGCCGCCGATGCCCGCGAACCTCGCGCCCAAGGGTGCGGGGACAGCGGGCATACCGTGGTCCGCGTTCCGGGCGCCGACACCGGTGAAGTCCGCGACGCCGATCTCCGGGCCCGCCGTTCCGATAGCGCCTCCGGCGCGGCCGGCAATGACCACTCCGGCGGCCGTGTCTGTCACGGCTGCGGCGGCCACTCAGATCGCGCCTCCCATTGCATCCGCGACTGCATCCGCAGCCGCCGCAGCCGCCGCAGCCGCCGCAGCTGCTACGGCACCCGGCGCGCCGGTCGCGCGGGCGACGCCAGCGCTTGCACAGCCGGCCGTCGTTCCGCGAGCGGCATCGCCGGCGGCAACCCCGGTGGCATCGCCGGCGGTGTCGCCTGTTGCAGCGCCGGAGCGTTCACCATTTGCGCCGCCCGCCGAGCCGCGCGTGCCGCCGAAGGTGCAGCCGCGGATGCCGGTCGCGTCGCACTTCGATCTACCGTCCGAGGCAGCAGCGGCGGCTGCGGCCCTGCCGAAACCGGACGTGGCTCCCGCGGCTACTTCGGCCGAGATGCGAGCGGTGGCGGCGGCGATCGCTGCCGCGGCGCCGGGAACTGGCCAGGACAACACGTCATTGGTCGGCGCGCTGTACATCGAACCGCGCAACAGCACCGCGATGCTCGAGGGCCCGACCGTGCCGCGGCGCCCGCGCCGGAGCCGCAAGCGGCTGTACGTGATGGTGCTGGCGTGCATCGCGCTCGTCGTGGCGGGTGCGGGCGTCATGATGTTCCGGATCATCTCGCGACCGAGTGCGCGATCGTATCCAGCACAACCGGCGCCGAGCATGATCCCGGGTCCATCAGCGGCAACGGGTGAACCGAACGCGGGTCTGCCGGCCGCGCCGAACAGCGACACGATGGGAGGCGGTCGTGCGGCGACGACGACCGTCACCGACACTGTTGCGCTCGCGGGATCGGCGCCGATGCAGCGGCTTCCGGTGGGACCTGCACCGGTGCCCGCCACGTACACGGGTGGCCGCGCGAAGGTGAACCGTGGCGGCGATGCGCCCGGGCAACCTGCCGCGGTGTATGCGCCGGGAGCGGTGTCCCCGATCTCGGCGTCGCAGCCCGCGCCGGCGGCCAAACCGGTGGCACCGGCCAAGGCCGTGCCGAAGACAGCGGCCGAGTTGCGCGCGAGCGCGGCGTTCCGTGGGGCGCTTACACCGGAAGCGGCGGCTGAGATGGCGGCGGTGCGCAGCGAAGTTTCGTCGCGCCGGCATCGGGACGACTCGGCCAAACGGGCTGGCGACTCAACAGGCACCCGGTGAGAAGGGAATAGAGAGGAGATAGGAGAAAGGAGAAAGGAGAACACAACAGAGCGCGGGCGACTACCGGGTCTGGTGCCGCGGCTCATATTGGTGACCGTGGCCCCCAGCGTGCTCACCGACATCCATCGCCCGCGTTCCGTGTGGCGCGCCGTGATTGCGCTCGTGGTGCTGGCGGCATCCGTTGCGGCCGGGTCGATGCGACTGGGGCCGGCGCTCGATCCGCTGAACGGCATCTGGGCCGTCGCGCGAGGCACCGAGCTGCCACGAGCTGCCACCGGACGGATTCCCGGGCTCAGCGCACGCGTGGATGTGTGGTACGACACGCGCGACGTTCCGCACATCTTCGCGGCGTCGGAAGAGGATGTGTATCGCGCGCTCGGGTACGTCGTGGCGAGAGATCGCCTGTTCCAGATCGAGCTGCAGGTCCGGGCCGGGGCCGGGACACTGACGGAACTCGTCGGGCGGCCGGCATTGGCGACCGACCAGCGAACGCGCGGGTTGGGAATGCCGCGGGCCGCGGAGCGTGAGCTGGCTGCGCTCGACACCGCATCCGCTGACCTGCGTGCGATGCGGGCCTATGCTGATGGCGTGAACGCGTGGATCGGCCAGATGGATCCGGCGGACCTGCCGATCGAGTACCGCCTGCTCGGGCGCAGGCCGCGCCGGTGGTCACCGGTGGACGCGCTGCATCTGCTCAACCGGATGTCGGCGACGCTTTCCTTCAGTGATCTCGAGCGCCGCCGGATGCTGGCGGCCGAAGTCGCCGGCGACACGGTCGCTCGCGCGGTCTTCCCCGTGCATTCACCGTTGCAGCAACCGATCGTGCCGACGAGCGTTCCCGGGCTTCGCCTTCGTAAGGGCAAAGTGCCGGCTCCGGGTACCGCCAGCGCCGGGACGGAACTCGACACCATCGCGAGCGCACTCCCGGGCATCGACGACACGACGCAGGCGGTGGCCGGTGTCGCGCGCCGCCGGGACGGTGCCGAGGGGGCTGCCGGGAGCAACAACTGGGCAGTCGCGCCGCGCCGGACGAAAGCCGGGTACGCGTTGCTCGCCGGTGATCCGCACCTCGACATGACGCTGCCATCGCTCTGGTACGAAGTGCATCTCGTGGTGCCGGGACACCTCGACGTTGCGGGCGTGACCATCCCCGGCGGACCCGGCGTGATCCTCGGGTTCACTCGCGATCTCGCGTGGACATTCACCAACACGGGCGCCGACGTCACCGATTACTACGTGGAGCAGGTGGACGACATGCGTAGCCCGCGGCGCTACCTGCTCGATGGTGCGTGGCGGCCGCTGGAGTTGCGAACGGAAGTGTATCGCGGGCCGCGTGGTGAAGTGTTACAGGTGGACACCGTCCGCTACACGCATCGCGGCCCGATGCGTCTGTACGCCGGGCACTGGGTCTCGATGCGGTGGACCGCGCTCGAGGGTGGCGGCGCGTTCGGGGCACTCCGCGCCGGGCCGCATGCGCATACGACCGCCGAGTGGCTGCGGGTGACGGCGGGGTACGACGTGCCGGCGCAGAACATGCTGGTGGCGGACCGCGCGGGGAGCATCGCCATCCGTTCGACGGGGCGCTATCCCATCCGTCCAGGCGATGGGCGTGGTGATCTCGTGCGCGACGGATCGAAATCGTCGAGCGACTGGACCGGGTGGTTGCCACTCGATCGCTATCCGGCAGCCGTGAATCCGGCGCAGGGGTTCCTCGCATCCGACAACCAGGAGCCGGTGGATCCCGACATGCCGAATCCCACGGGCGGCGCGTATCTGGGCGCGAATTGGGAAACGCCGTGGCGTGCGGCGCGCATCAACGAACTCCTCCGCGGCGATTCGGTCGTGACCCCGGACGACATGCGGCGGTGGCAGACCGACCCCGGGAGTGCACGGGCGGACTACTTCGTGCCGTACTTCCTCGACGCGGCGCGGCGGGCCGACAGTGCCGGGGGCGCATCGGCGCAACTGCGGGAGGCGGCGCGCCTGCTCGGAGAGTGGGACCGGCGCTACACGCGCGACAACGAGCGGGCCGTGTTGTTCGAGGCGGCGATGGCGGAGTTGTCGCGACGGGCGTGGGCGCGTCTCTCGCCGCTGCAGTACCCAGTGCTCGCGGCGGTGCCGGTTCCATCGAGCGCCGTGCTCGTGGAGCTGCTCGGCGATCCGTCGAGTGTCTGGTGGGATAATCCAGACACGACGGCGGTCGAGACACGCGACGACGTGCTGGCGGCGAGTCTGGCCGCGGCCCTCGGGACGGTGACCGCGCGGCGCGGGCCGCCGGGGGATAGCGGATGGCGCTGGAGCGAGGTCCGGCACGCGAACATCGACCACTTGCTTCACATCCCGGCGTTCTCGCGACGCGGTCTTTCCGTGCAGGGCGGAACGGAGACATTGAGCCCGTCGAGCGGCGACGGCGTCTTGGGGCCGAGCTGGCGGATGGTGGTGCAACTCGGGCCCGAGGTGCACGGGTGGGCGACGTATCCGGGCGGCCAGTCCGGCAATCCCCTCAGCCGGCGTTATGCCAATCGCCTGCCGCAGTGGCTCGCGGGGACTCTCGATTCGGTGCGGATGCCGCACACGCCTGGCGAGCTGGCGGCGTCCGACGTGCGGGCGACGCTGACGCTGGAGCCGGCGCGGTGAGGCGGTTCGTCCCGATGCTGAGCGAAGTGGCGCTACTGGCGATCGCGATGGTCGCGGCCACCGCCGTAGGCGGATGGTGGGGTGTCCTGGTCGCCGCGTTTGCGTGGGGCGCGTGGTCCGGGCGCGCGGGTGGTGTCGCGATCGCCGCGGTGTGTGCGTGGGCGAGTGTGCTCGTGTGGACGGCGGTGATCGGGCCGCTGCCGGCGCTGGTCGCGGACCTCGGGTCGATTGCCGGTGCGCCGGGGTGGTTGCTGGTCGTGGCTACGCTGGTGTTTCCGATGGCGCTGGCGTGGAGTGCGGCGGTCGTGGGCGCGGTGGTGAGAGGGGGAACTGCGAACGGCAGAGAGTAGACCTACAGAAAGTAGAAAGTAGGAACAGCGGAACGGGGACGAATTGGTGCGGGGCCCATGGTTGTGATGCAGGAGCAATCATTGGCTGCAGCATCCGTCTGGAGGCTGTTCTCGAATGGGAGTGATCGTTGGCTGCAGCATCCGTCTGGGGGCTGTTCTCGAACGGCCCCCGCTGCGTTTTTCCTGCGGCCTGTGGTGCAGCACGTGGATTAGTTGACCGCAGTATTCCGCTTGATGCCGCTACTGTCGATCTCCCTATCGCACAGCGCGGTACATCAGCTCCATCAGCTCGTCGTACATCGCTTCGCCTTCGCGGCCGCCGGTGCGGATGGCGGCGGTCGCGCAGTGCTTCAGGTGGTGGCGCATCAATTCGCGGCCGACGGCGCGCAAGGCTTCGTGCACTGAGGCGATCTGCGTCAGGACGTCCGCGCAGTAGCGGTCGGATTCGACCATCCGCTGGAGGCCGCGGACCTGGCCTTCGATCCGGCGCAAGCGGAGCAGGTTGCGCTCGCGGGCCTCGGCGTCGGGGGCGACCGCTTTGCGTCCGTCGGCGTCAGGGGCGACCGGTTTGCGTCCGTCGGTGGCGGGGCTCGCCGGCGTGTGTGTCGCGGGGCGTTTCCGCGGGGCGTGAGAGCGGGGTGCAGTCAATGGCGAGACCTGGCGGACTGGACGGAGCAGCGCTGCCAGCGCGGAATCATTGGATGCGGGCGCGGCTCAGGCGCAGGCTGTTCGTGACGACACTCACCGAGCTTACCGCCATCGCGCCGCTGGCGAGGATCGGCGACAGCATCACGCCCCACAGGGGGTAGAGGATGCCTGCTGCGATCGGGATGCCTATCACGTTGTAGGCGAACGCCCAGAACAGATTCTGTTTGATGATGCGCATCGTGCGGCGTGACAGCGCCACGGCGCGGGGGACGCCCTCCAGGTCGCCACGCAGCAGCGTCACGTCCGCCGCTTCGATCGCAACGTCGGCACCTGTGCCGATCGCGATGCCGACGTCGGCGGCCGACAGCGCCGGTGCGTCATTGATCCCGTCGCCGACCATCGCGACGACGTGGCCTGCGCGCTGGAGCCTCTCGATCTCCTCCACTTTACCGGCAGGCAGAACCCCTGCGACCACCTGCGTGATCCCGGCCTGGCGTGCGATCGCGCCGGCCGCGCGCGGGGCGTCGCCGGTCACCATCACCACATCGAGTCCCAGCGCAGCCAGACGAGCAACCGCGTCGCGCGAGGCTGAACGGATCGGATCCGCCAACACCAGCATCCCGGCGAGCCGGCCGGCGGCGGCGACGTACATCACGGTCTTACCGCTGGCCCACGCGTCGCTCGCGGCGGCGCCCAGCCGTCCGATGTCCACTGCGAGGTCCGCCATGAGCGCGGCGTTACCGGCGGCGACCGGTACACCATCCACGTTGCCCGTTGCACCCTTGCCCGGCACCGCGCGGAAATCGCCGGCTCGCGCGAGCGCCACGCCATCCGCCAGCGCGCGTGCGACAACGGCGCGGCCCAGCGGATGCTCGGACGACTGCTCGAGCGAGCCCGCGAGGCGCAGCAGGTTGCCGGGTGAGCCCTCGGCAGTGATCACGTCAGTCACCGCCGGCTTGCCCTCGGTGATCGTCCCCGTCTTGTCGAGCACGACCGTGTCCACGGCGCGGAGACGCTGGAGCGCTTCGCCGCCCTTGATCAGGATGCCGAGCTGCGCGCCTTTGCCGCTCGCCACCATGATGGCGGCCGGAACGGCGAGACCCATCGCGCAAGGGCACGCAATGATGAGCACCGCAAGCGCGGCCGACAGCGCGCGCACCCAGGCTGTCGCGGGACCGCCGGGTGCGATCAGCAGCCACACCACGAACGTCACGGCGGCGATCGCCATGACCGTGGGAACGAAGACCGCGCTCACGCGGTCGGCGAGGCGCTGGATCGGCGCCCGCGTCCCTTGCGCGGCGCGCATCAGCGCGACGATGCGGGCGAGCGTGGTCTCGCGGCCGACCGCCGTCACGTGGTATGCGAAGGCCCCCGCGCTGTTGAACGCTCCGCCAATCACGAGATCACCCGGTCCCTTGTCCACTGGCAGCGACTCGCCGGTCACCAAGGATTCATCAACGGCGCTCGTGCCGCGCACGATCACTCCGTCGACCGGAATCCGCTCACCTGGGCGTACCACGACCACATCGCCGACGCGCACCGCGTCCAGCGAGACCTCCTCCTCGGTGCCGTTGCGTTCGATGCGGGCGCGAGCTGGCCGGAGCGCAATGAGCGCGCGGAGCGCGGCCGCTGTCTGCCGGGTCGCACGCGCCTCGAGCGCGTTGCCAACGAGCACGAGAGCGATGATGAAGACCACCGCCTCGTAGTAGACGCCGGGCGTGACGCCGCGGCTCGTGAACAGCCCCGGCACCAGCGTCGCGAGGGCCGACATGATGAAGGCCGCGCCGGTACCCACGGCGATCAGCGTGTCCATGTTGGCCGAGCGGTGGCGCGCGGCGGACCAGGCGCTGGTGTAAAAGCGGCGGCCGGGTCCGGCCACGACGGCGAACGTGATCGCGAGCAGCACGATGCGCGGCAGCGGCGCCACGGCCACGATCAGGCCCGCCGCCAACACCAGCGCTGCTTTGCGCGACAGGTCGCGGAACGTGGCGGCCTGCTCCTGGTCCAGTGATTCCTGCTCCTCGATGGCCGACGTGTCATCGGCCGGCGCTTCGGCGCCGTACCCCGTGGACCGTACCCGGTCGACGACGGCGGCGGGCGTTACCGAGGCCGGATCGTATGTCACGGTTGCGGTGTGCGTCATGAGGTTGACGGCGGCGGCGGTGACACCGGGCATCGTCTGCAGCGCGCCCTGCACCCGGGCCTGGCAGGCGGCGCAATGCATGCCGGACACCGGGAACGTCTCCGTTCGAGACGCCTCCGTGCGGGACCGGCGGGGCGAGGAAACCGTGGATGAAGCCATACCACAACGTAGCATACCCCTTGGGGGTATGGCAACCGGTACATTTCGCCCTTCTATGGCGACGTCACCCCTCGGCGGGTTCCACCCGATCGTGCGCCGGTGGTTCACGGAAACACTCGGCCAGCCCAGCCCGCCGCAGGTGCGCGGCTGGCCCGCCATCGCCTCCGGCGCGCACACGCTCATCCTCGCGCCGACGGGGACGGGGAAGACGCTGGCGGCCTTTCTCTGGGAGCTCAACGCGCTCATCACCGATGGGCAGCGCGAGCCGCTCCCCAACGCCGTCCAGATCCTCTACGTCTCGCCGCTCAAGGCGCTCGGAAACGACATCCACCGGAACCTCGAGCAACCACTGGCCGAGCTGGCGCAGCGATTCGCGGAGGCGGGCGAGCCGTTCCCGGAGATCCGGGTGGCCGTGCGGAGCGGCGACACCAAGCCGGCCGCACGCGCGCGGATGCTGCGTGTCACGCCGCACATCCTGATCACGACACCGGAGTCCCTCAACATCCTGTTGACGACGGAGCGCGGCCGCACGCTCTTCCCCGGTGTGCGCGCCGTAATCGTCGACGAGATCCATGCCGTCGCGGGCACCAAACGCGGCGTCCATCTCGCGCTGACCCTCGAACGGCTCGACGCCCTCTGTGTCGCGCAGGGGCGAGACGCGCCACAACGAATCGGGCTCTCCGCCACGCAGCGCCCGCTCGATGAGATCGCGCGGTTCCTGGGCGGGTGCGAGGCGCCGCGTACATCGGGG
>Ga0209167_10000950_pt1 | contig 18551 bp, 10 predicted proteins | sample Coa_R1_9_FD_187154 | JGI IMG/M metagenome (GOLD analysis project Ga0209167, IMG submission 187154) | Surface soil microbial communities from Centralia Pennsylvania, which are recovering from an underground coalmine fire - Coalmine... | ecosystem: Environmental > Terrestrial > Soil >... | reverse complement strand
GAAGAGCCGTCCCTTGGGCGTGCCGCCGAGGCTGTGCCCCGACCGCCCGATGCGTTGAATCGCGGCGGAGATCGATTTGGGCGAATCGACCTGGCAGACCAGATCGACCGCGCCGACGTCGATCCCGAGTTCCAACGACGCGGTGGCGACGATCGCCTTGAGCTCGCCGCGCTTGAGTTTCTGCTCGGCTGCGAGCCGCTCGGCGCGCGCGAGGCTGCCATGATGAGCCATCACGGCGTCCGCGCCGACCTTCTTCTGCAGGTTAAGCGCGATACGCTCGGCCCAGCGGCGGCTCAGCGTGAAAACCAGCGTCGTATGATGCTCGCGAATCAGGCTGGCGAGCGCGTCGTACATCGCCTCCCAGTGCTGATGCGTTGTGAGCGAGCCCAATTCCGGGCCAGGCGCGAGGATTTGCAGATCGAGTTCGCGCGGCGTGTCGTCGGCGCGCACTACATCTATCGGGCGCGGCGTGCGCAGGCCCGCGGCGTCGACTTCGGCGCCGGCGAGAAAACTGGCGAGCGTCGCTATGGGGTTGAGAGTTGCGGAAAGTCCAATACGGGTAGGACGGGGCATGCCGCCGGCGGCGATCATGCGCGCGAGCCGCTCGAGCGTGAGCATCAGATGAGCGCCGCGCTTGTTGCCGGCGATCGCGTGGAGCTCGTCCACGATGACGCAGCGGACCGCGCGCAGCTTTTCGCGGAAGCGTGGCGAGGTCAGCAGGATGAAGAGCGACTCCGGGGTCGTGACAAGAATGTGGGGCGGCCGCCGGAGCATCGCGGCGCGATCGCTCGCGGGCGTATCGCCGGTGCGCAAGCCGGCGCGGATCGTCGCGAGCGTGACGCCGATCTCATGCGCGACGGCCGCGACGCCGGCCAGGGGCTCCTCGAGGTTCAGCCGAATATCGTTGGCGAGCGCCTTGAGCGGCGAGACGTAAAGCACCGCGACTTCGTCGCGCAGGACGCCGCCTTCAGCCTCGCGCACGAGACGGTCGATCGCCCACATGAAGGCGGCCAACGTTTTGCCGCTGCCGGTCGGCGCGCAGAGCAGGACGTCGTGTCCCGGCGCGGTTTGCGCTCCGGCGATCGCGGGCCATCCGAGCTCCTGCGCACGCGAGGGTGTGCCGAAGCGGCGCTCGAACCACGTGCGCACGACGGGATGAAAGGCCGCAAGCGTACCAGTCATGCGTCGATCATAGCACGGCGGCGTCGATCCGCTTTCGCCGGCAACGTCGCGGGCCGCCGGAGACTCCAAGCTGGCCGCTATCGTCTCGCCAAGGCGCTTTATATAATTTGCGCACGGCTGCAAGGGTTGGGCGGCAGGTGGAGGCTGATGGCGGTTACCGGAAAAGACTCCGTCAGAATCGTACCGTTGGGCGGGCTCGGCGAGATCGGGCTCAACCTGATGGTGATCGAGTGCGGACACAGCGCCGTCGTGATCGACGTCGGCGTGATGTTCTCGGAGGATCGCGCTCTCGGGATGGGCTTGCTGCTGCCCGATTTGCGCCATCTCGAAGTGCGCGGCCTGCACGTCGAGGCCGTGTTTTTGACCCACGCGCACGAGGACCATCTTGGCGCGCTCTCTTATTTTCTGCAGAAATTTCCGGCGCCGGTATATGCGACTGCGGTGACGCTCGCCTTTGCGCGGCGTTCGCTGCGCGAGGACGGGCCGGCCGACTGCGATCTGCGCGAGATGACGCCCGGCCGCATCATCGAGGCCGGGCCATTCACGATCGAGCCGGTGCGCGTAACCCACTCGACTCCGGACTCGGTTGCGCTGGCGATCCGGACGCCCGCCGGATTGATCGTCCATAGCGGCGATTTCAAGATCGATCCGGCGCCGGTTGACGGCGTGCGCTTCGACACCACGCGCTTCGCGCAGTTGGGCGAGGAGGGCGTCGAGCTGCTGCTCTCGGATTCGACCAATGTCGAGCGTGAGGGGCGCGCGGGTTCGGAGAGCTCGCTCAAGCCCGTCATCGATGATTTGATTCGACGGACGCGCGGCCGCTTTTTCCTCTCGTCGTTCTCGTCGCACCTGCACCGTATCCGCCAGTTCGCTGAGGTCGCACACGAGGCGGGCCGCTTCGTCGTGCCGCTGGGGAGGCGGATGGCGGAAAGCGTCCGGCTGGGGATGGAAGTCGGCCAGCTTAATCTGCCGGCCGGAACTTTTATCGATACCGCCGAGGCGGACTTTCTCGAACCGCGCCGGCTCGCCTTTCTCGCGACCGGCAGTCAGGGCGAGCCGCTGGCGGCGCTGACCAAACTGGCCAACGACAATCATCCTGCCGTGCGGATCGAGCATGGCGACGTGGTGATGCTGTCGTCGCGCTTTATCCCCGGCAACGAGCGCGCGATTCATTCGGTGGTGAACGAGCTGTTCAAGCGCGGCGCCGAAGTCCTCTATGACGGCGTCGCGCCGGTCCACGTCTCGGGTCACGCCTGTCGCGAAGAGCTGGTCGAGATGATTCGGCTGGTGCGGCCGCGTCATTTTGTGCCGATTCACGGGGAGTATCGCCATCTGGCGCATCATGTGCGGCTCGCGATCACCGCGGGCGTGGCCGAGGACGACTGTTTCCTGCTCGAAGACGGCGACACGCTGGTTTTGTCGGGCGGCGAAGCGCGGCGCGGCAGTGCGGTGCGTTCGGGCCGCCAGGTCGTCGAGGGCGAGGAATTCGGCGGCGCCGGCCTGATCCGTGAGCGGCGGACGCTGGCCCATGACGGCGCAGTGCTGGCGATCGTCGCAATTTCGGCGCGCACGGGCAAGATTGTCGCCGGACCCGATCTGATCTCGCGCGGCGTGGTCGAGGGCGATGGCGTCTCGCCTCATCTGGCGCGCGCCCGCGCCGAGCTGATGGGCCGGCTCCAGGGGCTTAACGGCGCTAGCGGCAAAGGGCTCAAGGGGGCGGCGGAGTCTGCGACGCGCGGCCAAAGCCAGAACTTCGCCGCCGTGATCGATCAGGCGCGCTTGCGCGAGGAGATGGCCCGCGTCCTCAAACGCTACTTCAGCTCAACCTTGGGTAAGCGTCCGCTGATCGTTCCCTACGTCATGGAGATCTGACCGCTATCGCGCAGGCCGGGAAATCTCCGCCGATCGAGCTGGTCGTGGCCGCGGACGAAAACGTTGCGGCGAGCCGGATTGTCGCGGAATTGGGCGCGGTAACCCTGTGGGCGATTGCCGCCTTCGCGATCCTGAGCCTGGGTTGTTTCGATGCGCGCTGGCCGATCAACCTCGGCGGCCCGGTCGGCGCAGAGCTGGCCGGCGGGATGAGCCGGCTGTTTGGGTTCCAGTCTTACATGGTGGCGATCCTGATTGGTTGGCTGGGACGCGAGCTCTGGACCGGACGGCGCGATCCCGCGCACTCTCTGCCCGCCGCCGTTGCACGCGAAGGAATAGGTGGCGCACTCGTGATCGTGGCGCTATGCGTAGCGATCACGCTGAGCGACGTCGGCAATGACCCGGGCGGAGTTATCGGCGCAGTCATTGCGGACAACCTGCGTGCCTACGTCAATCTGGGCGGCGGATTTATTGTTGTGATGGTAGCGCTGCTCTGCGGTATCGCGATCCTCGCCGGCCGCGCCCCGACCGACCTCGCTGCGACGATCGGCGGCGCGATCCGACCAAAGGTCATATCCGGCGCGCCGCCGACGGCGCTCGATTCGTTCGCGACAGATGCGGCTACAACGCCGATTATCACGAGTCGCCCGCCGTTGGCGATAAATCGCCCGGAACCGCGGCTTGGGTCCGAGCGGGGGATGAATCAATCACGCAGCCTGACGCGGGAATCAGCCGCGCCGCCGCGGCCACGCGCCAATGGCGCCTACAAGCTCCCGCCGCTGGCGCTGCTCGATACCCCGCCGCTCGAGCATACGCAGATCGACGAAGCCGCGCTCGAACGCAGCGCGCGCCTGCTCGAACAAAAGCTCGGCGACTTCGGCGTCGAGGGGCGGGTGGTCGAGGTGCAGCCCGGACCCGTCGTCACGATGTATAAACTCGAGCCCGGCTCGGGCATCAAGGTCAGTCAGATCGTCAATCTGGCGGACGACCTCTCGATGGCGCTGCGGGCGGCGACGGTACGGATTCAAGCCCCGGTGCCGGGCGAGGCCGTCGTCGGTATCGAAGTGCCGAACCGCAAGCGCGAGATGGTCTATCTGCGCGAGATTATCGAGGCTGATGAATTCTCCGCGGCGCAGAGCCAATTGACCATCGCGCTTGGCAAGGATATCTCGGGCCGCCCGGTCGCCGCCGACCTCGCCGCGATGCCCCATCTGCTGATCGCCGGGGCCACCGGCACCGGTAAGTCGGTCTCGATTCACACGATGATCGCGTCCATCCTCTTCAGCGCAACCGCGGACGATGTGCGCTTCATCCTGATCGATCCCAAGATGCTCGAGCTGTCGAGCTACGACGCCATCCCGCATCTGCTGGTCCCGGTGGTGGTCGATCCCGACAAGGCCGCGGCGGCGTTGTTGTGGGCGACGCGCGAGATGGAGGCGCGCTACCGGATGATGCGCGACCTCGGCGTGCGCAATATCGACGGTTACAACCGCGCGCTCGGCGAAGCCGGTGAACTGATCCAGTTGCGTGCGCCATCGGCGGCGAACGGCGAGGACGCGGAAACGGCAATTACGCACACTCGGCTGCCGAAGATCGTAATCGTGATCGACGAGCTCGCCGATCTTCTTTTGAGCGAAGGCAAGACCGTCGAGCGCGACATCACGCGGTTGGCGCAAAAGGCGCGCGCCGCGGGTATCCATCTGATCCTGGCGACGCAGCGGCCGTCGGTCGACGTCATTACCGGCCTGATCAAGGCGAATCTGCCCGCGCGCATCTCGTTGCAGGTGACCTCGCGCGTGGATTCGCGTACGATCCTCGACGCGATCGGCGCCGAACGGCTGCTCGGCGCGGGCGACATGCTCTTCATGCCGCCGGGTACGGCGAAGCTGCGCCGCCTGCACGGCCCCTTCGTTTCGGAGACCGAAATCCGCAAGGTCTGCGACTTTATCCGCGCGCAAGGCTCGCCCGACTATCAGATGGAAATTCTTGAAACGGCGACCGCGGCCGAGGGTGACGGCGAGGGCGGCGGCGAGCGCGATGCGCTTTACGATGACGCGGTGCGCATCGTGACCGAGACCGGGCAGGCGTCCATTTCGATGATCCAGCGGCGGCTGCGGATCGGCTACAATCGCGCGGCGCGGATGGTCGAGGAGATGGAGCGCGACGGATTGGTGCTGCCGGCCGATGGCGCGCGCCCCCGTGAACTGCGCATCCGCGCAAGCTGATCCGGCCGATCTGATCAACCTGAAATGAGAGCGCGCAAAAATCAGACGATCTTTCGCACGGCGCTGGCGCTCGTCGTCATGATCGGTGCGGCCACGATGGTGATGGGCATCGCTGGAGCGGCGGTGATGGCGGTGGCGCACCCAACCACGAACCTAAAATCAATCCTCGATCGCCTGCAACGCCATTACGAGACTACCGACTCGTTTACCGCGAAATTCACCGAGACTCTGACCAGCGCGGGCGGACCTCCGCGCGAGCGCTCGGGTAAGGTCGCCTATCGCAAGGGCGGCCGGATTCGCTGGGAGTTCGACCAGCCAGCGCCCGAGAGCGTAATTGCCGACGGCGCCACTTTGTATGACTACGACCCCGGGCTGAATCAGGTTATCGAGATGCCGCTCGGCGACGCCTTCAAGAGTCGCAGCGCCGCCGCCTTTATCCTTGGAGTCGCCAATCTCCAGCGCGACTTTGATGCGCAGTTGCTGGCGGACGCTCCAGCCGACGGCCTCGATCATCTGGTGGTGACACCGAAAGACGGCGGCGATAAAATCGGCTTAGGACTAGATGCGAAAAGCTTGAATATCGTGACATTGCAGGTTGCCGACGCGCTTGGCAACGTGACGCTGCTCAAATTTTCGGATATTCGGCGCAATGTCCCGCTCGCTAACTCGCTGTTCACTTTCACGCCGCCGCCCGGCGCCGATATCGTAACCGCCCCGCACCAGAAGTAACCTGGAGCACACATAATCGATTGCGCCGCGTTCGTGCGAAGAATACAAGTTTAGTCCCTTAGATCGGCGCATCATTCATGGAGAGAGTCCATTTATTAACGCTGGGCTGTCCCAAAAATCAGGCGGACAGTGAGCTGATGCTCGGCGTATTAGCAGGCGCGGGGTTCAAGCTGACGACGGACCCGGAAACCGCTGATGTGCTGGTGGTTAACACCTGCGCCTTTATCGAAGCGGCCAAAAAAGAATCGTTGGCGGCGGTGATGCAGGCTGCGGAACTCAAGGGGCGCGCGGCGGGTCGCCGACTAGTGGTGAGCGGATGTCTGGCGCAGCGCTACGGCGCCGAACTCCGCGCGGAGCTGCCGGAGGTCGATATTTTCGTCGGCACCGGCAACTTCCTCGAACTGCCCGAGCTGCTCAAACGCACCGAAACCTTCCAGAACCGGCCGATTCCATACGCGGGCGCGGCCCATCTGCTGCCCCGCGCCGAGCTGCTGCGGATCAGGACCGGAGATTTCTTTTCGGCCTATCTGAAAATATCCGAGGGCTGCAATCACAAGTGCGCCTTCTGCATCATTCCGAAAATTCGCGGTCCCCATGAGAGCCGCCCGCTCGCCGACGTCGTCGCGGAAGCGCGGACTCTGGTCGCAACCGGCGCCCGCGAGCTCAATCTAATCGCGCAGGACCTGACCGCTTACGGCCGCGATCTCGCGCCACGAGCGTCATTGGCGCAATTGCTTGGGCAGTTGAACGCGATCGATGGGCTGCGCTGGATTCGCCTGCTCTACTGCTATCCGAACTTTGTCAGCGACGAGCTGCTGGAGGCGGTGGCCTCACTGCCAAAAGTGGTTAAATATATCGATATGCCTCTGCAGCACGCGGACGACGGAATCCTGCGCGCAATGCGCCGGGAGCGCTCGGGCGACGGCTTGCGCCGCTTACTCGAGCGGGTGCGTCGGCGGGTGCCGGGAATTGCCTTGCGCAGCTCCTTTATCGTTGGTTTTCCGGGCGAGACGCAGGCGGCCTTCGAGGCGCTGATAGAATTCGTCCGTGCGGAACAATTCGACCGGGTTGGCGTGTTTACCTATTCGCAGGAGGAAGATACCGAAGCGGGCGCTCTTCCCGATCAGACGCCGGCACGGGTCAAGCGCGAGCGCCGCCGGCAACTGATGGAGTTGCAGTCCGAGATTTCCGCCGCCAGGAATCGTGCGCAGATTGGTCGTGAAATCGAGGTCCTGGTGGAAGGCGTGATAGCGTCAGGAGGCAGCTCGCCGGGCGGACGCGCGACGCGCCTGCGCGGCCGCAGCGCGAGTCAGGCGCCCGAAATCGATGGCATGGTGGTCCTGCGCGGCGACGCCGTGGCCGGTGAGTTTGTCCGCGCGCGAATCAGTGCGGCGCGGACTTACGATCTCGTCGGCGAGATAACTGCCGCGATCGCCTAGCTCGAAAGGGGTTTTAGTAACCGATGGCCAAGAAATCCGCAGCCTCGTCCCGCAAGAAATTCCTGAGCGATCAGCGCGCGGCTTTGCTCGAGATGAAGGACAAGCTGCTCGCCGAGATCGAGTCTGAGGCGAAGGCTGAGCGCGAAGCCAACAAGGACGAGGGTATGGATACGTACGATCTCGCTTCCGAGGAACGCGATCGCGAAATCAATTTTATCCTGTCCGATCGCGAACGCGCCAAGAGCCAGCAGATCGAAGACGCGCTGGCGCGCATCAACGAAGGCAACTACGGTGAATGCGAGTCGTGCGGACTCGAAATCGCCGACGAGCGTTTGCGCGTCATGCCCTTTACGCGCCTGTGCCGCGACTGCCAGCAGGATCAGGAGCGCGAGGCGCGCTCGCAGCGGCGGACTGATGATGGCCGCAACGTTTACCGTAAAATCGGTTCGACCGATGCCGACGAGGAGAGCGCCTGATACTTTATCCGGCTTAAGGTTTGGGGGAGATGCGCCGGACGCCTTGGGGAGGTCCGGCCCGCGTCGCGAATAATTGATGAGAATTTTCAAGGACGGCGACGACCGCGCAGCGCTGGCGGCGGATGGTCGTAAATTGCAGATAGCAAGCAATCTGACCATTGTGAAGACCGTGGTCGCGATGGCCAGCGCCCGCGGCGGGGTGGGGAAAAGTACGCTCGCGGTCAATCTCGCGGTTGCGCTGGCGCAAGGCGGCCGCAAAGTCGGGCTGCTTGATGGCGATCTGAACTCGCCGAGCATCGTCGGGATGCTCGGGATGCGGCCGGCGCGCCGGATGCCGGCGGCGGACTGGATCGAACCTGCCGCCGGGCCGCTCGGCCTGCGCGTCGCCGGGATCGATCTGCTCAACGAGCGGGAAGCGCCGGCCATAAGCTTTCTTGCCGACGAAGCGCCTGTGAGCCTGGTCGAGCCTGCAAACTCCTTCAACCGCAACGGCCACCGCCCGAGCAGCGACGGATACACGGAAGCACTGGCGCGGATGCTGGGGCGAATTCGCTTTGGTGCGCTCGATATTTTGTTGATTGACCTGGCGCCAGGTCTCGAAGCGCTGTCGCGGCTGATGCCAATAGCGCCGCAAGCGAACCTCATCGCAGTCTGCCATCCCTCGGGGGCGGCGGCGCGAGATCTGATCGCAATGCTGAATTTCGCCGCCGAAAGCAGCGCGTTGGTTCACGGCGTGATCGAGAACATGGCAGGCTTCAGTTGCGACGGCTGCCATGCTGTACGCCCGCTCATGCCGCAGGGCAATATCGCGGCGGCGACGCGCTCGGCGGGGGTCGCGCTACTCGAGCGCCTGCCGTTCGATCCTCGTCTGGCTGAATCCTGCGATCGCGGGGCGATCTTTATTCGCGAATATCCGGAGGCGCCGCTCACGCGGCAACTGATTGCGATCGCAGAGGGGCTGGGACGGCTGATCGACGCGGTCAGTTCGCCGCCGGTGCCCGCTATCGAGCGCGGAATGGAATCGAGCCAGCGATGAAATCTTTGGTTATCGGCGGCACCGGGCCGACCGGGCACTTCATCGTCAATGGATTGCTGGCGCGCGGCTACACAGTCGCGATGCTGCATAGCGGACGCCACGAACTGGACGAAATTCCGGCGACGGTCGAGCATATCCACACTGATCCGTTTTCCGAGGAAGCGCTGCGCGGCGCGCTCGGAACACGGACGTTTGATTTAACGATTGCGGCGTATGGGCGGTTGCGGCGTATCGCCGAGATTATGGCGGGTCGCACGGGGCGGTTTATTTCGATCGGCGGGGCGCCGGCCTATCGCGGCTACATGAACCCCGGCGTTCTGCGTCCGCAAGGATTGCCGGTGCCGGTCGCCGAAGACGCGCCGGTCGTCCCGGTCGAGGAGGAAGACGCCAAGGGTTGGCGGGTGGCGCGAACCGAGCAGGCGGTTTTTCAGAGCCATCCGCAGGCGACCCATTTCCGCTATCCGTTTCTCTACGGTCCGTATCAGATCGCACCGCGCGAATGGTGTATCGTGCGGCGCATCCTCGACGGCCGTCGCACGATCATACTTCCCGAAGACGGCCTGACGCTGAACCATATGGGCTACGTCGAGAACGCGGCGCACGCGCTGCTGCTGGCGGTTGATCAACCTGAGGCCGCGGCCGGGCAAATTTACAATTGCGGTGATCGCGCGATGCTGACGCTGCGGCAGGTGGTCGAGATTATCGCCGACGCGCTCGGGCAGGCGCTCGAAATCGTCTCGATGCCGTGGGAGTTTGCGCTCCCGGCCCGCCCGCTGATCGCGCAGCCGTGGACGACCCATCGCGTGCTCGACCTGGCGAAGCTGCGCGCACAACTGGGCTACGACGATGTGGTCGCGCCCGCCGAGGGGCTCGCGCTGACCGCCCGCTGGCTCAAGGCCCATCCGCTCGAGCCGAATGGCGCCGACGAGAAGATCATCCAGGATCCGTTCGATTATCGAGCGGAGGATGAGCTGATCACGGCGTGGAAGGGGCTTTGCGCGCGGATGCCGCGAGTCGCCTTCGCGCGTGAGCCGGGCTACACCGCCACCTACAGCGGCCCCGGCGGGAAACCGCGCGCCGAGCGTTGGTCTTAAAATTCTGACAAACTGAACCTCGCGAACCGCTAATTCGGAAGATTTTACTCAATCTCGCAGCGGTGATACCGTTGCCGTGGTCGAGCTATAGTGTCATTTCTTTGCTGAGTCTTCGCTCTCGGCCGCTAAGAACAGCGCTGAAGCGAGGGAATCTGAGTGGCCGAGATCAAGCAATCTGAGAGCGAGAGCCCTGCGGGATCTACGCTTGCGCAGGTACACGAGGGGATCTTCGCGGTCCATGGCGAGTACTGGGTGCTTGGCCTTGGCGGGGCAACCTTCCAACTCAAGGACGCCAAGGGTCTCGGCCATCTCCAACGCCTGTTACGGTATCCCGAGATTGAATTTCACGCACTCGATCTCTCCGCCGCGCCGCGCGAGGAGACCTCGACCGCCGCGATCGGCGGCGAGCTGCCGCAGGGCGTCAGTATCCGCGCGGGTCTGGCGGGCGACGCGGGCGAGGTGCTCGATTTCCAGGCCAAGCAAGAGTACCGCAGGCGGTTGACGGAGCTGCGTGAAGAATTCGAGGAGCTGCGCGAGAGGGGCAAGCTCGAGGCGGCCGAAGAGGTCGAGCGAGAGATCGAGTTTCTGGAGCACGAGTTGGTGCAGGCGGTCGGGCTTGGCGGGAGGGATCGGCGCTCCGGCTCGATCGCTGAGCGCGCGCGGCTCAACGTCACGCGTGCGATCCGGTCGACGGTGCGGAAGATCGGCGAGCATCATCGGGCGCTGGGAGAGTTGCTCGACCGGACGATCCGCACGGGCGCCTTCTGCGTTTACCAACCGGATACGGCGAACCCGGTGAGCTGGCGTTTCGCGTTATCCGAAGCTGAAGCAGTGACCACGCCATCGGGTGGTGCGCCGTCGCCGGCGCGACGGGAAACCGACGAGCTGGAGGATTTCGCGACGCGGACCAGGTTCGTGGGGCGCGAAACCGAGCGGGCGCAGCTCGGCCACGCACTGGTGCGGGCGCGGGGCGGCGAAGGCAGCGTGATCGCGCTGGCCGGGTCTGCGGGGGTGGGTAAGTCACGGCTGGCGCGTGAATTCGCCGGTGAGGCGGCGCGGGCGGGTTTGCGGGTTTTGACCGGCGCCTCGTATGAGCGTGACGATGCCGTGCCGTTTCTGCCGTTCGTCGAAATCCTGGAAACGCTGGCCGCGCGCGCGGCGAGTCCGCAGGCGCTCCGCAAGGAACTCGGTGAAGAGGTGCTGGAAGCGGCGCGGCTGACGCCGCAATTGCGGCGGCTGTTCCCCGATCTTCCATTGGCTCAGGAACTTCCGCCTGAGCTCGCGCGTCGCGCGTTGTTCGCCGCGCTCACGGAAATCCTTGCGCGGATCGCCGCGGTCCGGCCGCTGCTGCTGGTGGTCGAGGATCTGCATTGGGCCGACGAAGGCTCGCTCAGCCTGCTGCTTCATCTGGCGCGGGCGCTACGCCAGCGGCCAGTGATTATTGTGGCGACTTATCGCGACCTGGAGATCGAAAGGGCGGGTGGACTCGCCCAAGCTCTTGAAGAGCTGGTTCGCCGCCACCTGGTCGAGCGGATCAAGCTCGATGGCCTGCCCGAAAACGCGGTGGGAGCGATGTTGCAGGGGCTCAGCGGGCGGGTTCTGCCCGACGGTCTGGTGGGGCAGTTTCACGCCCTTACGGACGGCAATCCATTTTTTATCGAGGAGCTGTATCAGCATCTGGCGGATCAGCCCGGCAACGTTGACGCTGCGGGCGAGATCCGGCGCGACTTGCGACTCGATGAACTCGCCGTGCCCAACAACGTGCGGCTGGTGATCGGGCGGCGGGTGGCACGCCTGTCGCGCGGGGCGCAGGAGGTGTTGGACGCCGCGGCGGTGATTGGCCGTTCCTTTACCTTTTCAATGCTGCGGGCAGTGATTGGCGGCGAAGAGGGCCCGCTGATTGATCGGATGGAAGCGGCAGAGCGCGCCGGGCTGATCAATTCGGCGCTAATCTACCCCGAGGCGCAGTTCCAGTTCGCGCACGAATTGATTCGCAACAGCGTACTGAGTGAACTCAGCATCTCACGCCGGCAACATCTGCATCTGCGGGTCGCCGACGCGCTCGAGCGGTTGTACTCGTCCGCGCTCGAAGAGCACGCCAACGACCTGGCGCATCATCTGTGGAGTGCCGGCAGCGTGGCGCCGCCCGAGCGCGCGGTGACTATTCTCGCGCTGGCGGCGAAGCAGGCGCGGGGGCAGGGCGCGCTGGCCGAGGCCGAGGTTCATTACCGGCGGGCGCTGACGCGCTTGATGAGCATGCCGCCGGGGCCGGAACGCGACCAGCAGGAGCTGATGATTCAGCTCGCGATCGGGCCAATTCTGATGGCGACGCACGGCTATGCGGCGCTCGAGACGGCGACGGCATATGATCGCGCCGGTGCACTGAGTGAAGCTCTCGGCGATCCGACGCAGGTCGTGTTGAGCCTGACCGGGCTCGCTTCGGTGACGCTTCTGCGCGGCCGTTTGGCGGAGACCCAAACGTTGGTGGATCGCGTGCAAAACGCGGCCGGGCAGAGTGCGATCGGGGCGGTCTGGGGCCACTATATGCGGGGTGTAGTGAATTACCATCGCGGGGATCTCGCGCAAGCGTCCGCCAGTCTCGGCGAAGCGCAGGCGGCCTACCGCGAAAGCGATCATCGCAATAATCCCCAGGATCCGGGGACGGAGTGCCTGCAGTATCTGGCGCTGACGGCGTGGCAGATGGGTCAAGCGGCTTTGGCCGGCGAGCGGATGGCCGCAGCGACCGCGTTGGCGGATCGGCTGCGTAAGCCCTATGTGATCGTGCACAATCGCTTCTTTGCCGCCTCCCTGGCGGCCTTGATGGGGCAGAGTGAGACCACGGCGCGGCTGGCGGCGAACGTGATCGAGCTGACCGGCGGTCCGGCGATTCCGGTGCTGTTCGATCTCGGACGGATCCTGCATGGCTGGGCGCTGGCGCAGCGGGGTGAGGTTGAAGCGGGACTGGCTGAGGCTAGCGCCGGCATGGAGAGTTTCATGGCGGCCGGCAACCGGCTCGGGATTGCGATGTGGCTGGCGTTGTTGGCCGAGGTGCAGGAGCGCGCCGGCCTGGTGCAGGAGGCGCGCTCGACGCTCAAGCAGGCGGTTGACGCAGTGGGCGAGCAGACGCTGGATCTGCCGCTGGTCCTGTGGAAGCGCGGTGAGCTGCTCGCACGCCACGGCGGCGGCTCGGTGGCGATGGGCGAGTTGGCGGAGCGGAGCCTGCGCGAGGCGCTGGCGCAGGGCGCACGGTTGGGCGCGGCGTCGTGCAGTCTGCGCGCTGCGATTAGTCTCGCCCGTTTGATGCGCTCGCGCGGGCAGGTCGCGGACGCGCACGCTCTGCTCTCCGCGCAGGCGAGCAGTTTCAGCGGCGATCGCGCCAGCGACGACCTGCACGCGGCGCAGGCTCTGCTGGGCGAACTCGCCGAGGGGGCTGGCTCGGGCGCGCCGAGTGCCGCAAAGCGTCTGCCTGGCCCGCCGGTCTAGGCCGCTTGCCGAACGCGGAAGGGGAAGCGATGGAGCAAAGCGGCATGACGGTTATCGCCGAAATTCGGGCTGGATGCGCCGACGAACTGCGTGCGCGGCTCAAAACTCTTCGCGAAGGACACGAAAGCGGGAGCGCCCCATTGCCGGCGCCGCGAACCGTCCACTACGCGGCGTGGCTGATCATCCCGGATTCTAACAGCGACTCGACTCAGCTGGTGTTCGAAAGCAATTACGATGGCGCGCTGGAGGACCACCTCGACGATCTGATCAAGACCTGGGGCGCAATCCTCGACTCTATCTATCGGTCATGCCAAGGCTACCCGGATGCAGGGACCGCAGACCCCAAAGCGGTTAAAGAATTTCTGCAGGTTCCCTCAAGGAACAAGCCCTCGGCGGCATTCTTTGTTGCGTTGCCCGGCCGCTCGCTCGACGACCTCCAAAACGCGATCAAGGTTTATGCGGAAGCTGAGCGTTACCTTGCGCACGTACGGCCGGAGCGATTCAGTTATCGCGACTGGCGGGGGACGCAACATTCGCGTGATACCGGTTTCGAGAATCTGCGCGAGCGCGACCTCATGGTCAAATTGGCGGATCATTTTCGCGCTGGGCCTGACGAGCTTCGGCCGCGGCTCTTCGGCATGACACGCGGCCGGCTCTGGTGGCGCCTCGTGATCAATTTGCCATGGGTGATTCTGGCCGCGCTAATCGCCTTGCCCCTGATTCTGTTGTTGCCGGTCATCCGCCTCTACGAAATTCGCGAGGCGCAGGAGCCCGCCGGGCCGCGCGATCCGACCGCGCACGATGTTACCGCCGCCGACTACGCCGGCTACAACACCGGCATGCAAAACCATCTGTGCACCTTCGCGACCGTGCGAACGTCCCGCTTTCGACGGTTTCTCATCGGGGCAGTGCTGACCGTGGGCGGGATTCTCGCCAAGCGGCTGTTCATCTTTGGCAAGCTCGGCGCGATGGCGTCGATTCACTTTGCGCGCTGGATTGTTTTCGACGACGCGGGCGGCAGGCGAGTGCTCTTTCTGAGCAATTTCGACGGTAGCTGGGCGGGTTATCTCGGCGACTTCTCCGACCTTATCGCCTATGGCATCAACGCGGTCTGGGCCAACGTCAAGGCCTTCACGCCGACGCGATTTCTGTTCTGGCGCGGCGCCTACAATATCGAGCCTTACGAGCAGCAGGTGCGCGAGCATTTTCAGCCGGTGCAGCTAATCTATCGCGCTTACGGCGCCCATTCGGTGCGCAACCTGCAGCGCTATATTGATTTCCGCGATCGGCTGGCGCGCGCGATCGCGATTGCAGAAGCGCGCGAATGGCGCGAGACGGAGGCGCAGGAGGGGATCGAGCGCGGCGATCTGCAGGGGCTGCTGGTCAGCGGCTATGATCATCTGGATCACGCGAGCTATGTTTTTCTCCGGCTGGCGGAGCCGCAAGCCGGCCGCGCGATAGAAGCGGCGCGAGCCTGGCTGCGCAGCGTCAATGAGCGGGTGACCACAGCTATCCGGCCTCCTCAGGGCAAGCATCAGACTTGCGTGAATGTCGCGTTCACGTGGGCGGGGCTGAAGGCGATGGGCCTGCCGGCGAGTTTGATCGAAGCTTCGGAAGGCAACTTACCCGACGGCTTTCCGCGCGAATTCGTCGGCGGGATCGATCGACCTGAGGCCGCGGCCATACTGGGGGATCACGGCGCGAGCGCGTCCGCGCGCTGGGAGTTCGGAGGAGCGGCGACGCCTGATCAAGCGCCGCATCTGCTCGTTCTGCTCTACGCTATGGATGAGGCGGGGCTCGGGCGGCTTTTCAGTGAAATCTGCGGGAGCGAAGAACTCGAACGCGCCGGACTGAGCCTGGTAAAGCGGCAGGATTGCCATCGCGAAGCAGGCGATCGCACGGAGCCGTTCGGCTTTCGCGACGGGATCGCGCAGCCGGCGGTACGCGGCCTGACGCATAAGCTGGCGGACGCCGGCAATATTCCGGTGGCGACCGGTGAGTTTGTGCTCGGTCATCAGAATGAGTATGGTTACACAACTCGTTTGCCGAGCGTGGGGGAGCAGGACGACCCGCGGAGAATTCTGTGGGAACATCCTGGAGCGCGAAAAGATCTGCGTGCCTTCGGCATGAACGGCACGTATTTAGTTTTCCGAAAACTTTCGCAGGACGTTGACGGCTTTTGGGCTTTCGTCGCGGCCAACTCGGCGAGCGCGGGCGGGGAAGGGGACTCCGAGCGGATGGAATTGACGGCGGCCAAGCTCATCGGGCGCTGGCGCAGTGGCGCTCCGCTGGCGTTGGCGCCGGCCCACGACGTTCCCGCGCTGGGACGTGACAATCATCTGAACAACGATTTCGGCTATGCCGCGACCGATGCGGAGGGGCTCGTCTGTCCGATCGGCGCACATATCCGGCGCGCCAATCCGCGCGATTCGCTGCCGTTCACGGCGGCGAAATCGCGCGAGCTCGTGAGGCGGCATCGGCTGATCCGTCGTGGCCGCAAGTATTCCGAGTACAGCGCGGGTGCGCCGGCCGACCAGGGCATTTGTTTCATCGCGCTCAATGGCGACCTGCTGCGCCAGTTCGAGTTTGTCCAGCAGAACTGGCTCAACGATCCGACCTTCATGGACCTCAACGCGGACCGCGATCCCATCGTCGGAGATCACGATGAAGCTAACGGCGAAGGGGCTGGGTTCACGATCCAGGCGCAGCCGGCCGCGCGGCGGCTAGCCGGGATGCCGCGCTTCGTGACCGTCAAGGGCGGCGGCTATTTTTTCATGCCGGGTCTCAAGACCTTGAGATTTTTAGCAGCGGAACGATCGCAGTCGCAAGAAAATTAAAGTGAAGCGAAAAAAATCAACGACTGAAACCGTCAATTACGGTAAGTCTGAAAAGTGAAGGATACCAACCCGCCTGCAGCCTGATCGCTTCCGCTCCTAGTACTCCCGCAACTCCTACCCAGAACCAGGCCGTCGCCGACAGGAACTAACTTATCTTGAAAACCGCACTGAACGTAAAGCCGCAGCTCGAGCTGCCGGCGCGTCCAACCTCGATGTGGCCGACGGACGTCTGGGGCTTTTTGACTTTGGGCTGGCTGCTGCTGATTCACCTCACAGCGCTCGTCGGCCTGATTCTGCGCCCGCTGCCCGGATGGAACGTCTTCGGGGTTTTCGTCCTGCTGTCGTTTCTCGGGGGGACGAGCACGGTGATTTGTTATCATCGCGAACTCGCGCATCGCTCGCTGACGCTGCATCCGGTGGTGCGCGCGGTCATGATCTTCCTCGCGATGCTCAACGGGGCGGCGCCACCGGGGAGCTGGGTCCCGACGCATCGGCTGCATCACGCGGAGACCGACACGCCCGATGACCCGTCGAGTCCGGTGTGGCGCGGGATGTGGTTCGCGCACGTCGCCTGGCACTGGCAGGCGGATAACGGTTTGCGCGAGCCCTACGCTCGGGACCTCGCGCGCTTCTCGCTCGGGACATGGAACCGGCTGTTGATTCCGATGTTCGCGATTGCCTACTTCGGCGGTGCGCTCTGGAGCCTCACGGCTTTTTTTTGGCTCGGCGCGATCCGCATGACCTTTGCGTTTCACGCGACCAGCCTGATCAACAGCGCCTGCCATACCGAACCCGGGATCGAGCTGGGAGAGGATTCCTCACGCAATCTATGGTGGGTCGGAGTGACGATTTTTTTTCTCGGCGAGAACTGGCATCGCAACCATCATCTGTTTCCGCGCTCGGCGCGGATGGGTCTGCGATGGTGGCAGCCGGACGTCGGCTACTGGCTCATTTGCGGCCTCGCGCGGTTAGGACTCGCGAGCGAGGTCCAATCGGCCGGCAAGGCGTAGGCGTCAGATCGTCCGCAAGGACCAAGTGCAGAAGCCGCTCAGGGAAGTTCTCGATCTTGCGCGCCCGTAGCTCAACTGGACAGAGCATCAGACTTCGGATCTGAGGGTTGGGGGTTCGAATCCCTCCGGGCGCGCCAATCACGTTTGGGCTTCCAGTTAATTCCGAGAGCTCCCGTCCTGCACGGCCCGGGTTTCCAGACCGCAGCGGTCTTCTCATCGACGGTGGTGATAATCCCCCGTGCCTCCTGAAGGACTCTTGCCTTCAGCGACCGGTCAGCCGCTGCAGCTGCTCGGGATACCGCGCTCCCTGCACTGTGATCTGGGAAGCCGCGCTATCGATCTCACGGAGGTCTTCAGACGTAAGTTTGATCGCTGCGGCGCCATTGTTCTCTTCCAGCCGCGCGATTTTCGTTGTACCGGGAATCGGTACGATCCACGACCTTTGGGCGAGCAGCCACGCAATCGCGATTTGGGCAGCGGTCGCTTTCTTTCGCTCCGCGATCCTCCCGAGCAGATCAACCAAGGCCTGATTCGCTTTGCGAGCCTCAGCCGTGAAGCGCGGAACGATGTTGCGAAAGTCGGAACTGTCGAACGTAGTATGTTCGTCGATCTTGCCGGTGAGGAAGCCTTTACCAAGCGGACTGAATGGAACGAAGCCGATGCCAAGTTCCTCGAGCGTCGGCAGTATCTCCTTTTCAGGCTCTCGCCACCACAGCGAGTATTCGCTCTGGACCGCGGTGACGGGCTGGATGGCGTGGGCGCGGCGGATGGTTTGCGCGCCCGGTTCGGAAAGACCGAAGTGCTTAACTTTGCCTTCCTTAATCAAATCTTTTACCGCACCAGCCACGTCTTCGATTGGCGTCTCCAAATCGACTCGATGCTGATAGAAGAGATCGATGGCCTCGATCTTGAGTCGTTTGAGTGAGGCCTCGGCGACTTGCTTGATATGCTCCGGCCGGCTATCAAGCGCCCCTGGAGTACCGATCTTGAAGCCAAATTTAGTAGCGATCACCACCTGTTTGCGGAAGGGTGCGAGGGCTTCACCATTGGGTCGGGAGGGTGATGCCTCTGGCGAGGACATCCCTCTCCCGCCCACCGAACCGGACGTGATAGTTTCCCATCATCCGGCTCTCCGCACTCGCATCTCAGTATCCCGTTCGCGACTAGTCAG
>Ga0209167_10000949_pt1 | contig 18559 bp, 12 predicted proteins | sample Coa_R1_9_FD_187154 | JGI IMG/M metagenome (GOLD analysis project Ga0209167, IMG submission 187154) | Surface soil microbial communities from Centralia Pennsylvania, which are recovering from an underground coalmine fire - Coalmine... | ecosystem: Environmental > Terrestrial > Soil >... | reverse complement strand
ACGGACACGTATATCAGCTCTACCTCTCCCCGTCCGGTTGGGTGAACCAGGATTTAACTGCCATGACCAGCGGGGAGACAGCCACCGCTCACAGCGCCATGACCAGCTTCGTGGATAGCTTTGGCGATCATGTGCTGTATGTTGGGGCCAATCAGCACATCTATCAGATGTATTTCAGTGGGGGAGCATGGCAAAATCAGGACCTTTCAAGCCAGACCGGCAATACCCTGGCGGCAACCGGAACCGGGTTGAGTAGCTTTGCTGACGGCTCGGGCGAGCATGTGCTGTATATAGGAACCAATCAACATGTCTACGAGCTGCTGTTCAGCAGTGGAACGGGATGGCAGAACGAGGATTTGACCTCGCAAACGGGCAGCACGTTGTTGGCAGCCAGCAACACCGGGTTTAGCAACTTTGCTGATATCTATGGCGAGCATGTGTTCTATGAGGGGTCCAACCAGCACATCGAGCAACTCTATGGCGCGGAGGGATCATGGCAGAACCAGGACCTGACAGGGGAAACGGGCAACACGCTAGCCTCTGCCCCCACGGCCCTGAGCAGCCTGGTAGACAGCTACGGCGAGCACGCATTCTATTTCGGGAGCAATCAGCACGTCTACCAGCTGTACTTTAACAGCAGCTCGGGGTGGCAGAACCAGGACTTAACGGGCATGACCGGCAATACGGTGGCGGCCAGTGGAAGTTCCCTGAGCAGCTTTGTGGACAGCATGGGCGAGCATGTGTTCTATGAGGGGACCAACCAGCACATCTACAGCCTGTATTTCAGCAGACAGGAGGCTGGTCGAATCAGGATTTAACAGCCATGGCCGGGGGTGCGGGAGGGGTCAACAATGGAAGCTCGGCCAGCTATAGTGACGGGCAGGGGGAGCACGTTTTCTATGAGGCAGGCACTGGGGTGTATGAGCTTTCCTGGGATGGTCCGGCATGGGAAGCGGCCAATATCGGTGGACCTTCATTAGCGCAGAATTATTACGTCACCCAGTACAGCTACGATGGGCTGGGCAATCTGTTGAGCGTAACGCAGAAGGGCGATCCCACGGCGACCAATTCCAGCCAGTACCGGGTGCGGAGCTTCACTTACGATTCGCTCTCGCGCCTGCTGACGGCCACCAATCCTGAATCGGGAACGATCAGCTACAGCTACGATGCCAACGGCAACGTGCTGCAGAAGACCTCTCCCGCTCCCAACCAAACGGGCACAGCCACGCAGACCATCAGCTACTGCTATGACCCAATCAACCGGGTGACGGGCAAGGTGTATGCGGCGCAAAGCTGTCCGTTGAGTTCGCCGGTGGTGAGTTATGGCTACGATGCCGGCACGAATGGCATCGGGCATCTGACCAGCCTGGTGGATCAGGCCGGATCAGGCAGCTACAGCTATGACGCTTTGGGCAGGATCAGCACTGAGCAACGGACCATCGCCGGAATCCAGAAGAACCTCAGCTACAGCTACAACCTGGATAATTCGATAGCCAAACTGACTTATCCCAGCGGAGCGGTGGTCACCTACACGCCGGACTCGGCGGGCAGGATGCTCTCGGCGGTAGATAGCGCAAACAATATCAACTATGTGACCGGGGCCAGCTACGGGCCGGACAGTTCGCTCACGGGCTTCATCAGCGGGAATAGCAGCAGCTTCAGCGGCATCAACAATAGCTGGCACTACAACCGGCGACTGCAGATCTGCCGCATCACAGCCCTGACCACAGGCAATGTTCCCACCTCGTGCACCGACTCCAGCGATGTGGGCAACATCCTGGACCTGGGCTACAACCTGAGCCTGGGCAATGGCGATAACGGCAACGTGATGGGGATCACCAACTACAAGGACACAACCCGCAGCCAGAGCTTCAGCTACGATGCTCTGAACCGCCTCACCTCAGCCCAGAATGCTGGGACCAATTGCAGCGTGCTAACGGCCAATGGCGCCACCGAATACTGGGGCAACAGCTACGGCTACGATGCCTGGGGCAATTTGCTGAGCAAGACCCCCACGAAATGCTCACCGGAAAACCTGACCGTGACAGCGCTCACGAACAATCAGCTATCAGGTTACGGTTATGACTCAGCGGGCAACATGACCCACGATGCCACCACCGGCAATAACTACACCTTTGACCCAGAAAACCGCATCACCGGGGCAGCGGGTTACAGCTACACCTACGATGCGAATGGCAACCGGGTGGAGAAATCCAACGGCAGTACGGGAACAGTTTACTGGTCCATGTCGCCGGGAATCGTGGCGGAAAGCGATCTCAGCGGGAACCTGAAATCGGAATATGTGTTCTTCAAGGGCAAGAGAGTAGCGCGTAAGGACTTCCCCGGAGGAGTGGTTTCCTACTACTTTTCTGACAGCCTGCAAACTGCATCCGTCATAACCGACTCAGGAGGCAACATCAAGGAAGACGAGGACTATTATCCGTGGGGCATGGACCTGCCGTTTGTTAACAGCGATTCCAACCACTACAAATTTACCGGCAAAGAACGGGATAGCGAAACCGGACTGGATTTAATGGGGGTTCGCTACTACGGCTCGGCTCTCGGACGCTTCATGACGACCGATCCACTTGGCGGTCATCCGCAGGACCCGCAGACACTCAACAAGTACTCCTATGTTCGCAACAATCCGCTACGCTACACCGACCCGACGGGAATGGACCTTTGGCTCCAAGGATGCGGTAAAGACAGCAGTACCTGTCAGAAGAATTTTGCTGGCACGACTGACAAGGACGGAAATTTTACCCGTACCCACATCACAGGAGATCAGACCGGAAACGCGACACTTGGCGAACATGGCATCACTGTGACACAGGACGGCAAACAATATCAGGGGGTTTGGGACACTAACAAAGGGGAAGGTGGAGCAGTAACCGTTACAGGAACAGGCGCACTCAAAGGCTACGATGCCAAAGTAACCGGTGATTGCGGTCATACTTGCGTGGCTCAAGGAACGGTCTTTAATGCCTCTAACCCGAATGCTTCACCGGCAGCATTGTTCTCAGTTTTGAATAGTAAAGACAGCGGGTTTGTGAAAAATGCAGGCACCGATGCAATGAACTTCTTTCACAAAGGGGATGTCAATTTTCGTGGCCACAGCGACAGTGATCCGCATGGGGTGGAGTCAACGCATATACCGATAAACCCGAAGGCGAGCACTCCGCAGATTGATTTCCATGTTGATAAAGTGTTCCCCTACGATGATGTAGTCGATTGGGTGGAACACGCGGGAAGTGCCGCGCATACGCTTTTCAATCAGGTAACCGGTGGAGGAAAGGACCCGCAATGAGAACGCGAACTGGCATTCTGATCGGGTGTCTCCTTCTAATCGGATGTGCTTACGCATTCGCTGATAGCGAAACAGAGATTGCCTGTGCAAAGTTCGCGGGCAATGGGATGCTTGCAGAGGTGTCTATTCAAAAGGGAGCTTTGCATTTACAACTCCCGAATGAGGGCAAAACTCCTGCTGCGCCAGTCCAACAAGTTAGTCCCGAAGCTTCCAACTGCGAGTTGTTTTTTTCGGCTGACAATCAGTGGCTTGCCATTGGGACAGAACATGCAGTAAAGAGCGGTTGGAGTGTGCGGGTTCAAGTCTGGAATGTTCAAAAAAAAGAATGGCATGCACAATTCGATGTTGATCCCAAGCCGGGCTTAACCGGGTACGTTTCCCTTGCGGGATTCTTCGAGCAGAACAACGAACTCGTAATCACTGGGAGACAGAGCGAAGAGCGCAATGCGCCCCTTACCTCGATGCTGGTGAATATGGATGGAAAGATCGTTGATGGCCCTGATTATCCGCGAGACGTACCTGCCGAAGTGGATACTGGACGGAATCGGGTGTGGAGTTCAAAAGGAGCAGATAAATGCCTGATGACGGCAGCGCCGTTGGTTGGCAATTTAATACCAGGGCCGGAGGTTACCCGGCCCCCGATCCAAGGGAACTGCATCGGACCATCGCCAATAGGATTCCCGAAACAAAACACGACCATTGGAGCTGCTTCAGATGGCGACGGTAAAACGTGGGCATGGAGCATACTCACAGATACAAATAAGAGCAATGTGATCTCGCTTGCTCCGCCAGCAAAACATGCTCTCGACAAATGGGTGCAAGCAACTGTTCAGCCTTCGCTCTCAATCTCGCCAGATGGCCAAGTGTTTGCTGTGCAACGTACAAGTATGCATTGGAGCCACTTCGATCAGCCCAGAGATACCGTGAATGAAATCGTCGTGGTGGCTTTGGAACCTTTGCATTTTTTACAGGTGGTGAAACCGAAAGCCTGCTCTTCTGTGAGTGCTTTTGCTGTGGACCATCATGGAGACCACGTGGAGGTGGTGGGCCGCTGGTGTGGTAAGTGGATGAGCACCACAATCCCCATATCGAGAACGAGGGACAATCTGCCTCTCAAAGCACACTGAACCTACGATGCCCGCCGTTCGCGTTCTACGGCCCGCCAGGGCGCAGATGAAAGAGCAGGTGAGACCCAGGCAGGTACTCCGGTTCAAGCGGGCTTTTAGAGCGGGCAATTTTTTCTTTAGCGGCTGGTTTGCTGGTTTGCTCTTTGCTTCCCCCGGCGAGGACCGCCGCGCTTCCCGATCCGGGAGACCGCCGATCCGCTGGCCTTTCCCCCTGCCGATTCCTTCCCTGATCCGCTCTCCGATCCGACCTTGTTAGCCCGCCTGTTTGTGATCCCGATTCCCGCCCTTGGCCGTGGTTGACGAGCCGCCGATCCGCGCCGTGGTGATGGCCTGGGGGTGTGGGCGATCCTGGCCCGGTGAGGGGTGACTTTTTGGTGTTCCCGGAGTGCATTCCGGGGTTGAGAGTTTTTTCCGTGCTGGCGCACGGGGTGTAGGGTGACACGTCACCCCTTGGAAGGGTGCTGCGCAGTACCGCGCGGGATACCGCGCGGTAACCTGCTGAAAAGTCAAAACATGAAGGGCAAAAACGCGCTTCCAGCGCGTTCTCTGGTTACTGTGCAGTAACTTGCTGAATTTAGAAGCTGGGCGATGATGCGCGGCGTCTAATCAGAGTAGAAGCAGGCCCGGTAATGGAGAAGGAAAAGAACGTCCTCCGCAATAAATCCATCGGCACGAAGGTGTCCGATGAAGAGTATGCCCAACTGGAAAAGCTGGCCGAGGCGCGCGGGCTGACGCTGGGCGAATGGCTGCGCGAGCTGGCGCTGGCCGAACTGATAGCCCATCCCGCCGAGCAAATCATCCTGGCCGAGATCCTGGCGCTGCGGATGCTCTACCTGAATACCATCCAGATCCTCGGAGCGGGCCGGGAACTGACGACCGATGAACTGCGCAAGCTGATTGAGCGGGTAGACCGGGAGAAACAGAACAAGGCCGAAGAGCGGCTTTCCGGATCGCAGAAATGAGCCAAAACGGGGGAAATTTGCGCGAGGTTTTAAACCGTGCGAAGGTGCGCTCGAAGCAGAGATCGAGCGCCCTTGGGGGTACGGGAAGGAAGTAAAGCAGTGAGCAGCAAATGGGGACGAGAAGAAAGTTACCACTGGCCAAGCAGCAAGCCGTTGTGGACGATCACGGCGCTGGTGCTGGCCGTCGCGGCAACCATCGGAACGGCAGCCTACGAGTACAAGCAGCAATGGACATTCTTCCAGCGGCTTTATCTTGGGAAGTACATCAACACCATAGCGCGGCCCTGGCTGAAGAGTGCGCCCTACGATCTGGTGTACGTGGTGGATGCCAAGGGGAAATGGCAGCGCCGCGCGACGGACAAAGACCTGACCGAGCCGATGATGCTGGAGGCGCTGGACAAGAAGAGGGTAAAGATCGAATGGCAGCACACGCCGGCAGTGATGAATACCGAGCTGCAAGACTGGCTGGAAACGGAAATCTACCAGGGGCATAAACCTTGGGAGCTGCTATGGCCGCTGGCGTGGAAGGTAGGCGCGGGCGTGCTGGTGGTGGGCTTGGGGTTCGCGCTTCCGCGCGACCGCCAGCGGCGGCGCATCTTGAAGTACGGACGCAGGACAAAAGGCCCGGAGCTGGCGACGGCCGCCGCGTTCAACCGCAGCCAGCAATCGGACGGCATCGGCTTTATCACCAAAGAGCGGCGCACGCTGGCGGAGTTCGTCTTGCGGCGCGAGGGAAAGATGGTGCGGATTCCGCGAGAGCGGGAGAGTTCGCACGTGATGATGATGGGCGACACCGGCGCGGGCAAATCTTCCCTCATCCGGCAAATCCTGATGCAGGTGGAAGAGCGCGGCGAGACGGCGATCGTGTACGACCCGGCGCTGGAATACACGCCGCAGTTTTACGAGCCGGGGCGCGGCGATGTAATCCTGAATCCCTTGGACGCGCGAATGCCCTACTGGTCGCCGTGCGACGAAGTGCGGCACGAAGCCGAAGCCGAGGGGCTGGCCGCTGCGTTGTTCAAAGACGATCCCCGCACCAATCCCTTTTTCGTAATGGTGCCGCGCCAAATCTTCGCGCACCTGTTGACCGAGCAGCCCAAGCGGACGCCGCAAGAGCTGCTGGCCATCTTGCGCGATGAGCGCGAACTGGCGAAGAGGCTGAAGGACACCGAACACGCGGCAGCGATCTATCCCGACGCGGGACCGCAGCGCGGGGGCATGATAGCCACGCTCAACAGCGTGACCAATGCGCTGAAACTGCTGCCGCGAAAGGAAGAAGTCAAGACGAGCTGGACGGCGACGCAATGGGCCGAGCAGCGGCAAGGATGGCTTTTCATTACCAGCCCGCCCGAGTTCCGCGAGAGATTGCGGCCACTCATCAGCATGTGGCTCGATATGCTGGTGCTGCGGCTGATGAACCAGGGCAAGCCGGGAGTGCGCCCGGTGTGGTTCATCCTGGATGAGCTGCAAAGTCTACATGCGTTGCCGCAGTTGCACACGGCGATCACCGAGAGCAGGAAAGCGAAGAATCCAGTAGTGCTGGGCTTCCAGGGACGCAGCCAGCTTGAGGAACTGTACGGACGCAAAGCCGAAGCCATGCTCTCGCAGCCCGCAACGAAAATATTTTTACGGACGGACGAGGCCAACTCATCGGAGTGGATCAGCCAGACCATCGGCAAGGTGGAGATCGAGCAGCTACGCGAGAGCCGCATGGAGGGCCACTTTCCCAACAATCGCCGCGAGTCGCGCAATTACCAGTCTGACCGCCACACCGAGCCGCTGGTGATGAAGGAGGAAATCCAGGGCTTGCCCGATCTGCACGGTTACGTGAAAGGCGGCAATCTGGTGGTGCGCTTGAGCTTCCGGTATATCGAGCTGCCCAAGCGACACGAGGCGTTCATCGAGCGCAAGCTGACAACGCAGCAGCTAAAGGAAGAACAGGCGCAGCTTCCATCAGCAGCGGCATCAACGGGCAACGGTGATGGATTGTTTACGCGGCCTATTGCGGCGAACTTACCGCCGCCCATTCCGCCGCAGAGCGCGAAGCCAGCAGCGAAACCATCCCGCGCGGCGCAGGCGGGTGATGACGATCTGCCGTTCTTGGAGTGAAGCGAAAATGAAAAAGCAGAATTATAAGATCGTCAGCGGCAATGTGGTCGTGACCTGTCCGCGCGGACACAAGAACCAGGCGCAGAAAATATCCGACCGTTTAGCCGAGCAAACGCTGGTATGTGCCAACACAACCTGCAAGGCGCAGTGGACGCAAACCCTGCCGCAGATGGCAGGTCTTGAAGAGGTGGAACCATGCTGACCATCTCGAAACCGCTTTCATCCGGACAGGCGCAGGCGTACCACAAGGAAGAGTTTGCCAATGCGCGCGACAATTATTACTCGGAAGGCGACCGCGTGCGCGGCGAGTGGCACGGCAGACTCGCCGAGCAGTGGGGCTTGCAAGGCGAAGTGAACGAGGAACACTTTGCGCGACTCGCGGACGGCCAGCATCCGCTCACCGGCGATCAACTGGTGCAGCACCGCGCGGCGATGGAGTACCAGAACGAGCGCGGCGAGAAAATAAAAACGATGGAGCACCGCGCCGGTTGGGATGCGACGTTCTCGGCACCGAAGAGCGTGAGCTTAACCGCTCTTGTTGGTGGTGATGAAGGTGTGCGCACGGCGCATCGGGAGAGCGTCAACATCGCTTTGAATGAAATCGAAAACTATGTGCAGGCGCGGATCGGCGGCAACCATCCACCGGAGACAACGGGCAAATGGGTTGCGGCCAAGTTCGAGCATGACAGCAGCAGGCCCGTGGACGGCTACGCCGCGCCGCAGCTGCATACGCATGTCGTGTTCTTCAACATCACCGAGCGGGAGAACGGAGGCACGCGGGCACTGCAACCGCAGGAGCTTTACCGTTCGCAGCAGTACGCGACGGCCGTATATCGCTCCGAGCTGGCCTTGCGTTTGAAGGAGCTGGGCTACGAAGTCGAGCAAGGGGCCAGCGGCCAGCCGGAAATCAAAGGCTACTCGCGGGAATACATGGAAGCATCGAGTCCGCGCAGCCAACAGATCAAGGAACATCTCGAAGAGCAGGGAGTGAGCGGCGCGGGCGCCGCGCAGATCGCGGCGCACCGCACCAGGGATGACAAACTCGAAATCTCCCACGAAGAAATGCAGCAACGTCATCAGGAGATGGCGCAGCAGTTCGGAGATCAGCCGGAACGAGTGATGCGCGAGGCCCAGGAGCACAGCCAGGAGATCGAGCCGCTGAGCGCAGAGCAGAAACAGCGCAGCATAGGGCAGGCGCTCACGTATGCGCGGGAAAAGAATCTTGAGCGTGAGGCCGTGGCCGACGAGCGCGACCTGATGCGCGACTCGCTCAAGCGTTCCATGGGCGATGCTTCGCTTGAGGAAGTGCGGGCCGAGTTTGGGAAGCGCATCGAGCGAGGGGAGCTGATCGAAGCGGCGCGCGCCGAGCACCAGCCAGGGCGGGCGTTTACCACCGAAGAGATGATCCACTTCGAGCGCGACAATATCCAGCTCATGCGCGCGGGCCAGAACAACGACCAGCACGCGGCGCTGGCGACGCACGAGACGCGGCGCGAAATCGAGAGGGAGCACGCGCATCTGTCGAACAGCCAGCGGGCGGCAGTCGAAGAAATCTTAAGCAGCCGAGACCAGGTGACGGCGCTCGAAGGCGCGGCAGGAACGGGCAAGACTACTTCTTTAGCTGCCATCCGTGAAGCAGCGGAGCGTGACGGTTACAAGGTCGAAGGCTTTGCGCCCACGTCCCGCGCGGCGCACAAACTCGAAGAGGCCGGAATCGAATCGAGCACGCTACAAAAACATCTTGCGCGTGGAGCTGAAGAGCAGAGCGGAGAAAAGCATCTGTATGTACTGGACGAATCGAGCCTCGCTTCCACCAAACAGATGAACGAATTTTTGCACCGGCTGAATGAGCATGACCGCGTGCTTTTGGTGGGCGACGTGCGCCAACATGAAGCGGTCGAAGCGGGACGGCCTTACCAGCAGTTGCAGGAAGCGGGAATGCAAACCGCGCGATTAGATGAAATCGTGCGGCAGAAAGACCCGGCGCTCAAAGAAGCCGTGGAACAACTCGCCCGCGGCGACGTGAAAGAGGCCATCGAAAACTTAGACCAGCAGGGCCGGGTGCATCAGATCGAGGACCGGGACGCGCGGCTAACGGCCATCGCGGAACAATACGCGCGCCAGCCGGAAGGTACGCTGGTGATCTCGCCCGACAACGAATCGCGCCGCGCGCTCAATGAGCTGATCCATGCCGAGATGCAGGAACGCGGCGCAGTCGGCCAGGACGAGCACAAAGTAAAAGTGCTGGACGCGCGGCAGGAGATGACCGGCGCAGATCGAGCATGGGCCACGCAGTACGAAGAGGGCGACATCGTGCGTTACGCGAAAGGCAGTAAGCGGCTCGACATCGAGCCGGGAGAGTACGCGCGGATTGCGGACGTGGACCAAAAACAAAATCAGATCACAGTTACGCGCGAGAACGGAGAGGAAGTCAGTTACGATCCCCGCCGCTTGCAAGGCGTCACCATTTACAGAGAGACAGAGCGCAGCTTCGCGGAGGGCGACCGCGTGCAGTTCACAGCGCCATCGAAGGAGCTGCATGTCGCCAACCGCGAACTAGGAACTATCGGGAAAATCAGCGACGCCGGCGACGTTGAAATCCGCACCGACTCAGGCCGCAATGTTCAGTTCACTATCCGAGAACATCCGCATCTTGATTACGGTTATGCCGTCACCAGCCACAGCAGCCAGGGCCAGACCGCCGACCGCGCTCTGATCCACGTAGACACGGAAAAAGGAGAGCAGCTTGTGAATGCGCGCATGGCTTACGTCTCGGTTTCACGCGGTCGCTATGATGCGGAGATTTACACCAACGACAAAGGCGAGCTGGCGCACCATCTCAGCCGCGATGTGTCGCAGCCAACGGCCACGCACGACCACAGCCCAGCAGAGCCAGGTCAAATGCAGGAACACGAAACCGCGCAGAAGATCGAGCCGGAATCTATCGGCCACGATCACAGCCAGGAGCACACCGCAGCCGCATCAGTTCAAGGAGAATCACACGGCCAGGGGCAAGGAATGGGAGAGTAAATCGCAGTCCCGAAGTGAATCTCTCATTTTTTCCGCAGGGAGTATACGGAGCGCGGGAGGCTCGTCAAGGCTCTTTCGATCCCTGCGGGACTCGCTCCGCTCGGCCTTGACTATCCTCCCTCATGCGCTCCTGTCTTGCTTCCAGCTATGAAAAAAATGAGAAGAAAAAAATAGAGGAAGGACGGCGACGACAGCGCTTAGTAGTTCAGCGTGAGTTTATCGACAGGACGCCCGAACTCGGCGAACAACGCGGTCGAGGCTTGGCGCAGGGCCTTGTACGTGGCAATGCCGTCCATGTCCGAAACGCGACGGAAGCGGGAAAGCGCGGGCATGCGGCGCGGGCCAAGCAGCATTGATACGCGCAGTTTGAGGATGGTGACCAGCGCATAGACCCGGACGCTCACGGCTTCCTGCTGCAAAGCTTGAATGGCTTGGGCTTTCGCTGTGTCTTGCGGATGGAGGTCCGCTTCCCGGTTGCCCACGTCCACCAGCACACGAGCGTTGTGAGCCATGCGCCCCACCAGTTCTAAATATAGTTGCGTCCGTCTCCGCTGGACTTCGCGGAAGGCCGAGGCGTCGAGCTTCCAGCGCAGCTCATGGTCCGCCGCCGGATCGAGCAGCGCTTCGGCTTGCTCCAGATCGACAGGCCGCAAAAACTCCGGCACATCGTCGATGAACCGCGCCGGCCGTTTCAGCAGAACCAGCCAGATCATGTAGAGCATCGCCAGCACGGCCCATTGCAGGACAGCCAGCGTTACGAGGTTCCACATCATCGGTTGATTCTCCGTAGAAGCTTGCGGTAAAGCTTCAGTTCCTGAAATGACAGTGCAGGAGTCTTGCCGGGGGGTGCGGCTTGCTCAGTTGCGCTGAAAAACGAAAGCCAAATCAATACAGCACAACTATAAGACACAATCATGGCCCAGCCCCACGAAAGTGCGTAGCTCGTTCCGAAAACCGAAAAACGTGTTGTTGCCAAAAGCGCTGTCGTGGAATAAACGCCGAAGCCGGCAGCGATTCCGAAGGCATACTGTCGCCAGCGAAGGCCGAGCACGGGTACCAATGTAACCAGCGTGGCAAAGATCAGGACTTGCAAAAAGCGCACGGCGATCTCGGTGAACACAATGGCCACCATCGTGCGGTTATATAAACCCACCGGCAAACCCGTTCCGCGTCCGAGGGTGATTGCCACACTCACTAGGATTAATATCGGAAACAGAACGCGCAGCCACCACCACCGGCCCAAGTTACCAAAGGTTCTGCGGGAGACTTCGTACATCACCGCGATCCCGAGAAGCGCATATCCGGCTTCGGTCATCCAGTAGGTCCAGAAATACGCGTGACCGTTTCGCGTGATGAACCGCGCCACGTCCGCGCCCACGGCGAACGCGGCATAGGCGAAGAACCACGGAAACGATCTCCAGGCATGCCGCCGCAGCAGCACGGCGAGCAGCACCGAGAGCAGAACCAGCGGGATGTACTCTGTCAATTTCAAAAGGGGGCCGTAAGCAGAGCCTAGCTTACCTTACGGCCCGCCATTGGACGCTTGTTTCCATTAAAGGCGCGAGGTCAGCCACGCCCACACCGCAGCCCAGGTCGAAGATGTACTGCTTGTCACCACTGCCGATCCCGATCCCGAGCCGGAACCCGAAACGGTGGTGGAAGGAGGTTTAACCGGGGGAAGGCCAGAGCCATCGGCAAATGCCATCGAGGTTGTCAGCAACAAAGCACAGACCAGCATCAATTTTTTCATTGTTTCTCCTTTGCCGGGGGCTTGGTGCCCCCACAAAAAGTCTAGGGTTTTTCGAACGGCGAACAGAAAAAAGGGGCGTTTCGTTGCGAAGGCGTAAAAAGTCTTTAGCGGGGGAATCAGTAGCCTTGCGCCAGGGGAAGGGTGTACTGCTGAAAAAGCTCCCGTACTAGGCGGATACGCCCGCCCCTCTAAAAATCCAATCTTGTCACGGCTGCTCAATCAAAAAATATCTAGCGTTCAGCCGCCCGCACGAAGGCATCAATGGTCTTGAGCACGGCTGCCTGCTGTGCTGGGGGAAGGTTCTCGATCTGCTCCATGCGGCGCATGACCTTGAGGCTTGGTTTCTTGTTGCTGCGCTTCTTGGACTTCGGATGGAGCAGTTCATCGAGGCTGATGTCCAGGGCCAAGGCGAACCGCACCGCCATCTCTGCGGAGAGTCGCAGCCGATCTGTTTCGTAATCCGATACGAGAGTCTGAATAAGACCGATCTTCTTCGCTAACTCGACTTGGGTGTAACCGCGTTCCTTGCGAATCCGGGCGAGACGTTGCCCTATGGTCTCGTGACCGAGGTCGAGCGGCGGCAGTTTCAAGGTTCGTCTTCTAGGCATGGCAAATGCAGTTTATGGCTTAAAGCTAAAATAGCTTGACCCTATACGTTATGATACGGTATTTTTAGCATGATTCGAATAGTCAGAATCTTCTTGACAGGTTTTTCGAGGAAGCCCGGAAAAACGAGCGGAAGGAGAGCAAGCACAAGATGGCCCGTATCCCACAGCAGGAGATCAACAGGCTACAGCGGGAAATCTCCGTGCAGCGGTTAGCGGAAGTGCGCGGGATAAAACTGAAGCGCAGCGGACGGGAGTACATGGGCCTCTGCCCCTTCCACAACGACACCGATCCCAGCTTGCGCATCAGTCCCGCGAAAAATCTTTGGCACTGCCTGGGCGCGTGCAACAAAGGCGGCGGCCCGATTGAATGGGTGATGCACGCCGAGGGCATCAGCTTCCGCCATGCCGTCGAGATGCTGCTGGAAGATCACATTCCTTCGGCCATTACGCGCGCCGGTGAGCCGCCAAAAAACTGCACGGTCAAAAAGCTGCCGGTGTTCATCGAGCGTGACGCCAGCGACCGGAAACTGCTTCAGGTGGTCGCGGGGTACTACACGGAGATGCTGCGCAAATCCCCGGAGGCGATGAAGTATCTGGAATCGCGCGGCCTCATGCACGCGGAGATGATCGAGCAGTTTCATCTCGGGTTTGCCAATCGCACGCTTGGATACCATCTGCCCTTCTCGAACCGCATGGCGGGAGCGGAACTGCGCGGACGGCTTCAGAAGCTAGGCATCTATCGCGACAGCGGACACGAGCACTTCTCCGGTTCGCTGGTGATTCCGATTCTGAATCTGAACGGCGACGTGGCGCAGATGTACGGGCGCAAGGTCACGCGCCTGACGGCGCTGCGCGAAGGGACACCGGCCCATCTGTACCTGCCGGGACCGCATCAGGGAGTCTGGAACGAGCAGGCGCTTATCACGTCGAAGGAAATCATCTTGTGCGAGGCGCTGATCGACGCGCTGACGTTCTGGTGCGCGGGCTTCCGCCACGTCACCACCAGCTACGGCGTGAACGGTTTTACCGAAGAGATCAAGGCCGCGTTTCAGAAGCACGGCACGAAGCGCATTTACATCGCATACGACCGCGACGAAGCCGGAGAGCAGGCGGCGCAGAAGCACGCCGCCGAACTGATGGCAATGGGCATCGAGTGTTTCCGCGTGCAGTTTCCGAAGAACATGGACGCGAACGAATACGCGCTGAAGGTGCAGCCCGCGCCGAAAAGTCTAGGCGTGATGCTGAATCGCGCCGAGTGGCTGGGCAAAGGCAAGCGGCCCACGGAGAGCGTAACCGAGCCAGCGAAGATCGAGAAACCGCAACAGCCCATCACGGCAGCGCCCACGCCAGAGCCGCAGGTCGTCGAAGTGGAAGCGGAGCAGCCGCCGATCCCGGAGAGCACGCTGCCGGCGACGCCGGCAGCGCCTCAAGTGGAAGAAGAAACCCAACCAGCAGCTAAAGAAGAAAATGCACTCGCCCTGCCGTTTCCATCCGTGACCGCGGAACAGTTTTTTCCTTTAGCGGCTGAAGCTGTGCCGCCGATCCCGCCGCCGCTGCCCTCTACCGTCTCGCCTGTCATCGACGTGCCCACGGAGATCAAAGCAAATGGAATCGTGGTGATGACGCAGCGGGAGCGGCGCTACGAAATCCGGGGCCTCAGCAAAAACACCAGTTACGAAGTGCTCAAAGTTACGGTGACGGTGAACGGAACCAATCTCCACGGCGACATGAGCGAACACACCGACACCGTGGACTTTTACTCCGCGCGGCAACGCACGGCGTTTGCGAAACAGGCCAGCGAAGAACTCGGCGTTAAGGAGGACATCATTCGCAGCGAGTTAGGCCGCGTGCGGCTGAAGCTCGAAGAGCTGCGCGACCAGCAGCTCGATAACGCTCTGAAGAAATCGGAAGAGGCAGCGCCGATCAGCCCGGAGGAACAAGCCGCCGCGCTGGAGCTGCTGCGCGATCCGCGCCTGCTGGACAGAATCGTGCGCGACTTCGAGCGTTGCGGCATGGTGGGTGAAGAGACAAACAAGCTGGTGGGCTATCTCGCCGCCGTGTCGCGCATGTTGGAATCGCCGCTGGCCGTGCTGGTGCAGTCCACATCGGCAGCAGGCAAAAGCGCGTTGATGGAATCGGTGCTGGCCTTCATCCCCGACGAGCAGCGCGTCGAATACTCGGCCATGACCGGGCAGGCGCTCTTCTACATGGGCGAGAGCGATCTAAAAAATAAAGTGCTGGCGATTGCGGAAGAGGAAGGCGTGCAGCGCGCGGCCTATGCGCTGAAGCTGCTGCAATCGGAAGGCAAGCTCACCATCGCGTCCACCGGCAAAGACCCGGTGAGCGGGCGGCTGGTGACGCATCAGTACCGCGTCGAAGGCCCGGTCATGATCTTCCTCACGACTACCGCAATAGACCTGGACGAAGAGCTGATGAACCGCTGCGTAGTGCTGACGGTGAACGAGGACCGCGCCCAGACCAAGGCGATTCACGAGAAGCAGCGCGAAGCGCAGACGCTTAAAGGGCTGCTGCGCCGCCAGGAGCGCAACGACATCCTCGAACTGCATCGCAACGCGCAACGGCTGTTAAGGCCCATGCTGGTAGTAAATCCGTATGCGCCGGAACTCACGTTTCCATCGAGCGTGACGCGCACGCGCCGCGATCACATGAAGTATCTCTCGCTGATCCGCGCCGTGGCCCTGCTCCATCAGCACCAGCGCCCGGTCAAAACCGTGACGCACAACGGCAAGACGGTTGAGTACATCGAGACCACTTGGAACGATATCGAAATCGCCACCAGGCTAGCGCGGGAAATCCTTGGCCGTTCGCTCGATGAGTTGCAGCCGCAGACGCGCAATCTGCTGCTGTTGCTCGATGAAATGGTGAGCGGCGCGTGCGACGAGCAGAAGATCGAGCGCGCGGAGTTCCGCTTCTCCCGCCGCGAGGTGCGCGAGTTTACCAAGTGGAGCGATTCGCAACTGAAACGGCACTTGCACCGTTTGGAAGAACTCGAATACCTGATCGTGCATCGCGGCGGACGCGGGCAGAGCATGGTGTATGAACTCTTTTTCGAGAGCCAGGGCGACTGGCGGCAACCGTTCCTGCCGGGGCTGATCGACGTGGAAAAACTGCGCGGCTCGAACTACGATGCAAAGAAGTCCGGGGTAAACGGAGAGAAGTCTGCCTCAAGTCCGGCCCAGGTTCGGGGGGTGTCCGGGGATGGTGCGGGTGAGGAATCCTCAATAGCCATCGGCCTCAGAGCCGATTTTTACGAAAATCTCGAAAAAAACACTATTAGGGAGAGCACGAGCAAAAACGCCGTCATAGCTGCAAGCGCACCGAATGGCAGAGCGCGCGCCGTGCCGGTGGGGGTGAAGTAATGGCGCGCGTCGAAAAGAAACGCAAAATCGAAAAGCCGCCGCAGACGCCGCTTGAAGTCATGCTCCATGAACACCTGAAGGCGCTGCGCATGAAGAACTACTCGCAATATACGGTGCGCACGCGCCAGGTTTCGATCATGTACTTTATCCAGTGGGCGCAGGAGCGCGGACTAAACGAGCCGCTGGAAATCACGCGCCCGGTGCTGGAGCGTTATCAGCGTTATCTCTTTTATGCGCGAAAGAAGAACGGCGAACCGCTGACCTTCCGCACGCAGCACGGTTACCTGGTTCCGCTGCGCGTGTGGTTCAAGTGGATGACGCGACAGAATCACATCCTGCACAATCCGGCCTCAGAGATCGATCTGCCGCGCTTGTCACGAACGTTGCCGAAAAATATCCCGACGCCCAAGGAGGTCGAGCGGGTGATGATGCAGCCCGACATCCGCGAACCTGTGGGCCTGCGCGACCGCGCCATTCTTGAACTGCTGTACTCTTCCGGCCCGCGCCGTTTGGAAATCATCAATCTGAAACTCTACGATCTTCAGCCCGACCGTGGACTGATCGTGATCCGCGAGGGCAAGGGCAAAAAAGACCGCTACACGCCGGTTTCAGAACGCGCCTTTGCGTGGATCGACAAATACGTGCGCGAGGCCCGCCCGCAGCTTGCCATCGAGCCGGATGACATGACCGTGTTTCTCACGGCCCAGGGCGAACCGTTCAGCCGCGATCATCTCACGTGGACGGTGCGCGTTCACTTCGTGGCCGCGAACATCGGCAAGATAGGCGCGTGTCATCTCATGCGGCACGCGATGGCGACGCACATGCTCGAAGGCGGCGCGGACATCCGCTATATCCAGCAGATGCTCGGGCACGAGGACATCAAGACCACGCAGATTTACACGCACGTTGCCATCCGCGCCTTGCAGCAAATCCACGCGGCCACTCATCCCGCCGCATTCCTTGACCAATCGAAAGCGCCCAAGCTGCGCCAGGAATCGCAGCAGCCCGCCGATCCCGCCGCTGTCGAACTGATGGCGGCGCTCGACCGCGACGCCGACGAGGACCGCGAAGAAGAGGAATAGTCCCGCCACAATCTACAAGGCCACAGCAACCGCTCTCGCTGGCGTTTTACGCTGTGTTTCCGGCATCTCTGGCCTGTAGAATATCCCCTGATGCTTGCAGCCCTTTCAGAAGCGGCTAAAAAAGAAATGCCACTCTTCGGCCCGCCGTGTGCCGATCCCGCTCTCGCTTTGGAAACGCTCAGCATAGCCGAAAACTCGCGTCAGGGGTTTCGAGTTTTAGATGGCGCATTGCATCCGGGCATCACGTGGTCTAACTCCACAACTGCATTAGGGATAGCGGGGACGTTGTACGACGGAGGCATCAGGTCACGTTGTACCGGCAAAGAGCAGGACAGCGAAACCGGCCTGTACTACTACGGCGCGCGGTACTACGAAGACGCCCTGGGCCGCTTCATGAGTCCCGATCCCAAGCAATTGTCCTTGAAGCATCTCTTGTTCCCGCAGCGATGGAACAAATACACCTATGTGCAGAATAACCCGATAGGCAGTATTGATCCCGATGGATACGAGGATTACAAAATATTTCTTGCGGCTCCCAAAGCTGGAGGCAATTGGGATAAAGCTGCCGCAGTCGCACATGCTAACGGGCATACTCTGGAGGTTTACAAAGGCAAAGATGCATCCATTGCGAATTTCAACGCGGCGCTTACAGATCACAACAACCGCGTGATCTTCGTTGGACATACGAGCCATGAGGAGAGCGCAACCGGAGCAGGACAAGCGAACGCCGCGGTGCTTGGCGATGGGAGATCGGCGGGCATGGTTTCCACACACCAAGAAGTTGGCCCCACGGATGCAAACGGGGTAGCCACCGCCAGCGAAGTTCCCAACATGCTAGGGACCATAGTGAATGCCGATACTGTGGGGCTGTTTGGTTGCGATTCAATAAACCTCGCCCCGAATTTCAGTGGAGCTGGCAATTTTGTCGGCATGAACTCCGGCACAGACAACCTCAGTACCTTTGGGGCAATGAGTGCTGGCGCTGAGGCGTTTGTAGAGGCTGACGCGGCAGCGCGGCCAGCCGGAACAGGAGGAGCAGTATCAGATGCGACCGTCAATAGCTCTAACCAAGCGTTTCAGCAGAACCGGGTGTTCAGAAGGATGACAATGGTAAAGTCATTGGCAGCGATTTCAACGGCGACAAAGTAACGAAGACAAAGCCAGAGAATCAGTAGTGAACAGGTCCAGAGAGAGAGGCAATTTT
>Ga0209167_10000946_pt1 | contig 18618 bp, 12 predicted proteins | sample Coa_R1_9_FD_187154 | JGI IMG/M metagenome (GOLD analysis project Ga0209167, IMG submission 187154) | Surface soil microbial communities from Centralia Pennsylvania, which are recovering from an underground coalmine fire - Coalmine... | ecosystem: Environmental > Terrestrial > Soil >... | reverse complement strand
CGCGCCGTTGACGACGCCAGTCGCAGCGGGGATGAGCAGCCCGCTGAAGGCAAGCGCGGCGGGGATGGCTCGGAGCCATCGGGGAGTTGCGGCGATGACGGGGTGGACATGATTTGCTCCATTCGATGTTCGAGATTGGACCCGGTCGCGCCAGCGTAGCCGGCAGCGCCCGCAAACGACATGCGGCAGACCTTCAAGATCGCTGAAACGTAATCGGCGGTTTCGGCGCCATGCGCGAGCACCAGTTCGTCGCAGGCGGCTTCGCGCTCCGCCAGCATGCGCCGCTCGATCCACCACACCAGGGGATGGAACCAGAACGCCGATACGATGACGCGCGCGATCCCCGCGGAAAGATTGTCGCGGCGTGCAATATGGGCGAGCTCGTGCGCCAGGATCGCGTGCAACTCGGCTTCGCTGAGTTGGCCGGAGAGCTGGTCCGGCAGGATCACGCACGGCCGCAGCCAGCCGCGGGCGCCGGGAACGCGGTCTGCGCTGGTGATGCACAGTTCCACTCTGAGGTCGAGCTTCAGGCTGTCTTTTGCGCGCTGCATGGCCGCGGCCTCGGCAGGGCTGGCTTCGCGAACCGAGGGCACCGTTCGTAGCAAGCGTCGCAGCCAGGTTGCTAGAGAAAGCCCGAAGACGGCGGCCCAGAGCAGCAGCAACGTGTCGCGCACGACGTGTGATTCAGGATATTTTGGCGGCGTCGCCGGCAAAGGAGCCCGCGGAAAAAGAGCTTCGAGGCTGAGGAACGATGGCGCCGGCGGGCTCGCCAGACAGGCGGCCAGTTTGTCACCAGCGCGGTTGAGCCACGGAGTCGGTGTGACGAAGCCGAGTAAAGCGGCCAGCAGGATCGCGTAACGCAGAGCCGCGCTGCGCCGCCGGAGCAACAGGACCACCGCGATGGCGATCGACGCCGTGAAGGTGGCCGCGATCAAATGGGCCACTATGGATAATTCCCCGATCATGGCTTTTTCAAACCCCCGAGCGCCTTTTCCGCGGCGCGGATGTCCGCTAATGACAGCTTGCCCGATTCCACCAGGTGCTGCATGACCGGCTCCGGCGATCCTCCGAATAGATCCAACAGATCGTCGATCAACCGGCGGTACACCGTGGCGCGCGTCAGCAGCGGCTCGAAGATGTGGGCGTTGCCGATCTTCTTCACCCGCCGCACGGCCTTCTTTTCTTCCATGCGGTAAATGATCGTCTGGACGGTGGTGTAGGCCGGGCGGTTTTTTTCAGGGAGGCTTTCCTGAATCTCCCGCACCGAAGCGGGACCCAGTTTCCACAACTGCTCCAGCAACTCCAGCTCGAAACGCGTGACTTTGGAAGGGCGCATATTCACCAGTGCTACTAACTCTGGTGTCGATACTACTACTCAGTTAGGCGCGTGTCAAGAGAAAGTTCGAGTACCGGGGCCGCGATCTTTTTTTCGGCGTTTGCAGAGTTATTGAATTACCGGCGGCAGCTTGGTCTGGTCGCCGGTCATGAGGCACTTGGGGTGGCCGAAGCCGCCGGCGCTCTGGCCGTTGGTGCCAATGTCGAAAATGATATTGTCGGGACGGGCAGGGTCTCCCGAGACGCCGCCGACTCCCATCAGATGATCCAGCTTCAGACCGTTGCGCAGGCGCCAGGCGATCATGTGGTCGGCGCAGGAGGTGTCGCCGCTGACGCCGATGCCGCCCATCATCTTCTGTCCCGCCGCGAAGAGAGGCAAGCCGCCGCCGAACACGTTCACGCCGCCGATCTTCCCTCCCACCATCGCATCGGTGGCCGTTCCATAGCTGGAGGCAGCTCCGCGATAGGCCACGGCCGTATCGACGGGATTGCTGAACTGGAGCCCGTACAGGCTGCCGCCGGGCTGTACCGCGCTGAATAGGTTCGCGGTCGAAAGCGCGAGCCCCTTGGCTTGGCCGGAACCGTCGCTGCTGGACCCCGAATCCAGGCCGAAGGCATTCGCGGTGTTGGCCTTCTGGGCGGAGATCACGCGGCTGCCGGGCCATTGCGAATCGCGCGCCTTGCCGGAGAACGCCACGGCGCAGACGATGCCGTCGCGGTCCACGATGGTGCCCCACATCTGGTTGTTTAAGCCGCTGGTTTCGGCGGAAGTGGCCGCGGCCAGAGCCGCTTTCAACTCGGCGTATTTGGGTAGGCTCGCGCAAGTCTGGGCGTAAGCCGAGGCGGACACGGAAACGGCGGCCACCACAACAATGGCCATCCGGCGGGCAGTGCAAATCGATTCGCGATGCATGATGTTTCCTCCTAAGGTCTCAAGAGATTATACACCTCGCGGTACCTCCAGTCTTCCAATCAGTTCCGGGGACTGCGGTACATGGGTACTGGGGTGAAATGGACCGAGTACCCTATTGCCCGCGTATGCCCTTTCAGGGAAACTCATCAAGTAAGCCGCGGAACAGTTCGGCGCGGTGTAAAACGAACCGGGAGCTCAAAATTGAATCCAGAACCTGACGGCCAAGCAGACCGGCGCCACTCGGATCGCTTTCCGATTGAGCGCGAAGTGCGCTACAAGATTCTGAGTAAGCGCAGCGCTGAGGAGGCGGGAGACGGCAAAACCGTGAATATTTCCAGCTCAGGGGTGCTGTTCACCTCGGGTCAGGTATTGCTGCCGGGACGGCGGCTTGAGCTGTCGATCAGCTGGCCCGCCCAGCTCAACAACAAGTGCGCCCTAAAGCTGGTGGCGCGGGGGCGCATCGTTCGCTTCGAAGATGGGTGCGCGGCCATGGAAATTCAGCAATACGAATTCCGTACACAATCCTCTCACCCGAGTGCGGCGGGTCCGCAGGCGGTGGTGAATTAGGTCTGTTCCGCGAAGTCTAAGTTAACCTCTCTCTCCTTTGGTGGGCGCGCCGGGTCTCCTTTCCGGCGCGCCATTTTCTTTTTGGCGATCGACTCGCCATCGGCGATGTGCAGGATCCCTTCCTGGCATAATCGCTGCCGGGCTTGCTACGTTAGGTAGTGGATCATGCCGAAGCTTTACGGTCAGTGGATCGAGAACTGGGAGAATCGTTTGTGCTCGCGGGCGACCAATCGCATGGTGCGGCCGTTTGAGTGGGGGCTGGAATGGTCCAGCAACTGGCCGGCTGCGCTGAAGAATCCGCGGAACGGGCACACTCCGCATGAGTATTTGAGCCTGCTCAACCGCAAGACCCTGGAGGCAAGCGAGGAGTTTTTCGGCTACGATCCGCCTTCCGATTTCCAACTTCAGAATCGGCTGCTCACCTTCACCAGCGCGGTACATACTCCGTATCCGGCGAATAATGCGGTGAAGGCGCAGTGGTTCCCGGCCGAGGAAAAGCCGGGGCGAAGGCGCGTGGCCACGCTGGTGCTGCCGCACTGGAACGCCTCGGCAACGCAGCACAGCGGGTTGTGCGCGGGCTTGGCCAAGCTGGGGATTTCGGCGCTGCGGCTGAGCCTTCCTTATCACGACTACCGCATGCCGGCGGAACTCCGGCGGGCCGATTACGCAGTGTCGTCGAATATAGGGCGGACCATCGACGCGACGCGCCAGGCAGTGATCGATACGCGCAGTTGCGTGGACTGGCTGGAGCGGGAGGGCTACGAGAGCATCGGCGTGCTGGGCACCAGCCTGGGCTCATGCTACGCGTTCCTTGCCAGCGTCCACGACCAGCGGCTGAAGGTGAACGTGTTCAACCACTGCTCCACTTACGTCGCCGACGTGGTGTGGGAAGGTTTATCGACGCAACATATCCGCCAGAGTCTGGAGCCGGCTCTGACGCTGGAGCAGTTGCGCGAAGCCTGGCTGGCAATCAGCCCGCCGCTGTACATCGAAAAATACGCGAAGCTGGGAAAGAAACCGCTGTTCATCTACGCCCGTTACGACACGACGTTCCCGACCCGCTTCTCCGAACAGGTGGTCCTCAAGGCGCGGGAGCTGGGCTTCGAGCACAAGGCGGTGGTGATGCCGTGCGGCCACTATACGCTGGGCGAGACCCCCTTCAAGTTCCTGGATGGCTACCATATCTGTAAGTTTCTAAAGCAGAACCTGTAGCGATACCCCCTATACTCCCGCCGCGAATCCGCCGATAGAACGGTGAAATGACCAGCTTTCTGAAACTGGAGCGGTATGCCGAGCCGTCCGCCCCTGAGGTGGCAAAGCCGGCTGCGGCTCAGGCACCTGCGCCGCCCGCGGTTGAGGTGGCAAAGCCGCTCGAGTTAACGGAAGAATCCGGCGAGTACGAGATCGTGCTGGGACGCGGCCAGATCGCCAGCACCGGTCTGTTGGTGATCGTGCTGATTGCGGTCTTCTCGGGCGTTTCGTATTTAATCGGCAAGTCGATGGCGATGACGGCGGTGGCGTCGGCCCCGGCGACTGCGTCGAAGACTCCTGCGCCCACTGCCACACTCCCTCCCGTTGCCCTTCCCGCATTGCAGCAGGAACAGTCGCCCAAGGAGCAGATCTCGACCGCGCCATTATTCGCGGAGGCGATCGCGGGGAAGGTCTACATACAGGTGGGCGTGATCGACAAGGGACCCGCGGGGATCTGGGCGGAGGGACTCCGTACTCACGGCCTGGATGCGTTCGTTGCTCCCGGTCCCACGGATGGGCTCGGGCTGTGGAGAGTGATGATCGGTCCGCTCCCCGATTCGCAAGCGTATCAGCAAGTCAAAGACACGCTGGCCAAGCTCGGCCTGACTAATTTCGGGCGCAGATACCAACAGTAGATTACTGAAGCGGACAAGTTCTCCGGCGTTTGACGACTTGCCCAGGACACCTTCGTTAATATCATGTAAATCGTGCGTCTCCGCAACAATATCCTTGACAGAGCCGCCCTTTGTCGTTAGAGTTTCTTAGGCGTATCTCCGAGGATTTTAGAAGGGGCTTTAACTGGAAGAAATTCTCGCGTAAAGCTGAGCAAAAAGGGGTGCATCATCGAAATGGGACGTCGCGTGCTTACAATTGGTTCGTGCCTGTTGTTTTCGCTCCTAAGGGCATCGGCTCAGCAATGCACCGGCGACACTTACGTTGCCGGCCTCACCAATGGGGACGCTTACTCGGCAGGAGGATCCGCCAACTACGAAGTGGAAGGTACCACGTACGCCACTTGCACGGTCACCATCGCTGTATCCCAGGGCCAGCATAATGTGATTCTGGAATACCAGGAATTCGGGTTCACGTACGACTTTGGATGCTCGAACACCTTCTGCCAAAGCACGATCAACGTGAGCCTGACCGGTCCCGGAATTTCGATGGTCCCCGAGACGCTCACTGGGGATGGACAGTCGCCGCCAATGGGCGGGGCCGGCCCTCCGTTTGTTCAGCAGCCAAGCTGTACAGATGTGCTTTACTTCGGTGGAGACTGCACCGGAGAATGGGCGCGCACCGTCTACCAGGTATTTGACGTTTCGGCCGCGGCGCAGTCGGGCGCCATATCTCTTCAACTCCAACTTACCAACTCGGTTCCGGGGTACACCGGTTCAGCGATTATGAAAGTATCGGTGTCCCGCTTCACGATGACCCCCACGCCATCGGACTTCAGGCCCCGCGACAGCAGGGAGCCTCTTACGGCCATGTGCTCTGCCAACCAGGACAATTGTAATCCGAGTTACACGGCCGGTTTCAGTACCGTTCCGTTTGGTCCCCAGGCCCCAATCACCTTCACGATTACGCCGCCGACTGTATTCCTCAACGGTTTGCCGTCGCCGGGAGCCGGCGGTCCCTGGCTGGCCGGCACGTCTACGAATAACGGCGGGCCCAATCCTTTCCCTGCGCCGCGGAGGCCACCGCCCAACGACGACGCAACGGTACCGGATTATGTCTTCACCCAGGCGTCAAATCCGGGATTGAGCGCCCCGGCGTCAAACGGGTTGTCCATCCAGACGAGCGGCCCGGTCCCTACTGTGAACGTAACGATTGACTCCCAGGATTATGGTGGAAGGGCGCTCCTGACTGCGACCTCCCAGCTATACAGCGGCGGTCCGACGATCACAGCCGACATTTTCGACCCGAACAGCCCACTCCCGCCCGCGCAGAGTGTCACGATTACGGGCACCTGCGGCCCGACCGGCGCTCCGCCGTATGTAAACCTGCCCGTGGACATCGATTGCGACGGCATCGCCGACTGGTGGGAGGACGCCTTCTCGAAGCCCTCGCCAGCGTTTCTGCCATACGTCTCGACCGCTTGTAGCGCTCTGTCGCCACTGGGCCACCTTCCCGTCAACTGCGACGTGGAAAATGGGCCTTCACCCGGCGCTTCCCCCGTCGGGGACGGCTTCTCGGTTCATGACGAGTATCGCGGTTTCCATTTCCTCTTAGGAAACGATTCTCACGCGACCGTGCAGTGGGCCTCGACGGACCCAATGAACACGAAGGACGTTTTCTTTTGGGACCAATCGAATCGCTTCGCTACGCCGTTGAGCCAGATCTTGAGCCAGCAGGCGCCCACGACGTTCTTGTATTGGCGTGTAACCGCGTCGCAGGCGAACGCCATCGACCAAAGAAAGCCAGAGAAGGGTGCGAACCCCCTAACCCGGTTTTCCGTCACCGGCAGTCTCCAGTTCCCGATTGTGTATGCCAGCGTGCCCGGTGACCAGTTGGACCCGGGCGTGATCGGCGACGCGCAAAGCCAGAAAAACGATGGTAAGGCTGTCAAAATCGCCTTAGACAGGGTCCCGATGGCCGCTGGCGTAAGGGCTGGCTTTCCGCGGGCTACACTGGTCGCGGAGGTCGTTGCGCATGAAACCGGACATAAGTTCGGTAGGCCCCACCCCTTACGCGCGAGTTGCTGCTCCTTCATGGCATATCCGGTCAACCAATTGACGAATCTTTCTCAAACGCAGTTCACGTTTGAGGGGAGCCCATCCTCAACTATCTACGTTCGCTTGTTCCAGTACACCGCCTTGGGCAAGAGCGGCTGGATCGGCGACGACCTGTATCTCAAGCCCCTCGGCGTCAGTCATGGCGTTCAAACGGTCCAGGTTGCGGACAGCCCCAACTTCCCTGTGTATCAGGTTCCTATCCAAGCCCCTGGTAAGATTACATCAGCGACGACACACCTTCTGGTGCAGGACCAGCTACTTGAGCTAATGGACTGGACGCCCAACCTCACACTGACGGCGCCCAACCAGTGGAATTTCGACCCGGTGATTGATCTTCCCAATCTATGCGTGAGGAGCGACTGCCCATGAGCATACGGCTAGGCTCAAGCTCGACTGCTGTTGCGGCTTGTCTCGCAGCGTTGATGTTCCGCATGGAGGGCCAGACTCCCAACATCCTGTCGGCGAACACGGGGCAGCTCAACGTTCAGATGGCCCTGGACCAGAGCGCGTACTTCCCGGGCGAGGCGGCGGCAGTGACCATCACCATCACGAACCCATCGGCTAGCGCGCTTCAGGTCATGCAGCCTTTCAACAACAGTACTGGGTGTCTGGTCGTGTATGTTCAGCCGCCCAGCGGTCCGCCTTCACCGACTAGTCCTGACACGAATTGCAACCCCTTCTCTGATCCGTACGGCGTTGCAGCGGAAATCCCGACCACCATCATGTCGCCTGGCCAGCAGCTCCAGGCAGCCTTCAACTCTTACGCCCCACCGTTTGGGCCAGCCATATCGCTTCCCCTCGCTGCGGGGTCGTATAGTCTGAACTACTTTGCCTATTCCCTCGCCCAGATTCCCTTTAGCGTAGTCGCTCCCCATCTCGATGCCTCAGGAAACGTGCAATTGGCGGATGAGTCCTACGTCGATCCAACCACGGGCGCGACGGTGCAATCCCCATCCTTCGCAATCCTGATGGCACTCCGATCAAACGGCGCGAGCTATATTTGCGTCTCTACCGTGCCTACGGCCACCACTACAGTCGTGACCGACGCCAGCGGCAATTTGTCCGGCAACCCGGCCCCCTATAAGCGGATCGCAAGCGGCCCGAACCCGGTCGTGTCCATCTCGGGAACTACCGACGGCGCGGGAAATCTGACGATTCAGTGGCAGGACTCAACCGGTGCGATGTTTACAGGCAACTTTGCCCTCCAATACGATATTGCAACCGATATCGAGCCCGATGGCAGCGGATACGTAATAGCTCCCGGAGGAGCCTCCGCGAGCCCGGGCGCCATCGTGAATCTTACCGCGGTCCCGAACTTCGGATATTCCTTCGTGAATTGGACCGGCGCGACGGTTGCGAGTCCAAGCCTGGCGGCTACGTCGATCACGATGAGCAACAGCTACAGCGTGATTGCGAACTTCGTGGCGAACGGCCAAACAACCCCCACGAATATCTCGGCTCAGGTGCAATCCACGACCTCCGGGTATGGTTTCGCGCCCCCCAACGTTCTGCGGAGCATAACGCTCACAAATACGAGCGGCCAGTATATCGGCGGACCGATCTCGGTTGTCCTGACCAATTTAACCACCGGGTTCACCCTGACCAATGCGACCGGAACGTACAACGGAAGCCCATATATTCGGGTCCTGAATGTTGGCGCGCTGGCCCCCGGGCAGGCGTACACAACGTTTCTTCAGTTTTCGGTTGGCCCAACCGCCCTGTTTAGCTTCACTCCGGTCTTCTACTCGGGATTGTAGCGAGGGCCGCGAGCCCTACTGCAGCGGCAAGTCTTCCTGCCCGTTGACGGCTTCCGTCTCCGGAATCAGGCTGGCGGCGGCGACCTGGTCGCCCTCTTCGACGTTCACCAGCCGCACGCCCTGGGTGGAGCGGCCGGTCTTGCGGATGTCGCCCGAGTCGATGCGGATGATTTGGCCCTGCTTGGTGACGATCATCAGATCGCTGTCTTCCTTGACGGAAAGGATGCCGACCACCTTGCCCACCCGCGGAGTGGTCTTCATATTGATGACGCCCTTGCGCCCGCGCGCCGTCAGCCGGTAATCCTCCAGCGGAGTGCGCTTGCCGAAACCGTTTTCCGAGATGGACAGGATCAGGTCTTCCTTGCCGACGATCACCGCGCCCACCAGGTAGTCGCCCTCTTCCAGCTCCATTCCGCGGACGCCGCGCGCCGGACGGCCCATGGGCCGCACGTCGGATTCCTTGAACCGGCAGGCCATGCCTTCGTGCGATCCCAGGAAAATGTAGTCCTCGCCGGTGGTGAGGCGGGCGGCCAGCAATTCATCGCCTTCGTCCAGACCCAGCGCGATGATGCCCCGAGCCATGATGTTGTCGAACTCGGTCAGCTCGGACTTTTTGATCACGCCCTGCTTGGTGACCATCACGATGAATTTCCCGGGGACGAATTCCTTTACCGCCAGGAACGCTGTGACGGTCTCATCCGGCTGAAGATTGATCAGGCCGGAGCAATGCTTGCCCTTGCCGCTGGTGGCGGCGTCGGGGATCTCATAAATCTTGAGGTAGAACACGCGGCCCTTGTTGGTGAAGAACAGCAGGTAGGCGTGCGTCGACGCGATGATCAGGTGCTCCACCACATCTTCGGCGCGCGTGGACATGCCGATGCGCCCCTTGCCGCCGCGGGTTTGGCGCCGGTAGGTATCGACGGCGGTGCGCTTGAGGTAGCCGCCGCGGGTCACGGTGACGGCCACGTCTTCCACTTGCACCAGGTCTTCCAGCTTGATTTCGCCGGTGTCCTCGATGATCTGGGTGCGGCGGTCGTCGCCGAAATCCTTTTGGACTTCCTTTAGTTCCTTGACCACCACTCCGCGCAGCACTTTCTCCGATCCCAGGATTTCCAGGTACTCGGCGATCCTGGTTTGAATCTCGGCGAGTTCTTCCAGGATCTTCTGCTGCTCCATGCCGGTCAGGCGCTGGAGTTGCAGTTCGATGATCGCCTGCGCCTGCTTTTCGCTGAACTCGAATTGGGCGATCAGGCCTTCGCGCGCTTCCTTGGGGTTTTTGGCCGCGCGGATCAGCTTGATCACGGCATCCAGATTGTCCAGCGCCTTCTTGAAGCCGAGCAACAGGTGCTCGCGCTCGCGAGCCTTGCGCAGCAGGTAATCGGTGCGCCTGCGGACGACATCAATCCGATGCTCGATGAATCGCTTCAGGGCGTCGAGCAGGCCCATCTCGCGCGGCTGGCTGTTGACGATCGCCAGCAGGATTACGCCGAAGCTGATCTGCATCTGGGTCTGCTTATACAGGTTGTTGAGGACCACCTCGGCCTGCTCGCCGCGCTTCAGCTCGATGACCATGCGGTAGCCGTCGCGGTCGCTTTCGTCGCGAACGTCGGAGATGCCTTCCAGCTTCTTCTCGTTGACCAGCTCGGCGATGTGCGCCACCAGGCGGGCCTTGTTCACCTGGAACGGCATTTCAGTGACGACGATGGATTCGCGGTCCTTGCCCAGCTTTTCGATGGCGGCCTTGGCGCGCACTTTAATGGATCCGCGGCCGGTGGCGAAATACTCGGCAATTCCAGCGCGGCCGAGAATAATTCCGCCAGTTGGGAAGTCGGGGCCCTGCACGATTTCCGCGACCTTCGCCAGAGTAATGGCGGGATTCTGTACCAACGCGATGCATGCCTCCACGATCTCGCGCATGTTGTGGGGCGGAATCTTGCTGGCCATGCCCACGGCGATGCCCTCGCTGCCGTTGACCAGCAGGTTGGGAATGCGCGACGGGAGCACCTCAGGCTCCATCTCGCTTTCGTCGTAATTGGGCCGGAAATCGACGGTTTCCTTGTCGATATCCTCGAGCATCGTGGCCGCGATGCGCGACAGTCGAGCTTCCGTGTACCGTTCGGCCGCGGGCGGATCGCCGTCAATGGAGCCGAAATTTCCCTGCCCGTCCACCAGCGGATAGCGCAGCGAAAAGTCCTGCGCCATACGCACCAGGGCGTCGTAGATGGGCGCGTTTCCATGGGGATGGTATTTGCCCATGACATCGCCGGTGATCTTGGCGCACTTGCGGGTGGGGCGATTGAAGTGCAGCCCCAGCTCATGCATGCCGAAGAGGATGCGCCGGTGCACCGGCTTCAAACCGTCGCGCACATCGGGAAGGGCGCGGCCCACGATCACGCTCATGGCGTAATCGAGATAGGACCGCCGCATCTCGTCTTCGATGTTGACCGGGATGTGCCGGCCTCCGCCGTCGCCGCCTAATGGGATCTGGCCGCCGGGAGGGGGTGCGGGCGGTGCCGGTGGCGGCGAACTGGGGTCCTGGGGATCTGCCAAACTCGGTGCTCCTTGTGATTGCTTGTGGCTGCTCGCCTAAAGCCGGTGAGCGCGGCGCGTGATCTTATTTTAGCAGTTTACACACACTTCGGCCGAGGCAAAATGAAGAGCCGTTCCCTCATGGTCGCGGTTCAGCAAGCGAAGCGGTACGGCGAAAATTCGTTGCGGCGGTTGGGGTTTTCGGACTTATCGCCGGGCGTGCCAACCGCCAATGATTTGAACAGGAGTCTTGCTGAAGATTTCAGGACGCTGGATGGCGCGCCGTCTCCAAGCTTTTAACCCCCATTCTCTGATATCCGAAGCGGCGCCCATACTGGCGCGTCCCACTCCGGGTGCTACAAGGATCGATCCTCAAAATCTCCCGTCAGGATCATCGCACTGCGTGATCCAGCAAGGCCTTTCGGGCGCCGGAAGTTCAGCATCATCTTAACTACAACGCTCCGTGCACGGAGTAACTTACGACTTGAGTTTAAGAGACGGCCGTGCCGCGTGGAACTGAGGCGAGGCGGCAAGTGGTTGAAGGGAGGGGAGAAAACGATTTATCGAAGTGGTGTGATCGAAGATCCGGATGGCCGTGAAGAGCGGCTACGCAATGGAACCGCGCGACTAGCCCAACAACTTGCGTCCGCCGAGCGAGGTGCGGAAGGCCCACAGGGCCAGGGCGGAGAGCACCAGCACGCCCAGGAAGGGGCCCTGGCCGTACCACGCCGTAAAGCTGGTGGTGGTTACGTTCACCAAGATCCCACCCGTGAAAAGCGCGGCTACCGCGACCAGCAGGCCCAGGCGCATCTGGGCCACGATGACGGCGCCGAAAACCACAAAAAAGAAGGCGAACACCAGGGCAGGCCGGGAACTCCCCGTCGCGCTGATCGCCCCGGACAGACTCGCAAGGACGCCGGCGGCCAGCCACTGGTTTCGGAGCAACGCTCGCGCGAAGAACAACGCTAGAAACAACAACAAGGAGAGGATGACGGCTGTACCCACACCACCCACGATGCTGGCGGTGTGCAAATACAGGTTCGTCAGATCGCGGGTCTGTGGCGAAGCCGAGCCCGTGCGGAGCTGGACGAAAATAAGCGATGTGGCTCCCAGCTGGACCAGCGCGCCGCCCGCCATGCCGATCAGGACATCCCTGCCCACCACCGGATCCCGCCAGCGGCCGCCCAGCACACGCGACCAGACGATGAGGCCCTGGGGCCAATAGCGGCGCACCCACGGCTCCAGCGCCAGATAAAGGGCCCATATCGTTAAGCCGCTCAGGATCGCATTCTCGAGTAGGTGGACAAGGATGTCGGCTTCAGCTGCCGATCCCACATGGTGGGCCAGAAGCATGTGTAGCGCCACTCGGACCAGACCGGCGAATAAGCCGAGCCGGGTTGAGCCCCGCACATCGCCCCGGCCGGTTTTCCAGTTATGGCGGACCATCACGATGGCCACGGTCAACAAAGCGATACTAATGAAATTGATAATGTTGTTCGCGGACGGACTGGTTGCAGGCGCGCGGTCAGCCGTAGTCCAGGGCCAGACGATCTGGAAATAAACCGGCTTGCCGTGAAAGGCCGCGGCCTCCACGCGGATGGGAAGGTTGGGGCGGCCCGGGTAGGTTCCCGTCCAGGCCGCGCGAGCGCCGATGGCCGCGAGCGGCGTCCACCGCGGGTCGGCGGGCTGGAACGTAGCTATGTCCAACCGGGCGGCGGCGAACAGCGGGGACCAATCCGGCGGGCGGTCGACGCCGGCGGAGTCTTCCTCCCGCTGCGGCGGGACGGCGCTGAACTGGCGCAGGCGTCCGTCGAGATCGAGAATCATGCCCAGCATGCCGGGGCGGCTCGGCATCGGATCTTCCAGCCCGACAATTCCGGTGTTGCTTTCGGGCACAATCGGCGCCGGACTCTGGCGATACCAACACGTGATCGGCGAGGGAGGGGCGGACAAATTCTTCTTCCAGGCTTCGGAGCCGGAGACGCTTTTTTGGAGAAATGAAATGTACGCGTTCTGGTTGTCGAAGCCCCAGGCGGAATCCGCCGGACGTTCGGCGTAGCCCAGCGTCGCGGCGATCTCGCGGGCCTTGACGGCGAGGGCGTCGGGAGGGTAATCGAGCGTGAGCTGGCCGGGGATGGTCACCATCGGACGCAGGACACACATGGCGGCGAGGCACACGGCAAAGCCGGCCAGCAGCGCGACGGCGATGGCCGGACGCAGCGCTTCATTCGAGCCGGAGGCGGCGACGACATCCGGGGATGGAGTTTCGCCGGCGGCCAGCGCGGCGGCCAGAGGATCGCCTCCGGGCAAGGCGCGAGCCAGATCCAGCGCCGACGCCGGACGCTGCTTGGGATCGGGATTGAGGCAGCGCAGGATGGCGCGCTCGGCCGCGGGGTCCAGGTCGGCGATCACCGCGGAGGGATTCGTAATGCGGCTCTCCTGGCGCAGGCGCAGCATCTCGTTCGCGGTATCGGCCTGGAACGGAGCCTTGCCCGTGAACATTTCGTAGAGCACCAGGCCGAGTGCGTAGAGGTCGCTCTGCGTGGTGACCTCGCGGCCGGCGAGTTGTTCGGGCGCCATGTAGGCGGGCGTGCCGTGGCGGGCTTCGGGGCCTTGCAATTGTTCGGCGACGGTGGCGAGTCCGAAATCGGTGATGCGCACCTGGCCGCGGCCGTCGATCATGATGTTGGCGGGCTTCAGGTCGCGATGCAGGACTCCGTGGGCGTGCGCGGCGGCGAGGCCGGCGCACATTTTGCGGGCGAACTCGGCGGCCTTGTCGGCGGGCAAGCGGCCGATGCGGCGCAGCAGGCTGGAGAGATCCTCGCCGTCGATGTATTCCATCGAGAGGAACGGCTGGCCGGCGGCTTCGCCGATATCGTAAACGCGGCACACGTTGGGGTGCGAGATTCCGCGCGTGATGCGAACTTCCTCATAGAAACGCGCCAGCAGGTTCTCATTATTGCGGGCGGATTCGGGGAGGAACTTGAGGGCGACGGATTGGCCGAGGACCAGATCGTCGGCGCGGAAGACCTCGCCCATGCCGCCCTTGCCGAGCCGCGACACGATGCGGTACCGGCTGGCGAGCAGAGTGCCTGGCGCGAAGCGCTGTGCGGGCGGGAGTGTGGACGCGGGCGCCGGTGCCATCGCGACGGTTTCGATGTTGTCGGCATCGGGAGGCATGGGAGGCCAGTTTCATGATTGTAGTGAATTTCGTGCGGGATGTCGCTAGGGTGCACTGCTCGCCGTCAGCGCCGGGAATACAAATCCCAATAGTCACGCGAATGCAGATAACGCGGAATACTTCCCTATCCGCATCCTGATTGAGTACACTGAACCTGATCATTCCCATGCCGCTTTCCATCGGCGACAAGCTCGGTCCGTACGAGATTCTTGCGCCCATAGGCGCGGGCGGGATGGGAGAAGTGTATCAGGCTCGCGACACGCGGCTGAATCGCATCGTCGCGATCAAAACCTCGAAAGACCAGTTCAGCGAACGGTTCGAGCGCGAGGCCAAAGCCGTCGCCGCGCTGAATCATCCGAACATCTGTCATCTGTATGACGTGGGGCCGAATTACCTGGTCATGGAGTTCGTCGAGGGCGAATCGCCGAAAGGGCCGATGCCGCTGGACGAGGCGCTGCGGATCGCCGGACAGATCGCGGAGGCGTTAAGTGTCGCGCATGAGAAAGGCATCGTGCATCGCGACCTGAAACCCGCCAACATCAAGATCACTCCGGACGGCGTGGTGAAGGTGCTCGATTTCGGCCTCGCCAAGATGACCGGGCCGGAGACCGCTTCGGCATCGCTGGCGGATTCGCCGACACTGACCATGCTCGCAGCGACCCAAGCCGGCGTGATCCTGGGCACTGCGGGCTACATGAGCCCGGAGCAGGCTCGCGGCAAATCGGCGAGCACGCGCGCGGACGTCTGGGCTTTCGGAGTCGTGCTCTACGAGTTGCTGATCGGGCACTCGCCGTTCCAAGGCGAGGATGTGACGGAGATGCTCGCGGCGATCGTCAAGGAGCAGCCGGATTTGAGTGTCGTTCCTTACGAAGTGCGGCGGCTGCTCGATGCATGCTTGCAGAAAGATCCGAAGAAGCGGCTGCAAGCAATCGGCGATTGGCGGCTATTGTTGGATAGGCCGGAAACCGGTCCCTCTGGCCGCGGCTCTGAAGGGCGCGGAGCGGCTGCCGCCTGGATCGCGGCGGGCGCGCTGGCGATTGTCGCCGCCGTGGCCTTTTGGGCGCCGTGGCGCACGGAGCGTTTGGCCGCCGGCATCGCGCGGGTGATGATCGAGACCGCGCCCGCCGAAACGCTGGGGCCGATTGTGTACGGCCGGCCGGTCTTCAGGTCCATGGCGCTCTCGCCCGACGGCAATACCCTGATCTTCGCGGGCTCGAACGAGGGGATGCCGTCGCAACTATACAAACGCCCGCTCGATCAAGCGACTGCCACGGTGATTCCCGGCACGGAGGGCGCTTACGAACCGTTCTTCTCGCCCGAGGGGCAGTGGGTCGGCTTTTTTACGTCCACGAGCGCCAGGGGCGAGGGTAGCAAGTTGAAGAAGATTCCCATCGGCGGCGGCCCGCCGGTGACGATCAGCGACGTGGGGGACCATCTTGGATGGGGCGCGACGTGGGGCTCCACGGACACCATCGTGTTTGCCCAGATTCAGGTCGGAATGTTTCAGGTTCCGGCGGCCGGCGGCACGCCGCAGGTGATTGTGAGCGGCATGGCGCAGGCGACTAAAGGGTCCGGTCCCGCTGACTCTCAGGTGTATTCGACACCCTGGTTGCTCCCCGACGGGAAGACATTGCTGTATGGGTCGCGCAGCTCCGACAACTGGGATGAGGCGCAGATCTTTGTGCGGCGGCTGGATACGGGAGAGCAGCACGCGCTGATCAAGGGAGGCTCGGACCCGCGCTATGTGCCTACCGGCCACCTGGTGTACCTGCAAAACGGCGTGCTGATGGCGGTGCCCTTCGATGCGCAAAAGGTCCAGCTCACCGGGCAGCCCGTGGCTCTGATCGACGGCGTGATGCAAGCGGTCAACACGATAAACGCCTTAGCGGAATCGGGGATGGGCCAGTTCGCGATCTCGGCCTCCGGCAATCTGGTGTACGCTGCCGGAGGCATCGCGCCGGCTCGAATGGCAACGCTGATGCAAACGGACAGACACGGAACGGCAACCGAATTAAGCGCGCCGAAGGGGGCTTGGCTCGCTCCCCGAGTGTCGCCCGACGGGCAGCGAATCGCCGCCTTCAAAGCGGAAGCCACCAGCCGCCAGTCCGACATTTGGGTGCTGGATCTGAAGACCGGCAACGCGACGCGCATGACATCCCAGGGATCCAATTCTTGGCCGATCTGGTTGGCGGACGGGAAGCGCGTGATCTATAGAGGCGGCTCCGCGGGCGCGCAGCTTTTGTCAATCGCGGCGGACGGAAGCGGAGCAGCAGAAACCCTGCTGACGAGCCAGGGATTCGCGATCCCAGCGTCCGCCGATGAAAAGCTGCTGGTGTACGTGGAGTCGCGGGAGGCGAAGTTCGAAATCTGGACCAAGCCCTTGTCCGGACCGGGCGAGCCGCAGCGCTTTGCGGAATCCAAGTTCAATATGACCAATGCGGAGTTGTCTCCAGACGGGCACTGGATGACTTACGTATCGAAAGATTCGGAAGCGGATGAAGTTTGGGTCCAGGCATTTCCGGCGGGCGAGAGGCACAAGATGTCGACCAACGGCGGCACTAACCCGGCGTGGGCGCGGAATGGGCGGGAGCTGTTCTATGCCGTGCACGGATCCAATGCCGAGAGTTCGCTGATGGCGGTGGATTTCACTCCGGGAACGGTATTCAAAGCCGGTACTCCGCACAAGCTGTTCGATGCGGACTTCGCCACAACAACGCCGCAGAGAGGCTTTGACGTGATGCCGGATGGGCAACACTTCATCATGACACGTGCGGGGGAGGCGACGGCCGAGACAGCCGGGAAGATCAACGTGGTATTGAATTGGGCCGAGGAGTTGAAGGCTCGGGCGCCCCGGAGCGGGCGTTAAGCTCTCCTCCCTCTTGACAACCTATTCGGAATCCGATATAACGGATACCAACTATGAAGGACGATCCCCACGGATTTCTGCCGCTGACTCCGGCGACTTTGCACATCCTGCTGGCGCTGACGGGCGGCGAGATGCACGGCTACGCCATCATGCAGGACGTGCTACGGCAATCGGAAGGGCTGTATAAGCTCGGCCCGGGCACGCTCTACGACAACCTGCAAAGACTGGTCCGGCAGGGCCTGGTCAAGGAACTCGGCGCCAAGGCCGGGGACGAGGACTCCCGCCGGCGCTACTACCGTCTCACATCGCTCGGGGGCGGCGTTCTTTCCGCCGAAGTCTCCCGCCTGGAAGGCGTGGTCCGGGACGCCAGGCTGCAAATGCGAACCGCCCGGCCCAGGAGGGCATGATGCTCCGATCCATTTATACGCTGTTCGTGCGGCTGCATCCGCGAGCCTTCCGGCAACGCTTCGGCGAGGAAATGTTGTCGATCTACGATGCCACTCCGGGCAGGAATCGCTCCGCTTTAGCGGGCGACGCAGTTTTTTCGCTCCTGCGCCAATGGCTGTTTCGTCCCGAATTCCACGAGGCACAGGGTCCCGCTCCGAAATCCATGTTCGACGCTCCCATGTTTCTGGTCCTGGACGACGATCCGCGCCTGGGCACGGACCGATGGATCGGCGGGATGGCGCTCTCGCTGCTTTGCTTCTTAGCGGCGTCGGCGCTGATCAGTCACGGAGGGCATCCTTCGGCGAGATCGATCGGTTCACGCCTCAGCAGCGACGCGGGTGTGCGGGTTCAGGCTTCCAGCGGGGCTCTGGATACGGAGGTCATGGTAAAACCCGAGCCGGATCCTCACGATCAGGCGCTTGTTGCCGGATATTTCCACTCGATTGCCGTGCTGGAGGCGCTGGACGCGGATGGCGACCTGGTTATCTCCGCGGATGAGATTGCGAACGCGCCGGTGGCGCTGCTAGCGCTCGACAGGAATGGCGACGGCGCGCTGGATGCAACCGAGTGCCGCGCGCAGTCCGGCAATGGATCCCGGCAAGCCAAGCGGTTGGCGGCGGGCGAAGAATTCATGAGCCGGCATCCGGTGCTCGCCGCGCTCGACACGGATCACGACGGAATCATTTCAGCAAGCGAAATCAGGAACGCACCGGCGTCCCTGCTTCAGTTGGACACGAACCACGACGGCAGATTGACGTTCCGGGAGTTGCTCCCCGAAAATATGCTCCAGCTCATGAAGGGAGGGTCATGAAGGGGTTGAGTCCGGGACCACAGGAAAAACCCGCCAGCTGGAGCAACTACCCTCGTGTTCGGTCGAGGCGTGAGGTCTCCTAGTTGTCGGATACAGCTCGGCCCTCCGGGCCGCCCTGTGGCAAGAAACCCGGACTCACAGGCTTTACGGCCATGATGTCCAATCGGATGTGCCTCGCGAGGTCTTCGTCATCGATGACTTAGAGCGGCTGCCGAAAACTGAGGATGCAATC
>Ga0209167_10000942_pt1 | contig 18682 bp, 21 predicted proteins | sample Coa_R1_9_FD_187154 | JGI IMG/M metagenome (GOLD analysis project Ga0209167, IMG submission 187154) | Surface soil microbial communities from Centralia Pennsylvania, which are recovering from an underground coalmine fire - Coalmine... | ecosystem: Environmental > Terrestrial > Soil >... | reverse complement strand
CTCAATGGACGCCGGTCAATCACCGCAGATACGGCCATCAGGCTTGGCCGATATTTTGGGAAACCGTGCCCAATTCTGGCTTGACCTGCAGAGCCAGTATGACATCGCCGTTATCGAGCGTGAACAAGGTCCCGAGATCGCAAAGCGTGTGCGACCTGCGGACCTGCATGACCGCTCTTAGCATGAAACGGCGACACGTGTCATGAGGTAGCTGTGGCGGGAGCGCCGGCGTTAGAAAGGCAAAAACATTGAGTAGAAGGGTTGACCAATGGGATTGAACATCAAGAACCCCGAAACGCATGACTGCGCGAAGCGTCTGAAGGAGCCGTTCCGATCCGCCGATCATAGCGATTTGCTTTGATCCCTCGGAGATCAGCATCAATTCTGGATTGCCAGCCCGGTCCCTTCGCTTTGGTTGCCGCATGCTGCGTGTCTGGTTCAGTCTCTGTGGCAATTCCACACTGAATCTGCTATGATTAATCATGAAAACAGACGCCGCGAAAAGATACATTGCCGAACTTGGTCGGAAATATCTTTGGTGGGACCCGGTGGGCGATCAACCTCATTCTGAAGACCGCATTATCGCCCAAGCGATGAATTTCGGCACCTACGCCGACATCGTCGTTTTGGAGCAAACGGTTGGTAAGAAGCGTTTGGTCGAAGTCATGCTTCGGGCTGGACCAGGCTGGCTTAGCGATCGTTCCTGGGAATTCTGGCGCGGCCGGTTGTCGCTTGTCGCAGGAGGGGCGATACCGGATGAGGCTCCTCGAAGGCACTTTGATGCCGCAACGCCTTGATCCAAAGTTTGACGTCCTGCCAGCTGCGAACTGCGGGTCACGTTGCGGTCAGGGAATTAGCCGTCGCGACTACGACTCCGACCGTTAGTAAGTAGCCTCACTCGATCTTCAGGACTAGCTGATGCGATTGCCGCATCAGCTCGCCAAGCTGCTTACGCTGGGCGATGGCCTCGCGCGTATAGAGTTCAAGCTTCTGCGCATTTTTGTTGCCGCGCGGGGCCCCCGATCCCGCTGCCCCGCCATGCATACGACACCGTTTTTTCCCTGAACGGCGGGCGAACGGCATGGCTTGCCAGAACGGGTCTTAGTCCCGCAGCGCGGGCTCGCAATAATCCTGTCGGAAAAGGCGAGCCAGTTGCTTGCCATGGACCGTTAACGTCGGCGTCGGGAATCGGTTCTTAGCGGCCGGCCTTCACTGCCGTCCTTGTCGATTTGGGAAGCTGGCTCGTTACCGGCCGTTGGCCGGTCGGCTCGCGCGAAACCGCTGTTCAGCCGACCATTGACAAAGTAGCTACCGGTAGCTACCTTTATGGCATGAGGTCGGTCGGCATCAAACTGCTCAAAGACAAGCTCAGCGAATATGTCCGGCTGGCGGCCGGAGGCGAAACCGTTTTGGTCACGGACCGCGATCGCGTCGTGGCCGAGCTTGGTCCGCCCGGGGCGGGTCGAAGCCCCCAGCTTTCGGATGCGCTTCTGCTCGATGCGGTCCGGCACGGATGGATTAGACCCCCCGTCTTGGTTCCCGGGCAATTGCCGGTGCGGAAACCGATGATGAAACTCAGTGAAATCTTGCATGATTTGCAAATGGATCGAGCGGATCGATGATCTATCTCGATAGTTCGGTGGCGCTCGCCTATCTTCTGGCTGAGGATCGCTATCCGCCGAACGCGCTGTGGCATCAGCCCGTCGTTTCGAGCAGGCTGCTTGAATGCGAAGTCTGGACCCGGATCAACGCGCGTCGGCTTCAGCACTCGCATAGCGATGCGGTCAGCGCCTTGATCGACCGCATCGCCATCATCGAAATGGTGCCGCCGGTATTGAGGCGCGCCCTGGAGCCGTTTCCGACTCCCGTTCGCACGCTGGATGCCATTCACCTGGCCGCGATGGTGTTCCTCCGCGCTCAGGGGACAAGCGTGCAGCTAGCCAGCTATGACGAGCGGTTGGTTGGTGCCGCGCGCCTTCTTGGGATTCCGGAGTGGGACGGAAACGGATAATTTGGCCCTGGAATTCGCGCTAACCAATAGCGCCCAATATTTGCCACGGGCTTCCGACGGAGTGGAAATGCCATGCGCAGATCTCCGCAAACGCGTCATCACCATGTCACTGATCTCGTTGCGGCAAGTCATTTCCGCATCGCCCGGTCATTGAGCACGTGAATAGGTGCGTGCGTCCACTAAGGCGTAATAGGACTATCCATGGCGAGCAAACGCAGTCGTTCGAATCCAAAAACCAAGTCGATGACATCGGCCCCCGCGCGGGTCCAACGGTTCGCATTTTTTGGTCCGCCGCCCCTGCTTGAGGGAGAAGACGCCGCCCTCTATGACGACCTGATTGGCCGGATGTGCGCGGCGGTAAAGCCCAATGATATGATCGATGAGCTGTACATTGTTGATGTGGTGTCTTTGGAATGGGAGATCATGCGGTGGTGTCGCCTAAAATTCGGCCTGCTGCAAGCGGTTGCGCAAAACAAGTTGAAATGGTTCTTAAACCAGCGGCTCGATTACGAGGCGTACGCGGAAGCCTCTGCGAACGCTCTTGGGGAAATTCTTACGGAAATTCTTCCGGAATCTCCTCAGAATAATATTGCGGAAGAGGCGAAAGAGCTAGCGCACCAGTACGTCCAGTCGCAACCGGAAGCTGTGAAGAAGGTCATGGTGGTTCTCGAGGCTGCCGGGCTGGACGCGGACCGGATCCTGGACCAGGCCAAGGCCCAAAGGGCGGAAGAGCTTGCCCAAGAGTACGTGCGTCGCGAACCAAAGGCTACCAAGCTGGTGAAAGAGCTTCTGGCTTCGAGCGGCCGGACCATGCACGACCTCATGCTCGTGGACTTGCCCGGAAAACTCGATGAAATCGAGCGGATCGATCGCCTGATCACCATCGCCGAGACTCGCCGCAATATCAGCCTGCGCGAGATTGATCGGCGTCGTGCGGTGCTCGGCGAAGCGCTGCGGCGGAAGGTACAAGAAGTTGAGGAGGGTGAATTTGAGGTAATCGAGACGACGCGTGCGGAAGGACAAAGCCCGGTGCAGGCTCGCCGCGAATCGCGGACTGCGACGGGACGAACGCTCAGAGGTTCGAGAACGGCGATCGTCAAGTCATCGAAGGTGAATCAGGCGAAGGGAACGATCCGGCGTGGCTAGCACCCGCAAGATCCAGGCAAACCGCGCCAACGCTCGGGCCAGCACCGGTCCGAAAACCGCGCGGGGCCGCGCCCGCACGGCGCGAAATGCGTTTCGCCACGGCTTGAGCGTGCCGGTTTTTTCCGATCCCGTTTTTTCCGAAGAGGTGGACGCGCTCGCGCGCGAAACTGCCGGGTCCGACGCCGACGCTGAAATCCTGGAACTTGCGCGCCGGGTTGCTGAAGCGGAGATCGATCTGCGCCGCGTGCGTTACGCGCGCCATCAGCTCGTAAACAGTGCACTGAGCGACCCTGACTACGAGTCTGAAGCGAGGGTGCGCGAAAAGGATGCACTGGTTCTCCGCTGTATGCGGGTCGGCGGTGCATTTACGCCGATGCCATACGATGTGGTTGAATTTCTGGACTCGAAGCCTAGCGGGCCGCTCAAGCTCGCAATGATCCTGTCGGACAAGGCTGGTCAGTTGCTAGCCATGGACCGTTACGAACGGCGTGCGCTCTCGCGGCGCAAGTTTGCAATACGAGCCTACGATATAAGTTGTATGGTATTATGGAAGCTATCTCAAGTAGATTAATCATTGGATTTGGCAGAACAAAGCCAAAATATCCAATTGTTTCAAGGTTGAGCCGTAGCACGGTTGTTTTCGGAGAAATTCACGTTGCGCCAATGCAGTGACACGGTGCTATTTGACAGGACTAACCCCGCTCATCCGCAATCACCTTGCCATCATTCGGCAAGCTCCCCACCGTCACCAGTTCGACGCCGCCGTCATCCAATTCATCAACGAGAACGGCGGCCCCGGAGTGCGGCTTCGAAAGCCCGCAAAGGGAAAGATCTGGGAAATGAGTGTGGAGCGTTTCATGCTAAGGTTCGGAAAGTACCAGCTCCTCGGATTATTTCATGCGCATACGTTCAGAAGATGATTTGCTGCTGATCATCGACGTGCAGAATGATTTCTGTCCCGGCGGAGCGCTGGCGGTTGTTGACGGCGACGCCGTGGTGCCGGTCGTCAATCGCCTCATCGAACGTTTCGACCATGTCGCCCTGACCCAGGATTGGCATCCGGCTGGCCACAGCTCCTTCGCCACGTCACATCCGGGTTCTGCCCCCTTTGAAACGATCAAGATGCCCTATGGCCAGCAGACTCTCTGGCCCGATCACTGCATTCAGGGCACATCGGGGGCGGCATTTCATCCGCTATTGGAGACACGACGAGCGGAGCTCGTAATCCGCAAGGGGTTTCGAACCGAAATCGATTCCTATTCGGCGTTCTACGAAAATGACCGGCGTACTCCCACGGGCCTCGCAGGCTATTTGCGAGAGCGTGGTTTGCGGCGGATCTTTCTCGTCGGTCTCGCGACGGATTATTGCGTTCATTACTCCGCAGTGGACGCCCGGCGGCTCGGCTTCGATACGGTCGTTGTCGAGGCCGGTTGCAGGGCTATCGATCTGGCAGGCTCGCTGGACGCCGCCTGGGCCGAGATGGCAGAAGCCGGCGTTCAGCGTGTCGACGACCTCGGCTAGCGTGGCGAGCTGATAATCTGCGTTGGGGACCGGTAGTTTTTCGTCCTCGATTGTCAGGCCGTCCGCGTCGTCCGGTTCGGCATTCCTCCGACCGCTATGATTTCCGCGCTCAATTGTTCGATCGTCGTGCGGTGGCGCATCGCCGTCTGTCGGACCAGCGAAAACGCGTCCGTCTCGGTAAGGCCGTGACTGCGCATAATCTGCAGGACCGCGGCGAAAATCACCCGACGGGACCGAATGCGATCTTCAAGTCGTTCGACGTAGGCGGCGTCATCCATTTTGCGCTGCGCGGCGTCGAACGCCACCACGAGCGCGGTGTAAAGTCCGGCCGAGCGCAGCGGCTTGATGAGAAAGGATGCCGGTTGCAGGTCGAGCAGCCATTTTAACCGGCTGGGCGTCTCGGTTCCGATCAGCGCAACGATCGGCGCGCCGGCCTTCCAGGCCGCAGCGAGATCGGATTTGATGGGAATGGTGTCGACGTCCATGACGATGACGTCAACGGTCTCGCACCGTGGCGGCTCGGCCGGGTCGTGTTCTGAAATCGTCATGCCCAGCCGGTTGAGTTGCCGGCGCACGATCGAGATTTCGCGTTCATCCCTCATCACCATGAGCGCGCGCCGGCCACGGACGGAGAAGGGCGATGGTCTTGTCATTTCACGACACGCAAATGGTGTGAACCCTTGGTAATCGCATCATTGCTCTTTTCCGTGCCAGAGCCAATCGCGGCCAGATCGAGGTTCGACAGATAAGGGTCCGGGCGTACCGGCGCGTCTGCTTGCCAAAAGATCTTGAACTGGCTTCCTGGCACGGAGCGCGCCAGACGCGGTGTCAGGAAGCAGTGATTGTTGTCCGGGTCGACCCAGACCGGACCTTGCGGAGAATCATAGCGATGGTTGGCGGCCGCGCGGCGGACGGCAGCTATTTCCACCGAGCCGGCGCGGCGGATGGCGCGGGCAAGCAGCACAACGCAGACGTAAGTAGACTGGCCGTCGACGGAGAGGCTGCTGTCCGCGCCATGACGCGCCCTCCAGCGCGCGACGAATGCGCTGTTTTCGGCGCCGGCGATACTTTCGAAATAAGCGGATGACGTGACGCAACCGACGGAGGCCGCCGGACCAATCAGCTTGAGTTCGGGCTCGCACAGGCTGCAGCTCAGCATTGGGACGTTCAAACCGGCGCGCGCCGCCGCCGCATGAAGCGCGCGCATGAAGGCGTAGCTGGATTCACCGACAAGCGTGTTGAACACCGCCGGCGGTTTGCGGTCGATAACTTCCTTGACAATATGATCTACCGCCGTCTCGCCGAGCTCGAGCAGGCGCTCAGCGAGAACCCGGCCGCCGCCGCTGGTCACGATTTCGCGAATGACGCGGTTCATTTCCCACGTCCAGACGTAGTTGGACCCAATGCAGAACACATCGTCGGAGATGTGCTCCAGCATATGTTTCACCAGCGGCACGACATGCTGGTTCGGCGCTGCTCCGACATAGATGACGTTGTCGCTGCTCTCGAACCCCTCATATCGGGCCGGGTGCCAAAGCAGCCGGTCGGTTCGTTCGACGATCGGAATAACCTGCTTGCGCGAAGCCGACGTATAGCAGCCGACGATATGGTCGACCTGCTCTTCGCGGATTAATTCATCGCACGCCGTATGGTAGCCGGCGACCACGCCACCCGGATCCCGCAAGCGCGGTGCGAAGGCAAAATCGAACGCATCGCTCGCATTGATTTCATCGACCGCCATCAATGCGCTCTTGCGCATTTCGCCCGCCATCATGGCGTAAGGGCCCGATTGGGAAAATATCAGGCCGAGAGGGATCGAGGTTTTTTTCATCGGCAAGCCCGGGAACTCCGCGGCGACGATCTCATGCCAAGATGGCGTTGCCTTGTATCATCAAACCTCCTGCGCGTCATTTGTGCTGCGCCGCATAAAAAAGCAGCCGGCGTCGCATTGACAAGTCTGGCAGCGCTAAGCCACAATAAATCCGGACGTGAATGACGAAAGAGTTCTCGCGCAGCCGATGACGTCTGGGTGACGAGCTTAGAGACTTCGTTCAGCGAACCAAGCCTACGCGACCATTGATAGCACCGGCATTGATGCCATTCGAGGCCTTCTCGGGCCACGGATGGCTTTTTTCGTTTGTGTTCGAAAAATGCAGGAAATGGATGAAAAATGGTAGTTCGCCTCCCAACACTGGCGCAGATCGACCGCCTCGGATCCGATTTCGGCCTCGTTCTTACGGCTGACGAAACCGCTGCCTTTCAAGAGGCCTTCAAGGGACCGCTGGTCTCCTATGGTCGGCTCGACGAATTGGTGGCGCCGGCGCTGGCATCCGTGCCGCCGCGATCGCCTGGATACCGGCCGGCGGCATCCGAAAATCCATACGGCGCATGGTACTGGAAGACGAATATTCACAGCGGCGCAAAGGGTTTGCTGAGCGGCAAGTCAGTCGCGATCAAGGATAACATCTGCGTCGCGGGCGTGCCGATGATGAACGGCTCAGCGCTGCTGGAAGGCTACGTTCCAGAACTTGATGCGACCGTCGTGACGCGGATTCTCGAAGCCGGCGGCACGATCGCCGGCAAGGCAGCCTGCGAGGATCTCTGCTTTTCCGGTGCCAGCCATACCTGTGCGAGCGGCGTGATCCGCAATCCGCACAACCTCGCCCATAGCGCGGGCGGCTCGTCCGGCGGAAGCGCTGCCCTGGTGGCGGCCGGCGAAGTGCCGATGGCCCTCGGCGGAGATCAGGGCGGGTCGATCCGTACGCCGTCCAGTTGGTGCGGCATTTACGGGCTGAAACCAACCTGGGGACTGGTTCCGACCACGGGCTCGATGCCGATCAGTTACTCCCTCGATCACTGCGGACCGATGGCGGCAAGCGTCGAGGACTTAGCCCGGCTGCTCACCGTCATTGCCGGTCATGACGGCTGGGACACGCGGACGATTGCGGCGCGCACCGGAGATTACATGGCCGCACTCGGCAAGCCGGCAAGGGGATTGCGGGTCGGAATCCTGCGTGAAGGATTTGGCCACGGCGAAAGCGATCCCGCCGTCGATGCCAAGGTGCGGGCGGCCATTGCGGCCATGGGAAGGGCCGGCGTCGAAGTCGAAGAGGTTTCGGTGCCCTGGCACCTCGACGGCCCGCATGTCTGGAGCGGCATTATCCTGGAAGGTGCGGCGGAGATGATGCTGAAGGGATACGGCGTCGGCAACAACATCCACGGTTACTACCCGCTTTCAATGCAGGAAGCCTTTGCGCGCGGCATGGGAACGCGGATCAACGACGTGTCGCCAACCGTGAAACTGGTTCTGATGCTCGGCGAGTACATGCATCGCAATTACCATGGGCGCTATCATTCGAAGGCGCAAAACCTGCGAGGGCTATTGCGTCGTGGCTATGACGCGGCGCTCGAAAAGTTCGACGCGCTGGCGATGCCGACGATTCCATTTACCGCGACTCCTATTCCTCCGCCCGACGCTCCGCTCGGCAGCGCGATCGATACCGCGCTCAACATGCAGGCCAATACCTGTTCCTTTGACGTATCCGGGCATCCTGCCTTCACTGTGCCATGCGGGCGTGTCAATGGCTTGCCGGTCGGCTTGATGATGGTGGGCCGCCATTTCGAGGAAGCAACCCTCATACGGTTGGCTGCGGCGGTCGAGGCGGGTGGTGACTGGAAGCTGAACTAGGCGTGGAACGGCATAACGATCCGATGCGGATGCGCAATCAGTATTACGCAAGTTCATGTTTTGAAGACCGAAGGACATCGCAATGACGAATGATCCCTGGCTCATTTCCTCGATCATGGCAAAGCGCGGCCTTGCCAAGGGGCGGGCGGGCAAGCGCCACGAACTCTCGATCGCCGCGCAAGGCGACTTCCAATATGTCTACGGACCCTATGCCAAGCCGGTCCTCACGATCGATCCCGGCGATGTCGTCGTGGTGGAAACGGAAGACGCCTTCGGCGGCGTCATTACCAGCGAAAAGGACCGACCGACCGAAAAGCTGAAATTTCCCTTTCTCAATCCGCAATGCGGCCCGGTAGCGGTGCGCGGCGTCGAAAAAGGCGATTGCCTGGCCGTCTATATTCACGCCGTGGAGACGCGGGGCGCGCAGCCCGCAGGCAAGACCTGCATCATTCCGGAATTCGGCGGCCTGGTCGGAACGGCCTCGACGGCGCTACTCAATCCGCCATTGCCGGAGCGGGTGAGGGTGATGCACGTCGACAGGGAAGGAGTGCGCTGGAGCGACAAGATCACGCTTCCCTACGAGCCCTTCATCGGCACCATCGGGGTGTCGCCCGAGATCGAGGCGATCTCGTCGCTGCAGCCGGACTATCACGGCGGAAACATGGATCTTCCGGACGTGGCACCAGGCGCGATACTTTACTTTCCGGTTCATGCGAAAGGTGGACTTCTTTACGTCGGCGATTGCCATGCGACCCAAGGCGATGGCGAACTGTCCGGAGTTGCGATCGAACAACGCGCCACCGTCACGCTGCAGATCGACGTCATCAAGGGTTGGAGCTTTGCCTGGCCGCGGCTTGAGACGCAAAAATTCCTGATGACGATCGGCAGCGCCCGCCCGCTGGAGGATGCAGCCCGCATCGCCTATCGCGAACTCGTGCGCTGGATGAGCGCGGACTACGGCTTCGACGAGATCGACGCCTATATGCTGCTCAGCCAGGCCGGACGCATCCGGCTCGGAAACATGGTCGATCCGAAATATACGATGGGTGCGTCGATCTTGAAAAAATATCTGGTCTGAGAACATTCGGTTTTATGACGTATCGGCAACAACGAGGAAGGACGCTGCAAATGAAGCTCGATCGCAGAAGATTCTTACAAGGTACAGCCGCGGTTACCGCCGCCGGGACGTTCGGCTCCAGCGCCTGGGCGGAGGATCCGATCAATGTCGCAAGTATCCATGATCTCTCGGGCGGCCTCGACATCTACGGCAAGCCGATGGTCGATGCGCTGACGCTTGCCGTAGAAGAGGCTAACGCCGCAGGCGGCCTCCTCGGGCGGCAGATCAAGCTGATTAACTACGACACGCAATCGAACATGCAGCTCTACACGCAGTTCGCGCAGCAGGCGGCGCTGAAAGACAAGGTTGCCGTCGTACACGGCGGCATCACTTCCGCCTCGCGCGAGGTGATCCGGCCGGTGCTGGATCGCTTCAAGACACTCTATTTCTACAACACGCAATATGAGGGCGGCGTCTGCGACCGCAATCAGTTCGACACCGGCGTTACGCCGGCGCAAACCGTGGAAAAACTGGTGCCTTACGCGATGAAGAAGTGGGGCAAGAAAGTTTATGTGATCGCCGCGGACTACAATTACGGTCAGATCACCTCTCAATGGGTGAAGAAATATGTCACCGAGAACGGCGGTGAAGTCTCGTCGATCGACTTCTTCCCGCTCGACGTCACCAATTTCGGCCCGACGATCTCGAAAATCCAGGCGGCGAAGCCGGATTTCGTATGGTCGGCGCTTGTCGGTGGCGCCCACATCTCCTTCTATCGCCAGTGGGCCGCGGCCGGCATGCGCAAGAGCATTCCGATGGCATCGACCACCTTTGCCGTCGGCAACGAGCACATTGTCTTGTCGCCCGACGAATCCAACGGCATGCTGATTTGCTACAACTACTTCCAGGATTTGAAGAACAAGACCAACGAAGCCTTTGTCGCGGCTTTCCACAAGCGCTTCGGTGCTGATTATCCGAACGTCACCGAACTCGCCATGGGAACCTATCAGGGCTTCCGCTTATGGGCGGAGGCGGTCAAGAAGGCGGGCGCCATCGACCGGATGAAAGTCATCGAGGCGCTGGAAACCGGAATCAGCATCGATGCTCCCTCCGGCAAGGTCACGATCGATCCGCCGACCCATCATTGTGTCCTCGACGTTCACATCGCCGAAGTCAACAACAAGAAGCTCAACGTGCTGGAGGACTTCGCTCAGCAGAAGCCGTCGGACACGGCGGCCGTATGCAATCTCATCAAGAATCCCAACGACAACCAGCAATACGTGATCAAGATCTAGGGCCGGTGGCCGGTAGATTTGTCTGGAAAAGATCAACGTGGATCTCATTGCGCTCCTGGCTATCCAGGTCCTCTACGCAATAGCCAGCCTGGCACTGATAAGTGTCGGGCTGGCGATTATTTTCGGCATGATGCGGGTCATCAATCTCGCCCATGGTGAATTTCTGATGCTTGGCGGCTATGCGGCGATCGTTGCTACCAGCAATGGCATCAATATCTGGATCGCGATTTTGCTGGTGGCGCCTGTCGTCGTCGGCATCATCGGGGTCATTATCGAACGAACCATCATCCGATTTCTTTATGGCCGCATGATCGACACCATGCTCGCGACCTGGGGCCTCAGCCTTTTTCTGGTGGGCGTGACGACAGCCATATTCGGCAATACCACGGTCGGCATTTCTGCGCCGCTCGGCAGTTTCCAGATCGGCGCTTACCGCACCAGCGGATACACGCTTTTCGTGATTGCGGTTGCCGCCGTCACCCTTGGCTGCATCTTCGCGGCGCTGCGTTGGACCCGTCTTGGCCTGATCGCGCGCGGCACCATGCAGAACGCCGATATGGCGGCGGCGCTTGGGGTTAATCCGGCGCGCGTCTATGCCATCACCTTCGGCATCGGGGCTGCATTGTCCGGTCTTGCCGGCGCGGTCCTGGCGCCGGTCTCCGGCGTGTTTCCAACCATCGGCGTCGCCTACGTCGCCAAATCCTTCATCACCGTAATCGGTGGCGGCGCCGCCATTCTCAGCGGCACGGTCTCCGCCTCTGCGTTGTTTGGCACCATCAACCAGATTGCCACATTTGCCACGACACCCGTGTTCGGCGAGGTCGCGCTGCTCGCCACCGCAATCGTCCTGATCCGCTTGCTGCCGCAGGGCATCACCGGTCGCTTCTTCCGGAGAGGGCTGTGAGCCCGCGTCGTCTCAATTTCCTCGGCCTCGCACTGGTCGGCGTCGTTGGCATTGCCTTTCTGATTCTGACCCCGCGCCTCGCCGAACTTGATACCGTGCTCGACCTGACGATTTACATGATCATGGCAATCCTCGCGCTCAGCCTGGCGCTGATCTGGGGTTATGGCGGCATTCTTTGCTTCGGCCAGTCGGCCTTCTTCGGGCTGGGCGCCTACACCTATGCGATTGCCGTGTTTAATATCGGCGACAGCACTATTCCGCTGCTGCTGGCGATCGTGTTGCCAGCGGGTTTCGCCGCGCTGCTCGGCTACTTCATGTTTTATGGGCGCATCAGCGACGTCTATCTCGGCGTCATTACCCTGACGGTGACGTTGATCCTGTTCAATTCAGTGAACTCCACCGCTGGGCCCGAATTCCATATCGGCGTAGCGCGGTTGGGAGGCTTCAACGGCATTCCCGGAATCCCGCCGCTCAATTTCCCGGGCAACAAAGCCGCGGTTATCGATCTGGAGGGCATGTTTTATCTTTCGACGGCGGCATTGCTTGCGACCTACTTCGGACTGCGCATGCTGCTGGCCAGCCGGTTCGGTCGCATCATTGTCGGAATCCGGGAAAACGAACGGCGCGCCGAGCTGTTGGGATATGATCCCCGTGCCTATAAGCTTGCGACCTTCATCATCGGCGGTGCGCTCGCCGGTTTCGCCGGCTGTCTGTTCGCCAATTGGGGAAATTTCGTAAGCCCGACGATTTTCGGGCTGGCACAGTCCGCGCAGATCATCATTTGGGTCATCGTCGGCGGCCGTGGCACACTGATCGGCCCAATCATCGGTTGCATCGGCGTGCAATGGCTCAGTGCGGCGCTGGGCGCGAACCAGCCGAGCGGCTCCGACTGGTGGGCGCGCGTGCTGGCCAACGTGCCCCTGATCCTCGGGATCATCCTTGTCGCCTTCGTCCTTCTGGTGCCGAAGGGTCTTGTGCCGACGCTTGGCGAATTCGGGCTCTGGCTGGTTCGCTCGCGCGTACGGGGCATTGCCACCGGCCTTAAACCCAAGCAGGCGGAGAAGGGCTGATGGCAGCGCCGCTCCTCGAAACCCGAAATCTCAGCATGCGCTTCGGCGGCGTCCAGGCCGTACGCAACGTTGATTTCACGCTGGCCGAAGGTGAACTGCGATGCCTGATCGGCCCGAACGGCGCGGGAAAGAGCACGTTCTTCAAGATGCTCACCGGGCAGTTGCAGCCAAGCCAGGGTCAGGTGCTGTTTCGCGGCCGGGATATCTCGCAGGCCTACGCGCACCAGATCGCACGGCTCGGCATCGGCATCAAGACTCAGGTGCCGAGCGTGTTCGATGGTTTGAGCGTGCGCGAAAATATCTGGCTGGCGGCGAACCGTCTCCATTCTCGCGATCGCGCCGCCAATGTCGTCGATGAGATGCTTGAGCGCCTTGGCCTTGCCGGCGTGGCCGAACGTCTGGTCGGCCAGTTAGCGCATGGTCAACGGCAATGGGTGGAACTTGGCATCGTGTTGTCGACGGATCCCGAGCTTATTCTGCTTGATGAGCCTGCCGCCGGCATGACCTATGACGAGGTTCAAAAGACTGCGCAGCTCGTACGCGAGATCAATCGCACCAAGGCGCTCATCGTCGTCGAACACGACATGCAGTTCATCCGGATGATCGCCAAGCAGGTGACGGTATTCAATCAGGGCAGCGTGCTGGTCGAGGATGCCGTGGAGAACATTCTGCGCAATCCCCTGGTACGCGACATTTATCTCGGCAAACAGGCGGCCGCATGATGCTCAATGTGAAAGGGTTGCGTACAGGTTACGGCCGCATTCCGATCCTCAACGGGGTCAGCTTCGTCGTGAAGCAGGGGGAATTTATAGGAATTCTCGGCCACAACGGCATGGGTAAGACGACGCTCCTCAAGGCGCTGATGGGTTTCCTCCCGGCAACGGGCGGCCGCATTCAATTTTTCGACGACGACGTGACCAACGCCGAGCCTTATCGCCGCGCGAGACTAGGGTTAGGCTATGTGCCGCAGGGACGGGATATCTTCCCCGGCCTGACGGTTTACGAGAACTTGCGCATGGGATGCGCCAATCAAGACGCGAGCGAACAAGACATCATCGCCGAGGTCCTGGAGGAATTTTCGCGCCTTAAGCCGCTTCTCGATCGCCCCGGTGGCGCTCTGTCAGGCGGCGAGCAGCAATTGCTGGCGATCGCGCGCTGCCTTTGCGGTAGGCCGCGTCTCGTCCTGCTTGATGAGCCGACCGAGGGCATTCAGCCCTCGATCATCGAAGAGATCGTCGAGATACTGCAGCGGTTGCGTGAAAACAGCGGGCTCACGATGATCCTGGTTGAGCAAAACCTCGAATTCATAGCCGAGCTCTCGAAGCGCATTCTCATTATTCAAAAGGGCGCCATCACCCGCGAAGTACGGCCGGAAGACCTCGGCGATCAAAGTCTCGTCGGAGAATTTATCGGAATCACTACGTAACGCTCGATCAGCGAGCAGTGATCAAAGGGAGACAGACCATGGCAGTCAAAAGACCTACTCTCGATCAATTGCGAAGCGTCGCCGAGGATCTCGGTATGCACATGGGCGAGGAAGAACTCAAATCCTACGACGCCCTCATGCAGGGAAATTACGCCGCCTACGACATCGTCGATGCCATGCCGGACTATGTTCCGGCCGTGAGCTATCCGCGAACGCCCGGCTACCGTCCGGAAGGCGAGGAGAACAAGTACAACGCATGGTACGTCAAGACGACGATCAAGGGCGCCTCCAGCGGCAAGCTGGCCGGCAAAACGGTTGCGGTGAAGGACAATGTCTGCGTGGCCGGCGTGCCGATGATGAATGGCGCCTCGACGCTCGAAGGTTATACCCCCGATACCGACGCCACCATCGTTACCCGTATCCTCGATGCCGGCGGCACCATCCTCGGCAAGACACATTGCGAGTATTTCTGCTTCTCCGGCGGCAGCCATACCTGCGCGGCCGGCGCGGTGCATAACCCGCACAAGATGGGGTATTCGGCCGGCGGTTCGTCGTCGGGCAGCGCGGTTGTGGTGGCGACCGGTGAAGCCGACATGGCGATCGGCGGCGACCAGGGCGGTTCGATCCGCATCCCTTCGTCGTTTAGCGGCATCTATGGGATGAAGGGAACCCACGGTCTTGTGCCCTATACCGGTGTCATGCCGATCGAACTCACGCTCGATCATACCGGACCGATGACCCGCAACGTACGCGACAACGCGCTTCTGCTTGAAGTGCTGGCGGGCCCCGATGGCCTCGATCCCAGGCAAAACTCACCCAAGGTGGGAAGATACACCCAGGGCCTCGACGAAGGCGTCAAGGGACTACGCATCGGTATTGTCAAGGAAGGCTTCGGCCATCCTTCTTCCGAACGCGACGTCGATGCCAAAGTCACTGCCGGCGCCCAGCTTTTCAGGAAGCTCGGGGCCACCGTCGACGAAATATCGGTGCCCATGCACTTGGTAGCCCCGGCGATCTGGCTGCCGATTGCCGCGGAAGGCGCCACGGAGTTCATGATGAAAGGCAACGGCATGGGCACCAATTGGCGCGGGCTCTACAATACCACGCTTTTGGACGCCCACTCCGGATGGCATCATCGCGCCGACGAATTGTCCGACAGCCTCAAGATCACGATGCTGCTCGGTCAATATTTCACCAAACACTATCGCGGTCATTTCTACGCCAAGGCACAAAACTTGAACCGCAAGCTGCGCGGGGCCTACGATGCGGCATTCGCCAATTACGATTTGCTGCTGATGCCGACCTTGCCGATGAAGGCGACGCCGCTGCCGCCGCCGGATGCGTCGCGCGAACTCTACATCCAGCGCGCATTCGAGATGGTTCCCAATACGGCACCTTTCAATGCCACAGGGCATCCGGCGATGAGCATTCCTTGCGCGATGAGCGAGGGACTGCCGGTCGGCTTGATGCTGATCGGCAAGTACTACGACGAATCCACCATCTATCGCGCCGCCGCCGCGTTCGAAGCCGCCGGCGATTGGACCAAAATGTAGCTCCACGGCGGCCTGCCGCGCCAGGCGGCAGGCCGCGCTATCGGGTGCGGATGATTAACGGAGGCGACAATGGATCTTGGATTAAAAGGCAAGAACGTGCTGGTGACAGGGGGTAGCAAAGGCATTGGGCTGGCGGTCGCCGAATTGTTTGCCGCGGAAGGCGCCAACGTCGCGATATGTGCGCGGAATGCCGACGAAGTCGGCAAGGTCGTTAAATCGCTGGCGGCCAGGGGTGGCAAGGCCTGGGGCAGGGCGCTCGATGTCGCCGATGCTCCCGCGTTGAAACAGTGGGTCGCGGACGCAGCCCGTGAACTGGGCGGGATTGACGTCGTTGTTTGTAACGTCAGCGCGCTTGCCGTCGGCGATACGGTAGAGACCTGGGAGAAGTCGTTTCGCACGGACATGATGCACACCGTGAACTCCGTCGCTGCGGCTGTTCCGTTTTTGGAGAAGTCAAAATCGGCCTCGATCGTGATCGTCTCGAGCGTGTCCGGCTTCGAGGTCGATTTTGCGGCCGGCTCCTACGGTGCGTTCAAGGCAGCGCTGATCCACTATGCCAAGGGACTGAGCAACCAGCTCATCGCCAAGGGAATCCGCGTGAACGCGGTATCGCCGGGCAATACCTATTTCGAGGGCGGTATCTGGCAGAATATCGAGCGCGGCATGCCTGATCTCTACAAGACCGCGATGTCGCTGAACCCCACGGGGCGGATGGGCACACCCCAGGAAGTTGCCGCGGGTGTCGTGTTCCTGGCGAGCCCGGTCGCGAGCCGCATTTCCGGCACCAACCTCATCATCGACGGTGCCCTCACGAAGGTAGTTTAAGGCTCCCGCAAGAGGTCGAACGAAATTGGGTTCGCTAATGGGCCTTCACGGCGTCGAAACGCGTCGGTGACAGAACAATGGTCTGCACAAGCAGCAACGGCGTTTTTTTGACGACCGCGTGAGTGCTCGTGACCGAAGCGAGGCTCGTAGCCCTGCTTTCGCCCAACAGAAGTGCAAGAAAAGGCTCCAGGAAGCAAAGTTGGCCGGCGAAACTCGGGGGTGCGCAAATGAACCGCATCTTGTTTTTGACTGTCAGTATTTCGGCTGCCTGTCTTTTTGGCGCTGCAAGCGGTCGCGATCTCGATGGCCGCTACGCGGATTCTCCCCTGCGAGAGTGGTTTGACCATCTCGCAAGTGGCAATGGTCTTTGCTGTTCGGTAGCTGACGGCGAGATCGTTGCTGACCCGGATTGGGAATCCAGGAATGGGCACTATCGCATGCGTCTCGAGAACAAATGGTTCGACGTTCCAGATAAGTCAGTAATCACGGAACCCAATCGTGCCGGTCGCACGATGGTGTGGCCCCTGCGAAATGGTACCGTGATTTCAATCCGGTGTTTCATGCCGGGCAGCATGACCTAAATATGCAATATTGCTTTGGGGCGTAACTTTCCAACCGCCAGCTTCGGTACGGACCACTCTGAACTCACTCGGCGATACCTGCCTGGGCATGAACCGCGCAGTCCATCATCGAAATGCTGGACTGTGGTCGCTGTTGGTGACGGCCTTTTCCAGGCCGATTCGGCCGTTGCAAAGTGCGACGGGGGTAACGGTACGGGCGCTGGGTAACCCGAAATAGGCAGTACTTCTGACCTAAGCAGCGCAAGACCATTCATTTGCAGAGATGCATTTTGCCGTCGTCGCCCCTGTAGGGGATGTCTCGCTGACACGAGATGCCCTTTCGACCAGTGTCGTCACTCTCAGGCGATCGATGCCCATTTTTAGAATTAGTCTGTTTAGCGGCGCTCGATTGCGCGGCGGTGTTCACTTCTTTCGCGCTTATTTGGCTTGCGAGCGCGAACGAAAGGATTGCGCACGCTGCGGCAAATTGCTTCGGACCCGTCATTTGTGAACCCTCCCTCATTGCGATGGCTCACCAATGATCTGCGACGGCTGCGGTTCCTTTGGTCTGGCGCGATCTTTCGGAGCGGCCGGGTATCGTCATTTCCCCTTCGCACAAGAGATTGACGTTGAATTGTATTAATGGTCGCGCGTATGGCCGCTTTTGGCACCTTTGAGACATGCCAGCCGCCGCTTGGCATGTCTGCCAATAGGGGATGATCGGAAGTGAGTGCGCGCGGTCAAAGTGACGCGATTGATCCGTGGACGTCGTCCACACATGACCCATCTGGGATGTAAGCCAAGTATGAGACCCAGCGCGACGCCGTCAGGGCACGCCGATCGGAAGGGCCGAAATCAAAAGTGTGATCGCCGACACATAACCAGGCGCGGAGCCTCCGTAATTTAATCGTGCGAAGGCGGACGACACAGTCCGCCGCTCATGACCAGAAAGGAGATAATTCCAATGACGACGACAGATAGAATCCTTCATTCTGCATTACTGCTCTCGGTGGCACTAACGGTCGGCTCTGCAACCGCTGCTTTGGCCGGAGGCCCTCACGTCCCAGTGGTGCGCCCTCCGATCTCGCGTGTGCATCTGCCGGTGTACCCGCCACAGCCCCCGCAGCAGGGTGGCGTCATCGGCGGAGGTGGTGGAAGCGGAGCTTTATGCTACGACCAGGCCCCCGGTTGTCACCAGCCGTACTAAAGCCGCTGGACTGATAGCTTAGGCTCAATAGCCCCGGCGCGACAACTGATCTACGCCGGGGCCTCTCTTCATCTGCGGGTGCGAACATCGTGGGCGGGATGTCGAGGCCAAGAGCCTTGGCAGTCGCGAGCGGCCATAAAGGATGTCGCATTAGCAACAGCTCCAGTAAATGTGACCCATCCCGATCTTGTCCGTCGCCTCGCGTGGGACATTCCACTAAAAAACATCTAGCGTGTCCTCTTGGACTATGGGGAACATGCGTGTCGTTCTTTCGGGGATCGTGCCGCGGAGTTGGGGGGGGCTATGAAAGCTTTGCAGGCTACCTGCATCGTGGGTGCCATAACATTCACGGGGATGATCCATCAGGTTGGCGAAAACACGCCAGGCGCGACCGTGCCGGACGCAATGCCGGAAGCGGC
>Ga0209167_10000941_pt1 | contig 18691 bp, 12 predicted proteins | sample Coa_R1_9_FD_187154 | JGI IMG/M metagenome (GOLD analysis project Ga0209167, IMG submission 187154) | Surface soil microbial communities from Centralia Pennsylvania, which are recovering from an underground coalmine fire - Coalmine... | ecosystem: Environmental > Terrestrial > Soil >... | reverse complement strand
ACGGCGTGTCTTGTCCTTCTTAGCGCGCTCACGCCGCCATTATAGAACCTTCACTCGCCTTCGGCGAGCCCTGTTTTCATCCCGCCCGCAGAGCAGGCGGGTATTCAACAGGGATTTTTTATAAAAAAAGTCCATGTTCTTGAGAGCCCGAGAGGTCACCCGATCATCGGAGGAAGAAAATGCAAAATCCATGGACGAACAGATCGGATTTGGAAACAGTTCTAATTTCTCTCGTGGTTCAACGAACGGAATCCCAACCGACAGGCTCGCCGGTGGTTCGGTTCTACCGCAGCCGGGAGAGTTTCTTCCGATTCCTTCAAAAACGCTGCGGCCTCTGCCGTCGACCTCCTAACGTCCTTTACTATGATTCCTCTCATCTTGGATTTGTCTGCGACGAGTGCCATCTCAGAGCGATGAGCGGGAGGATCGAGTCAATTCTCTCACGACGACGAATAGATCAGGAATCAGACGTAATTCAGAAGGCGGACACTCTGGTTCGATCTGAGCGAATCTGACCGAATAACGGGATAGGCCGCCTCAGCTCGGGAAGGGAGCGGGAGCGGAGGGGTCTCTTTCGGAGCTGAAAGGCCTCGACCTGCGGTGAATCGGTCGATCGTGCGCCTTCCATCAAGGCGGATCATTTCCTCTCGATGACTGGAGATCAAGGACGGCCGTCTTTCGGGAAAGGTTGGCTGCCTCACCGATCAGAGCTTGATATCAGGGAAAAAATCATCCTCCTGCCACGGCCGTGATTGAAATAGATTGAACGATTTATCGTAGAATTCCTACTGGGGACGGCTCCGGTAGGAGTATCCGTCTTTTGCATCTGATCCAGTCGTCTTGGCTGCATCTTGATTTCCGGCAATCGAATTTACAGATTGCGAGTTCTTCGGGAACATCTTGAACTAATTCTTTTCTGACCCACTGAAACAGTTCGAAAAAATTGACGAGCCTCTCTCTTGTCTGCAGAGCCATTTTTATTCCTCCATAATCCGCTCGATCCCGTCATCGCCGATGCCCCGATTCATTCTTTCATATCGTCATGGAAGGAGCGACCCCCTGAAAGGGGCATTTATCCATTTTGGTCAATCGGCGAGGGTTGGAGAGTCCCCTGCACGAAAAAGGGACCGATATCTCGGGAGACACGTTTCAGGAGATCCGCTGAACTGCACTGTTTAAATGCGAGGCGATCCGGGGGGAGCGAGAGTGAGCCGCTCTCAGTTACCTCCAATCGTGGTGGTGGGGTGTCGGCATCGCTTCGGCTGATTAAGACCCGGGCCCGATTGACGCAAGCTCTCGGTCCGCCATTCCCTCAACCTCTGGTTGGCGATGGAGTGTCGGATGTAGCGCTGCCAGACGAATCCAAGATCGAAGATCAGTGCGGCCAACCACCATAGATAGAGGAAGCCGGCGGTCGCCAGCAGAACCGGCCATAGTGGCGGACGGGCGGTTAGAAAGGGTTTGACCACTGCAAGATTTTTCAGGCTCTCCGGTCTTCCCTGGAAGAGTTGATCGAGTTCCCTGCGGTCAAAACCGGCCGCTTCGATCAGATCAATCTGCGACCGGGTAAGAATCGATCGCTCTGTGTTGCTGAGTTCGGTGTAGCCCAGTTCCTGCCTAAAGATCTGCGTTCCCACGATGACGGCCACTGCTACGGCGCCGCATAGTATAAATGGCCTCATTCCCTTGAAGATCCATCGTTGTCTGCGATCTTCGTGTCCAAGCTGAACGGGCCGCGTTGCTGTGCGTCCCAGGATACCCGCGATGAGCGCCAAACAGAGCACGCCAACCGTGGGCCCGTAGCGGCCCAATCCGCGAAATAGGCTGCCGATTTCGCTGCGCGACTGCGCGGCAACGAGCGAGGCGTATGAGAGGCTACCGATGCCGAAGGCGATTATTCCGGAAATCTTCCACGGTTTGCCCGCGGCCAGGCGAGGAAAACGGGTATAGAGCGTTGTGCCGGCAATCAACCCGGAAATCCCGAGGGTGTTCAGGAACAACCTCCAGGGGGATACGCTCGATGTCCGTGTCACGCCGATTGCCGAGATCAGTGAATAGTTCGTCGGAGGATCGTTCGGATACACAAAGCGGTCTACCGCGCCGTAGAGCAAAAAGACGCCGAGAACGAGTATGGCGAAGCTGAGGATGTAAGGGAGTGCCGGACTCAGCCAGGGAATGATGACTTTGTCTTTGGGTCGTCTGGGAAGGTGATTGCCGTCCTTGGGTGACCGTATGACGTCGTCGACAAAGTGTTCAAAGACGTTGGGGTCGTTCCAGTAATCGCTGTGGGCTTTTCCGGGAAGGAGATAACGCGCGAAGCCGATATCATGTTGGTGGATGGCGCAGTCGCAGAATTGAAATGCCCTGGCATTTTTTTGATCCAACCATTCGCGGGCCGTGTCAAGTTCGAAGCCGATCGGATCCCCAAAATCATAATAGTTCCTCCACTGGATTTGGCCCTCGTCAAGCATCGTGTTGGCAAAAGAGGGGTTTAACTTTTCCCAGAGCCGCGGCCACAGCAACAGGTGCTTATCGATCGGCGAGCCGATAGTCATATAGCCGTGTACGTGCTTGATCCACTCAGGAATCCTGCCGGTCTCTTGCAATTCGGGGCGATCGCTCGGAGAGCTCGGCACCTTCAGTTCTTGTCCGGACATCGCCTGCAAAAGGCCCAAAAAACTGATGACCGTGCCCTCGCTATGAGCGATGATGTGCAGCCTGACTTCCGAATTCCCATTTTCTTTCTGTGCCCGGTAGACATCGTTCATGGCCTTATGAAAGCGGGCCACGATGTCACTTCGGTATTCCGAAAATTCCGTGACAATTTGGACATCTCCAAGGTAGTCCTCCAGTACTTGTCGAAGGTTAAATCTGAAGAGCCCCGCTTTGCCTGCCAGAAAAAAGAGATTCTCCAGCACGTATATCGTCTCGATGATCTCATCGAGGACCTCGGCGGCCAGACCAAAATCCGGAGGAACCCCGCTATCCCGCGCCGCACGCAACCATAAGGCATGCGCCCGGGCCACAACCGTGCGGCCCCAGGCCTTTGTTTCCTCCAACGTACTTCCTTCACTAACCACTTTTTCGGGAATATCTGCCCAAAATACCTCCGCGAAGCCGATAGAGGCTAACGCCGTGTCTCCCAACACCGAGGGGTCGTCCAGGTGACAGACCGAAGTGATGTCTACCCTTTGAGTATGAAAGAAACCGAGCGGCTGCGGCGCAACGGGTACGACATGCGCCTCCGTGCTGCTTTGCAGCAGTGTCTTCGAAGCGGCAAGACGTGTGGCGACCGAACGAATTGTCGAGAAACGGCTCTGCGGACCGATGCCATGTATGGCGACAATGACATCCTTGAATGTTGGCACTGACCCTTCCTTGGCCATGATTGTTACTCCTGAATTGGGGATGTCCTTTCCTGCGGTTCACTTTCTGGGTCGATCTTGTCGCGGTCTCATTCGGAATGAGGAAGCCCGAGATACGCCAAAGGCGGGGAAAACGGGATCCGTTCTTGCTTTTCCTCATGACTCGACGGGGCCACGGTCCGCGAAGAGTAAGCCAGCTGAGTACGAGACGGACATGAGACACTTTCAACGGGGTCTCTCCTCAGCTGCCGGAGCAACAGCGATTCGGGACACTCCGCATCAGATCGCCGTCCTTAATAAATCGGAAAGCCCCAGTATCGACCTGAGGAGCTCGTCTCCAACCGGGCGATTATAACCGACTTGCCTAGACCCTGCAACTCCGGATAATCGGTCGCGGAAATCATCGTTCCCGAACCTGCGGCGTGTCCCGTTATCGTCAAACACCGGGGCGGTCGTCGGGACGGATCCTGCATCCCGGAGATCCGCAACGCTTGAACAAGTCGGCGCGGACCCGGAAGGAGTTCTCCGGGATCCCCCTTTAAACGGTCATTTTCGATTGACGGATTCTTGTGGTCATGGTACAAGAACGAGACCCGTTTTGGAACAGTAGGCATGCAGGCGGGAATGGTGGGGGCGTTGATGAACGAGATGGGCGCTGTTCGCTATATCAAGGCGAAGACGTTTATTTTCTGACATCGGAGGGAGAGTTATGCGGATGCGGATGAGAATGAGGTTTCTGGTGGTTTTCATCGCCTTGGTGGCGGGATGCGCCCGATTTCGGTTCTTCCAAAACCCGGCCACCCAGCAGGTCACCGATGAGCGCTTGTTGAAAGACGCCTCAGCGGCTCCTCTTGTTATGAAGGAGGGGAAGGTGATGACCGACAACGACGAGGCTTTTCTCTCCAAGGTCAAGCTAATCCAGGGGGCCCAAAACTCGATTGATTTGGCTTACTATATCTTTAACGAAGACTACAGCTCCTCCTATTTTTCCAAGGCCTTGATCGATGCCGCTCGGCGCGGGGTTCACGTTCGGGTGCTGGTCGATTACGCATACAATTATAAGCGTCTCGATTGGTACTCGATGATGGAAAAGCTCGGCGGAGAGGGGAGAGGGACGATACAGTTCCGATTTTACGGCCGACCGACCAAGAATGTCTTGAAGGACGCGGTGTACCTAACCATGGGTTGCGGTCAGGTGTTTTCCCCGAGCACGGCTTCTGCGAAATGCGCCAAGGACAAGTTCTCCGAGATCGATAAATTATTCGCCGCTGAAACCATCGGGGGACAGTCGGTGGCCGGGAAAGACATTTCGGATTTGAATATCGGCAATTCCGGTCTGTTTCTCTCCGGGCTCTATGGTAAGAATGCCGACGCGATGGCCCTGGCCGTGCAACAGGGAGAACAGATCGATATCGCTAAGCTCAAGGAGAACTCGGGCAAGCCCTCAGCCCAGGACAAGCAAAATCTCAAGAAGGTGGCGAAGCTCTACGTGGAGTCCAGGACGGGAACACTTTTCCAGAAGCTCAGGGCCAAGGGTGATCTGTTTTTTGCTTTCTTCTTCTTTGGGAAAAAGCTTAATCCTCTCTATGACTCGCTGATCAGCATTTTCCCCGTTGACAAGAAATTTTCCGAACAGGAGAAGGAGGATTGGGACCATTTTACCGATTTCCTCCATCATAAATTGATTTTGGTCGACCAGAGAGGCGTTCAGATGGGCGGTCGGAATGTGGAGGACTCCTACCATATGCATCCTAACCGTCTGACCGAGAAATACGTTTTCATGGACACAGATGTTTATGTGGAGCTTGAACAGGGGGGCGATGCCATTGCGCGCGCCTTCGACGCGCTTTGGAACTTTGACGCGATGGTAGCAACCCTGGATGAGGTGCGTCAGCACGCCCCAAACGATTTTATCGCCAATTATCAGAATGCCGGAGAGACTTGCTCAAAGGAGGGCGATCACAGCGAGGCCTGTGTAAACCGGAAGATCCAGGCCCGTGGCGAGGATCTCGGGGAGCGCATCGCCCGCGAAAAGAAGAAAATGGATCACAACGCAAAGATTTATGCCGCTGATTATCTGCCGAAAATTTCAAGATCCTCCTGGCCTAGTTTTGAGCTCGATCGCGAGGCGCTGCTTGCCTATCTGGAAAACCTCCCCTTCACCAAGGACACGGTTCCGCTGCAGCGGCACTACGGCGCGGCCGTCGGACAGGAAGCGCAGAACGGAAAATATATTCACGACGTGTGGCTAAAGGCGCTGCCCGATGTCTGCCTCGCCTCCAGCGCCGAACATCCGAAGCAGGTTCTGCTTCACAACGCCTATTTTTACCCCTCTTCGAATCTTACGTATGTCCTGAGCCGGATGGTGGACGGTACGTTGGATTGTTCCCACGTGACCGTTACGGTGCTCACCAACTCCACCGCCACCACCGATCTGAATATCGTAAACACGATGGCCGGTCAGGCGCTGAAGGCCTTTACGGAGTTTTATCAGAAGAGCGCCCGGCCGGATCGAAGCGCCAAGTTCCAGTACTACGAGTACCGGACGCCACCGGGACAGGACAACCTGTCGCTGCACAGCAAGGTTTCCGTGCTCGGGGATGATATCATCATCGGATCGGCAAACGCCGATGTGCGTAGCTTCATGATGGATAGCAACGACGCCATGTTCATTCGCCGCGCACCGAACTTCGTTCGTGCCTATCTTTCGTTTGTCCAAGGGATGCTCGATGATCCGAATCGGACCACACGTTTGAACGACTATTTTATCAATACACCTCGCGAAACGATGATCCAGGAGGACGTGAAAAACTTCGGGTTGCTGATGAAAAAATACCACGCGGACAAGCATCTGGATGCTCAGGAGCAGGGACAACTGGAGGCAAGGTTTGTAGAGATTCTCAATGATGCATATAGAATGACCCTCGGTTCGATCGATCCTGGAATCAGCGCTTCCGAACGGGAGAAAAACCAGAACGAATTTAACGAATGGTTTCAGCCGATCTGATCCCGGATACCGCCCAGTCGTGAATCCGACGTTTCGAGGCGGCGCGTAATCGAAGGTCTTCTCTGTTTATACCAATAGATCTCTTGCAAAACCGGGCGCCGGTCCGCGAATTTCGCTCTGATCGTTGAGGAGGGGGGGTGAGGATGAAGCTTCGTTTGTCAGGGTTATTCTTGATCGTATTGCTCACGGGCTGTGTGGCGAATCGCCCGTTCCATATGACCTTTGAACCCTGTACGATCGGAGACAATACGAATCCCTGTAAAATGATAAGAAGTCAGCCGACGAACTCGATTCAGCGTTACGTGGGCTCCGAACCCTCCGAGAATTATCTCCTGGGGTTCGTCGAGTTCGATGATCAGGGACAGCTCTTTGACCGTCGGCAACTCACCGTCCTGACCGATGAGCTCTCTGCCGACGCGGCTTCACAGGATCTCCTCATGATCCTTTTTGTGCATGGTTGGAGGCACAATTCCGAGGAGACGGATGGCAATCTCGCTTCGTTTCGAGAGATTCTAAAAGGGCTGAGCACGCTTGAAACGGCGGTGAGCAGACATAAAGGGCGCGATCCGCGCAAGGTGGTCGGCGTATACATCGGATGGCGGGGCTTGTCGGTCGACGCCGTTGGTCTCACCTATTTGACGTTTTGGGACCGAAAAAATACGGCCCATAAGGTTGGACATAACGGCCTGCTTGAGGTGCTCTCGAGGATGGAGCTGATCAAAAACATTCGAAATGAGAGTCTTGCCGGCGCGGCCAGCACGAACGCCACGCAACTTGTGGTGATCGGACACAGTTTCGGGGGCGCGGTGATCTATTCCGCCCTGGCGCACATCCTGATGGAGAGATTTATCGATACAGCGGTCAGGGGTCGCTTGGATAAGGACACACGAGGGTTCGGCGATTTGGTCGTTCTGTTGAATCCCGCCTTTGAGGCGCTGCAGTTTAAGACGTTAAGAGAGATGGCGAAGAGCCGCGCCTATCCGGAAACGCAAGTCCCGGTGATTGCCGTCCTGACCTCAGAGGCGGACACAGCGACCGGATTCTGGTTTCCCTTTGGTCGGTTTTTTTCGAGCCTCTTCGAAGATTATCATGCGGATGAAAGGGATGAAGACAGAACGGCGTTGGGACATTACGACCCGCATATCACCCATGACCTTTATTTTGCGGATTACGCCAGCTCCGATGACGACCCGAGTTCGGACGGGTCGAATTGTCCGAGCGGCGGCGTCACATCGGCCGCAAAGAAATCCGATACCCGTTCGCTGGAAAACAGGCTGCAGTCTGAATTGGCGGATTTTCAAGACGTGAAGGAGGGGTGGGACTCCGACGAATATGGATTCATCGGGTTTCCAGGCTCTGAGCTCGAGCATCACCTCGATAAGTCCGGTCTACGCAATCCCTATCTTAACATTAGGGTGGACAAGCTGATCATCCCGGATCACGACACCGTCTATTGCAAGAGGGTCCGCGATTTTATTCGGCACCTCATCATTCTCTCTTCGCCAAAAACGGAAGCCTCCACCGGAAATTAGAAGCAGAGCGGCTGTTTCCTCATTCGGATCGTTTGGCCGACGGGCAGCTTTGACGGGTTCTCACCAAGATCTATGCCTATGAGCCCTTGATTGACAAGGCACACAAAGAATGGCTATTCTGACCTGTAATTTTTGGGCAGAAGGGAGCGCTCTGTTGAGGTGCGCCGGCCAACCGAGAAGGGAACGGGGTGCCAATTTCTTGTCCCTTGACGCCCGCCGGGTCCGCCTCAGAGGCGCAAGCGATTCGTCGATGAGGTGACCCATGGATGAACAAACGCTATATGAGAAGCTGCTGACCTGCACAGGACCTCAACTCACCGTTATCACACTTAAGTTGCAGTTGAATCCCGCCTTTCTGCCCGGTCCAAACGAATCGCCCGCACTTCGGGCGAGTGCTATTCTACAACTGATCAAGCAGCGCGACAGATCCGGCTTGAAGCAATTGGAAAAAAGTATTATGGAGGTGATCGGCGTCACGCCGAACCCAATCGTGCGGGAGGAGAGCGAACTCTCCGGGGCGGCGCCGCGATCCGGTTGTATTCTTTTCTTGGCGGCGAACCCGATCGATACCGACCGGCTGCGCCTCGATCGGGAGGTCAAGCTGATCAAAGAAAGGCTCGATGAGGCAGATCAAGGACGGCGCTATCGGGTCGAAATGGAGTGGGCCATCCTCGCGACGGACCTGTCTAAGTATCTCCTCAAATACAAGCCGTCGATTGTTCATTTCAGCGGTCACGGCAGTCCCACGGGCGACATTGTTTTGGAGGGCGCCCATGGCCGGGCTGAAGCGGTTCCTGCCCAGGCGCTGGTGGATCTTTTCGACACGCTGAAGGGAACGGACCTCGTCGTCCTGAATGCCTGTTACTCGGTCGAACAGGCGGACGGGCTGGCGAAGGTGGTGCCCCACGTGATCGGGATGGCACGGGAGATCGGCGATGAGTCGGCGTTGCGCTTCGCGGCTGGCTTCTATCGCGGCCTTGCGTTCGCTCAGGATTATGCGACGGCTTTCCGCCTGGGATGCAACGAAATCGATCTCGCTTCCTTGCCCGATTTGGTGGTGCCGCGTTTCGTGTCACGAGGGGATGAAAGGGCCATTTCCGAACCGGAGGCCCCGGCGCCCGGGAGCCTCAGTCCGAAAAACCCTCAACGGAGCCGGCGCGCGCATCAGGGAGCGGAACCTCCGCGCGAAGAACCAGAATGTCGTCTCTATCCGCTTTGGTACGGCACCAATCGGAGGCCGATTGATCCCTCCGAACCTGCGAAGGGCTATTCCGCAGAGCGCGACGAGCGTCAGATTCACTACGGGCTGTGCAAAGTCGCCGTACCGAAGATGCACAAGATCGGATCGATCGGCAGCTCATGGTGGGAGCGTCTGCTGAAGTGGGAAGACGACCGGCTGAAGCTCGTCGAGCTCACGGCGCTGGTCGCTGGAGACTATTGGCAGAAGATTCGCTCGGCTCTGGCCGATGAGAATGTCGGCGAGCGCCGGGCACTAGTCTATATTCACGGCTTCAATGTGACCTTCGAGGAGGCGGCGCTTCGCGCGGGGCAGATTGCGGCCGATCTGAAGGTACCGGGCATTACGGCATTTTACAGTTGGCCCTCGAAAGGGACGATGCTGAGCTACTCGGCGGATGAGGCGAGCATCGAGGCGAGTGAAGGTCAGATCACGGACTTTTTGAACCGCTTTGCCGGCGAGTGCGGCGCAGAGCGGGTCGACATTCTTGCTCACAGCATGGGAAACCGTGCACTGTTGCGGTCGCTGCAGCGGATCGTACAACAGGTGGCCCAAGCCGGACGGATCCCCTTCGGTCATCTGGTCCTGGCGGCGCCGGACATCGACGCCGAGCTTTTTCACGATCTCGCGGCCGCTTATACTCGGGTCGCGCAGCGGACGACGCTCTATGTTTCATCCAAGGACAAGGCGTTGGCCACCTCGGGTATCCTGCACGATTATCCGCGCGCCGGCTATGTTCCCCCGGTGACGGTAATGCAGGGTATCGACACCATCGAGGTGTCAAACGCCGATCTAACGTTCTTGGGCCACGGTTATTACGCGGCAGCCAGAGACCTGTTGCACGACATTCATGATCTGATCCTGCATGGTTCGCCGCCGAAATCCCGCCTGGGGCTCATCAGCGCAAAAACGCCGGAGGGCCGAGGCTATTGGCGGATAGGAGGGTAATCATGGCGATCTCTGAGGAACAGGTCTATGAGAGGCTTCAACTACTCAACGGTGCGCAATTCGTTACGCTAGTCCATCGGCTACATTTGCAAGACCAATATATCAGCAATATGATCAACGTCGCAGCTTCCATCATCGCCGACGAAATCTGCAAGCAAGCGAGGGGGGTTTATGGCGCTGACTGGGTACCGGTGACGGCCGACGCGCTCAACGCGGTGATGGCCGGCGCGAAAGGTTATTTTGAGGAGAAACTCGGCCACATCAAGGATTTTCTCGTCGAACCGCCCGAGCCGGTCAACGTTTCACCAGAGCACCAAGGCACGGTTAAGGAGCTCCGGCAAGCCCTCAAGGAACGGGAAAAACTCGAGGAGCCTCAGCTCGTCAAGGTCAAAGGAACGTTATTCCCCGCCGCGCTGCTGACCGCAGGATGGTGGGAGCGCGTACGTTCGGGGGGGCTTCTCGAGATTAAATGGCGCAATACGCTTCAGCAATGGCTTTTTGAGGGTTTCGATTTATGGGCGCCGTCGTGGGATATTTCCTGGGATCTTGAGGGCCGCGATCAGACCCCGAAGCCCTACTACGTCGCTCAACTTACCGAGGGCGATGAAGCGGATTCCCTTGCACTCATTCTGCCTCCAAAAATTGCCAAGGAGTTTCGGAGCCGGTTCATCAAAGGCTGGATTACAAGAGGCTGGTGCGGCCTGGAGGTCGAGGTAACGGGCATACTAGGCCATCGACACCAGGCCCGGAAGGATCTTCCCGAGGGGGGATTGCTTCCGGGCCAATCGCATGATTACTGTATCTGGCTCAGCGATGATGAGCCGAAACACGAGATTCTGGAAATCGAAAAAGAGACCAGGCTCTATTCAGGTTATTTGTGGAAGTGCCTGGTACCCAGGCAGTGGATCGAGCAAGATGAATTGATCGGGCTGAGCCAAGTATACATTGTGTGGGAGCATACTAACTTTGCTGCAAAAGATGCGCTCGATTACAACTTGGATTCGCTCCGGCACAAAGAGGGGCTCATTGAGAAAGAGCATCGCAGACAGGGCGGCCTCATCCTCCTACAGAAATCACACGAAATGATCATCCCGGGCGACCCGAAATGGCCGGTCGAAGACTTCTACAATCTGCTGGCCTGCAAAAAACTAAGAGCGCCCGCCGGAATATTGAACAGCGCCCGCCCACGATCTCAGTCCAAGGAGCAGTCATGATCATTATTGTTTTCCGCGCGCGGATCCGGCCGATGGCGGATCGGGATGCATTGGCCCACTTGGGGGCACGTATGTATGAGTTGGCGTCTTCGATGCCGGGCTATGTCTCTTACAAAGATTTTGTGGCGCAGGACGAGGAGAATGTCTCAATCGTCGAATTCGAGTCTCTGGAAGCGCTCGCGGCGTGGCGTGAACACCCGGAACATAAAAAGGCCCAACAACTCGGCCGCGATAAATTCTTTTCCGAGTACCACATTCAAGTGTGTACGCCGGTAAGAGATTATCGCTACGAGGAGAGGGCCCCGTAGTGATCGGTTTAGGCCCGAAAACGGATTCCGCGAGTCTGATCGCCGGATCGCGGTACTGCCGGCTGCCCCGACCTCAACATCGGTCTGGGCCCCCGAACCTTAAGATTCGGCTGCTGGGCTCGACCGTAATCCGAACGCGCGGGTGGTGATGCCGTAAGGACTCGAAGCGGCTTGGGAGCGACCGAAAACTCGGGCCGTACGGAAGGGCGATTTTCGACGGGACGCGGAAAAACCAAAGGCCTTGATATCAAGGGTCCGCAGCAGATCGAATGGGACAATGGGCGTTTCCTTCAGACGGCCCGCCCATTCATGGGCAGTTGGGTGGAGTCCTAAACTGTCCGCCCGGCGTGTAAAACGAAGGATCCAGTACCGGTCCAACGCAGCCGTTGGGACCGGACTCGGTTGTGCAAGCGAGAGTGAAATTGACCCCGGTCGGGGCGGTAAATGTCGCCGTCGCAGTGGCTCCGCCCCCTCCGGAGGGAGGGGTTACGATTGTAAAGACGCCGGTGCTGATGGCAGAGTTGCAATTTGCAGAGACCCGGCTGTCAAAGATATTCATTGAGAAATTTCCGCAGGCGCCGGTGGGCTGGGCCTTACAGTTGGGATCCGTATTCTGGCTCCCGATCATATTCCCCTTGCTGTCCGTGACCGTGCTGATGCTGAATGTCATGCTGGTAATTTGCGAATATCCGTCGCGTCCGCCGTTCCGATCTCCCCCGGAGTCTCCCTCCCCGATGTTGAAGCCTACGGTCTGCTGAATTGTGTGGATCCGGTGGCTTGGATTGCTTGGATCTGGCTTGGAGACGATGCTTTCGGTAAAGGCCTTTCCGAACGTAAACGTGGTGGCGTATCCCCCGCGGTCATCGTCCCCTCCTTGCGAGTTTCCACTGTCCGTTTCGGAAAACCCTCCGTTAAACGATTGGAACAGGGAGCTATTGCTCCCGCCGGGAGGAAGACCGAACCCGAATCCGGGATTCGCCCCCGGTGGAATGCGGAGGCATTGGGGATCACTCACGTTGCTGAGGGTTAAGCAGATTCCTGAGGTAGTCCCGGTACCGGAGGTATCGTTAAAACCGGCATCGGGTCCGCGGCACCCTCCTCGGCCCCATCCTTCCCATCCTCCTCCTCCGCTTCCGCACGTCAACAGAGGGGTATCGATATTGACATGGTTTCCGCTGTAACCCACCCCCCCCAGGTTGTTATTGAGGGTGAGCGTTTGATTGCTGCAATTCGAGGTGCCGGTACAGGCCGCCTGCCCCGGCGTAGGCTCCCAGAAAAGGAGAAAAGCTCCGAGGAGGACTCCCAAAGGCGCCATGAAGAAGGCCAAGGTTGGACGTTGAATCTCTCCTCTTCCCGGGTAGCCGGAGGCATTGCCGAAATTTAAAGTGGATTTCCCTGAAGACGAAAGGCTGGAAATCGTATCACCGGGTACAACGATTATCCACTTGATCCGCATAGAAACCTTTGGCGCGCCTCCCTAATCGGCGTATTAGACGTTCTCGCCGTCCGTCCATCCTGCCGGATCGCGGCGACCCCCGATCTGAATATGCAGAATATGCAGAGAGTGTGCCGAAGTCTCTTTGGGTCTCAGTGCGGGAAAAAGCAGACTATCTCGGCGGACTCCGGATCTTCGGTGGAAGAGTGGCCGAAGTTCGTCACCCGCGGTGGACAAAAATTGGCCTCGGGGCTTCGGCCAGCTCGGTCCATCGCGCAGCCCAGTTCCGGTCTCGTCTCTCTTCTTTTGGTCTCCTCCGCTTGGCCGGATCTCACCCTTGGCCTGGATCTCACCCGGGGAGGCGCGAAAGGAAGAAACACGGATCAAGCGGATGCTTTTCTTCCTGAGCCGTCTGCCTCATCGCTCGGAATCCCGGTGGTCTATTCCCACCGGTGCGGTCGGTTCGACTCCTCCCTCCCGGTGTTTTCCTCGTTCCTGCTACAAAGGAGGTTTCTCGGGGGGAGGGGTCGGCCATTTATGCCGGAGACGGAGCGTGCCTCGGGGATGCGGGTGCGGCGCGTTCAAAAGATCGGAACGCCGGTACCGGCACGGTATTGGATCGAGCCGCTGGCCAGTGTCGTGACGCAACTGGACCGGCTCCTTTTCGCGGTTCCTTTGAGCTTTTACCAATTGCGGCCAAGATAAGCAAATCTTAAATGGGGACCCCGAGCGGCGGTTAAGGAGGAGTGCTGATCGAATGGGTTTGCAGAAGCGTGGTTTCTGTCTTCGAAACCCGCTGTCTGAATGAAGAAACGGGCGGTTCGACGGCGTCCTCGGAAGCCCTGGGAATCTAGGGTGACCCCAAAGTCTTTCGGGGTAATCGGACAAAGAAAGTCGCTCCACATCCTTTTTGGGATTGGACCCACACCTTGCCGCCCGCCTGGTCCGCGATCTTTTTGACAATCGAGAGCCCAACCCCGGTTCCCTCAACCTTCAGGTCCTGCAAGCGCTGAAAGACTCCGAAGACCTTCTCGTGGTACGCGGGATCGATTCCGATCCCGTTGTCGCGGACGAAGAACTCCACAAATTCCGCCGATTCGCTTCCTCCAATCTCGATTTTGGGTTGAGGCTGATCGCCCATAAATTTCGCCGCATTGGTTAATAGGTTCTGAAACACCTGAGAAAGTTGCGCCCGATCGAATGTGAAGGACGGGAAAGAAGGCTGGATAATAACCTGAATGTTCTTCTGGGCGAAGATTTCCCCTTGCATTTGCACGACCTGCTTTAGGATCAATCGAACATCGACCGGTTCTGGGTTTTCGTGCTGTTTACCCACCCGCGCCAGGGTCAGAAGGTCGGTGATCAGTCGTTCCATAAAGCTCGCGTTGGCGACGATTCTGTCCAGGTGATGTTTTCCCTTCTCATCCAATTTGTCGGATTCCCTTTGTTGGAGAACCGACGCCATCCCGAGCATACTCACCAGCGGGGCCTTCAAATCGTGGGATACGGTGTAGACAAACGCCTCGAGCTCCTGAGTTCGCTCCTTCACCTGGTTCTCCAGGTTCGCGCGGGCGGAGGACAACTCGATGCTCATCCGATTGAAGCTTTTCGCCAGGTCTCCGAGCTCATCTTTTTCCCGGACCGCGACCTCTACATATTCTCCCCGGCTGACCTTCTCCGTTCCCTCGGCTAGAGCATGTATCCGCCGCAGCATTCCGCGTACAAAAATGAGGGCCGATCCGATCGCCATCGCGCCGATGACAATCGTGATCCCAACGATCTGACGCGTGATCCGATCCACCGTCTGAAGTGCCTCCCCAATAGGAAGGCCGACACGCAGGGTCCCAAGCCTTTCTTTTTCGTTGAGTTCCTTTCCTCCGAAGAAGAGAAACTCCTCGCTTGAGTCCGCCTGCCGGACCGACCAGACTGGCAGGGAGACGTCCAGAATGGGTTGACCCTCCACCTCCCTGGGAAGATAGCGCGGAACGTTCGATTGCAGCGCATCCGTCGTGGCGCGATCTCGATAGATCTTCCCCTTCTCCACAACGTTGGTGTGCGCCAGAACACGACCCTTTTGGTCGAGGGCCATCGCATAGAGGGCGCCGGTTTCTTCAAGACTTTTCTGGAGGGCCGGAAGAAGCATCGGTTCACTCGCACTACGAAAGCCCGAGGCCGTCGCCGTCGGGAGGTCCCGTGTTTTTAGGAGCCCCCTCTTCCCCGCTTCTCCAATCAGGATGTCGTAAACTGCCTTCTTAGAAAAAAGAATCACGCCCGATCCAAAGATCAGGGCGGTCAACAGGAGGAAGATCAAGACCTTTACGTGCAGCCTCATGGCAGTACCCTATCGGCGTGCTTGAGAATCTCCGGGGCGAGCGTGAGGCCTGTATGTTGCCCCGCACTGACCGAAAGCACAATCTCCACAGTTTCCGGATACACGATTTCGCGATCAAACTTCCCGGACAGAATTTGGCGCGCGACGCTGCCGGCCGTCCTCCCGATCTCACGGAAGCTGCTCGACACGGAGGCGGTGGCGCCCTGTTCGACGAAGCCCGCCGTCGGTGCGTAAAAAGGAATATGATTCAACCACGAGAATTCTTTGAGGACCGATAGGCTTTGGCCGTTCACCAAAGGGGGATCGGGTAGAAGCCAAAATGCGTCGATCTTGCCGTACACGTTCCGAAGCCGGTCGGGGAATTCGTCGGGAGTGTCCAGTCGCTCCGATAACACCGCAATGGAGCTCTCCAGGGCATTCTGGCGGATCTGTTCGGCATAGTCCTTCATTTCTTTGGAAGACCAGAAGATGGCGAGGCGCTTTAGGCCCGGTTGGATCTCCTTGATCTTGGCGAGTACTTGCTTGGCTTGGGGGAGCATCTGAATCTCGACGAAGAGCCCGCGGCGGCTCCCCACGCCCAGACGCACTCCCGGCGCCATGCAGTAGACTAACGATACGTTCTGAGGATAGGACCTGAGCACGGCCTTCGCGCCGAAGGCGACCACGACCCGGGTTTCGGGAGAGAGATGCGGACTGTCTTTCGGAAGTACGATCGGGGAGAGGTGGCTTCCAAAGCCTTCCACAAACCCGTCGAAGGCTGCCTGATAGGGCCCCAATCCGGAGCTGAGGACCGCCTCCACGTCTTGAGAAAACGCGGGTTCAGGAGCGGTCCAAAGGATCAAGATGAGGTAAAGGGCGCGGATATATCGGGCGAATCGCATCCCTAGAACTGAAGGATCAATCCCCCGTAGTAGGTTCGTGGGGATTCAAGAAAATCCGGGAATTCGCCGTGTTTTTGATTGACGAGGTCCTTTCCGGCAATAAATAACTCCGCGTTTCGTGCAACCCGATATGCGAGGCGCGCGTCGAGCCGCACGTAAGAGGGAACGTCGGCGGACTGGTTAAAGTTTGCGGAGGTGATCGAATAGCGGCTCTTGTAGCCGAGGTCGACGGTTCCGGAAAAACCGTGCCCCAGGGAAGCCATGCCGCCCACGTTGAACTTGTTTTTGGGTGTCCCGTGCGCGATGCGAACTTCCGCGAGCTGGTCCGTGATGTATTCGTAGGTATAGTTTGCAAAAATAGAGCGGGCCGGCGCGAAATGATAGGTGAGTTGCGCCTCCGCACCGCGGGCGACCGCGTGATTGAGGTTATCGAAGGTGATGGTACTCTGGGCCTGGAAGGGAAAGAAGGATGTAACCGCGAAATTCTGGGCGCCCGTGCTGAGGTCCCGGAGGTTCATGTAAAAAACGTCTGAGTCAACCTCCAGTCGCCTCGCAAAATAGCTTCCCTGATATCCCACCTCATAGGACTGCAGCTTTTGGGGCTGCAGCTCGTTGTTCCCGTGCAGTATGATGCTGACGGGACTGGTCGGCGGACCGGCCGACTGGCGATTCGCGAAAAACTCGAAAAGATCGGGAATCGTGGGGGCAAAGGAGTAGGAGACCCGAAAGGCATGGTCTCGGGCGGGGGTGATCACCGCGGCGGCCTGATAGGCGGGCTGGGTTCCTCCGGTCGTCGAGCGCTCCAGCGAAACCGCTCCGATCAGCGTCAGTCTGTCCAGGACCTCCGCCGACTGATGCAGGAAGAGCCTCCGCAGCGGGTTTCTTTCGACAGGGTTGGCCGTGATGCCTTGAATGGGCGCGCTTGAGAAGATTTGGTCGGATTGGGCCACGGAAACCCGGTAGCTTCCGCCCCAGGTCGTCTTGAGGCGGCTGTCCCACCAGCCGAAGCGGTGCAGTGCCTCGATGTCGTCCTGGGTGTATTGGATCTGTTGATGACCGTTAAAATCCGGTAGAATATCGAAATTGAAGCTATCCCTGGCGATCATGATTTCTAGTGAGGAGTTCGCCCCGAGCTCCTGCTCAAGTTTTGCCATGCCGAAAAACTGGCGGAAATCCCCGTCCCGGCTGAACGACAGGCCCTGGGCGTTCCACGATCCGCCGGCAAACAGCTCGATGTTTGTCGTAGAGAAGGGGCGGAGCATTCCCCGGAAGTTCAGCTTGTCTGCGGTCAGATAATCTTTGGCGGAAGAGAAGACGTTCGGCGCGTTTGGATTCCCCCCCTCGCCCCAGTAACTGTAGCTCAACCGCCCACCGAAACGCTCTCGTGCCACTTCGGCGGCGGCCCCGGTCTGCAGTGTTCCCCAATCCCCCCCGAAACCGTATACTGACGCCGCCGCAGGCTCCTCGGGTTTTTTAGTGATAATGTTGATCACGCCCAATCCCGCATTCGAACCGTACAACGCGCCGTTGGGACCCCGCACGATTTCGATGCGGTCGATGTCCTGGAGCTGAACGGGAAGCTGGGGCCAATAGACCCCCCCGGAGTACCCGGAGTAGACGCTCCGTCCATCAACTAAGACCTGCAAATTATTCACGTACTCCTGTGGAAATCCCCTGACAGAGACGATTCCGCGGTTTCCATCGGCCGCCCTGCCGTCCATCACATCCATTCCGACGCGGAAGCGCATGAGATCCCAAATGGTCGTAGCCCCCGAGGCCCGGATTTCTTCCTGGGTGATGACATCGACAGCAACAGGAGCCTCTCTGGCGGGCTGTAGCCGCCGAGAGGCTGTGGTGACCTGGGCTTCCTCTTCAAAGTATTGGACCGATTCATCCACAGCTGCAAAGGAAAGGGATGCCGGGAGGAACAGAAGCGCTCCCGTGAACAAGCATCGGCGGACTGCCCTCATCGAGTATCATCCTATGGCGAATGCCTTTATGTATCAGGATGTTCAATCACCGTGCCGGTGTTATCATCGGCGTGCGGATTTCGATGGCACGGTCCGGCGGCGTTGCTAAGAAAGATAACAGTAAATTTCAAATTGTCAACGCAAGGGCGCCCGAGGAGTGCCTAAATCCTTTCGAGCGATCCAGCTAAACGGACAGGCGAGGACCGACTTAGAATCAGTGAGAGATTTCTGGGTTGGATTCGAGAAACCAACCCTGGCAGGGGAGGAGCTGATGTCTCAAGGGGGTGAAAGGTGCCGAAGACAAAGAGGTAGCAGCGAAAATGAATTTATTTTTTGGCTCTTCTCCCAAATGAGTGGGTAAATTTACCTTGATTTATACCTTTTTTAGATCTCCGGGAGCATACACGTGAGGATTTTCAAACGCAGATACTCCTCATCTCGTATGCCATAAGCGCGTCTTTG
>Ga0209167_10000939_pt1 | contig 18724 bp, 11 predicted proteins | sample Coa_R1_9_FD_187154 | JGI IMG/M metagenome (GOLD analysis project Ga0209167, IMG submission 187154) | Surface soil microbial communities from Centralia Pennsylvania, which are recovering from an underground coalmine fire - Coalmine... | ecosystem: Environmental > Terrestrial > Soil >... | reverse complement strand
CGAAAGAAGAGAGGTGGCCGAAGGCTCACCGCCGAGGGGCGAGCACGCCTATCCGAGATGATGAAGAAGCGGTGGGCGGAGGCAAAGAAGAGAAAGAAGAACCGGCTGTGAGGCTCGCCTGAGACAGTTGGCGTTGCACCGCGCGGTCGCACCAGGACCGCCAACTTGATTGCAGGTCGTGGATCGTCTTCTCGCACGCAGAGACCGGGTTAGCAAACCTTAGCGCTCCATGAGGCGGAGGCGCTCGCTGCAAGGGGCCAAATTCTACGGCTACGCTTGGAGTTCGGCAGCAACACGGGATGTCTCGCTCGGATAAAGATCGGCTGGCAGCATTGGTGATCGACCGGCACGGCGCTTTCCAGGAAGCACTCGCAGGGAGCCGGAAGCGGTATCCGACACGTGAGTTCAAATCCTTCTCTGTGGTGATGCGACAGTACGTGGACGCCACTCGCGAGGACGAGATGATTCACCGAGGTGTCGTCAGGGCTGTAAACAGGCTGGTCGAGTATTTGCGAAGCGAACGCAAGAGGCTGCCGGACGAGGTCCTGCTTGAAGCCGAGAGATTGGAGTGCTTGCTGTTTCTCGGGTACGATCCTCACTTCGACGGCGATGAGCCTCCCGGTCTGTGATTGGCCTGGCACTTCTTGCAGTCCTCGATCCTGTCGCTCGTAAAGCCCACTCCTCCGGTTCGTCGCGTGCGTCAAATAGTGCCGCGGAACGCGCGGTATCGGGAGACTCTGCTGAACCGACGCTCCCGCCGCAGATGCCGGTAATTGTTGAAGAAGGATTCTTCAACCGTGATTCAGCGCGGGGCGCCGGGCACTTCAGAGTGTAGCCGACAAAACGTCAAAGTGAACCTCAGCAGGTAAAGCCCACGCTGTCGAACAGGCGCTACGTACCCGTGGCGGCCCCGTATATAATAGACTCCCTCTATGGTCCTGACTGCTGGTTCCAGATTCGGTCCTTACGAGATCCTGTCGCCTCTGGGTGCGGGTGGCATGGGCGAGGTGTATCGTGCCCGTGATGCCAAGCTGGGACGCGAAGTGGCACTGAAGGTCCTGCCGGAAGCACTGGCCACGAGTGCCGATCGCGTGGCGCGATTCCAGCGTGAGGCACAGGTGCTGGCCTCGCTGAACCATCCCAACATTGCCACGATCCACGGCTTGGAAGAGTCCGACGGGAGGTGCGCACTGGTGATGGAGCTGGTCCAGGGGCCGACCCTGGCGGAGAAGATCGGCGCAGCGCACGGTCGGCCTTCCGGCGATGGAGTTTTTCGACTTGAAGAACGTCAACCACTAGAGGGGGGCGTTGCGCTACGGATCGACGAATCCCTGCGTATTGCCAAGCAAATTGCCGAGGGGCTGGAATACGCGCACGAGCGCGGTGTCATTCACCGCGACCTCAAGCCCGCCAATGTGAAGGTGAGCCCCGACGGCACGGTGAAGATCCTCGATTTCGGCTTGGCGAAGGCATTGGAGGAAAGCCCGGCCACGGCCAGCATCAATACCTCGCCCACCATTAGCTCAGCGGCGACGCGCGAGGGCATCATTCTGGGCACCGCAGCGTACATGAGCCCGGAGCAGGCGCGCGGTAAAACGGTGGACCGGCGCTCGGATATCTGGTCGTTCGGCGCCGTGCTTTTCGAGCTGCTGAGCGGGAACCAAGCCTTCGCCGGTGAGGATGTTTCTCACACGTTGGCTGCGGTGATCATGAGCGAGCCCAACTGGAGCTCTCTCTCCGGCCACCTGCCGGCAGAACTCGAGCGTCTGCTGCGGCGCTGCCTGACCAAGGATCCAAAGCAGCGTCTGCAGGCGGTTGGCGAGGCGCGGATCGTCATCGAAAAACTCATCGCTCATCCTGAGAGCGCACAGAATGTGACCGCCGGACCAGCGGTCGCGGCGGCGCCTCGTCCGCCGTGGCCCCGGGCACTGCCGTGGGGCATTGCCGCTGTCCTGGTTCTTGCGTTACTCGGCATGTCGTTGTGGACGGGACTGCGGCCTACGCCGCGCCCGGCGTTGCCGTTGCGCCTGAGCGTGGATCTGGGCGTCGATGCCTTGCTCGATTCGAGCCTTGCCCCAGCCGCAGCCTTATCGCCGGACGGCAAGGTGTTGGCCTTCGCTGCCCGCCCCAGTAAACCGGGGTCCACCCACGGCGAACGTGCGCCTAACGACATGTCGGGCGTGTTGTTCACGGGTCGCCAAGGTACGGGCGGCACCCAACTGTTCGTCCGGTGGCTTGACCATACTGAAGCAACACCCCTGGCCGGCACTGAGAACGCTTTCGGTCCCTTCTTCTCGCCCGATGGGCAGTGGATCGCCTTCTTCGCCGACCGCAAGCTGAAGAAGGTCTCTGTTATGGGGGGCGCCGTTCTTACCCTATGCGACGCGCCCAACGGGCGAGGCGGCGACTGGGGAGAGGACGGCAATATCGTTTTTGCGCCCAGAATCTCCTCCGGGCTCTTCCGCGTCTCGGACGCGGGCGGCACGCCGATAGAGTTGACCAGGCTCGATTCGTCTACCGGAGAACGCTCGCATCGCTGGCCGCAAGTGCTGCCGGGAGGGAAGGCCGTCCTCTTCACCGATAGCACCAGCCTCAATTTTAATGAAGCGAACATCGTGGTCGAATCGCTCGGCATCGGAAGACGTAAGATTGTCGAGCGGGGCGGAACCTTGGGACGCTACTTGCCGGGCGGTTACCTGATCTATCTCCACAACGGAACGCTTTTTGCGGCGCCTTTTGATCTGGGCCGGCTGGAAGCTACTGGCGCGCCCGCGCCGGTTATCGAAGGAGTGAGAGGCGAATCGGTTCACGGGAGCGCCCAGTTTGCGTTTTCCTCAAGTGACACGCTCGTATACCTCCCCGGCCGAAGCTCGGAGCCGGACTCGGCCATATTCTGGCTGGCTCCCGACGGGAAGACAGCACCCTTGCGAAATGTACCCGGCCAGTACGGTGAGCTTCGCTTCTCACCGGACGGCCGGCGGCTGGCCCTGGTCCTGGCGGATGCTAACCTCGAAGCAGTAGACGTGTGGGTGTACGAATACCAGCGCGATACAACCTCGCGCCTCACTTTCGGCGCCGGAGTTAACACCAGGCCTGTCTGGACGCCGGATGGGCTCCGCCTTGCCTTCGCCTCCGACCGCGCCAAGCGGAATGTAGGAAACATCTACTGGCAGCGTGCGGATGGCAGCGGAGAGGTCCAGCGCCTCACCGAAGGCGATAATCTCCAACGTCCCAGCTCCTGGCACCCTAGCGGAAAATTCCTCGCCTATATGGAAATTAACCCGAAAACAGCTTTTGACATCATGATCCTGCCCATGGAAGGCAGCGAAGCAGGAGGATGGAAGCCCGGGAAACCATTCGCCTTCTTAAACGATCCAAGTAACGAAGGGCTTGCACAGTTTTCTCCCGACGGGCGCTGGATCGCCTACGTGTCCGATGAGTCAGGCAGGTTTGAGGTGTACGTGCGGCCCTTCCCGGGGCCCGGGGGCAAGTGGCAGATTTCAACGAACGGCGGGCTTTGGCCGATCTGGTCGCCGAAGGGTGGGGAACTGTTCTATGAGGAAGCGAGCGACAGCAAGATCATGGTCGCAGCCTACACGGCGTCGGGAAGCGCATTCCAGCCGGGGAAGCGACGGCCATGGGCTTCGAACTCAGTGCCATTCGCGCAGAGCGGCGGCGCGCCTTTTGACGTGAGCCCCGACGGCAAACGTCTCGCCGTATTGTTGAAAGCTCCTGGTCAGACCGAAACAGGACCCAAAGAGGATCACCTTACCTTCCTTTTCAACTTCACCGACGAACTCCGGCGCATCGCCCCAAAGGGGAAGAAGTAAACCGGCCCAATCCTGTGACACCGGGTTTTGTGCCCGCTTGGCCGCGCTACGGGCAACCGGGGAAGTGCGCCCTGATCGATGTGGCGGTCGCGCTGCCACGGAGATCGGTTCGGACGAAGAACGCCCCAGGCGGTCAAAACAGGACAACAGCACGCTGACAGCGACAGAGTCCTGCTGTACTAATGTCAGCAGCGACTAATCCGACCACTGTCTACCGATGAAACTTACAGGGCTCAATCAGCGCCGAGTTAGCCCGCCGCTGCCAAGGCTCTGCCTCGAGTTCTTGACTGGAGTGGCACAAAAAAGACAACCAGGAGATTGAAAACGTGAGCTGTCTGGAGTAGCTTCAACCGCATGCTCGAGAATACTAACCGCTGCCGCCGGTACGTCCGCTTCCTTTTCTCAATGAGATTCATCTGCAAAGTGAGAATGCTTCAGTGTCTTCCCCATCTAATCTTTCTTTTGATATTCGGCGGATTGCTTCCCCGACTGGCATGCGCCCAAGGCGAGTTGCGCCTCTCCTATCTGGGCACCGCTGGCTGGGAGATAACGGACGGCAAGACGGTCATCCTCGTGGATCCCTATCTCTCGCGCCTGAAAGTACCGACACCCAATGACGCTGTCCTCTCCGGCGACTCTCGCCCTCTTTTCACATGGGACGACATTGGGGTGTCCGACGAGGCGGTCATTGATGCTCACATCAGAAAAGCCGACTTCATCCTGATCACGCACACGCATGGGGACCACGTGCTGGACCTGCCTTACATCGCGCGAAAGACCGGCGCAACGGTGATTGGAACGGGGAGCACCATCAATTTCGCAAGGGCGAGCGGGGTGCCGAACAGCCAGCTTCTTGCAGTGAAGGGCGGCGAGGACTTGGAATTCGGAGTTTTCTCCGTCCAGGTCGTCCCCAGCTTGCACGGGATTCTGCGGCGCGCGCCCAATATGCCACGCATTCCGGGCCCACCCCCGCCTGAGATCCGCTCAAAACAAATAGCGGAGTGAAACTACAAATTCTCATTTCTAAGTTACCGCGTCGAAAATTCTGTCGCTCCTTCAAGAAGGCAGGAACAGGTTAGGCGGCGGGAGGGAAGCTTTTGGTCCGGCCCCCCACCAGCTAATGGACCCAATGCCTGGTAAACGGCCTATTCGTGAAATTGCTTCACGCCCCTGCGGGAGCGCGGCAGAGGCAGGTAGCCACCGCACGCTCTTTGTTCGGCTGGTTTTTACTCAATGATAATATCCGACTGTGTCATACGCTCACCGCGAGCGACCGTGGGACCTTCCGTTCAGTGACAGCGAAGCCTCGGGATCAAACGAGATAACGGATCATTCAAGGTCGTGATGGAAGACAATCTCACGATGGGCAGGAAGTAGCAGACCACCGGCACGGGGACTGAAGTCGCGAGTGACCCGGTTTCGGGCGGCCGCATCTGGCTGCGCGTCTCCGCGGACATTCACCCCGGAGCAGGTCGAACGGCAAAGTTTTCCTACAGCACCGACGGCCACACCTTCAAGCCGATCGGGACGCCGTTCATGCTTGACAACCACTGGCAGTTCTTTGTGGGATACAGGTACGCAATCTTCAATTACGCCACGCAGTCCCTCGACGGCGAGGTGAACGTCTCCTCGTTCACTATGACGACTCCCTGAATGCGCCGCACGAAGAAACGCTCACTTGCAGTTTTTCGTCGCACACAGATTCTTGCTGAAGAACGGGAGTACGTGGTTCTGAAACCGATCCGCGACGGTGCTGGTGTGCGTACCGTGATAAATCTCAAAGCTGTTGGCTATGCCATAGTTGTTCAGGACATCGTGCAGTTTGATTGTGTCGAACCGTAAACCATCCTGATCGCCTACATCGATGGCAATGGCGTGATACCGGCGCAAGTTGTCGATGTATTGGTCCACGAACGCCAAAGGCGCGTTGGCCGCCCATTTCTCGATCACGTCGGGCTGGGGCACACCATCTTTCCTTGGCAGGTCAAGATAGAGCGGCGGATTTTTCGGGTCGGACGACCACGCAGCGGCTGAGGCCAGCTGAGCGCGGGCGAAGAACGACAAGCCAGCCGCGTCGGCAGGAGTCTTTACCGATTCCAATTCCTTGTCTACCGATGCCATTGCCTTCTCCATGGCTGGATTTGCCGGCCTGGAGCCCATTGGCGAGAGGCAACAGGGACTCATGATATAGAGGCTGCTGAACACGTCAGGATGTTTCATTCCAATGCGAGCGGCGCCATAACCGCCCATGGAATGGCCTACCAGGCCCCGGCTTGAGCGGCTTGGAATCGTGCGGTAGTGCGCGTCAATATAGGCAACCACATCGTGTGCGACGTATTGCTCAAAATCGCCAGTGGTGACAGAGCTGGAGTACATGGACCCGCCATACATGGTCTTCGAGTCGGGCAGCACAACGATCATCTCTTTAGCGCCCTGGGCGAAAGCACCTTCGATGGTCTTCGGAACATGGATTTCGTGGGTCCATTGCTCAGCACCGATGGAAAATCCATGCAAGGCATAGACGACCGGGTAGCGCCGGCGCTTCTCCTTGGCGTAGCTGGGCGGCAGGAAAACGATCACGTCGCGATCGACGGCGTCACCCTCCAGATTCCCTTCCAGCGCTTCACCGTGAATTTTGATGTGCTCCACCGTCACAGGCTTCGCACCGGGAACCACGGGGGGCACTTCGGTCTGCACTTGCGCCTCCATCCGAGGCACTAGAGCAACGCTTATCGCCAGCGTCGCAACAAAAAACAGCTTCGTTGACATCGTCCACATCTTTTTCATTGGAACACCTCATGATGTATAAAAAGCGGGCCGAGGGCCCGCATGAACATACGGGCCACATTCAGGAGCCAGTTAGCATTGGAAATACTGGCACGCCTTTTTCGTCAAAAGAAGAATGAATTCTGAATAGTTGGCCCACAAATTGAGCTGTCTGCGAGCCAACTCTCCTCAACGCTCTATTTACCGTCTTGCTGAAAAAGTCTTGGCGCGAAGTCTTTCAGATCGCGACGCCACGTCTGCCACTCGTGCGCCGTGCCTGGCGATTCATAGAAGACGTGCTTGATGTTCGCCTCCTCAAGCGCGTCATGCAGTCCCACGAGTCCTGCCCGCATTCCCTCAGGTTCCGCTGTGCCGACGCCCACCCAGAGCAAGTGCACTCTTTTCGCGAAGGCAGCCGGATCAGCCATCGCCCCGTTGAAGGCTGTCTTCACATCGAATTTCTGATTGCCAAAAACCAGAGCCCCGGCCGCTCCACTGAATCCGCCGATATAGGAAAACATATCCAAGTGATCGAACGTGACCTGGAATGTCTGCATCCCGCCCATCGAAAGGCCTGCCATCGCACGATGATCGCGATCCGCAATGGTTCTGAAGTTCGCATCGATGTATGGGACCAGGACTTGTGTCAAATCGTCCTCAAAGGCTGCCACCATCTCCTGCATCGCCCGCCGCATTTCCGGCGAACCAAACGGCTTTCCGGTGAGATCGGGAGCAGGCTGGCCGGCGCGTCTGGCATAACCGTACGCCATTACCAGGATCATTGGCTTGCAACTGCCAGCCGCGATCAGGTTATCGAGTATGAAGTTTGCGTGACCCTGCTTCGTCCAGCCGGTTTCGTCCTCGCCGGCGCCATGCTGCAGGTACAGCACGGGATAGCGAACTTTGGTCTCCGTATCGTAGTTCGGCGGCAGATAGACCAGCGCGTGCCGCCAGGTGCCCGCTACCTTCGAGTAGTACCAAATCTCACGGACCTGCCCGTGGGGCACATCTTGAGCTGAATAGTATGTGCTCCCCGGTTCGGGTATCTCGATTCCACTTGCGTCCTTACCTCCACCAAAGAACGCAAGGCTGTTGGGGTCGGAGGTCTCCGCGCCATCAATGATCAGGGTGTAGTAGTGAAAGCCGGGAACAAGGGGCGGCGTCGTGACCGCCCAGAATCCGTCCGGCTGCTTCACCATATCCAGTTTCGGCCCGCTCCAGAAATTCAGCCGGACCTTGGTGGCATCAGGAGCTTTCACGCGGAACTCCGCCCTGTCGGCGCTATCAACGCGCGGGTATTCGGCTCCCCAAACGTTGGTCGAAGCGGGCTGAAAACTGCCCGACTCTTCCGCGCAGCAAAAACTTGCAAACAGGAGTATTGCCAATCCAACCTGCTTCATTCCTTCCCTCCTCGTTCACTTGGATTTCAACTACGCTGCACGTCCGTGCATGGCGTAGTGGTAGATTTTCGCCCACCTTCGCAAAGACCGCCCGGTATAAATCGCATGGTCGCATGGACAGGTTGAGATTGAGCAGAAGCAAAAGTTGAGAAAAGAAGTGCCACCAGGAGCAAAACCTGCCTGGTGACAATTGGATTTGTAGCTTTCGAATGCACGGTACGATGCCTCCTTTTGCGCACCCTCGGTACAAGGCTCGCGTCGTAGCCCCAGAGTGCGGATTGCACTTAAATCCTCCCGGCCTTGTCAACGAGACCTACGAAGACCCGCAACTTAGCCTTTACGGTTACAGATCCTGAGGTGCGGTCTTGCGTCATTGCTCAACTGAGATAACGGTCACCGACTTCGGCTCCAGCTTCAGAACCAGCTTGCCGCCTTGAACCGTGGCTGAAATGGGCTTCGGCACGACTGTATTGGGCGCATCGAAGGTATTGACGCTGTCAACCTTGGGCGCGGTCAGGGTATGTCCGGATGCCGATTTAGCTCTGATGCCGGCCAGGCTTACTTCGATTTCGACGGGTTCATTGGGGTCAAGATCCGTGATTTCCAACCACAGCTTGCCAGCCGTGTCCTTACCTGCAATGGCATCCACGCACGGCAAAGTGATGTCGCCGCGCGTGTAGGTGCCGGCATCGAGAGCGACCGGCACAAACGTGGCGTCCTGGAATGGCACATACATCTTGAAGACGTAGTAGGTCGGTGTGAGCACCATTCTTTCTTTGTCGGTCAAGATCATGGCCTGGAGCACGTTGATCATCTGCGCGATGTTGGCCCCGCGCACGCGGTCTGCGTGTCGGGCAAAGATGTTCAGATTCAGGGAGGCCAGGATGGCATCGCGCAGGCTGTTTTGCTGCACCAGGAACGCCGGATTGCTGCCAGGCAGCGGTGCGTACCAGGCGCCCCACTCGTCCACAACGAGGGCGACCTTCTTTTCCGGGTCGTACTTATCCATTATGACGGAGTGCTTGCTGACCAGATCTTCCATCGCCAGCGTGAATTTAAGGATCTGACTGTACTCGGTCTCGCCGAAGTTTGCGGATGCGAATGACGGCGGCCACTGCCCCACCGTGTACGAGTGCATCGAAAGACCATTGATATCCCAGCTCCACTGGTGATGCTGGTAGGCCTTCATGATGGTTTCGGTCCATTCGGTCCACCTGGGCTCACCGCCGCCCGGACCTACGGCGATCTTCAGCATCTGCTGCTTGTCCTGCTGTGCTGGATTGAAGTTGCGGACGAAGCGGCTGTAGACCTTAAGCTGGCTCAGATAGTAGTCCGGTGTCATGTTGCCGCCGCAGTCCCAGCTTTCGTTGCCGATGCCAAGATAGGCGACTTTGTAGGGAGCAGGATGACCGTTGGTAGCGCGCTCCTTGGCCAAGGTTGTCGGCTGAGCGGTGGTCATATATTCCAGCCATTCGGCGGCTTCCTGCGGGGTCCCGGAACCGACGTTGACAGAGATGTACGCGTCGGCGCCGATCTGATCCAGAAAGTCCAGGAATTCGTGTGTCCCGAACGTGTTCGGTTCGGTCACGCCGCCCCAATTGGGATTGAGGGATACTACCCGCCGATCGGCTGGGCCGATGCCTTTACGCCAGTGATATTCGTCGGCAAAACAGCCGCCTGGCCAGCGAACATTCGGCACCTTCAACGCTTTAAGCGCAGTAACGACATCGGTGCGGATCCCGCGAGTATTGGGGATTTTGGAATCTGGACCGACCCAGATGCCCTCATAAACGCCGTGTCCAAGGTGCTCGGCGAACTGGCCGAAAATGTTGCGGTCGATCTTCGAGCCGGTTTTGGACACGTCAACTGACAATTCGACTTTTACTGTAGCCACGGCAGGCGCCGTTAGGGCCATACTGGCTAGAGCGAAACTCACAAGAAGTGGACGCATGGGTCTTCTCCGGAAATATGGCGAAACTTTAAACTATGGTCCGTTCCGCAAAGCGAAGTCACGCAAGGGGGGCTTGGGAGCACGGTGTCACTCCGTGGCTCTCCAATCAGGACCTTCCTGCGCGAAGGTAGAACCCTTCTCCAACCCGTAATCTTCAATCGAGAATGGACAGTCCATAGAGCATGCACGCGTGCGATTGAATCGTTAACCGAAGCGAGCTCTCGGACCCCAAGTCCTTGCGTTCCCAAAGGTCGCGCACCGGGTATGCTTTGCCCGCTGTCAATCCGACCTCGTTCCACTCAAGTTCAATCTTCTGCGGGCTCTCACCGCGATTGAAGACTGCCAAATAGTAAATCCTTCGATCAGGAGATTCAGCGGACCAGAGTACGGCATTGTTCGTCACAATTATTGGCCGATTCGCAACGGAGTGCTGGTCGACCGCGATTACCTCTGGGTTATTCAAAAGCGCAGTAGTCCATGTATCCATCTCGGTTAGATTTCCGCCGAGGAATAAAGGCGAACGCATGGTCGACCAGAGAGTGATCAAGGTTCGTTGCTCGTCATGCGTGAAGCGTGTTTGGCGAGCTGGTCCCTCACCTGGGCGAGGGCCGAGATATCCGACAGGCAGCATGTCCGCGTCCGGCCAATGGCCGGTATCGATGTAAGGCGCCCAGCCCGCAGCCGTCGCGAATTGCCCGTAGAGAGTCTGTACCCAGCTCTCGGCCGGGTCCTCCGGAACACTCCAGCGATCCCAGAAGTCATCGGAGATGCGCCACATTTGCGCGTAATGGCTCACGCTCTCGGCATTGGCGAGCGATGTTGGGCCGGGAGACAGGCTAAGAACGATGGGCCGCCCTGACTTCTTAAGCGCGTATGAAATCATGCGAATCTCGCTCTCTTTATAAGGACGGCTCGAGATGCAGTCCACTTTGATGAAGTCAAGGCCCCAGCTCGCGTATAACCGGGCGAGGGAATCGTAGTAAGCCTGCCCGGCTTGGTTGTTCTTGACGCCAAAATTGTCGGTGTTCCACGGGCAAGTGTCCGATTCCTCAGCGGCGTCCGCGGCGTGGAAAGGCGAATCGGCAATCGGCATATTCTTTTCCATCGCTTGTCGAGGAATTCCTCGCAAAATGTGGAGGCCGAATTTCAGGCCCAGTCCATGAACGTAGTCGGCAAGCGGCTTGAAACCGGCGTTTTTCGAGGCAGATGGGAAGCGATTCGTTGCCGGCAGGAAACGACTGGCGCCATCCAATGTGTACTTCCAAGCCGGCTTGCCGCCGCTGTCCGGGTTTTGCAAATACCATCCTTCATCAACCACGACGTATTGCCAGCCAAATGTTTTCAAATGTTGCGCCATCCAATCGGCGTTGGCCTTAAACTCCTCTTCGTTGATGGTCAAACCGTACGAATCCCAGCTGTTCCATCCCATCGGCGGGGTTTCGGCCAGAAGGGTAGATCGCGCTGAACCAGATGGCACTCGAGCCTTCATTCCTCCCTTCTTGGTCTGAGCAGTCAGCGGCTGGGCGAGCAAAAGCATGCTCGGGAGCAACAAGGCCACGATCACGCCTGGGCACGTCTTCCGGGCGCCTCTCATGGGCCGGCCACACGACGCAACTTTGCGAGTTGGACAGATCAGAGTTCTCCAGCACTCGCTTAACTTCTGCATGACTGCCTCCGTCAATTAAGCTGAAGCCTTGCACCGCTTATGGTCGAGCGTCAAGATTAATTCTCCGCATAGAATTGTTGCTGGAACAATTCCCCGCAGGCCGACATCATGCAAACGCTGGCGCAATCGTAGTCGAGGGCCAGGTGGCAAATGGCAGATCTCCTCCTCCGCGCTGACAACGGTTGGTGGAGCGGGGACGGCAAGGAATTATATTATCTGACGCCGGACCTGAAACTCATGGCAGTCGAGGTGAATGGCAAGGGGGCGGAATTGGCGGTGGGCGCTTCAAATCCTCTGCTCGGTGGCCGGGCGGGCCATAGTTACATAGGTTTAGACATCCCCCGCGACGGCAAGCGCATCCTCGTCGCCGCGCGCCAGGAAGACACCTCCTCGCCTATCACACTGGTCACGAATTGGACGCCCGGCCCCAAGCGATAGAGGCGGCTTTCCAACTTTGCATTTGTCATCTCGGAACTTGGAGCCAGTCTAGGCGTTGGCGTAAAACTCGGACCATACAAAATCCTCCCGTCACTCGGCGCGGGTGGTAGGGGCCAAGTTTGTCGCAAGCACCTTGCCTTCGGCTGCGCCGGTCCAAATTTTTGCTTTAATCGTCTGGACGATGCCCCTTGATGCTCAGATTGGCCGAGCGCGAGCAGGCAGTCCGAGTGCTTTGCTGGTGCTCCGTTTACTTTGGGCGCCCGATGGGCGTTTCGTTAGCTAATAGTTGAAATGCGCGGTTCTGCCATCTCTGGGCGACTTGCGTAGATGAGGGGTGACCCCGGCACATTACGTGGGGGGCACATTTTGCTGCGTAGCTAATGAGTGGTCGCTAGCATTTAGTAATCGCGAGGGTCCCACCACGCTGAGCACTTTGACGGCCTACACGCCGAACTGACGTCCCGGAAAAGTACATGTACGGTTTGCCGACTATACGTCAAGTGATCTCCAACGTTGGCACGCGAGCTTCGAAGCGCTCGGATTTATGAGTCCCCCGACCAATCTGAACCTAAGATGTGGTGGAATGCACTGCGGCGTGAGTGCTTTGCCCGCGGCAGTCAGAAACGTTCGCACGCGATAGACTCCCCCATCCCGCCCGCGCGCCGCGACGTCCGGCTCGTCACTTGTCACTGTTTCTTGAGCAGCGCGGGCCAGTTCACCACGAGCGTCAGTGGCTCAGAAGTTTTCTGCACCCCTTCGGTGGCAACGACGAACTTTTTGCCATCCGCACTGACATCGTAGGGCCAATGATAAGAGATAGAGAGCGGTTCCGCCTGGAATAGGGGCGCGACTTTGCCGATCGCGAGGCTCGCGCCTTGTTCGGAAATTTCCACGGACATGATTTTATTATCCGGGGAGAGGTAGAAAAGCTCCCGACTGTCGTGGCGCCAGCGCGGCCAGAGACCGCCTCCGGTCGAGACCTGCCACTTCCCGGCCCCGTTTCCGAACGGCACAACGTAAATCTGTTCCAGCCCCGTTTCATGTGAGAGGTAGGCCAGCCATTTCCCGTCCGGTGAGAGGGCAGGCTCGCTCACGTTAAATTGCGGGTTTTGGACCACCGGAAAAGCCTTGCGATCTCCAAACAGCGGCAACGCCCATATCTCGTAGTGAGAACCCGCCGCGCCCGGCGTCGCCGCAAAGCGCTCAAAGATCAGGTGGCGTCCGTCGGAGGAGAATGACGGACTGCTCTCATTAGCGTTATCAACAACGAGGGGCGCGGTTCTTCCCGTGCCCTCGGCGGCCTTCTGGTAGAGGTGAAATAGTCCGCTCCGGTTCGACGCGAACGCGATGGTCTTTCCGTCGGGCGACCATGACGGTGCTGAATCAATGCCCGGCGAGAAGGTGAGGCGAGTTCGGATACCTCGCCGCGCGAGATCGAACACCCAGATGTTGAAGCCCGACCCACCTGGAGCGCCGATTTGGACCGCCAGATTGCGATCGTCGGGCGAAAGGCTCGGCGTCGCGAAATAGCCGGGCGGCCCCGTTTCCTCAATTTGCTTTCCGTTGCGGTCAAACCACAAAAGCTGCCTGCTGCCGGCGATTCCATTTCCCGCTTGGTACGCTAGGAGGCCATTTTCCGAAACAGCGAAAACGCCGCGCCAGACGACCGGATCAGCCTCGGCATGTTCGGCCAGTGGCATCGCTTCGTCCTTCAAATTCAGACTGCCGGTGTCAAATCGCTGCGCCATGAGCGTCCCTTCGCGGACAAAGAGCAGGTAGCCCGGCGGGGCGTAAACGGCGTTGGATTCGCCGCGAACGAACAGGGTCGGCTCCCCACCGCCGAGCGAAGCGCCATAGGTGGCGTTATTCTGCGAGACATTGCCGTGGGCGTAGAAGAGGAAATGCTTTCCGTCGGGCAGGAACTGCGGCCAGCGGTGGGTGACTTCCTGGAGGGAGGCGTTCAACTTGGTCATCGGCTGGGGCGTCCCGCCCGAGGCTGGCATGCGATAAAGGGGACTGACTACGTCAGGGGTAAAGAGGATTGTGCCGTCAGCGCCCCAGGAGCCCCCGCGGGCATTCGCGGCGTCCGCGATCGCGAGCGGCGGCCCACCCGAGGCGTCTATGCGGTTCAGTTTTCCGTTGGCGAAGTATCCCAGGGAGCGGCCATCCGGCGACCAGAAGGGAAACGTTGCGCCGTCAGTGCCTTCGAGCGGCTGTGCGGTCGCAGCATTGAGCGGCCGGACCCAAAGGCGCTGTTTGCGGTCCGAGCCGGTGGCAGCAAAGGCCAACCGCTGGCCGTCAGGCGAAATCACCGGCGGTCCCGACAGATTGCCGCGGAATGCAAAGCTCGCGTTCGCCGGCGAAGAAATTTCCGAGACGATCGCCCGCCCGGGCTCGGGCGCGCGCGCCAGGCGGAAGTAGCCGAGAGCGAAAATTAAGGCGGCAATTGCGGCAATCGCCGTGAATGCCCAGGGCAGGGCGCGACGCCAAGGCTCACCACCCCGCGCTTCACGCTTCCCCTCCTCGGTGAGGAGGGGACTAAGGGGTGGTTGAGCATCGGCGCCACTCAGCGTTTCTTCAATCGCTATCCGCGCTTCGCCGATGGCTTGAAGGCGCCGCTTCGGATCTTTGGCGAGGCAGCGCGAAAGAAGCCTTCGCATGGCGAGGGGGGTTGCGGAGGGAAGCGCGTTCCAGTCCGGCTCCTTCAAGATGACCCCCGCCAGCGTCTCGGAAACACTTTCACCCTCGAATGCCTGCTTGCCGCTCAACATTTCGTACGCGACGCACCCGAAGGCCCAGATGTCCGCGCGCCGGTCCACCGCCTTGCCCTTCGCCTGCTCGGGCGGCATGTACGCGGCCGTGCCCAGGATCACGCCGGCTTGCGTCGCCATGGCACTCAGGGTCGGCGAGTTCGAGATCTGGGCTGGCGGGGCTGCCCCTTCCAGAGCTTTGGCCAGGCCAAAATCGAGGACCTTCACCTGCTGCTCTTGGTTGAGTTTAATGTTGGCGGGCTTCAAATCGCGATGAATGATGCCGCGCTCGTGCGCGTATTCCAGCGCTTCGGCAACCTGTTTCGCGATGGGCAGCGTTTCATCGAGGGGCATTGGCCCTCGCCCGATCCGGTCGGCGAGCGTCGGTCCCTCGACCAGTTCCATCACCAGCGCGCGGGTGCCGCCGGATTCTTCGAAGCCGTGAATCCCCGCGATGTTGGCGTGATTCAGTGAAGCCAGGACTTGGGCTTCGCGCTGGAAGCGCGCCATGCGCTCGGCATCGGCGGCGAAAGCTTCGGGCAAAACTTTCAGAGCCACATCTCGCCCCAGACGCGTGTCGTGCGCGCGATAGACCTCTCCCATCCCGCCCGCACCCAGCGGCGAGAGAATTTCATACGGCCCGAGTTTGGTGCCTGAATTCAGCACAAGATGGCTCGCTACTGTCCGCTCTTCATTTGTTCCCTGTAACCTATCACCTGAAACCCGCCTTTCCTGCTCGTTACTCATCACTCGTCACTTGTCACTGTTTCTTGAGCAGCGCCGGCCAGTTCTCGACCAATGTGGCGGGCGCGGCGTTCGCCTGGGGGTCTTGGGACACGGAAGACACGACAAATTCTTTGCCGTCTCGCGAAATGTCGTAGACGAACCCGGGAATAGTAACTGGATGCGCCTGGAAGAGAACGCGCGGCTTGCCGATCTCGAGCGTCGCGCCATGCTCGGTGATCTCCACGGCCATGATCTCATTGCCTGGCGAAAGGTAGTAAAGCTCGCGCCCATCTTTGCGCCATCTGGGTTGCCGGCCTCCCTCAATTGAGACCAGCCGTTTGCCGTTGCCGCTTGGGAATGGAACGATATAGACCTCGTGGCGGCCGGATTCGTCCGAATTGTACGCCAGCCATTTTCCGTTCGGTGCAAACTGAGGGAAACCTTCATTGAAGGCGTTCTGCACAAAGGTGAAGGGCGTCCTGTCTCCCAAGAGCGGCAGAATCCAGATTCCGAAACTCGCCGCGCCCGGAGGCCGACTCTCGTAAGCCAAGTAACGCCCATCGGAGGAGGCCGAGGGTGAAACGTTAGTTGCGCCGTTCTCGATCAAGGGGTGGGTTGTTCCCGACCCGTCCGCGGACTTTGCGTAAATGCCGAAGTCTCCCTTTCGGTTCGATGCGAAGATGACCGCAGAGCCATCACTCGACCAGGTGGGCAGGACGTCAAGGGGGCCAGTGAAAGTGAGCCGGGTTTTGGCATTGCGCTCGAGGTCGTAAACCCAGATCAACCGCTTTCCGTTTTCCAGGTCGCGGTTCATCAATGCGATCCGCCGGCCCTCGGGTGAGAACACGGGCATGAAATTGGAGCCTTCGCTGAGCGACCGGATGGGTTTGCCCGCACGGTCGAAAAGGAGCAACTCCCCGCCTGTGCGCTGCCAACTGGAAGGGTGATACACCAGCGCCCCAGTTTGGGAAACGCTGAAGTCACCTATCCAATGACTTTGGTCCACGCCAACGCTCTCTGCCACAGGTTGAGGCTCACCCTTGAGCTCCAGGCGGCGCGCGTCGAAGGCCTGGGCCATGAGTGTCTGCTCGCGGACAAAGAGCAAGTAGCCCGGCGCAGCATAAAGGGCATCCGTATTGCCTCGCAGGACGATTTTCGGCGTACCGCCATCGAGCGAGCCGATATAGGTGCCGGGCCCTTCAGGAGTGCTGCTGAGGACGAAGAATAGGAAGTGTCGTCCGTCCGGAAGGAATTGCGGCCAGTTGTGCCCAGTCTCTCCGAGCGAGCTGTCGAGCTTGGTGACCGGCACGGCAGGTCCGCCCGAACCTGAGACTCGGTAAAGTGTCCCGGTGTTGCCCGGCGCGAAGACAATCACGCCGTCGCGATTCCAGCTTCCGCCACGTGATAGGTCGACGCGTGCCAACGTTTCCGCTGGACCGCCCGAGGTCGCAATCTTTTTGAGGTTCCCTCCCGCAAAAAATCCCAGGAAGCGGCTGTCCGGCGACCAAAAAGGCGAACTCGCGCCGTCGGTGCTGGCGAGCAGCTGCGCGCCGATGGCATCGAGCGGCCTTACCCACAACACGTCCTGGCCGCCCGGTGCGCGGGCGACAAAGGCCAATTGCCTGCCGTCAGGCGAAATGACTGCCGGACCTCCCGCCGGATCGAACACAGAGTTCGCGGGCGGGAGGATGGACGAGCGAACAGCCTCGGCCGGGAGGGACCTCAGGCGGAGGTAGGCCAGGGCGATGAGCAGCGTCGTAGTTAACAGAACGACCGCCAGCACCCACGGCAGAGCGCGTCGCCAAGGCTGTAGCGGCGACTTTACGTCGCCATTAAGCTCCTGGCGGGATGAATCCGCCTCTACGGAGATCCAATTCAGTTCCAATCCGACATCGTGGGCCGATTGAAAACGGTCGTCCGGATTCTTGGTCAGGCATTGCGCCACCACGCGGTCGAGCGCCGGCGGGACCAATGGCTGCGTCTTGCTGATCGGTTCCGGGTCTTTTTCGAGAATCGCTGAGGCCACGCTGAGTTGGCTCCTGCCCGGAAAGGCGTGCACGCCCGTCGCCATCTCGTAGAGCGTCGCCCCGAAAGCGAAGATATCCGAGCGCGCGTCCGCCTCTTTGCCCTCGATCTGCTCGGGGCTCATGTACTGAATGGTGCCCACAATTACACCTGCCGACGTGATGGGGCTCGCCGGACTCGCGCCCTCGGCGGTCACGGCTGCCGAGAGCAGCGGCGCCGTGCCCGCCCCACCCGCCGCCCCCAAGGCCGCCGGCTTCGCCAAGCCGAAATCCATCAGCTTCGACCCGCTCTGGGTGAGCATGATGTTGCCCGGCTTCAAATCACGATGCACCACGCCTTTGCGATGCGCTTTGTCCAGCGCATCGGCCATCTCCATGCCGATTTTAAGCAGCTCCTGAAGAGGGAGCTTGCCGCGCTTCAGCCGCTCGGCCACCGTCTCGCCTTCGAGGAACTCCATTACCAGGAATTCGCCCGCGGCTTCGTCGCGGCCGATATCGTGCAGCACGCAGATGTGCGGGTGCTGAAGCGAAGAGATAGCCCGCGCCTCGCGCTCGAAGCGCTGGCGGAAATCGGGCGAAGAACCAAGACGCTCCGGCAGAACTTTCACCGCCACGTCGCGGCCCAGGCGCGTGTCACGGGCGCGGTACACTTCTCCCATGCCGCCCGCGCCGAGCGGCGATTGAATCTCATAGGGACCGAGTTTTGTGCCCGTCGCGAGCCCCACAGACTGGCGTGCATTATAGCCCCAAGCCAATCATCACGCGAGCAATTGGAAGGCAATTGGAAGGCATGAAGGCGTGGTCTTCGTTGCAAAAAATGTATTCGTCGGCCATGCCCAATTGTAGCTAAGGAGTCGGATTGGGAACGAAAAGCCGCCTACTTTCTATCGATGAATCCATAGGCGCTGTCCGAAGTTCCCGCCGAGCTCGGCACGAATTCACTGGACGTATAACGGCCAAACCGGAAACCTGACGGTGGCGCGGATCGCGGAGGATACCTGGCGACAAACCCCCTCCCACCAACAATACCCGCGTTCTGGAATCGCTCCTACCGCAGCATGCCGCGCTCCTACGCGCCATGTTCGCTGCGCTTGCATTCAGGTTAGGTGATTGTTGTCGGTCGGAGCCACTGACCCGCACATCCCCCCGCAGGCATCAGGCACTCTCGAAGGG
>Ga0209167_10000938_pt1 | contig 18741 bp, 12 predicted proteins | sample Coa_R1_9_FD_187154 | JGI IMG/M metagenome (GOLD analysis project Ga0209167, IMG submission 187154) | Surface soil microbial communities from Centralia Pennsylvania, which are recovering from an underground coalmine fire - Coalmine... | ecosystem: Environmental > Terrestrial > Soil >... | reverse complement strand
ACATCGACCTGCGCTTCCTCGCCGACTTCCTCGGCGACGCCCAGGTCGGCAGATCGAGCTTTGCCTATGTGATCGACCCGCACGGCCAGGTGCTGGCGAGTTCGAGCAAGGGGCCCGAGATCGGCAGGTCCCTCGCCGGCGCCGCTCAGGTCGACGCCGTTTTGCGGGCGAACGGCTCGCCGATCGGGTTTGGCAAGGACGTCGACGGCAATTCGGTGCTGACGGCGGTAAGCGCGGTGCCCAAGCTTGGCTGGCATGTGTTCTTCGAGCAACCGACCGCGCAGGCGCTGGCGCCGATCCGCGATCAGCTCTTGCGGGGCGCGCTTCTGATCTCGCTCGGGCTCGTGGTTGCGATCCTCGCCGGCACCATTCTCGCCCGCCGCATGCTGGTGCCGATCACGGCGTTGCGGCGCGGCGCGCGGCGGCTCGGCGAAGGCGATTTCAGCCACCGCATCGAGGTCAACACCAAGGACGAACTGGAAGAGCTCGCCGACCAGTTCAACAGCATGGCCGGCCAGCTCAAGGAAACCTACTCGGGCCTCGAGACCAAGGTGCAGGAGCGCACCCGCGACCTCGCACAATCGATCGCCGAGCTGAAGGTGCTCGAGGAAGTCGGCCGCGCGGTCGCCTCCTCGCTCGATCTCAACGCGGTGCTGCCGACGGTGGCGGCGCGCGCGCTCGAAATCACCCATGCCGATGCGGTGCTGATCTATGGCTACGACGCGGACCAACGCCAGTTCAATCTTGCGGAAGCGATCGGGATCGACGATTCCGAACAGGGCCAGCATCTTTCGATCGACGAGGGCGAGGGCGTGCTCGGCGAAGCCGCCAGGACCGGCGAGCCCGTTGCGATCGCAGATCTCACAAGCGCCGGCGAAACCCCGCTGCGCGATGTCGCGGTCACGGCCGGATTCCATTCGGTGCTGGTGGTGCCGCTCAGGGATCAGCAGGGCGTGCTCGGCGCGCTCGTGGTGCTGCGACGCGCGGCCGGCGACTTCTCGCCCAATCTGATCGGCTTGATGCGGACGTTTGCGAATCAGGCGGTGCTGGCGATGCGCAATGCGCGGCTGTTTTCCGAAGTCGACCAGAAGGGCCGCGAACTCGCCGTCGCGCATACCACCGTGCAGCGCCAGGCCGGCAAGCTCGAGGCGCAGACCGAGCAGCTCAAGAACTGGAACAAGTCGCTGGAGGAGCGGGTGGAGAAGCAGCTCGCCGAGATCGAGCGCATCCGCAAGCTCGAACGTTTTCTCGCGCCGCAGGTCGCGCAACTGATCGCCTCCTCCGACGGTCACGAAGGGCTGCTCGACAGCCACCGCCGCGAGGTCACGGTGGTGTTCTGCGACTTGCGCGGATTTACCGCCTTCACCGAGGCGACCGAGCCCGAAGAGGCGATGAACGTGCTGCGCGAATATCACGCAGCCCTTGGCGAATTGATCTTCAAATATGAAGGCACGCTCGACCGCTATGCCGGCGACGGCGTGATGATCCTGTTCAACGCGCCGATTCAATTTCCCGATCACACCAGGCGCGCGGTGAAGATGGCGGTGGAGATGCGCGACACCATCGGCGCCTTGACCGAACGCTGGCGCAATCGCGGCCATTCGCTCGGCTTTGGCGTAGGCATTGCGCTCGGCTATGCGACGCTCGGCCAAATCGGTTTCGAGCAGCGGCTCGAATACGCCGCGATCGGCAGCGTCACCAATTTGGCATCTCGACTCTGCGACGAAGCCAAGGCGAACCAGATCGTGGTGAGCAGGCGCGTCTTTGGTGCAGTCGAGAAATGGGTCGAGGGCCGGCCGCTCGATGATCTCGTGTTGAAGGGATTCAACCATCCGATTTTGGCCGCGGAGATTTTGCGCTGGCGCGAGGAGGGGGAAGCGGTGCAAGCTGCGGCGCCGGCTGAGGCCGCGCGGCGGCGGAAGTAGTCTCAAGTCGCCCCTGCGAACGCAGGGGCCCATAACCACCGGCCGTAGTTGTTTTGCGAAAGCCGTCCGCCATTGTGCCCCAAGATCAGCCGCAGCGTATGGGTCCCTGCGTTCGCAGGGACAACCTGACAATCTTTCCTCGTCGTCCCGGCCAAGCGGAGCGCGAGCCGGGACCCATACGCCGCGGCTGATCTTGAGGCACGATCGCAGACGGCTTTCGTCAAACAACTAAGGCCGGTGGATATGGGTCCCTGCGTTCGCAGGGACGACGGCGGAGTGTGACGCGCGCGGCCCCAATCCAAATCTTCAAACAGCCACACGATTCCCCGCCGTCACGGCGAGCCATGACGTGGAGGCACACACCCGCGCATTCCGCGACGCCAATCGCGCCCGGGCTATGCCAAAAACTTCCGCCCAGAGAAAACAGAGGGCGTGGGGAATGCCGGGCGCCCATTGCACCCGCAGCCTCGCGTGGAAAAAATAAAAACCACACGAGCGTAGTCACCACGGTCGCACCGGGCCAACCCGGCATTCCCGCACGCGAATGGTTTTAACGCTTATATCGCGCTCTCCCTGGTGACCGGGCTTTTTTGCCACCATCGCAGGCCACGATGCGAAAGCATCGTCGCCTGCTTGACGCCAGCGTCGGGGCGTCAGGACCACACGACTTCGCCGTCCGCCTCGCGCGCCATTCGTCAAAGGCACCAAAGCGTCCACCGCATCCTGCACCCAACGTTGATGACGTTGCGCAACGCCCCTCTTTCGGGACAGGACGGGGCGAGCTTGTAGAGATGATTTGCCCGACGGCGAAAGCGAAATATTTTTCGCGAGAGGACTGGACAGGTAGCATCAGCTTGATCCGGTTCAAAAAATTCGCCGTTAGGCGCACGGCCGAAAGGCGCGAATCTTGGCCAAGTTCGTCATTGCGAGCCAACGGGTCGCGCGAATGCGCGCCCGAGGACAGGCTCCGCGAAGCAATCCATGTCGCCGCGTAAAGAAAGCATGGATTGCTTCGTCGCGGAGCCTGTCATCGGGCCGGCCCAAGGCCGGACCCGTTGGCTCCTCGCAATGACGGCGGGAGGCTTCGCGTTCACGTCGTGCTTTGGAGAAACGGATTGACGACAGCAAGCCTGCCAATCCTGCGGCCGTGTTGCATATCCTCGCTGAATAGCGTGTCGCAATCGGTCTCGATCGCTGCGGCGATTATCAGCGCGTCGTAAAACGACAGCCGGTGCTCTTCGGCGAGTATTCGTGCCGACTGATGTAGGTCCAATGTTAGCGCCAGCGGCGGATCGACCACTGCGAGCACGTCGGAGATCGCCTCAGCGATTTCGCGCCATTCCCTGACCTGCTTGCGCCGAGAGACAGCAGTGAACTCATTCAGCACCTGGACGCTGAGCTTGCCGCCGCCTGCGAGCAGAGCGCGCGCCCGATCGCCCTTTTCGTCGGACTGCTGGGCATAGACGAGAATATTGGTGTCGAAGAAAACCCTCACCTCTCGTTGGCCTCGTTCCGATCGAACTTGTAATCGGGAGGAAGCGTCCAATTGCGCGCAGCCATTCGCTCAAGCGCGGCGTTACGCCGGTCTTCCTTCTGGACGACTAGCGTTCGTTCGGCCACATCAACGATGTTAATTTCGTCGCCGGCACTCAAGCCCATCTTTTCGACGAGCGCTTTGGGCAGCCGCACGGCCAGGCTGTCGCCCCATTTCGAAACCTGCATGGCAGACTCCTATGTCTGAGGCTGTATGATATCATTGGAATGATATCATCGCAACCATGAGCATTTGTAGGGTGTTGGCTGGCTCTCAAGCCGCGTCGGCGACCGCCCGCACTTGCAAGCGAACGCCGGTCTTCGCCTGCAATACGCCAATGACGGCCAGGAGATTTTCGGCGGTGGGATTACCCGATGGCCCGAACATGCGCATCAGGCTCTTGGGCGATCGGCCGAGTGCTGTGCCGAGCTTTTCAAAACCGATCGTAGCGTTGATGCAGGAGCGCAAGGCGGCACGGCCCTCCTCCAGATTGCCATCGAGTAGCGCCTGCATCGCCTCGCCAAGCAAGGCCTGCCGGAATTTGACGTCGCGCTGAGCCCGTGCCTGCACAGTCTCGCGAAAACTTCTCGTCAGTGGCATGATCAGGTCCTCTTTGTCCTAGCAGCTGCCTTGCGCGCCTTGTAAGCGCGCCAGTGACGGAACGCCGTCTGTATGTCGCTCTTCTGCCGCCGCTTCGTGCCGCCGCCGAGCAGGATGACAAGTAGCTGGCCGTCCCAGCCAAAGTAGATTCGATAGCCGGGACCACGATCGATCCGCAGTTCCGAGACGCCCTCGCCAAGCGCCTTCGCATTTGAAGTGTTGCCTTCGCCTAGCCTGTCGATTGCAATCGTAACCCAAGCTGCGGCCTGATCGTCGAGCGCATCGAACCACCGCCTGAAAGGACTCACATCCTCATCGGTGATGAATTCCTCAACTTGGATCATGTACCATATATGTTACCAATAAGCAAGCGGTGGTTGCCTGACGCGCCGCACCGTGCCGCGCCCAAAGTGCATTTGAACTTTCAGCAGTTGTTCCCGAGTGCGCTCATCGCTCAAGAACGAGCCCCGCATTTCGGCAATGAAGTGGGATTCTCTAGGCAGCTTCCCTTTCGGCACTTTCGAGGGCCACAAACATTAGCCGCCTAGTCTCTCCATCCAATTGGACACTAATTTCGTCTTCAGGTTCCGCTCGCGAGAGAGCAATTGCAAGAGCGGACGTTAGTCCTAGTAGCCCATTGGCTTCATCGGATTGACCTTCGACTACTTCGAAAAATTCGGGCTTCGCATTCTCGCGATCCAAGAACTTCAAGATAATCCGATCGCCAACCTCTAGGGGGCTTGCAGGAGCAAAACTCTGCAATACTTCCGTCGTTTCGCCTCGCTCATCAGTAAGACCCGCATCTTCTTCATTACCTACTTCGATATCGATGTCGCTGCCCACCGTCCGATGCAAAGTAAATCTATACGGTTCGTCTGTATGACCAATTGGCTTAATGCCTCTAGCCTCCAGCGTCGCAACGAGATCAGAAAACACGCTGTCAGCGTCGATCATATAATCTGAACCGAAACACCTCCAAAACGTCCATCCTACACGCTCGAGTATTCGTTGCCGCCGCATGTCATCTGCCCACCTCTCTGGCCCGTGATATCGATCGCCGTCACATTCGATAGCGAGCCGCCGCCCTCCATCTCCCTCAACAACCATATCGATGAAAAAGCCCTGCGACCCAACTTGGGGTGTGACTTTATAGCCTGCCTCGGTGAGCTTAGTAAAAACAGCCCTTTCAAAGCCAGACTCGCAAAGTTCTACAAGTTTCGACGACCGATTGGCTGCAGTTGGCATAGGATCGCGGAAATGCTGGATAACTTTTGCCTTCAAATCTTTCGGATTCAAATTTTCTAATTCGACAGACCTAACCAAAATCATTCTGTCGCGCGCCCTAGATAAGGCGACATTGAATCGCTGGGCATATTGTTCTGCTGTTTGTGAATGCCTACTCTTTTTATCTGCAACCATCGATAAGAAGACGATGTCGCGCTCATTTCCCTGCAGTGTAGCGCTGTCCCCACAGATAATCCGATGACGCACAATTGCTGCTTCCCCAACTCGATCGAGCAGGAGTTTTTGTATATAAGCGGCCTGGAAGCCCCCAATTAGAGATATGACGCCGATCGAACGAGGGCGTGACGTTTCGGCAATTGTCGCAAGCGTTGGATTCGAAATTATTGCGTCAATTTCGTCAACTATAACCTCCGCTTCGCGAGGATTTATCTTAGACCTTCCTCTCCGCCAACCATCGCGGACAAAGATGTCAATCAAAGGCGGATCAAGACGCTCGTTTGCCGTAGGGACTCTCAGCGGGATCAGCGGCTGCGTATAAAATTCCGTCGAGAACCTAATTATAGGTTCGACGCATCGGAAATGTTCCTTCAGCATTACGAAATGGCCCGGAAACATTACGCGAGCAAGATCGTAAAGGGAACCGCCCGGCTCAATTTGGGCACGGTATGGTATTTCGCTTAGAAAATTATTTCGCAGCCGGCGAATGTTCGTCAGGGAGATGAAGGCCGCTGTCGGGCTCACTTGTTTGTCATCTCCGACGACGAGAAGTTTTTTGCCACGTAGGACTGCTGGCAAGTCGCGAGCATCCGATTGCGATGCCTCATCTAATATAACGAGGTCGAAGCTACCTAGTTTTGACGGTAGCTGTTCCGAGGCCCGCCAAGCCGGCATGATCCAGCATGGTACCGCGTCATAACACTTCTCCATGGCCTCCCGCGCATCACGACGAAATAGAACCGCGCGGTTTCCTGTCCCTGCGCCAATTCTGCGGACAATGTTTGCGAACATTGCCAATGCGGTCTTGTGAGAATTTTTCATCGACCTAGCCAGGTTGTAGAACGTACGTTCCTTTACTAGGCTAGCGAAGCGCTCCCTTAAGGCTTTCTCGATCTCAGAGCGCTGTCGATTGAGATTATCGATCTGACGAACAGAGCCCTTGTCGGTAAGGAATGCCATCGACGAGGCCCATTCCCAGGCCTCCTGCCAATTCGATGGAACACAGGGATCATCTCCAGAGAGTCGTGGTTCGCTACCCAATTTGGCAGCCCACTCAGGTGCTCCCGCCATTTCGAGAATCTTCAGGCCCCGCGCAAGCGTTTCAAATGCCGGCCCAATGCGCTCCAATCGATTTAGAGTCGCCAGAAAGCTTGACCAAGTATGCTCTACGTTATCTGCTGAGACTAAGCGACTACCTAGCGCTCCCCTTATGAATACGGACGCGTCGCAGCAAAGCTGGAGGTTCTCGTTTAGCTTTGTCACGAGTATTTCAATTTTTTGCTTCGTTTCGCTCACCCGCGCGGCTCGGGTTTTTCGCGACAATGCCTCGGAGAAATCAACGATCGATGACTTGTCCGCTATTATTGCTGCGGCGTCGTCTCTACTTTTAAGCACGTCTGCCAAGACTACCTGGAGCCTAGCTATTCGAGCCGGCACTTCCGAAAGAGCGATTTCTAGTAACGATAGCAGTGCCTCAAGTTGAGGGACCGATTCTTCCGCGAAGTCAACTGACGGCGGAATACCGAGCTGATCTCGTACTGCATGCCAGCGGACTCGAAGACGAGGCAGTTCGCTACGGAGCCGAACATACTGCCTTACGTAGGTCCAGTCTTCGGTGGTCGTGGGTACCTTTCCAGCAATCCTGACAGCTTCGAATTTTTCCCGAAATTGCTTTGCCGAAAATGAAAGCCAGCCGAAGGGCTTTTTGCCTTCAGCTAAGGATGATAATAGCTGCGCAGTTTGGTGTGTATCGGTCAAATCGTTCGATATCTGAACTGGCCGCGCCACAAAGGATTGATAGGCTTTCAGGAAGGCACGCATATCACGGAAGAGTTCGAATACCGTGGGATTAACACGTCGCATCCGTGTATCTCCGGACACTTGGCGACGCACCAATTCGCTTGTCCACGCGTGTGCAGAGAACAATTCTAGCGATTGAGCGAGCCCCTTGAAATTCGTGGCTAGGTCGGTCGATTTTGGAACGCCGAGCCCAGACATCAAGCGGCGAATGACGCCGTCATATTTGCTCTGAAAGGAACCGAGACTCTCAGCCTCGGTCAGATCAAGGTGCCAACTCACTAACTCGCTTGGACTTGGTAGCTCTTCTAAGCGGGGCAATTGAGAGGCGCGATGGATAATGTCTGGTCCTATCAGGGCTCTCGTCTTAGAGATTAGATCGACGGTTTCCTTCGCATGTCCCGATTCAATGAAGGCTTTGGTCGGCCTATCCGTGAACCACGAGTACTTGCTTCGATCGGCGGCGAGGCGAGTAGCGAGTTGATATGATGTTTCACTGGTTCCTGGTACCGGCTCAAAGTGAACCAGAGCAAGGTCCGCCAACCTCTTATCGATCTTTTCCAACGCGTCGCGGTCACCTCTTATCCCGGCCGCCAAATCACGTATGCTAGCCACCTGCTTGGGAAGATTTGCATCGATCGAATTTACAATTTCCAGCATTAACTGGACGGCCTTCTCGACCTGCTTGGTGCCTTCACGCTCTGAGGATGTAACGCTAATCGCTAAATCTCGTATCCCATCTGGTAAGTGATCTCGAAGCACCTTTAGCGCGGTTTCGCCATGTGAAACTACGAGTACTCTTTTGCCGGTCGCTAGCATGTGGCTGATGATGTTTGCGATAGTGTGCGTCTTTCCGGTGCCTGGCGGCCCTTGAACGACAAGACCTTCTGATTTTTCAAGACGCCGAATTATCTGCACTTGATCATCGTTAAACGGCTTGGGAAAAAATAAGTCACCGTGATCAGGGTCGATCTTTTGGCCATCGATCTCAGCTGAGACTCGGTCCAAGGCTCCAAGCGTTGGCCCTAACGGTTCATAGTCCGAATCGGTAGCATCGCTCGCGCCCATTATTAGGGTGCATGCCGCACCTTCCAATTTGGCTGGCTCCCCTTGCTCAGGCCTGACTTCTGCTTTCAACATCTGAATGTCACGTAACGTAGCATTGACGGATCGACGCCGGGCATAAATCACCCACCGATCGCTGACGCCGATGTGTCCTTCGGCTAATTCGGGCAGTGGTTCTGATCGCGATGCTCTTTGGCCTTCTGGAAGGTACTTCCCTTCAGGATCGAGTTGACTTCCACAGATTTTTAAGATCGAGGAAAATGTCTCGGGCCGAAAAGGCGAGACTCCTTCGGGCTCGTCTCGCTCGATAATTCGTAATGCTCTTAGAGACGACTGTTCAGCTAAGGCGACCCGATCCTCTGCTAGCTTGTCGAACGCTCGGAGATCGATGCGAGCTGGGGTGTTGCGGGGACGAACCAAAATATCCGACCCGCGGTCGTCGGAAATCTCTATTTCTACGCTGAGTTCTAATATAGGAAGCTCGATAACTATGGGACCTTTTGACCAGCGAGTAAGACCAATTCCCCACACAAGCTCTACAGATTCGCTTGCACCGGATTGAGAGAGACGCTGCGCAATCTCAAATAGCTTCTGATACGCTTGGATAGACCGTCGGCGAGGCATTTCCCGCTCTGCCCATGTAGCCCACGCTTCCGAAACATAGTCGTTACATGCTTGTTGTATCTCGGGCTGGTCTTCTAGACGAAAGAAGACATCGAAGAATGTCACCTCGCCGTTCGGCGTTTCTGCCTTCAGGGATGGAGAGCAATCTTCAAGACGAAGCTTGCCTTGCTCGATCAAGGCTTCTTTCTCTTCGCGCGTAATTCGCCTATGGATCGCCGATTGAATGGAGGAGGCCACATCTGGATCTTGCGAAACCTCGATCCATTCCACAATTTTCTCATCTGGAATAGGTGGCGCTGTTCGTTGCAACCGTTGAACGCGCAACCAAATCGGGCCTTCGTCGTCGCCCTTGTTTAGTGAGACGCCAGGTAATTTGGTCAACTCATGTTCGTGCAAAACGAATTGCGACCCGTCCTGCAGTTTGTGTTGGCTTAGTCGCATAGCGACGCGTTCGTCTAATTTGATCAGGGCATCGACATAGTCGAGTAAGCCCAGCAGTCGCTCGGCCGCAGCTTGATCGTCTAGCGGTACCGTTTGCTGCACCAAATCCCCCGTTCAGTGGGTTACACGTTCGACAGCAAGACGAAGCCGCCACAATTAGAGTAAGCCCTTCTTGGACCCGGTTGCTAGAGGTGTTCTTGACGACCCAGGGACGTAGCCGGAGCGAAGATGAACCTGGAGGCCGACCATCCGCAGCTGGACTACCGTTTCGCTTGGCCCTTCCCCTAGCCTTCTGATATCGATAATCCCGAAAAACCGGACGGGAACGCCGATGCCTCCTCTCGCCACTCCCCCAACGCCCTCACCCCACCTCGCCCCCCTCGCGGCCGCCCTCATCTCGCTCGCCCTCGCCTCCCCCGCGCTCGCCGCGGACGATTTCGACAACAGGGACGCGGCGAGGGGCGCGTCGGTGACGGTGCTGAAGGCGGCGAAATTCTGTTTTCCGGCCATTGTGGAGGCTTCCGGCACCATCATCGCGCGCGAGGAGACCATGGTCCGCCCGGAGCGGCCGGGCCTGAAAGTCTCGGAAATCCTGGCCGAGCCCGGCGATAGCGTCACCGCCGGGCAAAATCTCGCCCGGCTCGCGATGCCCGAAGGCGGCACCTTGATGGTGCAGGCGCCCGTCGCCGGGCTGGTCTCGGCTTCCACCGCCGTGATCGGGGCTACGGCCTCGGGGCGCGGCGAGGCGCTGTTTTCCATCATCGCGCGCAGCGAGTTCGACCTGGTGGCGCTGGTGCCGACGCAACATCTGAACCGGATCAAGGTCAACAACACCGCGCGGGTGAAAATCGTCGGCGCCGGCGAGATCGAGGGCAAGGTGCGCCGCGTCGGCTCCACCGTCGAGCCCAACGTCCAGCTCGGCCAGGTGTTCGTTGGGCTCACCACCAACCGCAAGCTTTTGGTGAATTCGAGTGGCCGCGCCGCGATCACGATCGGGCAAAGCTGCGGCGTCTCGGTGCCGCTCACCGCCGTGCTCTATGGCTCGGGCGGCACCGTGGTGCAGGTGGTGCGGCGCGCGCGCATCGAGACCAAGCGGGTCGAGGTCGGGCTGATGTCCGGCGGCCAGGTCGAAATCAAGGAGGGGCTGACCGAGGGCGACATCGTCGTGGCGCGCGCCGGCGCGCTGTTGCGCGAGGGCGATCCGGTGCGGCCGGTGACGGCGGCGGCGGCGGGGAATTAACTCCGTCGCCCCTGCGGAAGCAGGGGCCCATAACCACTGATGTCAGTTGTTGGAAGAAGGCGTCTCCCTGCGGCTCTCTAACCGAGAAGCCGCGGCGTATGGGTCCCGGCTCTACGCTCGCTGCGCTCACTTGGCCGGGACGACGAAGAGGGGTGCTCCCTGCTTTCGCAGGGGCGACCAATTTCGCTATAATTCGCGCATGTATTACGTCTACATTCTCGCGAGCCGACGTCACGGCACCTTGTATATCGGGGTGACCAATTCCCTGCAGAAGCGGATGGCGGAGCATCGCAACGGCAGCGGTTCATCGTTCGTCAAAGCCTACGGTGTTTATCGTCTTGTTTACGTCGAAGCCTTTGATCGCCCAGACGAAGCCATCGCTCGCGAGAAGCAATTGAAGCGATGGAAACGTGACTGGAAAATTGAGCTGATCGAGCGCGAAAATCTCGAATGGCGTGATCTCACCGATTTGCTGGCTTAACCCCTCCGTCGCCCCTGCGAACGCAGGGGCCCATAACCACTGATGTCCATTGTTGAAAAGCCGTCTGGCCGCAGCGCTTGAACCGACGAGCCGCGGCGTATGGGTCCCGGCTCTACGCTCGCTGCGCTCACTTGGCCGGGACGACGAAGAGGGGTGCTCCCTGCGTTCGCAGGGGCGACTAATTTCGTTATAATTCGCGCATGTATTACGTCTACATTCTCGCGAGCCGACGTCACGGCACCTTGTATATTGGGGTGACCAATTCCCTGCAGAAGCGGATGGCGGAGCATCGCAACGGCACCGGTTCATCGTTCGTCAAAGCCTACGGTGTTTATCGTCTTGTTTACGTCGAAGCCTTTGATCGCCCAGACGAAGCCATCGCTCGCGAGAAGCAATTGAAGCGATGGAAACGTGACTGGAAAATTGAGCTGATCGAGCGCGAAAATCTCGAATGGCGTGATCTCACCGATTTGCTGGCTTAACCCCTCCGTCGCCCCTGCGAACGCAGGGGCCCATAACCACTGATGTCCATTGTTGAAAAGCCGTCTGGCCGCTGCGCTCGAACCGAGGGGCCGCGGCGTATGGGCCCCTGCTTTCGCAGGGGCGACGGGAAGCCTCAGCTTCCCGTGTCGATGCCGAAGCGGACGTCTTCGAGCAGCGAGGAGGAGACGGAAGGAACCTGGGCGCCGTCGGAGGCGCGGGAGATGGCGATGCGGGTTTTGTTGAAGACGGTTTCGGCGGCAGCCGACTTCACGGCGTCGCGCCCCTGGAGGTGATTGAGCAGTTCGCTCACCAGCACCGAATGCTGGCCGCTGGAATCATCGGCTACCCGGCCCGGCGTCGCCGAGGTCAGGATCAACGCGTTGTCGGGCGCGCTGATCGGCGCGAGCCCGTGGGAATAGGTGCGGAACCGCCGCTCGTATGGATTGAGGCGCGAGGCGTCGAGCACGACGAGCTTGGCGCAGGCGCCGTTGTCCTTCATGGCGTCGAGCACGGATTCGATGCTGACGCCGTCGCGGCGCACGTCGGCTTCCTTCCAGATCGTGGCGTCGACCGGGATCATGTAGCTCTCGCGGCCGGCCTGGATGCCGTAGCCGCCGAAGAACAGCATCACCACCGAGTCCGGCTTGACCCTGGACTTCAGCCGGGCAATGGCGCGGGTCATGTCGTCATGGGTGGCGTCTTCGACCACGTCGACGTCGAAGCCGTCCTGGCGAAGGGCAGCGGTCAAGGCCCGCGCATCGTTGATCGGCTGGGTGAGGGGTGCGTTGGCATCGGGGTAGTTGCCGTTGCCGATCACGAGCGCGAGCCGGGAGGCGCGCTTGCCCGCGAGGTCGGCCTGCTCGGTCGCGACCGCCTTGGCCGCATCCAGTGCCCGCTTGTTCAGCGCCGCATGGGCGCCGATCGCCAGCGACACCATGCTCGCAAGCGCGGTGACAATGGCGACCGAACGACGGGAAATGCCGAGCTTATTGAAATTCATCGCGATTCTCATCCCTCACTCATCCAGCGCGCATCACTTAGTCGCGCCAAAGTCGCTTTGGTTTTCGGGGGTGGCGGTCGTGTGGCTTCTAATTATGCTCAATTTGCGGCACCGCAACAAACAAAGCCTTAACCTGCCAGCTCGCTTCCGACAACCTTATTTGTCCGTTAACACTGGCTTGAGCCTCACCTGGGTACCGTTTAGCCTCACCTCGATACCGCCCCGACCCCTAAATTGCGCCTGCCGAATGTGCCGCCAGGCCCTGCACGCGCTGTGATTTTCCTCACACAGACCATTCTTTTGTGCGCGGCAGGGCATTTTGTGGCCATTCCCTTGGCCTCTCCCTTGGCCTTGCCTTGCCTTTCGTGCCAATTTTCAAGGGCTTGCAAAATCTAGGGATGGGAACAGCCGAAAAGACTGGATCAAAGCCCCTTCGGCCGAGTTGGGCGGGGACGTGCGGCCAAACCGCGCGGAAAGTAATTTCATGGCGTTTCACGATGTCGCCGGGGCCGCCTTCCGCGCGCTGACGGCTGAGAAGCACGGTCCGTCGCTCTACGACGTCTGCGATCCCCTGCTGCTCAACGGGGCCGGCGGCGACCCTCATCTTGGGAAATTTTACAAGACCGCGCTCGGCAACGCCCCGCTGCGCGCGCTGTTGCGGCGGACCGGACTTGCCGAGCTCAACGACGCAGCCCAACTCGACGGCCTGCGCCAGGCCTTGGTGCGCGCGCGCGACGATGCGGCGCCGGACTGGGCTGCGATCGGCGCGCCGGTGGCGGAGTTGCTCGACACCATCGAGCTGGAGCATCCGCAGCCGAGACCGGCCGGGCGGGTGGCGGCACCACCTCGCTTGAGCGAGATCGAGCGAGCGATCCGCACCTGCGGGGCGCATCTGCTCCGCAGCTTCGAACGAAATGGATTCATCCCGGCCTATGCCGCCTTCAACCTGATCGGCGATTCGGATGTCGGCGGCCGCGAATTCCTGATGGCGCTGACGGGGCTCAACGCCCGCAGCTACAAGAACTCGACGCTTCTGTTCAACCTGGCGCGGATCTTCATCGCGCGCTCGCCAGCCAAAGACCTGATCAACCCGGCGTGGAGGGGCATTGCCGAGCCGATGTGGCAACCGATGCAGATCCGCCACCGCTCGGCCTATTACGACGCGTTCTATACCGAGGCGCTGTTGAGCTTCATCGAGACGGGTCTCGCCTCGCGCGAACAGACCGGCAAGGCCAAGCGCGCGATTGCCGAGATGGTTGATTTTAGCCTGGGCACGAGCCGCGAGCAGGTGCGAGCAGCCGATGGCCGCGCCTTCGACGTGGTCACCGCAATCGCGCCGGCGCCGCATCCGCGCTTTTCGCGCTTCTTCGCTGGAATCAAGCAGGACCTCGGTTTCGGCGTCTACGTGCCGGATTGCGACACCACCGCCTGCGCGTTCTCAGCCGCGACGCAGGCAGGCAGCGAAGATCCCATGCTCGATCAGCCGCTACTTGATTTCTACGCCGGCTATCAAGTCAGCGCCGGTGTCAACGAGCCGAGGGTGACGGTGCCGCTCAACGACAATATCGATTACGACGGCGGCGTCGTCACCTGGATCGACAGCCTTGCCGGCGAGCGGCCTTATGGCAACGACCTCGACCCGACGCTCAATCTCGACATTCTCGAAGTCTCCTTCCGCAAGCTGGCGCGCTGGCAGGTGCTGGAGACGCCGCAGCGGCTCGATACCTTGCGCGGCATCGTCGCGTTCCAACGCCGGCTTGCGGCATCCGGCGCCTTCGCCAACCCCCGCTCGCATATCTATTACCTGCCGGAGCTTTACTGCGCCTATTTCGGCCGCTGCTACGCGGCGTTCATGGCGCTGCCGTTGGCCGCGCGGCAGGCGATCGATCCCGATGGCGCGTTTGCGCTGATCCGCGAGCAGGTGCTGGCCTATGTCAGGGATGAATTGATCGCAAGCGAAATGAACGTGTTCGACGCGGCGCTGGCGCTGATCGCGCTTGGGCATCTCGGCGCGGAGGTTAATAGCTTCACCCCGGCGCTTCATTGCATCGTCAGCCAGCTCGGCGAAGGCGGCCGCCACGGGCCGTTTCGGGCCTATGAGTGGAACAAGATGAAGACGCCGACGCGCATTCTGGTCGGCGGCGCTGAAGCCACCTCCGCTTTCGTGCTGATGGGGCTAGCGCTGGTGCGCAAGGCGATGCTGGGGGTGGGAAGTGGCGGGTAGAGCCCGGCAGCGCAAGAAGCTTTCGTCGCCCCTGCGAACGCAGGGGCCCATAACCACAGAAGTCAGTTGGTACGAAGGACGTCTGCCCGCGGCGCACGAACCGAAGGGCCGCGGCGTATGGGCCCCTGCGTTCGCAGGGGCGACGGATGAATGACGATCCGTATCCCATAAAATTGAAAGCGCATTGGCGCATGAGATGCTGGCGTAGAGGCCCAATCCGCACCACAATTCGCCACCATTGTGCTGCAATTGCATTTTGAACGGGCCGACCTTCACATGCGCCGGATATTCCTTCTCGCGATATTTGCATTCCTGCTGCCGGCGATGGCCGAGGCCGCCGACGTTACCGGGACTGCCAAAGTCCGCGAGGGCGATCAGGTCAATATCGGCAACAGCCGGATTCGCTTGGGCGGTATCGACGCGCCGTCGGTGGATCAGCTTTGCCTCAACAACAATGGCGAGCGCTGGACCTGCGGCGTTGCCGCGCGCGACGAACTGATCAAGCACGCCGACAACAAAATCTGGAGCTGCCATGTGCGCCAGGCCGCCGATCGCCGCGGCAGGATGATTGCGCGGTGCGAGGTCGACGGCGAGGACATCCAGAAATGGCTGGTGCGCAACGGCTGGGCGCTGTCCTATGCGCGGTTCTCCCACGACTATGACGAGGACGAAAAGGCCGCGCGCGAGGCCAAGGCCGGCATGTGGCAGGGCGCGTTCATCGCGCCGTGGGACTGGCGCGTCCGCAACAAGAAGACGACCGTCCTCGGGGCCGCCAAGGCGCCCGAAAGCGCGCATGCGATCCTGTTGGCGTCGGCGTCCGGGTCGGTGGCGCCCTCGCCCGACTGCACCATCAAGGGCAACGTCAATCGCGCCGGCGAGTGCATCTACCACAAGCCGACCAGCCGCTGGTATGCCAAGATCGAGATGAAAATCTCAAAGGGCACGCGCTGGTTCTGCTCGGTGGAGGAGGCCGAAGCCGCCGGCTGTCGCGAGACAAGGCGATAGACTCGCAGGCCGCATGGTTCGAGACGCGCTCCTGACGAAGCGCTAAGATCAATCTGCAAGAGCACGGATTATTGGCCGACGATCCAGCAAACGTATTCCTGCCGCCGCACCACGCCCATGCGCGGCTGGAGCGATTCCTGCTCGCATCGCTCGGCGTCGTCTTGGCCTACACCATCCTCGCCTACCTCGCGCTGCCGGCGCTGTGGCGCCACCACGAGCACCAGCGCGGCCTCGCCGACCTTCCGATGGTGACGCGCACCGCGCAGGGCATTCCCGGCGACCCGATCAATGTCGGGCTGATCGGCGACAAGCTCGACGTGCTCTGCGCCATGCAGGCCGCCGGCTGGTATCCCGCCGACCCCGTGACGCTGCGCTCCTCGATCGAGATCGCCGGCAGCGTGCTGCTCGACCGTCCCTATCGCGAGGCGCCCGTCAGCCCCTTGTTCTATCTCGGCCGCCGCGAGGATCTGGCGTTCGAAAAGCCGGTCGGCACCAGCGCCGATCGCCGTCATCATGTGCGGTTCTGGAAAGTGCTGGACGAGGGCGAGGAGAAGCGCCCGGTTTGGCTCGGGGATGCGACCTTCGATCGCGGCGTCGGCGTCAGCCACTATACCGCGGCCATCACCCACCATATCGCCGCCGATGTCGACGCCGACCGCGATCTGCTCGCGGCCGATCTCGAAGCCGCCCGCATGGTCGATGCCAAGTATCAGGTGACGGGCATCGGCGTCACGCTGACCGGGCGCAATGGCGGCGGCGATCCCTATTACACCGATGGCGAGGTGGGGATTCTGCGCCTGGTGGTAGCGTGCCAAAAGCGAAGCGGGCCGGCCGACATCATTCCGAGCCCACCCGCGACCGAGATCAAGGATCAGATCTGGCACGCGATCGTCGATCCCTTGGCCAAATAGCGCGGCGCATGACTGCCTCACCCTAATATCAGCCTGATCTCACTTGAATTTCCTGCCAATCCCCGGCATTCCCTTGCCCTGAGGCAAACCCAAGAGGAATCGTGAAAATGGTCGTTCGTGCCGGCCGGGAATTCCTGGCAATCCCCGGGCCCACCACCATGCCCGACGAGGTGTTGCAAGCGATGCACCGCCCGGCGCTGGACATCTATTCCGTCGAGATGATGCGGTTGACGGAGAGCCTGCTGCACGATCTCTCCAAGCTGTTCGCCACCAAGGGCAGGTCCTACATCTACATCGCCAACGGTCATGGCGCCTGGGAGGCTGTGATCAGCAATGTGCTGTCGCGCGGCGACAGGGTGCTGGTCCTGGAAAGCGGCCGGTTCGCGGTCGGCTGGGGCAATGCGGCGGCGGCGATGGGCGCCGAGGTCGAGGTGCTGAAGGGCGACTGGCGCCGCGCGATTCGCCCCGCCGAGGTCGAGGCAAGGCTGCGGCAGGACAAGGAGCACAAGATCAAGGCCATCATGGCAGCGCAGGTCGATACTGCGTCTGGAGTCGTCAACGACATCGAAGCCATCGGCAAGGCGATCAAATCGGCCGGTCACCCCGCGCTGTTCCTGGTCGATACGGTCGCTTCCCTTGGCTGCATGCCGTTCGAGATGGACGCCTGGGGCATCGATGTTGCGATGTCCGGCTCGCAGAAGGGCCTGATGACACCGCCGGGCCTGAGCTTCTGCGCGGTCAACGACCGTGCCCACCAGATTCACCAGACGGCCAACATGCGAACGCCCTATTGGGACTGGACCGAGCGCGACATGGCCGAGAATTACCGGAAATACGGCGGCACCGCCCCGATCCATCTGTTGTTCGCGCTGCGGCAGGCGATCGACATGATTCACGCGGAAGGGCTGCCGAACGTGTTCCTGCGCCATCGGCTCTTGGGCGAGGCGGTGCGCCGCGCGGTGGCGACCTGGGCCGAGGGCCAGGTGCTCGGCTTCAACGTCGCGGAGCCCGCCGAGCGGTCGGACACGGTCACCACCGTGATGATGGCGCCAAGCCACGATCCGGTCCCGCTGCAGCGTTATTGCAAGGAAAAATGCGGCGTGGTGCTCGGGGTCGGGATCGGCGAACTCACCGGCCAGGCATTCCGAATTGCCCATATGGGCCATGTCAACGCGCCGATGATTCTGGGGACGCTCGGCGTCATCGAAGTCGGCCTCAAGGCGCTCGGTATTCCGCATGGCAGCGGCGGCGTCGAGGCCGCGATCGACTGGCTCGGCGAAAGTGTGCCGGCGTAAGGGGCCGCTGAAGGCTTTTCGGCCCCCCTGCATTCGTGCTTATAGTGATCTGGCGATAAATAAGCGCCCGGCAACGGGCGCGCGCAGATTCCGCAACAGATGTGGGCAGAGGTTCGTCCTACAGGGTTGACACGAAAAGCGTCGGCCTGGTCACCGCAGATGCGCGCGGCAGGAAACAGGGAGTGATGTGATTGGCGTCCGTTGAATTGCGTGGCCTGACCAAGCGCTTTGGATCGCTGGCGGTCGTGGACGATGTCTCCTTGCGGATCGACCATGGGCAGTTGATCTGCCTGCTAGGGCCCTCGGGCTGCGGCAAGACCACGACGCTGCGGCTGATCGCCGGTTTCCTCGAGCCGACGGAGGGTGAAATCCATGTCGGCGACCGGCTGGTGTCGTCGGCCGCGCGCACCTTGCCGCCCGAGCAGCGCAAGATGTCGATGATCTTCCAGAGCTACGCGCTGTGGCCACACATGACGGTCGCCGAAAACATCACCTACGGATTGCGCCTGCGCAAACTCGACCGCGACACCATCGCCAAGAAGCTCGCGGCGATCCTTGGAACGACGAAGCTCGAGGCCCTGGCGCAACGTTATCCCGGCGAATTGTCGGGCGGCCAGCAGCAGCGGGTCGCGCTGGCGCGCGCGCTGGTGGTCGA
>Ga0209167_10000937_pt1 | contig 18751 bp, 17 predicted proteins | sample Coa_R1_9_FD_187154 | JGI IMG/M metagenome (GOLD analysis project Ga0209167, IMG submission 187154) | Surface soil microbial communities from Centralia Pennsylvania, which are recovering from an underground coalmine fire - Coalmine... | ecosystem: Environmental > Terrestrial > Soil >... | reverse complement strand
TTCCTCGCCCGTGACCGCGCCGCCTTCCTTCGTCGCCACGATCTTCTTGCGGATTGCATCTGCCCGGTCGGCAAGGGAAGCCAGTTGGGCGTGCAGAGGATCCCCTGCGGGAACTTTCGCCGCGCGCTCGGTCAACGCGTTGCGCACGCCGTTGATCTCGTCGACATCAAAACTCATATCCCGGAAAAGTCCATATAATCTCATCACCGCCTCCAACTGGACCTTCCGGTCCTCGGCGGTGTATTTAGCGCGCTGGTCGAGCCCTACGACCAGTTTCGTCGTAATCACATCTTCCCCGCGGGTCATCTTTACCGTATACGTACCCGGCAACACGCGTGGACCGACGGTCGCGCCCGCGATGCTCGCCGCAGGAGGCACTCGGGGCGCCTTGATCCGCATGGACCACTGGACACGCGTCAATCCGCGCCTGCTGTTGGCCGGCAGTGTATCCACCAATTTGCCCTGCTCGTCCAGCACTTCAATCTTCATCTTTCCAAAAATGTGGCGTTTCTTCTGATAATAAGTAATTACCGCAGCATCGGGCGGGTTCTGCCCGAAGAATGTGGCGCTTCCTTCCGCCCAACCTCCTCCGGCATTCAGCCGCTGCTGTGTTGGATTACCGGGCAGGAAGGCCACCTCTTTTGCCATCACATCCCGCGTCAGGTTTCGCAGAGGGGTGATGTCGTCAATGATCCAGATGCCGCGGCCATGTGTCGCCACCACCAAATCCGATTCGCGCGGTTGCACCACGATGTCGCGTACCGGCACATTCGGGAATTCGCCGCCTTTATATTGTGCCCATTGTTTCCCGCCATCGAGTGACATCCACAACCCAAACTCAGTTCCCAGGAACAGCAAGTCGGGTTTGACCGTGTCTTCCTTGATTACGTGTGCGAACCCCCTCACTCCACTCTCCTTCACGGCCAGTGGGGTCCAGGTTTTTCCATAGTCAGATGTCTTGAATGCATAGGGATCCATATCGCCAAACGTATGCCGGTCGATGGTTACGTAAGCTGTGGCCGGATCGTACTGGCTGGCCTCCACCCACGAGACCCAAGATGCTTTCGGCAGCCCTGCAATATTGGCCACCACGTTTGTCCAGGTTTTTCCGCCGTCCCGCGTTATTTGGATATTTCCATCATCAGTCCCCACCCATATGACTTGTCCATTCTTCGGGGATTCGCTGATGGAATAGATCGTGGTGTGCATCTCGGCTTCGGAATTGTCCACCGTCACTCCGCCCGACTCCTCCTGCTTCTGTTTCTCCGGGTCATTGGTCGTGAGGTCTAGAGAAATTCGCTCCCAATTCTGTCCATGATCGCGAGAGCGAAACAGGAATTGGGCTCCGATGTAAATCGTTCCCTTTTCGTTCGGACTCATATGAATCGGCGTATTCCAATTGAATCGCAGCTTGCCCTCTCCATAATTCGGCTCTGGTCTTATGCTGCGATCGGAGAGCGTACGCCGGTTTACCCGCGAGACATATCCGCCTTGCGACTCCGCATACGCATAATCGGAGTCCGCGGGATCTGGGAAAACAAAGAAGCCATCCCCCCCGCCCAAATTCTCCCATCGGCTATTAGATATCCCTCCGGGATAGGCCGAATCTCCTACCCAGTCACTGTTGTCCTGCACCCCGCCATACACGTGGTATGGATCCGCATTGTCCACGCTCACGTGATAGAACTGGGAAATCGGCAGATTGTTGCCCTTCCACCAATTGTTGCCCCCGTCGTAGGAATACCAAATTCCGCCGTCATCTCCCGAGATCAAATGATTGGTGTTGTCGGGGTCCACCCAAACATCGTGCACGTCACCATGCATCCCGTTCGATACCCCGCTGAAACTTTTTCCACCGTCCTCACTCATGATCATGCCCAGGTCCGGCTTGTAAACCTTGTTCTCGTTCTTGGGATCCACCACCAGGTTCGCAAAATAAAATGGACGCCAGACCATCAAATTGCTGGCGTCGCCACGCGCCCAGCTCTTGCCCCCATCATCCGAGCGGTATAGCGCGCTGCTCGTCGATTCAATCAGCGCGTATACAACGTTCGGATTCGATGGCGCGATGGTGACCGCGACTCGGCCCCACGGCTTTGCCGGCAGCCCTTTCGCGCTCTTCTGGTCCAGTTCCGTCCAATTTGCACCACCGTCCGTGGTCATGAACATCCCGCTGCCACTCGGCGCCGTTGGGCTGTCCCCACCGGACCGGAAGGTCCATCCCTTCCTCCGGAAATCCCACATCCCCGCAAACAATGTTTTGGAGTCGCGCGAGCTCATGGTCATCATCGAGCAGCCCGTTGACATGTTCACGCCCTTCAAGATCTTGTTCCAAGATTTTCCGCCGTCGCTGGTCTTATATACCCCGCGGTCCTCGCTGTCGCTCCAAAGTTTCCCCGGCACGCACACATACACCGTGTTCGTATCCGTTGGATCAACCAGGATTTTGGCGATGCGCTCCGAATCTTTCAGCCCCATGAACGTCCAGTTGTCCCCCCCATCAACCGTCTTGAAGACCCCGCCGCCTATTGAGGTGCTGTTCCGCGTCCAGGGCTCTCCCGTCCCCGCCCAAATTGTCTTGGGATTCTTGGGATCAATCGTCAGCGCGCCCACAGACTGTACCGGCTGTTTGTCGAACACCGGCTTGAACGTGGTCCCCCCATTCATTGATTTCCATACGCCGCCGCTCGCCGATGCGATGTACACAGTCAGCCGGCCTTTTTCGTGGACCGCTGTGACCGCGTCTATGCGCCCGCTCATCTGCGCCGAGCCAATATTCCTCATCCCCAGGCCGGAAATCGTATCCGAATCGAACTTCGCATCCTGCGCGGGCAGGGAAGCGGGCAGCATCGCCGCTGCCGCCAGAACCACCAATCCTGCAAAACGGGCGCTTAGTTTATTCATCGCTTGAATGTCCTCTCATGGAATCGTCTTCTCGATTCAAATCTTGCAGATTCGCACCGGCCCAACCCTCAAGAGAAGAATTTTATTTCTCCGCACCGGGCGTTTTCGCATCCGGCTTTGCTGTGAGCGATGCCGGAACCGCGAATAAGTTGTCTTCCAGTGGAACGTTGATCTCAATCTTATTTACCGTGAATTGCACGCGGTTCGGGTCACCCTTTTGCCCCTGTTCGATTGCGAAAGGGAAGTACATGCCGTCCACTTTTTCGTAGTCCCCGAAATAAATCTCGCCCTCTTGCACCGCGCCCCGGATCGTCGTCTGGGTTTCGATCTTCAGTTCCAAGTACGAATCCGCATCCAGGAAGTAGGTCCGAATATCGCCGTTTTTAAGTGTCAATTTGATTTTGTAGCAGTCCGTCCCCTCTACCGAATCGTGACCCACAAGCTCCGCCTTGTGCCCCTTCTGCGCGTAATCCACCAGCGGCCCATCAATATCCGCATCCACCTGCAATCCCTTTATGTCGTCCTGCGACATCAGCTCGGGATCGCGCCGCCCGCCGAACGGATTCACCGTCCATCCGGACTTTCCGTCATAAGCTTGAATCTGCGTGAGCCCTTGGAGGCTGAACTCTTCCCGCACCTTGTCGGGACGCTTGTTTTCCAGATTGACCGCGGCTTGAAATCCGCCCGCCTTCAGCGTCTGCGACATCTTGATGGACTTCACCGACTTCAATTTGTCCATCCCGCCGTGCGCCTGGACGTTCTTGGCGATCACTTCGTCCACAGTTTGCCCCTGCGCAGAAAATGGCATCAACATCAGCACCAGGGCCGCAACCGGACTCGCAATTGTCGCAATTCTCCTCATCGAGCGCCGAGGCGCAAACTCAATCTTGTTAATCATCGTTATTCCCCTTCTTCAGGCAGAGATATTCCTGCTGAATATACGCTCAATTAGACCATTTGTTTCATTGAAGGAGGATTTTCAACAAGGAATATTTTTGTGGAACATGAAGAGATGAATCAGCAGGCCCCGGGGATGCGAACCCAGCCCGCCGGCTCGGACTAACGCGAACCGTGCAGGTGTGGGTCTCGACCGCCCCAAGCTCTTACAAATGGCGAACGGCCCAGTCCTCTGCATCCACATTCGACGCAAACGGCTGGGCCGCCCCCATGTGAATCATCGACCAAAGAGTTGGCAGTTCGGTCGGCCGGCCGCTTTACCGGTTGGCCATCTTCTGCGCCATATGCAGCAGCAAACGCCGGTTGGGCTCATCCATCGAGCCCATCAACTTCCGGAACTTGTGCAGTGCGCGCGCATCCTTCCCGGAGCTGCCCCAGGCAACGTCATTCGCCGACTTGCGCTTCCCAAGATTGGGGAGCACGGGCGGCTCGTCGCCGTCGTACATCAGTTGATAGAGTGGAACCTCGAGCGCGCGGGCAAACTTCTCGAGCGTCTCTACCGCGGGAACGGTGTGACCGTTCTCCACGCGGGAGATGTAGCATCGCAGCAGCCCAGTGCGTTTTTCGATGTCCCCTTGCGAGAGGTTTTTTTGTTCGCGCAAGGCGCGAAGTCTGTCAGATATGATCATGCTGGTAAGTATTACAGATGGTCATTAACAACGCAAGTCCAGCGAACGCCCTTCTGAAAGAATTTATTCCTCTACCGGACCCAACCTGTGGAAAACTCTCATTCTCCGTGCCCCCTCAGTGCCCTCTGCGCCACTGCGGTAAAAGCCTTTTCCTAGATGCTGTCTCTTCACACCCAATGCTACAATCCTTTCGCTAGCAAAAAACTCACATAGGAGAATCAACCATGATTTTTCAGCGCTCCCTGCGTCTCATTGCCTGCACAGCCGCAATTCTTTGCGCCGCCGCGCTCGTCATCTCCTACCCGGTCGCCAACGCCGGCGAAAAATCCGTCATGCACTGTTTTGCCTGGACTCCCATCAAGGACGCCACGCCCGCCGATTGGGACGCCTTCTACAATGCCAGCGACGCCCTCCCCCAGAAGATCAAGGGCATCACCCACGTCTGGTACGGAAAACTAGCGTCGCCTCTCAGCCAGGTGGATCTCGGCAATATTGACGACGACACCGTCAAAAAATATCGCGCTGGCGCAGCCATCACCGTTCCCGTGAAGCGCATCGTCCGCGAATACGGCATGTGTATGGAATTTACCAGTCCTGACGCATTGAAGGCCTATGACACCGATCCCTACCACAAGGTTTGGGCGGACGCCTATGCCAAAGTCCGTGTCGAGGGCACCACAACCTACAATATTCTCGGCCAATAATTTCGTTCGAGGGTTGCTTCGCTTTTGAAGCTGCCACATTCTTTCTGGTGACCGGGATTAAGATTTCACGTTCGAGGATTACGGAAATCGCGAGGCGCAACTTGAACCGTAAGAACATTCCCAAATCTCTGCTCGTTTTGAGCTTGGCGTTGGCAAGTCTTCTGATCCTGCCCAGTCCGTTCGCTCAAGGAGCTCAGGACCCTGAGCGGGTCACGCCCATCTCGCCTCCCGCAAACCCTCTTCCATCGGAAGCGCAATCGAGCGCAGTCACTCGGTTCACGTTCATCGTCTATGGGGACACGCGTGGCCGCCGCGATGGCGTCGCGATCCAGTATGAGCATTCGCTCATCGTGGACTCGATGCTCGCCCAAATAAAGCGCCTTGCGAATACGCAATCTCCTGTGAGCTTCGTTTTGCAGTCTGGCGACGCAGTCGTGAACGGAGCCGACGCCCACCAATGGAATGTCAGCTTCGTTCCGCTCATCAATCGCCTGACCACGGAAGGTGGCGTCCCATATTTTCTGGTCCCTGGAAATCATGAAGCCACCACCACGCCAGCGGGTCTGCGAAATTATCTCGATGCAGTTTCCGCCCTCATTCCGCCCCAAGGATCGCCGCGGCGCATGCCCGGCACTGCCTCCTATGCTTTTGGCTATGGCAACACATTTGTGATCGGAGTGGACGCCAACATTGCCGATGACGAAAAGCAGTTTCAGTGGGTCAAGAGTCAACTCGAAGGCCTCGACCGCTCGCGCTACGTTCATGTGGTCGTCTTCTGTCACCAGGCTCCGTTTTCTTCAGGGCCCCACGGTGGGGCCAGCGTGGAGCCGCCGACAGCGGGCCTGCGCGCACGCTACATGCCGCTCTTCAACGCCCACCACGTGCGCCTGGTTTTTTCCGGCCACGAGCATCTCTTCGAGCACTGGGTCGAGCACTACACCGACGCCGGCGGTCTTCATCGAATGGACCTTATCGTTTCCGGCGGAGGTGGTGCCCCGATTTACAGTTACACCGGCGAGCCGGATCTCAGCGACTTCCTGAAAGCCAATTCGGCAATGCACGTCACACTCCAGCATCTCGTCAAGCCAAGTCCCGAACGCGGCCTCAATCCCTATCACTACCTGATCGTCAAAGTGGACGGCGATAAAATCGACATCGAAGTGTTTGGCGTGGATTGGGGCAGCGGCTTCGCTCCCTACCGCACAAACAAGGCCGCTCTGCAAGACCCTGATGGTTTCCCGGTAAGATAAATAGATGTTGAATTTATCACCCGCGCGTGAAATGGTACGCGCCAGGAGTTGCCCATGACTGCCAACCACCGCGGAATTGCCACCCTGGCCAGCGCCATGATGGTTTGTTTTTTCGTTCTGAGCACCATGGAGCCTGACTTCGTTGTGCTCCACTTTTATCAATCCATCATCTACCTCGTGATCGTCCTGATGCTTTTCTATTTTGAGGATCGCTGGGCTTACATGCTGGGAATGATGGTCCCTGCGGTGTGGTTGCTTCTGGCTTACGGGCTGGGAATGGTGGGAGGCGCCATGCGCCAGGTTTCTCGGCTGATGCGCGCACAGCGACCCACTAGCGACGTAAGCACCGTGGTCATCGTGATGGTTATTCTTGCGGTGGGGTTGATCGCCGCCTCCGCCTACCGCTGGAAGCGGGAATATGCAGGCCAGGGCAAGACCCTTCAGACGGTTGCCGTCAGCTCCATCGTGGTCATTGCCTATTACGGCATTTTGATCTACTGGTTCTTCAAGATGTTCCCCGGCTAGCTGCTATTGCAAAGCCCTTATCTTGACGCCCTCTGCATTCGGCGTTAGCATCCGCGTCATGCAGTGCGCGAAGTCAAGCTGCGCGCGTGAAGGGCATCAGCATTGCGTCGAATGCGGAAAAGATTTCTGCTCGCTGCATTCCCAGATTTGCCCGCAATGCGGCGTTCCTGTTTGCTTTGAATGCCGGTTTGATCACGACCATAACAATCCCCATCATGAAATCGGAACGCCAAATGCCTGAAGCCTCTGCTCATTTCCGAATTGGACGAATTGCAATTTAAAGCTAGTGTCGTTCGCCGGCCCCCGATAGACTTGAGTGCCCATTCCTGAATTTGGCAAGAGCCTCTGTGAGTTGCACAATTTCCTGTCGCAGCTCATCGAAGGCGCTCCTGATACCGTCGAACTTTTTACGGCGGGCCATCTGCTCCACGGCCAACGCCGCCTCCTCAACTTCGGGGACTGAGAAGCTTCGGGCGGAGCTCCACATCAGGTGAGCCGTATCGGCGGTCTCATGGGAAGCCCTGGCAGCAATGGATTCCTCCAGGCTCTTCAACAAGGTTGAAGAGGCGGCGCAGAATATGCCCGCGAGTTCGCTGAGGAATTGAGCGTCTCCCCCGACAGCGTCCAAAGCTCGATCTTGATCCCAGGATTTCATAAGTTACCTCCGTAATAACCTATAGTGAAAATAACCAAACATTATCCGCCAAAATAAAATTCCGCCCGAACGCTGTCGTTGCACTAGAACAAAGTCGGGAAAATCAGCCCCTAACGCGATTCAGGCAGGGTTCTTCATTACTTTATGTGGAGATATTCGGGGTGCAGGATGGTCACTATGCCGCGGCCCTTTTTTATCACTCCCGACCGCTCCCAGTTTTTCAACAGTCGCGACACGGTAAAGTAATTTACATCGGCCAGCGAGGCCAAATGTTCATTCTTGACCTCCACTTGAATTCCTCCCGAATCTTGCCGGCCAATATTGTCTCCGAGGCGAATCAGGGTGTCGAAGAGCCTTTGCTCGGCGGTCTTGGAAAGGAGACTTATGTGTCGCCCCACGAAAGATGCCAGATTGGCAAGTACGATCCGAAAAACATTTTCCGATAGCTCCGGATAGATTTTGGTCAGCCTCCGGATTGACGCATGTGACCATACATAGGCTTCGACTGCTCGGACGCTTTGCGTCGTCGCTGCGTACATGGACGGCTCCGTGAGCAGCGTTCCCACGCCGAATACTTCTCCGGGACCTAACAATCCCAGTGCAATTTCACGTCCGTCGGGGGTCAAGCAGAAGCAATTGACCACGCCGATTCGGATCAAAAATAGGTTCTTGGCTCGCTCGCCCGCGGTGATGATCACCTCGCCCGTTTGGAAATTCTGTGTGGACGCCGCTGCCAGTACTGCGGTCGCTCCCTCCTTGCGCATGCCCCTCAGGAGCTCAATCATAAAGAAGCCTCCGTAGCAAACGGCACTCGCTGGGGATTACGCCGGCCTTACTGGTATATTGTGTATAACTTTATCTGACTAGTATACTCTCAATTAGTCGCATAAGCAGCAGTTATGGTTGCCCGAGGGCAAGTGCGGATTGCTTTGGCTGTTGGGTGGTTTGTTTTCTCGGTTTTGGAGCCCCATTTGTCCCGTTCGACTCCGCTTAGAGTGTAAATACCTCCACTCCCGGACTTTTTAGGATGAATATCCCTTATGAGGATTTATCGACTTCGGCTAATCATTGGAAGGCAATAACTTGAGAACGGAAGAAATGAAAAAAGGGCGGAGGCCAGTGGCTCCGCCCTTTTTGTCGCGTCGGGGGGGGGTAAAGTCTTAGATTGGGGAGTCCGTAACGGCGGCCGTCGCGGATGAGTTGGAGCGAATTACGCCGGACTGATCCGTGAAAAAGTGGCGGACGCCCGTCTGGTTCTCGGCAATCGCGTCGGCAAGGTCAGTGTAGGTCGCATTGCTGTTCGCTGTGGCAAACGTAAAGAGATAGCCGCTCTTTCCCGTGGTTGCCGCAGCAGCGGATCCCAGCACCTGGTCGAGTAAGTCCGCGGAGGTGCTTGTCGGAGTGTTGCCGGCGCCGGCTGGACCCAGGTCCGCAAGAGCCGGGGGATAGTTGCCGTACGTCGAATTGTAGGTGATGCAAGCAGTGTTGATGGTCCGGAGCGAGCTGACCGCGGACGCTTCGTTGGCCGAAATACGCGCGCGGAGCAAGTTCGGAATGGCGATAGCGGCGATGATCAGAATAATCGCCACTACGATCAAGAGTTCGATGAGGGAGAAACCCTTTTCTGAATTACGCATTATCTTCTCTCCTGTAAGTTCACAAGAGCCCTGCGGTGGCTCGTTATGGCACACGGTAATGCAAAGAGGTTTCCAGACCGCCCGTGGATGCTTACCAAATGGTGACAGAGGCCACAAGACGCGAGTTTTCAATGATTTACGCCTTATTCGTCGAGTGAGCGGGGGGCCAAGCAGAAGGGTTTAATTGAGGCTGGGACACGCGAATTAACAAATTTCGGCAAGGGAAGATGACGGAAAATGTCTTTGGATTGCCAGGAGAAATCAGGGCAAGGCCAAAGGCATTTTAACGGCATAGGTGTGGACATCGCGCAGTCTGCTGGCAGAAGGATTCAAGACAGCTCGCACTTCGATTCTGAGTCCAAGCAGACCCACTCTTAGGGAGTCAAGAGCGACGGAACCTCAAGGCCTCTGCTCGGGTTAACCCGGCCTACATGGGGCAGAGAAAGTCTCTAAGTGCCGCCGGTGAAAACGGTAGGCGGCACCCTTCTGATCTGAGGGGACGCCTGCGCCACAAGTACCTTACTGAACAAAGAAGCCGTTCTTTGAAAGGACGATGTAATTCTTGCCCTTGGTTCCGAACTGTGGAGTCAGGCGGACCTCGAGCTTGTGGGGCTTGGCCAACTCTCCGGTGGCGTCGGTGTAGTAGCCCAGCGTGTAGCGCGTTTTGATGCGCTGCATCAGCGCGCTGAATGTGGCGCCAAGATCCTTCACGTCTTTTACGTCGAAAATCTCTCCGCCGGATTGGTCCATCACCTTTCGGATGTTCACCAGGCCGGGAACGGTCGCGGAGTAGATCAGCGTCCCCATGGGGTTGTGGCCTGGAATTCTGAGGTTATAGAGAGCCGCGCCCGCGGCCAGGGTTTCAGTGATGATGTCGGCAGTGCCCTGGTTGCCGGCGTCGGTGCCCACGTCGTCGCTGATCAGGATGATAACGCGGCGGCCATTGGGCGGCGCGGTCATAAGATATTTGGCGGCGGCGAAAATGCCGTCGTTGATATTGGTGGCGCCGCGCGCTTGGAATGAGTTGATCGCCGCGGCGATTTCGTCCTTGTCGTGGGTGAACGGGACGCGCAACTCGGCCTCGTTGGAGAACGTAAAGAGCGCCACTTCATCCTCGGGTTTGAGTGTCCCGAGCGTGATGGCCGCAGCGTCACGAAGTGGCACCAGAAAAGGCCCGATGGAATCACTGAGATCGAGCACCAGTGCGACGTTGAGGGGCAAGAGGTCGCGGCTGAACACGTCAATTCTTTGTGGGGCCCCGTCTTCGCGGACTTCGAAATCTTCTTTCTTCAGGTCGTCCATCACTTGCCCGGATTTGGTTTTGATGGTGGCGTCAACCAGGACAAGATTTACTCCCACCCGGATAGCGGGACCTTGCTGGTCTTGAGCATGCGCTCCAAGGAAAGTAATGGCAAAGGCCGAAAGAAGGATCGTGAGGGACAAAGAGAAAAGCTTGGTCTTGCTGCAAAAGGCCATCCGGCGCGTGTCCTCAGTAAGATTATGCGGCAAGTAGAATTGGATGTCATTCGGGGCGTAGAGTTTGCATCGGGTGAGACTGTGTATGTGCAGCTCCATGAATCGTGGCGGCCATGACCCTTCAACAATGCAGGCCGCATGTTCCCAGGGATGACAACCAGAGGATAAACCTCGCTTATGCTCGCCGTGCCTTAGCAGATGCGGGCACGGTAGGCAATGAGCGCGAATCGCGGTAATACTTGCAATGCGCGGAGATGGGGCACTGGTCGCACTTGGGGCGCGTGGCCTTGCAGAGCGTTTGTCCGTGCTGCTTGATGAGCAGATAGGCCCGCAAACGCGGCCGGCGCTCTTCAGCGACTTCCTCTTGCAGGGCCTCTTGAGCGGATTTGTAGGTTGCCGCCCAGTTCTTATATTCCTGGCCAAATCCCAGACGCGTGAGGACGTGGATGCTGGTTGCCGGCACGGCGGCGACCGGTGCGATGTCAGCGTACAGAAGGACTTTTTCAGCGAACGATTCCCCGATGGTGGGAAACTTCATCAGAGTTTTTTTGGCCTCTGCGGGCGGCATTTTCTCCACCGCTCGTTTATCCCCTTCAAATTCGCTCAGGTAGCGCGCGGCAATTTCTTTCCAGCGTTGGCCGCGCTTCTCTGGCGCCAACCCGCCTGCGCGGGCTGCGGCGCGCAGCTTGGCGTCGGGAGCGTTGAATATTTTCGCCGGACTCAAGCCAATGGATTTTTTCAGCGCGGCGAAGCCCTTGTCGCAATTGGCGTCCGACTGGGGATATCCGCCATTGCGGTGCAGGACCATTTCGTACGGCTCCGTCGGAGCCGGAGGCTTGGGCTTCCCGTAATAGGCCTCCAGGAAGTCGAGGATTTTGGCCAGGCGCATGGCGGGGGTATTGTATCGAGAGTCAGGAGTGGAAATATAGCCGGGGAGTTACGAAAAGAAACCAGCGGACCGACAAGCACTACGGAATTCGAGCCGTGAATTCTTTGGAAGCCACGCTTTCAACTCCGTTGGCAGTAACCGAGGTCACGATGTAGTAGTACGTTTTGCCGGATTTAACGTTTGTGTCGGTGTAGGTTGTGCCTCTCACCAGGTCCTTAGTCACAAGCGTGTATGGGCCGCCGGAAACGGCGGCCACGTAAACTCTGTACCCGGCAACCTGCGAAGTGCTGGCCGTCCAGGATAAGTCAACCGAATGCGATCCTTGCGCTGCGGCGCTGCCGGAGATGGAAAAAATCTCGCGCCAGTTGAAGCCGTTGCTCCAGGCAAACAGAAAAACCAGTGCCAGCACGAATGCCAGGATCAGAGCCAGCGCTCTTTGTCTGCGATTCACATGCTTTCTATACAGTTGACGGCCTCATAACGCAAGACTTTGGGTCCTATATTGTTCGCCGCTTGAAACATCTTCCCGCCTCACCTCTCAAGTCTTATAGTGGAGCGGCAGAATGGAGAGAGAATCATGAGCCTTGAGCAAATGGACTTACAGGATTTTGCCGTGCGGTACACCGTGGCATGGTGCAGTCAGAATCCCGCGAGCGTAGCAGCGTTTTATTCGCCAAACGGCTCGCTTAGCATTAACGGCGGTGCTGCATCAGTTGGCAGGAGCGCCATCGCGGAAGCCGCTCGCGGATTCATGATGATGTTTCCGGATATGCGAGTAAGAATGGACAGCATTTTGACGGAAGGCGACAGAGTGGAATACCACTGGACGCTTGTTGGAACGAACAGCGGGCCAGGAGGGACCGGGCGCAGGGTGTGCATCAGCGGATTTGAGTCGTGGAAATTTGGCGACGACAGGCTCATCGCGGAGTCGCGCGGGACATTTGACAAAGATGAATTTCAGAGGCAACTCGAAATCGTTGTTGGCGGAGCCGGCCTTCGGTGAATCGAGAAATTCTTAGTGCGCGGTCACCAAACGAATGCGAATTGTGTAGGACCGGCCGTGACCTCCCGAGATCGCGCCGAAATTAGGCGCGTCAACGTTGTTCACGATGACGTCGGGGTTGTCGTGATTGAGGACATTGTTGCTCGAAAAACGGATGGCCCATTCGTGTTTCTGAAAGGTGAACTGTTTTTCGAGTCCCAGATTCAGGCTGACGTATTCGGGAAAATGCTGGCTGCTCGGCGGCCCGGCAAGCTGGCGGAGGTCGTTCACGGCGGTGTAAGGGAATCCGGAGTGGTACTCGAAAAAATAACTGGCCAGCAATTGCCAATGCCAAATGGGAAAGCGCGGGAGCGGACCGAATCCGCGCGAAATAACTCGATTGGGAGCGTCCCAGAGAAGTTGTCCGGATTGTTGCGCGCTGAGTATGGTTGAAAAGAGCGTGGGATCCAAAACTTCATTAGAGCGCGCGATTTCTCGGGTGTAATCCGCGAAGATTTCGGCCTTATCGCCAAATCGGTGGCGGATCCAAAAATCGCCGGCCTCGAAATAATCGCTGCGGTTATTTTGGAGCAGGAAGGAGCCGGGAGGTTGGAATTCCCACGCCAGCCCATCTTTTCCCTGGCGCAAGAGGTAGGACAGCCCGAAAGAAGTGTTCCCACGAATTTTCTGATCCCACTCGACCATGGTGTTGTAAGAACGGGGTTGGAATAAACCGCGATGGGGAATCAGGAAGGTGGTCACCACAGGGCCGCCAATCGGAATCAGGCCCGTGCTGTCGTAAAAAGTGCTGGTGCGGGTCTGGTCTAGCACCTGTCCAATGACGGACATACTTAGCGGCTGGTAATGTTCACCCCAGGCGAAGGTGAATTTCGTATTTCCCTCGGACCCGGGGACAAAATTTACGGCCAGACGCGGCTGCACCAGCGTGCGCTGGATGATGCGGTCCCAGTCCACTCGCATGCCCAGAGAAATGACAACCGGCTTCGCCGGGCGCCAAAGATCCTGCACGTAGCCACCGAGCTGTGTGTTGGAAAGGTGAAACGCGGTCGGCCCGGCAAACGTTGCGATTTCAGAAAGCGTCCCGTCTTCACGCTGGTACTGGATTTCATTCCGCGTGGTGTGCTGCGATAGGAACACGCCCGCTCCGTTCCATCCTCCGGAAAGGGCATGCGAGCCAATGAATTTCGCCGAGTCATTGCTGATATTTCCTATCACCTGCACACGCTTGGGCTCCTGCGAAAGCGTCTGGAAAAAATTTCCTGAAGAGGAGGATGGCGTGACGATGTAGGGAGACGTGCCTTGCGGTGTCCTGACGATTTGTCCCCAGTCGTTGGCAAGCCCCAATTCAAGCAGCGTGTGGCCCATCCAAATTTGATCCTTGACCGATACGAAATACCGAATGGCCTGGCGGTTCGTCGTCGTGGAAATCGGCGAAAAAGGGCCCAGCCCAAATTGTGGGTCGCTGGACTGGTTGTACAAGAAACTGCCCTGGAGAATATTTCGGGGCGTGATGTTGACTTGACCGCGCAAGAGATTATCTCCGGCCCACTCGGTGCTCACATCCGAACCGATCGGAAGACCGTTGATCACGTCATAAGTATGCTGGGCGCTCGATGCCAGAGAAAACCAGGCGCGGCCTTTCTTTATCGGACCGGAAAAAGTGACGCGAGGGAACCAGGTGCCGAAGTGAAATCCGCGCTCTATATTGGCTCCGGGGATGAAGTTGGTGATCCCGAATCGCCACTTGTCGTCACCCGTGAGCGTGTCCAGGGAAAGAACTCCCGCTCCGGCATGGGCATACTGCGAGCCGTATCCGCCGCTCTCCACGGTGGTGGATTGAACCGCATCCACATTCAGGCGAGGCGTGAAAGAGCCGTTGGCTGGATCGTTTATCTCAAACCCATCCAGTAATATTTCTGTTTGTCCCTGACGCGCGCCGGCGACGTGTACCGTTCCGTTTGTGTCCAGCAAGACGTTGGGAATTGTAATCAGACTCTGCTGCAGGTCGTGGCTGGCCGGGACAGGAGTGTCCTGAATTTCGTGCTGAACCAGGGTGGACTGGTGGCTGGTGGCATTGGGATCAATTTGTGAAGTCTCGGAATAAACTTCCACCTTTTGCTGAAGCGCTGTCTCATGGGAGAGAGTAAAGCTGAAATAATTTGCGCCTGGTTTCAGATCCAGAGCTGCATTTTCAAATCGAAAGTAGCCAGGCTTGGAGAGAATGAGGGCGATCTTATCGCTATCAATCGAAGCGATCTGGAAATCACCCACCGCGTCCGAGTAGGTTGTGGCGGAACCGTTGGTACCCCAATGGGCGACAACCTCCACACGGGTTACTGGGTTTCCGTCTTCGTCCACCACCTTCCCGTGCAGCTGGGAAGCCGGAGTTTGCGCGCACACTTGGGCGCAGGTCAACGCCGTTAGTGTGAGCACACAGATTGTGATTACTAGCGTATCTCCGACGCCACGCCGCATTGGGTCAATGCTCCCAGATAATCAGCAAACTGGGAATTAGATTTTTTATTGCTGGGACGACGGGGAAGATACAACCTGGGGGTTTGGAATGCAATGGACGGCGAAGATTAAGTTGAAGTGATTTCTTAAATCGATACGGCTCCCGCGCAACCCACCCGGCGTTAACATCCCGCGCGTAGAATCCACCGGCGTTACCGGGGACGGCCGAAGAACAAGACATGACCGTCAGGGTCTTCGAGTTCGAAGCCACGAAGACCGTCGTGGGTATCTTGTAGAGGTTTCGAAAAGACGACGCCGCGCGACTTAAATTCGGCCGCCAGCTCATCAGGGTCAGGAACGGAGGCGTAAACGTCCCATTGTGCCCACGGGTGGCGCTTGCAATTGGGCAGCGGTTCCACGCCCACGGCCTTGAGGAATATCATCGCCCCATTTCGCTGAACAATTGCAAAAAAGGGCTCAGGATCCGGGTGCTGATATTCAATTTTGAAGCCGAGCATCTCGCAATAGTACGCAAGTGTGGTCGGGACATGTCGTACGATGAAGGACGGGGAGATGCTGGTTATAGCTGTCTGGGTCATGCCTGGCCTCCCAACCTTAATCGTTCTGCTGCACGGCCAGTCACCTTAATCCGCCGGGCCGGCAAAGAGAATGAGATTCCCATCGGGATCCGCGACAATGAAGGTTCTCGCGCCCCAGGGCTCCTTCTTCAATGTTTGACTAAAGCGCACTCCCGCGGCCTGGTAACTCAAGAAGAGCTGCTTGATCTCCGCCGGAGTAGCGACGGTGAGCGAAGCGGAGAGCAGATGCTCGCGTTCCCGAATGTCGCCAACGAACACGGGTTCGCCGACCACCCTCAAATTTAGCCGCGCACGGTCGCGTGTGACCTGCCCGTAGTAGGGCGGATCGCCGTATACGGAGGCGACCACGAAACCGAGCTTCTCGGTATAGAAATCGCATGATGCTTTGATGTCGGCAACGAACAATTGCGCTTCGGTTGAGTTGAGAGTTGGGAGTCGTACTTTTTTTCCGGCTTTCTGAGTCACGGCTCGGTCTCCTGATTTGAGCGCCTGCCATCTCTCGAATCCTCTCTCGCGCGCAACAAGCTCCTGTGCGTCGGCTAGCTTGAAGCTTGCCTCCAGTACTTGCTTGTCGCTGAGTTGGCGAAACCGGGGCAGGGCTGCCCTGATTCTGGCTGCGACCGGATAATACCGCTCGCGGTGCCAACGCAGATATTGTTTGGCTTGCTTCTTGAGGTTTTCAAGGTTCGGCATAGGCGCAGTAGTATTCACTTATCGTAGGTGGGCGTTGCCCTCTCGATCTATCGGTGCGCCCTACGCCGCCGCGAAAATAGTGCCTCGGTCGCCGCGGAGTTGTCAATCAGCGGGTGGACCACACGCGCCAGTCTTTTCCAAGTTCCTAAACGGTCCTTGACGCATGATTTCACCGCGATGGCTCAATAGAAGGTGGTCCCGCGCGTGGTGTACGTCGGTGCCGCACCCGTCTATCTCAGGTCGGGAATGCATCCATGACCAGCCTCGGTTGACACCCGGCAACACGTCCGATACGCTCGACACCTCATTTTGCAAGCAGGATTTTCACATACAGGAATGGTGTTTCGCGCATGTCTGAAATGAAATTGCCTTCGCGTTCCGAGGATTACAACGAGTGGTACAACCAGGTGGTGCTGCGCGCGGAGCTGGCCGACTACGCTCCGGTGCGCGGCTGCATGATTGTACGGCCTTACGGGTGGGCGCTGTGGGAGAACATCACCGCAGCCCTGGACCGGCGATTCAAAGCGACTGGGCACCTGAACGCGGCGTTTCCGCTGCTGATTCCGAAGAGTTTTATCGAGCGGGAAAAATCGCACGTGGAGGGATTCGCCCCGGAACTGGCGGTGGTCACCATCGGTGGCGGTGAAAAATTGGAAGAGCCGCTGGTGATTCGCCCTACTTCGGAGACGATCATCGGACACGCCTACGCAAAATGGATCCAGTCCTACCGCGATTTGCCGGTGCTCATCAATCAATGGAACAGCGTAGTGCGGTGGGAACTTCGGACCAAACTATTTCTGCGCACCCTGGAGTTTTTCTGGCAGGAAGGGCACACCGCGCATGCGACTTCCGAGGAAGCTGAAGCGGAGACGCGGCAGATGCTCGAGATCTACAGGGATTTTGCGGAAACCGATGCAGCCATTCCGGTGATTCCCGGACGCAAGTCGGATTCGGAGAGATTTGCGGGCGCGGATGTGACCTACTCGATTGAGGCCATGATGGGCGACGGCAAGGCGCTGCAGTCGGGCACCTCGCACAACCTGGGACAGAATTTCGCCAAGGCGTTCGAGATTAAGTATCTGGATAAATCCGGAGTCCAGCAATATTGCTGGACAACTTCGTGGGGGCTTTCCACCCGGATGGTCGGCGCGATCATCATGGTGCATGGAGACGAGCAGGGGCTGGTGCTGCCGCCGCGCTTGGCGCCCTACCAGGTTGTGATTGTGCCTATTGCCAAGACCGATGAAGAACGCGCGCAAACTTTGGAGGCGTCGCGCAAGTTGAAGAAGACTTTGATCGACGCTGACTTTCGCGTCAAGGTGGATGAACGCGACGGAGTGAGCCCCGGTTTCAAGTTTAATGATTGGGAGATGCGCGGCGTGCCGTTGCGAATTGAGATTGGCCCCAAGGATTTGGCCAAGAATGGCGTGATGCTGGCGCGGCGCGATAAGCCCGGGCGAGAAGGGAAGTCTCCGGCAAGCATGGACGACATTGCGGGATTCGTGGGCAGCACGCTGCATGAAATTCAGGGCGCGCTCCACGCCAAGGCGCTGGCGTTCCGGGAGTCGCGTACGGCGGATCCCAAGGACTACCAGGAGTTTAAGAAGGCTGTGGAAGCGGGATTCGCCCGGTCGTTCTGGTGTGGGAGCGCGGATTGCGAAGCAAAGATAAAGGAAGAAACCAAGGCTACCATGCGGTGCATTCCGCTGGATCAGGCGGCGGGAGATGGGAAGTGCATCTATTGTGGGAAAGTTGCGCGAGAAAGGGCGATTTTCGCTAAAGCCTACTGAGAAGAAAAAATCAATTCATAGGCACTGAGTAGACAGAGGTGTCACGGAGAAATTGCTGAAGTATGCGGGCAGTTACTTCCTTGGTATGCCGGGCCGCGGGATTCTCGACACGACATTAGCACGGTGTTAGCCTCAATCTCGTTATGACATCGGATGGCAAGTTAGCCGGAAGTGGATCGGTGGCGGCGGAGCGGCCGCACGCACGGGGTTTTCACGGCGAGCGTGGCGGGGCCAGGCTTCGCGCCATCGTGTGGCTGGTCATTCTTTTCTCGTTTGCATTCTGCTGCTGGAAATTGGTCCCTCCTTTCTTCGCGAATTACCAACTGCAAGACTGGCTGCGGGTGCATTCCACTTTTTACGTGGTGAAACCCGTTTCGGATGACGTGATTAAAGCGGACCTGGAAACAGAATTCCAGAATTTGGGGATTCCCGCCACCAAAGAGAACATAAAGATCACGGCGAATAACGCCAGGGCGGTCATCATTCAAGTGGATTACACCGTTACCGTCGATTTATTGGTTTATCAGGCGCATCTTCACTTCACACCGACAGGTGACGGAGAATCCCTGGTCCAGTAACCGAGGAA
>Ga0209167_10000936_pt1 | contig 18765 bp, 13 predicted proteins | sample Coa_R1_9_FD_187154 | JGI IMG/M metagenome (GOLD analysis project Ga0209167, IMG submission 187154) | Surface soil microbial communities from Centralia Pennsylvania, which are recovering from an underground coalmine fire - Coalmine... | ecosystem: Environmental > Terrestrial > Soil >... | reverse complement strand
GATGGCGAGGCCCGGGGTTTTCTCGAGCGTTTCAACGGCCTCGCGGCCGGTCCCGGCAGTGAGGACCTCCATACCGCGTCGCTCGAGCACGCTGCTGAGAGCGAAGATGTTTCGAACGTCGTCGTCGACGATCAGGACCTTTCGGCCGACCAAAGCCTCGTCCGAGCCATGCAAACGATCCAGCATCTCGCGCTTCTCGGGGGGCAGGTCGGTCATCACGCGATGGAGGAAAAGAGCGGTTTCGTCGAGCAATCGCTCGGGTGACTCGACGCCCTTCACCACCACGCTCCGAGCGAGCGAACGAATCCGGGCGTCTTCCTCAGGTGACAATTCCCTTCCCGTGAAAACGACAACGGGCAAATCGCTGAGCGCGGGTGTCTCGCGGAGACGCTCAAGAACATCGAAACCAGACATATCGGGCAGACTGAGATCGAGCACCACACAATCGAACCGGTCGTTGTGGAGAGCGTTCAGGGCTTCCTGCCCGGTCGAAGCGACGGAAATTACAACGTCATCGTGTGCCAGCAATTCCCTGACGCTAAGCTGCTCGGCTGGATTATCTTCGACAATCAAGAGGTTCTTTTGGCGCGAGGCCGAATAGCTTTTGAGGCAGTCGAGCGCCGCATCCAACCCTTCTTTTGTGGCCGGCTTCGTCAGGAAGGAGAAGGCGCCGCGCGCGAGACCGTGCTGGCGATCTTCGTCGAGAGTCAGCATCTGGACCGGGATGTGGCGAGTGGCCGGGTCCTGCTTCAGATGATTCAGAACGGTCCATCCCAACATGTCGGGCAGAAAAATGTCGAGAGAGACGGCAGTGGGGCGAAGCTTGGAGGCCAAGGCGAGAGCCTCCGCGCCACGGTGGGCCACGATTGCCTTAAAACCTTTGTCGCGAGCCAAATCGCGGACGATGCGCGCGTAATGGGGATCATCTTCGACAATCAGCAAAATCGAATCGCCCGGTTGAAGATTTGCGCGGTCGTCGTCGATCGCCTCGGCGTTGCTTTCCTCCGCAACGCTCGCCAGTTCGACAGGGTGGACGGAAACGGAAAGAGAGGTGTTCTTCTGCGGAAGCGTAACCGCGGGTCCAACGTATCGCTGAGGGAGATACAGCGTGAAAGTGCTGCCCTTGCCGGGAGCGCTGTGCAACTGAATCTCGCCTCCGAGGAGGTTCGCGAGTTCGCGGCTGATGGCTAATCCGAGACCCGTGCCGCCATACTTACGGCTCGTGCCGGCGTCGGCCTGCTGGAAAGCCTCGAAAATGCTGCGCTGTTTCTCGAAGGGGATGCCGATGCCAGTATCCGCAACCGCGAAAGCGACGACGGACGCCGTTCCGTTCAGGATGGGATGGTCCTCGCTCCAGCCACTTTCCGCAACAGACACGGAGAGGCGCACGCCCCCCTTTTCCGTGAATTTGAACGCATTCGACAACAAGTTCTTGAGAACCTGCTGCAGGCGTTTCGAGTCCGTGACGAGACCGCGCGAAAGCTGCGGGTCGGCAAACACTTCGAAGGAAAGCTTGCGGTTCTCCGCCTCGTGACGGAAAGGACGTGCGACGGCTTCGAGCAAGCTCGCGAAGGATACTTTTTCGGCTTCCACCGAGACTGTGCCCGATTCGATTTTCGACAGATCGAGAATGTCGCTGATCAGATTCAGCAGGTCCGTGCCCGCGGCATGAATGGTTCGGGCGAATTCAACCTGCTTGGGCGAGAGGCGGCCATCGGGATTCTCGCTGAGCTGGTGTCCAAGGACGAGAATGCTGTTGAGCGGCGTCCGCAATTCGTGGGACATGTTGGCCAGGAATTCGGATTTGTACTTGGAGGTCAAAGCGAGTTCCTTAGCCTTTTCCTCGAGGGCGCGGCGGGCCTGCTCGATTTCCTGGTTCTTGCGTTCGACTTCCACGTTCTGCTCGGCGAGTTGCTGCGCTTTCAGCGCCAGCTGGTCGTTGGTCTGCTGCAGTTCCTTCTGCTGAGCCTGAAGTTCGGCGGCCAGCTGCTGAGACTGCTTCAAGAGACCTTCGGTCTGCATCGTGGCCTCGATGCTGTTGAGCACGATTCCGATGCTGTCGGTCAACTGCTCCAGGAAAGCGAGGTGCGGCGCGGTGAAGTTGCTCAAAGACGCGAGTTCGATGACTGCTTTGAGGCGGCTCTCGAAAAGCACTGGAAGGACGATCACGCTGCGCGGCAGGGCGCGGAACAAGCCGGAGCGGATGGGAGCGGTGTCGGATGGAAGATCCATGATCAGCATGCGCCGCTTCTCGATCGCGCATTGTCCGATCAATCCCTCGCCCAGATACAGGTGAGGCGGATGTCGGTCTTCACCGTTGTCCGCGAAACTGGACAGCAAGGACAAGCCGCCCAGGTCGCCTGAATCCATCCGATACATGACGGCCTGCTGCGCGTTGACGAGCGAAGCGAGTTCCGACAAAAGCATTCGCCCGACTTCCGCCAGATCCCTTCGTCCCTGCAGCATGCTCGTGAAGCGAGCCAGATTGGTCTTCAGCCAGTCCTGTTCGGTATTGCGCTCGGTGGTCAGGCGGAGGTTGCCGATCATCGTGTTGATGTTGTCTTTCAGTTCGGCAACTTCGCCACGCGCTTCCACCTGGATCGAGCGCGTCAGGTCACCTTTGGTCACCGCCGTGGCTACTTTGGCAATCGCGCGGACCTGGTTGGTCAAGTTGTCGGCGAGCAGGTTGACGTTCCCCGTAAGGTCCTTCCACGTGCCGGCGGCCCCAGGAACGTTCGCTTGACCGCCGAGACGGCCCTCGACGCCGACTTCGCGAGCCACGGTGGTCACCTGGTCCGCAAAGATGGCGAGCGTGCCGGTCATGTTGTTAATGGTTTCCGCAAGAGCGGCGACCTCGCCTTTTGCCTTGACCGTGAGGTTTTGCGTGAGCTCGCCGTTCGCCACGGCCGTGACGACTTTCACAATGCCGCGAACTTGCTCGGTAAGGTTCGCCGCCATCACGTTGACGTTGTCGGTGAGGTCTTTCCACGTGCCGGCCACTCCGGGAACCTGGGCTTGCCCTCCCAATTTTCCTTCTGTACCGACCTCGCGAGCGACGCGAGTGACTTCCGAAGCGAAGGCGTTCAGCTGATCGACCATCGTGTTGATCGTGTTCTTCAGCTCAAGAATTTCGCCCTTCACGTCGACAGTGATCTTGCGGGAAAGATCGCCACGAGCAACGGCCGTCGTGACTTCGGCGATGTTGCGGACTTGCGCCGTCAGGTTGCTGGCCATCGAGTTGACATTGTCCGTGAGGTCTTTCCACGTTCCGGCTACACCCGGCACTTTGGCTTGACCACCCAGCCGGCCTTCGGTGCCGACCTCGCGAGCAACGCGCGTGACTTCCGAAGCGAAAGAACGCAACTGATCGACCATCGTATTGATGGTTTCTTTGAGTGCCAGGATTTCGCCGCTGACGTTGACCGTGATCTTCTTGGAAAGGTCGCCGGTCGCGATTGCCGTGGAAACCTCCGCGATGTTGCGGACCTGCCCCGTCAGGTTGCTGGCCATGGAATTGACCGAGTCGGTGAGGTCCTTCCACGTGCCCCCTACGCCGGGCACAAGAGCCTGGCCGCCCAGCTTGCCATCGGTCCCGACTTCGCGAGCCACGCGGGTGACTTCCGAGGCGAAGGAGCGCAACTGGTCCACCATGGTGTTGAGCGTATCCTTCAAATCGAGAATTTCGCCCCGGACGTCCACCGTGATTTTGCGGGAGAGGTCGCCACGAGCCACGGCCGTGGCCACCTCGGCAATGTTGCGAACCTGGGCGGTCAGGTTGCTGGCCATCGAATTCACGTTGTCCGTGAGGTCTTTCCACGTGCCCGCGACACCCGAGACCTGCGCCTGGCCGCCGAGCTGCCCCTCCGTCCCTACTTCACGGGCCACACGGGAGACCTCACCCGCGAAAGCGTTCAATTGATCCACCATCGTGTTGATGGTGTTCTTTAGTTCGAGAATTTCGCCCTGCACGTCGACGGTGATCTTGTGGGAGAGGTCACCACGAGCCACGGCGGTCGTCACTTCTGCGATGTTGCGCACCTGAGCGGTCAGGTTCCCCGCCATCGAGTTCACGTTATCGGTGAGGTCCTTCCAGATGCCAGCCACTCCGGGCACTTTGGCCTGACCACCCAGTCGGCCCTCGCTGCCGACTTCGCGGGCCACGCGTGTGACTTCGCCGCCGAAGCGGTTGAGCTTGTCCACCATGGTGTTCAGCGTTTCTTTGAGTTGCAGGATTTCTCCGCGAACATCCACGGTGATTTTTTTCGAGAGGTCGCCGTTGGCGATTGCGGTTGCAACCTCAGCGATGTTGCGCACCTGGCCGGTCAGGTTGCTGGCCATCGAGTTGACGTTATCGGTGAGGTCCTTCCATGTACCGGCAACGCCGGGGACACTGGCTTGTCCGCCGAGACGCCCCTCGGTGCCTACCTCACGAGCGACGCGAGTAACTTCACCAGCGAAGGCGTTGAGCTGGTCAACCATCGTGTTGATGGTGTCCTTCAGTTCGAGGATCTCGCCCTTCACGTCCACAGTGATCTTCCGCGACAGGTCGCCGCGAGCGACAGCCGTGGTCACCTCGGCGATGTTGCGCACCTGAGCCGTCAGATTGCTGGCCATGGCATTCACTGAGTCGGTCAGGTCTTTCCAGGTGCCCGCAACGCCCGGCGCGACAGCCTGACCGCCGAGTTTGCCGTCCGTGCCGACCTCGCGAGCCACGCGTGTGACTTCCGACGCGAAGGAGCGCAACTGGTCGACCATCGTGTTGATAGCTTCCTTGAGCTGGAGAATCTCGCCGCGAACATCAACCGTAATTTTTCGGGAGAGATGGCCGCTGGCGACGGCCGTGGCGACGTCGGCGATGTTGCGCACCTGAGACGTGAGATTGCTGGCCATCAGGTTCACTGAGTCCGTCAGATCCTTCCATGTACCGGCGACGCCCGGAACGACGGCTTGACCGCCGAGCTTACCGTCCGTGCCAACTTCGCGAGCGACGCGTATCACCTCCGAGGCAAAAACGCCGAGCTGCAGGATCATCGCGTTAACGATATTCGCAGAACGGAGGAATTCGCCCTCGAGCGGCCTCCCGTCAACATCCATGCGCACCTGCTGCGTCAGGTCGCCTCGCGCGACGGCTGCAATCGCTCGTGTAACTTCGGCGGTAGGGCGAAGCATGTCCTCAACCAGCGTGTTTAAGGAGCCCTCGGTTTCTCCCCATGCCCCCCTTGACTGGCTGAACTTGGCGCGCTCGCGAGTTCTTCCCTCTTTGCCGACCACTTGCACGATGCGCTTGAGTTCCTGTGCCATCTGCTGATTTGCTGATGCGATGTCGTTGAACGTGTCGGCAATTTTTCCTGGAACTCCGGTCCAGAAGCCGGGAAGACGCACTGAGAAATCGCCATCGCGCATGGTTTGGAGAGCGGCCAGAATCGAGGTCAAGTCCACCGACTCGCGGTGCTCGGCGGCAAGTGCGGTTCCGTTTTCGCCGCCGGGTGGCTCCGTCGTCGCGGTCCGTGTACTACGGGTGCTTTTCATCGTCGTCGTTCTCCTGGATGCGGCGGAGAGTCACACACACGTACGGACCTGTTTGGCTCACCCTGCAAACTGTGCCTTCCGGAATCCGAAGATTCAGCCGTTCGCGGGACGATTGGACGAATGAGCATAGGGACGGGTTCACCTAAGTATCCCGCACGGCTTCTATCCGGCAAGTCGCAGGGAAACGTTCCATAGCGGGAACAGCACAATCGGGGTTAATAACACAACCACCTTTCAATAGGCTCTACATGCTTAGCTGTATTTGTCCCTATCGGGTTACTTGAGTGCGCATCCTGTCAACAGGCGGGTAGTTGGACTGAGTTCGGACAGGGTCGGCTGGCTTGGTCCGATGCGCTTGGAAGCAAGTCAGCCGGATGCGGCGGACGAATCAGGAACCATTGCGTGAAGGATGTCGTCAACGGCGGCAAACGCGGCGTCGATTTCTCCGTCGAAATTATAGAAGTGAGGGGAGATCCTGACACCTGCGCCGGGGCGCCAATCGACGAGAATGTCGCGTTTGAGCAGTTCGGCGCAGACCTGCTTCGAATGCGGCATATCAACGGCGACGGTGCCGCCGCGGCGTTCGGGATCGCGGGGCGCACTCACACGCCAGCCGCGCTGGTCCGCAAGAGAGATGATGCGGGCGGTCAAGCGTTTTGATTTTTCGCGCACGGCGAAGGTGTCGAGTTCGCGGAGAACCTTCAAACCCGGTGCGGCGGCATATAGAGCGGGGATGTTCGGGGTGCCATTCAAGAACCGATACGGCCCGTGCGTGTAGCGTGTCGGCCCGACTTCGAAGGCGAAGGGATTTTCGTGCGCGAGCCACCCGGTGAATTTCGGCTCAAGCTTGCGAGTGAGATCGGGGCGCACGTAAAGGTAGGCGGTTCCCGGCCCGCCGCATAGCCACTTTAGGACGCCTCCACACGCGAAATCCACGTTCAAGGCCTGCACGTCAACGGGAACACCCGAGCCGAGCGATTGGAACGTGTCGAGAATTACTTGCGCGCCCACGCGGTGCGCTTTTTCGCAGATGGCCTTGGCGTCGTTGATATAGGAACTGCGAAAAATTACGTGCGAGACGGGCACGATCAGCGTTTCTTCATCGATGGCGTCGAGCAGGCGTTCCGTGGGAACTCGGATTCCATCGTCCGTCTTTACCATGTGCACGCGCGCGCCCCGCCACCGCTGGGCTTCCCAGGAATACATCACGGAAGGGAAGTTCAGGTCGCTGTATACGACCTTGTTGCGCTTGCCGCTGAAATCAAAACAGGAGGCGATGACCGCCTGGCACTGCGTAACGTTGCCATGGATCGTCACTGAATCCGCCGGCGCATTCATGAGCTCGCCAACGCGGTTGCCGGTATCGAGGGCCAGCATCCACCACTTCTCCTCCCACGCGCGGACGCCGCGCGTGGCCCAGGTCTCAGCATAGTCATTGAGGGCGTCGCGCACTCCGCGCGGCATCGCGCCCAGGGAGTTGCTGATGAGATAGGTCGTTTGCTCGAGGATCGGGAACTCGGAGCGATAACGGAGGAAAGGATCGGTCACGCTGCCACCTTGTTTCGCGAGCGTTTTCTCTTTACCAGGAGATAGAAGACAGTCAAAAGCAATATATAGGGAGCCGAAGTAACAATGGTAATCCGAGTCTGCGGCACCCACCACGTCAACGCGACAGCCACTACGATGCCGGCAAAGGCAGCCACGGACGTTGCCGGCCCGCCCGGCGCGCGCATCGGCAGAGTTGCAATTTCTTCGCGCGACAGCTTCCGTCGCATGGCAACGTGCGAAGCGAGCGCAATGCACCAGGCAAGCATTCCGCCGACCAGCGAAGCACCAATGATATAGAGGAACGCGTTTTGGGGCGTGACGTACTGAACGACGAGCGCAATCACGATTCCCGAGGCTGAGACGAGAAGGGCGTTACGCGGCGAGCCGGTGGAGGATAGCTCGGCGAGTTTGGCGGGCGCGTAGCCGGATTCCGCGAGCGAGTACAGCATGCGAGAAGTCACGTAGAGGCAGGCGTTCGCCCCCGAGAGGGCAGCGGTGAGCACCACGAAGTTGATCACCTCCGAAACCGCGGGGATGTGCGCGATCTCGAACACAGTGACGAAAGGGCTCTGCGTCACGCCGACGGCGTTCCAGGGCACGATACCGACCAGCACGGCCGAGGCGCAGACATAAATGAAGGTGAGGACGCCGAAGGTGATGTAGGTTGCGCGCACGATATCCGAAGTGGATCGAGCCTCGCCGGACGAAACGGCCACCATCTCGGTTCCCAAATAATTGAAGAGAACGAAGGACAAGGCCAGCAGCGGAGCTCCGGCCCCGCGCGGCAGGAATCCGCCAACATTTGTGTAATGCGACGGGACCTTCCCTCCCAACATCAAGCCCGCTCCGATCAGAATGAACGCGGCAATGACGACGACCTTGATCATTGCGAACCAGTATTCGAAGCTCCCAAAATCGTGCACGTCGCGCAGGTTGATGAAGAGGAGGACTGCCGCAAACCCGGCGATCCAAACCGCCGACGGAACTCGCGGAAACCAAAAGCGCATGTAGATGGCGGAGGCCACGAGGTCGGCGCTGATGGCGACCACCAGCGAAAACCAGTATCCATAGCGAGACACGAAGCCGGCCCAATGGCCGAGATACTTGTCGGCGTAAACGCCGAAGGAGCCGGCGGCAGGATGCAGGCTGGACATCTCGCCCAGGGCCATGGTGACGGCGAAGGCAATCATCGCGCCGAGGAGATAGGACAGGATGACGCCCGGCCCGGCAACCTGGACAGCGGCGCCAGACCCCAGAAGGAGGCCGACGCCGATCGAGCCGCCGACGGCGACCATGGCCATTTGTCCGGCGCTGAGTTCGTGGCGGAGCTGACTGGCTTTCTGCTCCATGGAGCATGGAGAGTAACGCAGTCGGCCTGACGTCCGCCACCTATTGAACAATCGACGTGACTCAGGGCCCGGTTTTTTCGTTCCATTACACACGGCTTGGGCATGAGCGGAGAAGCGCCCTCGACCGAATGGCGAGGCGGGCCCGTGGATCGATTATTGCTGCCACCCACCGCCGAGAGGCTGATACAGCTGCACCACTCGGTCGGGATACTTGGATAAAATCCGACAACAGCGGGGATCGGCTCTTAGAACGGATGCACAGTGGGCGACGTCGACGTCGAGAGGATCCCGACGACTAGCCTATGCCCGTTGGTGCTAGTGTTGGATCTCGATCTGGGGGTACAGCGACTCGAGTCAAGGTAGTAGATTTCTCGGTGGCGGGGTGCTTTCATCGGGCCAGATGACAGCGAGGAGACTATGTCGGAGTCAAACGACCGGAAGTTAACCATGCACCAGAAGGCTGTACTAATTCAGGTGCTTCGTACGTTTCCTGATGAGCGCGTATCTATCCGCTATTCACCATCAGTAGCCGACGGGCATGCGTACGCACAGGATTTCTTGTTGGTATTCAGGGCGATCGGGTGGAAAGTCGACGACCCCGAGGCGGCAGATGATCCGACGGGAACATCGCCTGGATTAGCCCTGATTGTGCATGAGGCTGGATTACCGCCGTGCGCCGAAGCTCTTCGGGATGCCCTTCGGATTTACGGAATTGAGGTTGAAACGCGGTGTGCCAGCTCGGGAAATCTGGAGATCAGAAGATTTGTCCTGACAATTGGTCGGGGCTGTTGAGCGGCCGAGCGGAAAACCGGTGAGCAACTGATTGCACAACAATGTCGGCTCCTTGGGCGTGAATAGGCTGTGGTTGCTTGACGACCACAGGCTCGGGAGAAAGCAGCCGAACATGATGATTACTGGCGTGGATTATCACCAAAGCTTTCAGCAAATCGCATTCCTGGATAAAGGAAGGGGAATGCGGGTAGCGCCATTACGAAACAAACGTTTCTGTACAGAACCGAACAGATCCCGAGATTGGTGGCAATTGCCCGGCGCCTTGGATTGGAGCCTTGCTACACCGAGAGAAGGCGGCCGAAGAACGACCGATACCGCCGCAGTGCAAGACGGAGCTCCTCGGTCGATACATTGTCGCCGCGATCCCATTGGCCCTCGAGTCTCGCTCTTTCGGTCGCGAACATTTCGGCCAGGCGTTTCATCGTTACCGCAACAAGGCTATCCGCCTGCTGCACCACGCTTCGAGGATCATCAACAAAACTCACTTGGATCGCATCCCACCGGGCGCGAAAATCCTTCGCTTCTTCGAGGGAAAAGAGCGGTACCGCCTGCTCGTCCATAGCTGGAGCGGTTGCGGCTCCGGCGGCTGAAGCGCCGACAGTTGAAGCGGCAACAGTTCTCGTTTCCGGTCGCGCGCCGGCACCGGCCAAGGCGGCGGTTGTCAACTCTGCAGATGTCTCTTGTTCCTGTATCTTCATCGCTTCGTCCATTTAGATTCCTCCCTCACTGCGTCTCCCACTCCGACGACCTAACGCCTCTTCGTTTCTGAATCATTTTGCTTCTGAATCGAGGTTATGACCCTGCTGCTGCCGCGCGAGCCATCTCCGGCTCACTAACCAGCTCATCAAAGAGCGTCCGGTAATGGATCATCGCCTGGCGCAATTCTTCCGTGCTCGCTTGCCCGCGCGTTTGGCGAAGCGCGATTTCGTGCGCGGAACGGTAATTCTCCAGCACCGAGGGATAACCCACGGAGATATCCGCCGCTCGCTGTTCAAAATCACTTACGGGATACCCTCGATTTGACAACACATCGCCTAGCAGTTGATCCGCTTCCGTGACTGCGCCTCCGGGGGTGTCTACGAACCGCGCCTGTACCCTGCGCCAGGAGTCTACGAAGCGAGTGCGGTCCCCCGGGCCGAGCGGCCGGATGTGCAGACCCTCCACCCGATCGGTGCGCTTATCGAGCACTGCTTCTGCTTGCCGCCGGCTTCCGCCTTCTTTCATGGTGCGCGTATATTCAGCACTACCAAACTGAGTGCGCAATCGCGCCGTGTGGCGTTTCCGGGTAAAAAGCCAAATAGCGATGCCTGCGACCACCACCACAGCGACCGCGATAACGATCGCTATTTGTGCCGTGCTTACTGCGGATAAGTTCATGACCTGCCTCCAATGTTTCGTCGATTCACCAAAATCTAAAGAACTCGATCTCAACAGACCCCAATGTAGTAGGACCAAGTCCAAGAGCCGTCGCGGACCGGTCGCGCAAAACAGTTGCCTTACGGCTTCTCGATTGCCGCTTCCACCTGGCCGATTTTCTTTTGGATTTTCCCTCCGATTTTTTCGCCGGCACCTTCACCTTCCAAGTCCGGATCGTTCGTCAGCCGGCCCGCGTTCTGCTTAATCGCGCCTTTCACTTCGTGAACTCTTCCCGCGATTTCGTTCTCAGTACTTGGTTTCATCGGGTTCCCTCGTCGGAAATAATTTGGATTCGGGCGCTCTGTGCCCCCTTTGATTTTGCCCGGCGCCGGAAAGCGCACGCCCGAACGCTCATCCGCGGCGAGCCTGTAGGGTAATGATTCGCGATTGCACTTCTTCTCTTGATGTCAAGAAGACCTAGTTCCTGCGCCAACGGGAATATCCCCAGCCGCCGCCACCGAGCAAAAACACGAGCAGAACAATGATTAAGAGAGTTTCCATTTGAATCCTCCTTACTGAAACGGGACCTAATTGCCTCGTCCCTCGAAGAGGGGACTTACTTCCCGACCACCATGCTAGGAGGAAGCTGCCCGGATATCTGTGCAGATCGAGACACTTTTCAAATCTTATTGTTGATTTGTTGCACGGTGAACTTACTCGTCGCCTGTCGCGCTTTTTTTGGACAACAGCCCATCAGCGGGATGCCTGAACTTTCCTTATGATCACATGTCAGCGTAGAGCAGCGACGAACGGCTTGAGGTATCATCCCAGTGTTTCTTACGGGTTGGGATAGACGTGCTTAGGGTGCCGAAAATCCGATGAGAACGACGGGGCCAATGCCTTGTCCCATGCAACCTGCAGAGAATTCGCGCAACGCTCACGAAAGATCGACCCTGTTGAGACTGCTAACTGCTTGTCTGAGCGCGGCTTTCCTGTTATGCGTCGGACTATCTCCGTGTCCGGCGCAGGAAGCATCGACAGGCAAGATCAACCTGGAAGTGATCGTGGTGGATACGGCGATGAAGGCACAAGAAGTCCTCGACCGCCTGAAAAAAGGCGAGGACTTCGCCACTCTTTCAAAGCAATTGTCGATTGATCCCAGCGCGAGCAACGGGGGCTACCTCGGCGATGTAGATCCTGCTTCGATGCGCCCGGAATTGAGAACAGCGTTACAGTCGCTCAAACCTGGAGAACTTAGCCGTGTAGTGAGAGTGCCGACTGGGTTTGTCATCCTGAAAGTCCTGAGCAAAACACCGGAACAAGTGGGACCAGGAATGGGGTCGGGACAGGGCACGGCGGGACAGGGCATGGGCCCAAACCGCGACCTTCACCTGGCTGGTCGCGGTGCGATTCGATATCCCGCGGACGTCGCGGGACAAGTCCTCGCTGACATGCTATTCCAAAAGTATCCGAAGCCGACGGGATGGGAGCAAGACTTGCAGGAGGTGTGCGCGGCGCGCAAACAATCGCTCGCCGACGGTATTCGGGTACTCGAAAGGTTGTTGGCTGATCCGCTGCAACTGGCGACCAAGACGCCGTTCGACGTGATTCAGACGTATTACGGACTGGCACAACTCGAAGCGTACAAGGGGAACATGGACGCGGCGGTCAAGGAATGGGAGGCGGCCTACAAGCTGGCTGTAGCCGATGTTCCAGCAGGAATCCCTCAATTGACCGAAGTGCTCGGAGTCGCTTACCTGCATAAATCGGAAATGGAGAATGATGCGTATCGCAACCCGGGCGAGCGATGCGTTTTCCCGCCGCAACGAAACTTGTGTTACCAGCAAACGAGCGATTCCGAGAAAGCCATCAAATACTTGACGAAATATCTCGAACTGAGACCCGAAAGGCCGGATGCGGTGCAGGTCAAATGGCTGCTGAATTTGTCGTATATGACCCTCGGAGAATATCCCGCCGGCGTCCCCCCAAAATATCTGGTCGCCCCGTCGGTATTTGCGTCGAAGGAAGAATCCGGAAGGTTCGTGGATGTAGCGTCAACGGTCGGGTTGGGCTTCGTTTCGATGGCGGGTGGTGTGATTGCGGATGATTTTGAGAATGACGGTCTCCTGGATGTGGTGGTGTCGAGCTACGACGTGTGCCAGCCGCTGCGATTCTTTCACAATAACGGTGACGGTACCTTTGCGGATCGCACAGCCCACGCCGGCCTATCCGGCCAACTCGGCGGTCTGAACCTAATTCAAGGTGATTACAATAACGACGGATGCATGGACATCCTTGTGCTGCGGGGTGCGTGGGAATTTCCGGTGCGTAAGTCGTTGTTGCGGAACAACTGCGATGGAACGTTCACCGACGTTACGCGCGAAGCGGGGCTGGCCGAGCCAGCCACGCGTACACAAACCGCGGTATGGACGGACATCAACAACGACGGCCTGCTCGATTTATTCGTGGGCAACGAAAACGGGCCAAGCCAGCTCTTTTTGAACAAAGGCGACGGGACCTTTCAGGACATTTCTAAGACAGCGGGCGTTGATAAGATCGCCTTCACCAAAGGGGTCGTCGCCGGCGACTACGACAACGACGGCTACGCGGATCTCTATGTTTCGAACCTCTACGGCGGGAACTTTCTTTACCATAACAATCACAACAACACGTTTACGGAGGTTTCCCAGCAGGCAGGCGTACACCAGTCACAGTCACAGAGCTTCGCTACGTGGTTTTTCGATTATGACAACGACGGCTGGCCCGACATTTTCGTGACAACGTACTTTTTTTCGATCGATGAAACGATGCGCAGCTATCTCGGGCTTCCCACCAACGCCGAGACATTTAAACTCTATCGGAATCTGGGAAATGGAACGTTCAAGGACGTGACCCAAGAGGCCGGCCTGAACAAGATTAATATACCCATGGGCGCGAATTTCGGCGACTTCGATAACGACGGGTATCTGGACATTTATCTGGCGACAGGGGGGCCTGAATACGGCGCGCTGGCCCCCAAAATGCTCCTTCGCAATCACGATGGGAAGTATTTCACGGACGACACGGCATCCTCCGGAACCGGAGATCTGCACAAAGGGCATGCGGTCGCCTTTGCGGATCTGGGAAACAACGGGCGTGAAGATCTGCTGGTCTCGATCGGCGGGGCTACTCCGGGAGACGCGCATCGGTTTCGAGTGTTTGAAAATCCAGGAAACGGCAACGATTGGATCACGGTAAAATTGGTGGGCGTAAAGTCGAACCGCGCGGGGATCGGGGCCCGGCTCAAGGTGACTGTGGAAAATGAAGGGAGCGGGACGCGCTCAATATACCGGACGGTCGGGAGTGGAGGTTCCTTCGGAGCCAACCCAATCCAGCAGCATATTGGCCTGGGCAGATCGGCGAAAATCGTACGTCTGGAAGTGTGGTGGCCCGCGAGCAACTCGCGCCAGAGTTTCGCAAACGTTGGCAGGAACCAGTTCATCGAAATCCGAGAATTTGCGAAGAATTACGTGAAACTTGAGCGAAAATCCTTCCGGCTCGCAGGCTCGAATGCGGGTAGGGCAGTAAGTGCAAAGTAATCCGAGTCGAGTGCGAGTTAGAATCACGTACGACTCGGGGATAAGGACAGGAGGGCAGCGATGAAAACGGGAGCGATGAAATGTGGTTCCTGGCTCGCTGCGGTTTTATTGTTGTTCGCGAGTCCGAGCGTGGCTGCGAAAACGTATTCTGCGTCCGGCTTGATCCTCCACGTCGACCGCGCGAATCGCTCGGTCGAGGTTTCCTGCCGAGCGATCCCCGGATACATGGATGCGATGGTGATGACGCTTCCTGTCCACACAACCGAAGCGCTCAACAAACTAAAACCCGGGATGATTATCGACTTCAAGCTGACCGTGCGGAAGGACGCGGCTTACGCCGAGGACATTCGCGTTCACGCCTACGAAAACTCGGCGCAGGAACCAATGGCAGCGCGACAACTGGAGATTCTCGAGGCTGCGACCGGTGCCCCTTCGCGAACTGAGCCAACGCTGGAGGTCGGTCAGGCTGTGCCGGACTTCACCCTCATCGACCAGAAACGCGAGAGCATTACGTTGTCCCATCTGGCAGGGAAAGTGGTGGCTATTACATTCATCTATACGAGATGTCCGCTTCCGACTTTTTGCTTTCGGATGTCCAACAACTTCGGAGTTCTCCATCGGCGCTTTGCGGATCGCATGGGGAAAGACTTAGTGCTACTCAGCATAACCTTCGACCCCGAGCATGACCAACCGGATGTGCTGGCGGAATACGCCCGCACGTGGACCACGGACCAGACTGGCTGGCACTTCCTGACCGGCCCTTTGGCCGACGTGCAGAAAGTTTGTCGGTCATTCGGTGTGAATTCGTGGCAGGAAGAAGGCTTCATTACGCACCCGTTGCACACGGTGCTAGTCGACCGGCAGGGACGGATCGTGGCCAATATTGAGGGGAACGAATACACGGCAAAGCAACTCGGCGATCTGGTTGAAGCCATCATCAACCGTCCCAAACTAGCGCACTAGGTTTCGCAGCAGGATCGTGATTGTGCTGTCAGAACCACTGCAAATTACTTACGTTTTTGCTCTTCCCGTCCGCTATGCCGAAGGCCCGCTTTGTGACCACCCAACTTCGCATTGGACTTGCTCGCCCTTCCGGAGAAACAATGATCTCGTTCAGGAAATCAGCAGGGAGATATGACCGAAAGCCGTTCGAAGGAACAGTACTCTATCGGCCCATGGGTGTACGTCATTGCGCTTGTCTACTTTGCGCTGCACCTCGCTACGGCGACCCGCTACGGCTACTGGGTATGAATAGTCGGGCCCAACTCATCAAAAAATCTTTCTCCGGTTTTCCTTTCTGGATGTTCCTTATATATATGAGGGGAGTTCTTACCGGATTCTCCCGCAGCTTGGTGGGGCCGTCCCACTTCGGTAGACCACGCCGGCGCGGCGCGCCACGCGCGTCGATCCTATGGTGGCGCTGAGGTATGAGTAATCCCATCCTTTGTTCTATCGATGGGGACCCAATTGGACGGTAAGTCGTGCCGGCTTACCGAACATTCGGTCTGGGCCAAAGGCATTTGTCCGATTAACCGTACAATTGGTCTGGCAGCTGTGGCGGCTGTACGCCTCGAAAATCGGCGCAATCGGGATTATTGGCACGGGACAGCCTGTCATCAGTCTTCACTCGGCTCCAGTCCGCACATCGTCGAGGCCTGCAAGATCACAACGGAAGGATTCAGCGATATCCAGATGGATTAATCCGTGCCAGGAACGCGCTCCGAGGCGGCCATCCTAGCCGGTTACCAAAGCTGTAGCGACTTTCTGACTGGCTGGATCGAGTGATTGGCCATACGGCCATGAAACCGCCCATATTCGATCCCCGCTGGTTTTCGTCTACTTCCGATGAAATTCCAGTGGCTAGCTACTTCCGAACGAGTTTTTCGAGTTCAGCAGCTTCGAGCGGCGGCGAAGAACCGCGCTCCAGAGCGATCATTCCGATGGCCTTGGCGAAGCGCTCAGGATCCATCGGCTGATGGCCGCTCTGCCGGGCAGACTGCACGTACGTCACTTGCGGCCGGATCACTTGAAAGTCTTTCAGCAGCCGGCATGGGGGTGGACTCGAACGTTCTGGTATTCGAGCGCATACGAGAGGAGTTACGTGCGGGGAAGGCGCCCGCATCGGCGGTGCAGGTTGGGTTCGACCGCACATTCCTGATTATTATCGATACGCACATTACAACGCTGCTCTCGGCGGCTCTCCTGTTTCTTTTCGGGACCGGGCCAGTGAAGGGCTTCGCCGTTACCCTCGTGATTGGGTTGCTGGCAAACTTGTTCACGTCGATCCATCTAGAGGTTTGATCGAGGAGGAGAGCAAACAGATCGTTTACGGTTGCTATATCGGCGGGCAGTAAACGCCTCGAAAATCGGCGCAATCGGAATTATCGGCACAAACCAGTCTGTCACCGGAGTTCGGCTGCTTCCAGTCCGCTCATCGTGGTGTGAATCATCGCCTGCTCGAACGTTGAGCCGAACGCCGTCCGGATCAGCTTTCTGCCCTTGAATTTCTTCGTCAGCCATCTGCCGCCGCTCTTCTCGAAGATCACACGTACGGAATAGCCGTTCTTTGGCTTCGTGAAATAGCGCATTTCTTTCCGATCTGGATCGTCTCGCAACGTTTCGGGAGCAGGCTCGTAGCACACGCTGACAACCGATTGCTGGCCATCATCCGTGATTCCGGCAAAGAGGATGTTCAGCGGGAATCCCACTAAGCGGGGATCGTAGACGTTCCTATGGCTCGATCTGGCCCGGAACGAACGAAATGAAACCGGATGGCTCTTCCTGGAGTGCTCGGAGTCGTTGCTGCGACGGTCAGGATTGATGCGTCAGGTTCTTAGATGCGAGCGAATAGTGCAAATCCGCCCTGAGTGGGTCCTGGTTGCCAAAAACATTTCCCGCGTCTAGGAAGTATTCTGGTCGAGGTGATTTAGAAAGTCTCGAAGCTCATCGAGCTTGTGGCAGAAATATTCCCAGTCGCAGTACTTCTTGTTGCTGTACTGAACTCCGACGCGCGGAGCCGTGTGTTCTCCGCTGTAGGCGTGCAGCATACGAAACGCTAATTTGCTCGCATCAATCCGGAAGGCATCCAGGTTCGTTTGTCCTGCCTGTTCAAGGGAATCGATGATTGCGTGGTATTCGGATACGCAATCTTCGTCGATAAGGCCCGGCAAACTGCGTCGGAAGGCTTGAAGACAGCGATTGGCCTCCGCCCATTCGATAGCGCGCATAGGACTAAAACCCAAGCTACGCCTGTGATTCGTTTGCAGCAATACACTAATCCGGCGCGCCGTCAGGTCAACCAATGTGCTCACGGAAGGCCAAGTCAACGAAGGAATCCGAGTTGACTGGGAACGAGCAAAAGCCCGGAGAGCAGTGAGGGGTGGAGTCGGCGACCCCGGTGATTTCAAAGGCGTTGAATGGAGATTTGCTGAGCGCTACGAGAGAAAGTGGGATGCGCTGCCAGAAACGACTTCGGGTTGGCTTTTCATTTTGAGCCGACCCTTTCAGCCAGTGTGGCTGTCGGTTTCTGGACCGCCGCCGCAACGCCTTGGCGCTAAGGGGGACTAAGGCAAACACCCGATGGCTGACAATGCACCAAGCGCCTAGGCTAGCGTGGGGTGTTCTCCAGGTCGATGTTGCAAGGCATCCTGCTTGCGGACGACAGCGCCGCTGTTCGTAGGGCCGTTCGCGCCTATTTAACCGCAAGAAACCTCCCTGTCTGCGGCGAAGCCGAAGACGGCGTAGAGGCTATCGAAAGAGCAAAAGAACTCAAGCCTTATGTGATTCTCCTGGACCTGGCGATGCCCAGGCTGAATGGCTTGGAAGCAGCGTTGGTCTTGAAAAAGCACATGCCCAACGTCCGAACGGTTCTATTCACCATGTACAGCGAAGCAGTCAGTAGAACATTCGTCTCGAAACTCCATTGGGTTGACGCAGTGATTGCTAAGGCAGACGGCATGGGCAAACTGGCAGAGTGTCTTGAGAAGTTGCTCGGGGAATCTACAGAAACGCCTCGCGCCGGAAAAGGAGTCTATCGTCATGCGCCCGCTTGATTCCGGGAGCGACGGCGTGGCGCACACCCTCCGTGAACGAGATTGGGCTCGTATTTCGCCGCTCCTTCTCATCCCTTTGATCCTCTTCTTCGGTCTTTATCTCTACGACCTAGGACAGGCCGTGGAGATGCCACACCTCGTGGACAACGTCTTCATGCAAATTCACGGAGCAGGGCATGCCCTGTTTCGAGTGTTCGGCCTCACAGCCGCGGTAGCGGGCGGCACGTTTCTGCAATTGTTTGTTCCCTTCACCCTCGGATACTATTTTATTTGGCGACGCAAGCCGCAGGGCGTTGCATTATGCATGTTCTTCTTTTTTGAGCAGTTCCTCCCCGTCGCCCGGTATATGGCTGACGCTCAAGCCCAGCAGCTACCCTGGATTTCCATTGGCCGCTACGACTCCGTGATTCACGACTGGAATTACTTGTTCACGAAACTTGGAATCCTCTCCTACGACGCAGTGATCGCCGACGTGGTCCGCTTGATTGGATATCTCGGCATGATCGGCGTAACGTTTTGGTTCCTCTGGCGTGGTGTGAACGACATCGCGGATGACGGATA
>Ga0209167_10000933_pt1 | contig 18821 bp, 21 predicted proteins | sample Coa_R1_9_FD_187154 | JGI IMG/M metagenome (GOLD analysis project Ga0209167, IMG submission 187154) | Surface soil microbial communities from Centralia Pennsylvania, which are recovering from an underground coalmine fire - Coalmine... | ecosystem: Environmental > Terrestrial > Soil >... | reverse complement strand
CCGGCGAATGCACCATGGCGCAAAACAACACCTCCGCCTGCGACCACACCGACTACGCCACCCAGACCAGCGGGCCGGGCATCTAATCACCGCTCACGGTCAGTAACCCAGCTAAGCGCCGCCGGGGCCGCCCGGCGGCGCTGGCATGGCGGGACTAGACATGATCGCCGGGAGCCCGCCGGCTGGTGAACCGGCTGATTCCGGCGCGCGTGAGGCCGGCCTGCTCGGCGCGGCGGATGGCCTCGGTCTCGGCCGCCATGGCCCGTTCGACGTCGCCGGTGGGCGGCCGCAGCAGCCGCAGGTGTTCGGCTGTGGCCGCGCCGGGCCGGGTCCACCGGTGGATGGTCTGGATGGCGGCGCTGATCAGCATTGGCTGATCGACGATCTCGTCGAGCAGCCCGAAGGCCAGGGCCTCCCGGGCGCTGATCCGGGCGGATTCCATGACCAGGCGCATCGCCCTGTGCCCGGCCAGCCTGGGCAGCAGCATGCTCGCCGCGTTGGAAACCGTCAGGCCGATGCCGTTTTCCGGGAAGAAGAACTCCGCGGCGTCAGTTCCGGTGCGCGCGTCGAAGCACAAGGTGATCTCGCCCGCACCGCCGGCGGCTATCCCGTTGATGGCCGCGACCACGGGCACCCGCGCCGTCAGCGCGGCCCTGGTGATGTCCTGGAACGATTCGATTCCGGCGGTCATGCCGCCGGGCGGGAGAGCGGCCACGGCGTACAGGTCCTCTCCTGCCGAGAACGCCCGGCCGGCGCCGGTCAGCGCGATCCCCCGCACTCCGGAGCCGCCGCCGCCAAAATAACGGAGGATCGCGGCGAGTTCTGTGCGCATGGCGACGGTGAGCGCGTTCAGTTTCTCTGGCCGCTCCAGTGTGACCACCGCCACGTCGTCGCGGACCGTCACGGCGATGTGGCCGGATTCGGCGCCCCAGCGTGCCATCGTTCCCTCTTTCGTAGCTGCTAGCTTGCCGTCACGTCGAAGGCTCCGGTTCGCTGGTCGCGGTGGTGTTCCAGGAGCTGGCTCTTGCGGATTCGCGCCGACGGCGTCATGGGGAAGGTCTCGACGAACTCCACGAAGGCGGGGATCTTGAACCGGGCCAGTCTTCCGCGCAGATGATCGGCCAAGCTGACAGCGGTCCGCCTGCTCGCCTGGTGGCCGGGGCTGAGCTGCACGAATGCCTTCGGTACCTCGCCGAAGACCTCATCCGGAATGGGCACCACAGCCACGGCGGATACCGCGGGGTGCAACGCCAGCACGTTTTCCACCTCGGCGGCGGATATGTTCTCTCCGCCCCGCCGGATGATGTCCTTCAGGCGGCCCGCGTGGTGGATCCAGCCAGCGGCGTCGCGGTAGCCCAGGTCTCCGGAGTGGTACCAGCCGCCCCGGAAGGCCCGCTCCGTGCTGTCCTGGTGATTCCAGTACCCGCTCATCATCGGCTTGCCGCTGATGACGATCTCGCCCACCTCACCATCCGGCAGCGGGTGGCCGGCTTCGTCCGCGATCACGACCTGCTTGCCCGGCGGCGGCCTGCCCATCGCCCCGGTTCCGACGGTCTGCGCGGCCCCTGGCGGGACGGCCAGGTCCAGGCCGCTCTCTGTCGATCCGTAGAGCTCCCGCCAGGGCGCGCCCCAGCGTTCTTCGAACTTCTCGTGCAACTCCGGGATGATCCCCGAGCACAGCACCAGGCGCATCTGGCTGGTGCGCTCCAGCGGACCGGGCGGCTGCGCGAACATCAGTCCCGGCATGGCGCCGAGCACGTAGGTGAGCGTCGCATCGTGCTGCCGGGCGGACGCCCAGAAACCGGAGGCTGAGAACCGGGGAAGCACCACCAGCGGGCGGCCGCCCATCAGGCACATCACCGTCGCCCACTGCGGGTCCATGTAGGAGAAGGCCTGTGCCATCAGCATGACGTCGCGGGCGGTGAACTCGGCTTCGATCGCGGTCAGCCATGCGGTCCGCAGCCAGTAGTCGTGCGACAGCATGCACGCCTTCGGGAACCCGGTTGTTCCCGACGTGTACTGGAAATTCGCGATGCTGGACGGGGACTGAGCGGGCCGGGGGACGGCCGTGCGGGCACCGGCCGCCTCGGGCATCAGATCCGCGACGGTCCGCACCTCCCGTACCGTGCCAACCTCGGCCGCGACCGCGCCCACGAGGCCGGCCTGCTCCTTCGACGTCAGCACCAGCTCCGCGCCGGAGTCGGCCAGGACGAACGCCAGGTCGGAAGTCCCGTAACGCGTGTTGACCGGGACCGTTATCGCGCCTGCCTTCAGAATCGCGAACCAGCTCAGCGGCCATTCGGTGCTGTTGCCCAGCATGACCGCCACCCGCTGCCCGGGCTGGATGCCATGCGCGGCGATCACGCTGGCCAGCCGGCTGCTGAGCTCGTCGGCTTCGGCGAACGTCAGAGATCCATCCGGGCAGCGAAGGAACTCCCGGCCGTGGAACATCCTCGCCGCGTCCGAGACCAGGTCGCCGATCGTGGCCCATGGCGGCTCCGGGCCAGAACTGGCGCGGTCGAACAGGACGCCGCTCACGCGGAGGCCTGTTCCGGGCCTGCCGGGGTCAGCGGCTCCCAGCTAAGCCGCGTGATGGCGACCGGTGGATCGCATTCGGCCCGCCGCACCAGCCGGCCGCCCACCATCCGGCAGGCCAGCTCGCTGAACCGGTCCTGCAGTTCAGCCACTGACAGGCGGCCATCTGGCCGGTACCAGTCGGCTACGCCATTGCACATCTCGATCAGCGCATACCTGGCCACCGGAAGGTCGGTGATCAGGAACTGCCCGGTCCGCGCGCCGCGGGCCAGCGCCTTGTGGAACAACGACTCGTAGTCGTCGCGCAGCCCCACGATCACTGCCCGGCCAGGCCCGGTCAGGGAATGCACCTCGTGGTCGGATACCCGTGAGGTCAGCGGATTGACGGCCTCGGTCGCGACGTGTGCCCGCACCATGCGGGCCAGCTGGACGGCCGGATCGGCGCTGCCCGCGAAGGCTTCACGCCCGGCCCGGAGCAGATCTTCCTGGCTTTCCCGCAGCATCCCGGTCAGCAGGTCTTCCTTGCTCCCCACGTAGTGATACAGCGTGGCCGAATTCAGGCCGGCCGCCCGCGCGATGTCCCGGATCCCGGTGGCGGCGAAACCCCGCTCGGCGAACAGCCGGACCGCCGCCCGCCGAACCGCTTCCAGGCCAGACACGCAGCGACTCCTCACAATCGAGCGAGCTGGTCAATCAATCGATTGATAGATTTTACGGAATCACAACCGTATTGCTGTGTCAAGAGCCGTCGCTGGTCATCGCCTCATCGGCGGCCAGAGCTGATCGCGCCCGCCGGAAGCAGCGCATGAACGCCCCAGGACTGGTTCGCCACCTGGGTGACCCTCAGGTCGAGCACCGGGCTGGCCAGCGCCAGCGCCGTTGCCTTGTCCACGTTGTAGCTGGCCTGCAGCCAGGTCAGCATCGCCTCCAGCGCATCGCCCATGGCCGCATTGAGATCCGGGCTGAAGCCAAAGGTGACCTGGCCGGCCGGCGTTTCCGCGTGCACTCCCGGAACCGGCCGGGCCGTGACCAGATCGAGCTGAAGCTCGGTCGTCATACCGCACTCGATAGCGGTGCCCGCCACTTCCCCGTCGCCCTGGGCGGCGTGGCCGTCGCCGATGCTCACCAGCGCACCAGGCACGGCCACCGGCAGGTACAGGACCGATCCGGCGACCAGTTCCCTGCAGTCGATGTTGCCGCCGCCGGCCGGCCTCGGCGGGATGGTCGAATGCTCGCCTGGCTCGTCCCAGGCGACGCCCGTCACGCCACAGAACGGGGCTATCGGCACCGTGTGCCCCCGGTCGCTGGTCGCTACTCCCGCGCCGGTGTCAATCTGCCACAACAGCCAGGCAGGCGGACCCTCGTGCAGGCCCAGCCGCCGGGTCAGCGGCGTGTCGCGGCCCGCGGCGACGGTGTAGCCCCAGGGATCGGGCCGCAGCGAGATGAAGCGCACCGCAAGCACCTGTCCCGGCACCGCACCGCGAACAGCGACCGGCCCGGTCAGGCAATGGCCGCTGCGCCCCTTGCTGGCCATCGCCGGCACCTTCTCGCCAGGGAACATCTGCGGCCGCAGGTGCCCGGAGGCGTTCAGCGAGCGCAGCACGACCGTGTCACCGGGATCGACGGTCAGCACCGGCGGCAGATCCCGGGAGAACACACATGCTGTCGTCGACGGTGACGGGTCGAGCTGGTGACGAGTCATGCAACGATCTTCCCCGCCCTGCCCGAGCGCGACACTGCGAGACCAGCAGCACGATTGTGCCCGAGCGCTACCCCGGCGGGCCGCGGCGGCGGGTCAGGCGCTACCGGAGTTGGTCGCGGCGGCGTGTCAGGTAGGCGATCTCGGCGGTGTTGCCTGCCAGTTCGATGGCCTTGTCGTAGGCCGCGCGCGATTCCTGGCTGTGGCCTAGCCGGCGCAGCAGGTCGGCGCGGGTGGCGTGGTAAGGGTGGTAGCCGGCCAACGTGTGCTCAAGACGGTCGACGGCTGCCAGTGCTACCTGCGGGCCGTCGAGCTCGGCGATCGCGATGGCCCGGTTGAGGGCGATGATCGGCGAGGGGTCGAGGCGGGCGAGCTGGTCGTAGAGGGCGAGGACTTGTGACCAGTCGGTGGCGCGTGCGTCGCGGGCGGTGGTGTGCACGGCGTTGATGGCGGCGAGGATCTGGTAGCGGCCCGGAGCCACCCCGGCGGCGGCAGCGGCCAGGCGCTCGCGCACCAGTTGGTGACCTTCGGCGATCAGCGCCGCGTCCCAGGCCGCACGGTCCTGCTCGCCGAGGGGGATCAGTTCGCCGCTGGGCGAGACCCGGGCGGTGCGGCGGGCCTCGATCAGCAGCATCAGCGCCAGCAGCCCGGTCACCTCACCGTCGCCGGGCAGGAGGGCGCGGATCAGGCGGGTGAGCCGGATCGCCTCGGCGGTCAGGTCGGCACGGACCGGGTCGGTGCCCGGGCCGGTTGCCAGGTAGCCCTCGTTGAAGACGAGGAACAGGACGGTCAGAACGCCGGACACGCGGGCCGGGAGGTCCTCCGTGGACGGTACCCGGTAGGGGATGCGGGCCGCCTTGATCTTGGCCTTCGCGCGGGTGATCCGCTGCCCCACCGCGGCCTCCTGGACCAGGAAGGCGCGGGCGATCTCGGCCACCGTCAGGCCGGCGACCAGGCGCAGCGTCAGCGCCACCCGGGCCTGCGAGGACAGCGCCGGGTGACAGCAGGTGAAGATCAGCCGCAGCCGCTCATCGCCGATGACGCCGGGCGGCCCGGGCGGGTGGTCATCGTGCACCAGCAGGGCCTCCTTCTGAATGCCGGCGCGCTTGTTCTCGCGCCGGATCCGGTCGATGGCCTTGCGGGTGGCGGTGGTGGTCAGCCAGCCGCCGGGATTGGGAGGCAGGCCGCCGGCCGGCCAGCGCTCCACGGCGGCCGCGAACGCCTCGGCCGCCGCTTCCTCGGCGATGTCGAGGTCACCGAAACGCCTGGCCAATGCGGCGACCACCCGGGCCCACTCCTGCTGATGGACGCGGGTGATCGCCGCCCCGGCGCCGGCCACGCTCACAGGAACGGCCGCACCTCGACCTTCCGGTTGCAGGCCTTGGACCCCTCGGCGGCCAGCTTGAGCGCCGCGTCCAGGTCGGCAGCCTCCAAGACCCAGAAACCAGCCAGATACTCCTTCGACTCCACGAAGGGCCCGTCGGTGAACAACGCCTCCCCGCCCCGGTTGTCGATGACGGTCGCCGTGCTGGGTGCCGCCAGGCCACCGGCGAAGACCCAGTGACCCTCCGCCTGGAGCCGGTCGTTGAACGCGTCGATCGCCGCCTCCTCGTCGGGGGTGGCAAGGCCGGCCGTGTCGTCGATCACGGAAACCAGGTACTGCATCTCGGATCATCTCCCGTGGTCCGGGGTGCCCTTCGTGGGCAGCCTCTCACCCCTGCTACGAACAGCTCTGCCCAGATCCGACACCGCTTTCCGGATGTCTTTCAAAACTTTCTGGCCAGGTGTACATCGGTGCCGCGGCAAGCGTCACCGTGGCGATCGCGGCGGTGGCCAGGTCCACAACCGCCGCCGCGCGAAGCAGGCCGTGCTGGCCAGCGCGGCGAACAATCCCGCAACCGTGCCTACACCCGGCGCCAGCGGGCCTCGCACAGACCGTAGATGCCGAAGGTGATCAGGCCGAGCGCGGCGAGGATGAGCAGCACCTCACCGAACGGCTGGTTGCGCAGCGTCAGCAGCGCCGTGTCCACGCCACCGGCCTTCGACGGGTGATAGCTGACCGCGGCGTCGATCACCAGGACGCCCACCAGCGCGACCACCACGCCCCGGGCCATCGAGCCGGCCATACCCAGCCATTCCACCACGCGGCGGGTGCGTGGGCTCATCTCGCCCCGCCGCATGTCCTTCATGAACGTGCGGCGGTAGCCCTCAATAACCAGCACCACACCCGCGATGGCGATGACCGCGCCGATCAGGCCGGTCAGCACCTGGCCACCCGGGTGACGCATGATCGAGGCGGTGAAGTCCTGCTGCTTCCTGGTCTGGTTGCCGGAGGAACCGGAGATCACCTGGAACGCCATGGCGGCCAGCGCGGCATAGATGACCGCCCGGCCCAGCGATCTCAGCCGCGGCCCGGCCTTGCGCCCCACGCCGCTGACGCCGAACGCGGCCTCAGACAGCCGCCACAGCGCATAGCCGGCGAACCCGATGCCCAGCAGCCACAGCAGGACCCGGCCGAACGGCTGGCCCGCCAGCAGTTGCAGCGCCCCCTGCTGGTCAACCTGCTGCTTGCTGTGCCCGATGGCAACCAGGATCGCCACCCAGCCGATGAGGATGTAGATGACCCCGCGGGCCGTCAGGCCGGCCCTGGCAAGAGTCTTCGCCGCCGGGCTCCCGGATGCGCGCCTGGCTCTCGTGGTCAGGCGCGCACTTGCTATTGACCGCATGCCTGTCTCTTCCTCGCCAGCGGACGGCGAAACATCCCCGTCCGCCAGGCTGACCACCCCGCCAGCGTCAGAGCCGGCCCGTGCCCCGAGGGCTGGCAGCCACCCACCTCCCGCATTGACGGACGCCGGTCATTTTGAACCTGCTGCGCGGGTGCCGCGGCCAGCCGGAGAACTCTCGACATTTCCCGCGGGGCTGTCATGCTCGGGGTGTAGCCGGTGAGGCGGCTGGTGATCTGGGAAAGGATGAGATGGTGATGCTTCATTTAGTTCGGAATCACCGCAGGCGTGTGTGTGGCGGGCTGGCTGCGGCGGCGCTGGCGGCGGGACTGGCCGCGGGGACGGTTCCCGCCGCCGGGGCTGTCTCGGTGCAGACGGCAGGCCCGCACCGGGTGGCGGGGCCGCACCGGATGGCGGGCCCGCACCGGATGCGGCCGCGTGCTGCCAGGCCGGCCGTGATCACGGGGGCGTTGATCAACCATGGCGGGCCGGTGCAGTCCGCGCCGCGGGTGTATGTGGACTTCTGGGGGTGGACCTCGGATCCCAGCGGTGAGCAACCCTACCTGCAGCGGTTCTTGTCGGCGGCCGGCGGTACCTCCTGGCTGGCCACGCTCGGCCAGTACGGCGGCGGGTGGAGCGGGGATGTGCTCGCGGGCACCTGGTCGGATCCCGCGAGCGTGCCCACGAGCCCGAGCGATGCGCAGATCCAGGCCGAGGCTGTGGCGGCGGCCAATCACTTCGGCACCGGCAACTCGGTCAATGTGCAGATCGTGGTGGCCACTCCGACCGGGCACTCCACTCCGGGGTTCGGCACCCAGTTCTGTGCCTACCACGGCGCGGTCAGCGCGGACCCGAACGTGACCTACACCGACCTGCCGTACATGACCGACGCCGGGACGGCCTGCGGGGAAGACTCGGTGAACGGCTCCAGTGGCCTGCTGGACGGGGTCAGCATCGTGGAAGGGCACGAGCTGGCCGAGGCCATCACCGACCCGCTGCTGAACGCCTGGTATGACGCCAGCGGGAATGAGATCGGCGACAAGTGCGCCTGGACCGGCCTGGCCAACCTCACCACGACCGGGGGAAGCTTCGCCGTCCAGCCGTTGTGGAGCAACGCCGCCAACGGCTGCGTGCTGTCCAGCCCGATCCCACCCCCGCCCGCTCCACTGCTTGGCTTCGTGAAGACCGCCAGCACCGCAACGGGAAAGCCCGAGGTGCACATCGACGCCTACAGCAGTGGTTCCTATCACCGGGTCCTGGACGCCAGCACCGACTTCAGCTCCACCGACCCGGCCAACGGCACCTTCGTGTTGTTCGGCAGCGTCAACGGCCAGCCCGAACTCGGCTACATCAAGACCGCCAACACCGGGACCGGCAAGCCGGAGGTGCACGTCGACATCTACAGCAGTGGGTCCTATCACCGCGTCCTTGACACCACCAGCGACTTCAGCTCCAGCGACCCGGCCAACGGCACCTTCGAGCTGTTCGGCCAGGTCAACGGCCAGCCCCAGCTCGGCTACGTGAAGACCGCGAACACCGGCTCCGGCACCGTCGAGGTGCACACCGACGCCTACAGCAGTGGGTCCTATCACCGGGTCCTGGACACCACCAGCGACTTCGGCACTGCCGACCGCAGCAACGGCAGCTTCGAACTGCTCACCGCCGGATGACACAACAGCCCGCGCGCCGTTGAGCAGACAGCTCACCACGGTGACAGCGGCCCAGCGCACCCGGGCCGCTGTCACCGCGTCATCCGCTCGGTGATCCGTTGTCCTGGCCGGCCGGATCGGGTGCGCCGCCCATCATCTTCAGCATCGGCGCGCCGCCGGTGCGGATGAACCGGACGGCCAGCGCCGCGGCGGTGAAATCCGCGCCCTTGCGGAACAGCGCCCGGGCCAGCGCGACGGCGGCGTATGAGCATGACGAGGACGCGGCGCCCAGCCCGGCCGCGAGCGCGAGCGTGCGGGGCCGGCTGTCGCCCAGCAGCCGGACGACCGTGGACCTGCGCACCACCGCCTGGATCACCGCCGACAGCGCGAAGCCCAGGATCAGCGCCCAGGTGATCTCCCAGGTCATCGACCCCGTGATGGACAGGGCGTGCAGGACCGCCCGCATCGGCATCCCTTCATCGGCCAGTTTCCGGCCACCCACGGTAGGTATACCCCGACAGGGTATTCCGGGTGACGGATCACGCGTCCGCAGGGGAGTTTGCGCCGTCGCGGTCAGACCCGGGGCAGCAGGCCTGGTGGCGCTGGTGCGGCTGAACCTGCCCGTTTCCTGTCCGGTGCTGCCGGTGTGCCACGACGATGCCGGCTGGTGTGTGGGGTCCAGCACGTTCGAGCACTCGCCAGCGTCTTTGGTTCTGGCCTAGCTCGGTTACGAGCCGGGGATCCTGGCCAGCAGGCCGTTGGCGAGGTCGGTGAACCACATGGCGCCGTTGGGCGCTTGTGCGATTGCGCCGAAGTTTCCGTTGTGCGGCACGGTGATCGCGGTGATCGCGCCGCTGGGGGTCAGCCGCCCTGCCTCGTCCGAATACGGGACGGTGAACCACAGGTTGCCATCGGGCCCGGTCGTGATGGCACCGGGGTAGCTGGCGCCTTTCCACGCCACCGAGAAGGTGCCGGAGGTGGTCATGCGGGCAATCCCGCCGGCCGACGCGTCTCAGGGTGATGAGCGCAATACTTCGATATGGCAGCGTGGGCCGGTGGCTCGTGCCAGCCTGTGGTCACCGGTGAGCAGGGTCACGCCCAGCGCCTCGGCGAGCGCGACATACGTCGCGTCGTAGATTGTCACATTCTCGCGAAGTTCCCAGCAGCGGCTGAGCAGGACGCGGTGCGGTGCCCGCCGCAGCGGCAGCGCCGCGAGGTCAGCCAGGGCCAGCGCGGCGCGGCGGGCGTCCATGAAGCCTTCCCGCACCTGCCGCCGCCAGACCGAGGCGGTCTCGGGATCGATCAGCTCTGGCGCGGTCAGCCGTTCACCGCGCAACCGGTTACGTGCGTGATCGCCGTCGTGGCCGTCGTCAGCGAGAGCTACCGCCACGACGCTGGCATCAACGACGATCACGGTCTGCCCGCAGCGTCGATACCGCGGTCTTCAGCGGCACCGAACCGCCGTAGCGGCCACCTGCCCGGTCAAGGACCTCCTCCAGGGTTGGCTGGCTCGCTTCCTCGATCAGCCTGGCGCGCAAGTATTCCTGGAGGGACTGGTGTGCGGCCGCGGCGCGCTGGCGCAAGACAGCGTGGGTCTGTTCCGGGACGTCCTTGATCTGCACACTGGGCATGGCGCCATTATGGCGCCAGAAGCGCCAGTTCGCAACCACACCCACAGCGGCGCAGATCCGGACGTTGGCCGGCCGCCGGACCACGCGCATAGCGGCGTACGGATCACCCGGTTCGGCGCGACACTGGGCACATCCCCTGACTCCGCCGGCCGCAGGCTAAGAGCCCGGCCCCGGCTCATCGCCGCCCCGCAGCCCAGTGGCCCACCTCATGGCCCAGGCCGGTGAGAGCACCCATAGGGACGATCTTGCCACTGGTCAGTGACGCAGGCCGGGGGTTGATGGATCGCCAGATTCATGATCTGCTCGGGTGTGTCCGTCCGGTCCGCGCGGACGAGAACGGGGACTTAGCTCAGTGTGAGGGGGGCTTGACACCTTGAAGCGATGGATCTCAATCTCCGGTCTGATTCTCATCACAGCGCTCGGGTTCTTAATCCCAGCAGGTGCGCAGGCGGCTACCCGGACCCCTATTCAGCTCACCAGCGGAAAGCCGGTGAAGGCCGTCGTTTCGAAGCCCGGTCAGAAGATCACGTACGCCTTCGCCGCGACAGCGCACCATCACGTCACGTTCCAGGTCACGAACTTCAACTTCTCCGACGGCACCAACCCAGGCTCGTTCTACCTGTACTTCTACAAGCCATCCAGCAGCAGCGCGTACACCTCCAACTTCTTCGGCGATAACGGCTGGTATGACTTCAATACGCCGGCCACCGGGACCTGGACGGTCAAGCTGGTCCCTTACTCCTCATCCGTCGGCAGTATGACCCTGACCTTCGCCAATGATGTCGCCACCAAGGCGCTGACCTCCGGAACTCCCATAACCACCACGATCAAGTTCGAGGGTCAGCACGCCGGGTACACCTTCGCGGCCACGGCGAACAGTCATGTCACGTTCCAGGTCACCCAGTTCAACTTCGCCGACGGCGCCAATCCCGGCTCGTTCTACCTGTATTTCTATGAGCCGGGCAGCAGGAGCGCGTACACCTCCAACTTCTTTGGTGATAACGGCTGGTATGACTTCACCCCTCCGCTGACCGGTACCTGGACCGTGCAGCTGGTGCCCTACGACGCCTCCACCGGCAGCATGGTGCTGACCTTCGCCAATGACGTCGCCACCAAGGCGCTGACCTCCGGAACAGCTGTGAGCACGACCATCGAGTTCGAGGGTCAGCACGCCGGGTACACCTTCGCCGCCACGGCGAACAAACACGTCACGTTCCAGGTCACCCAGTTCAACTTTGCCGACGGCGCCAATCCCGGCTCGTTCTACCTGTATTTCTATGAGCCCAATAACACCAGCGCCTACACCTCCAACTTCTTTGGTGATAACGGCTGGTATGACTTCACCCCTCCGCTGACCGGTACCTGGACCGTGCAGCTGGTGCCCTACGACGCCTCCACCGGCAGCATGGTGCTGACCTTCGCCAATGACGTCGCCACCAAGGCGCTGACCTCCGGAACAGCTGTGAGCACGACCATCAAATTCGAGGGTCAGCACGCCGGGTACACCTTCGCCGCCCACGCAGGCGGCACGAAGACCTTCGACGTGACGCAGTTCAACTTCAACGATGGCACAAATCCTGGCTCGTTCTACCTGTATTTCTATGAGCCCAATAACACCAGCTCCTACACCTCCTGCTTCTATGGCGGCGACGGCTCGTGCGACGTCACCACGCCCCTGTCCGGTACCTGGACGGTCCAGCTGGTTCCCTATGACGCCTCCACCGGCAGCATGAAGCTCACGATGACCTGACCAGTCGCCGGTGCCGGGTTCCCCATGGGTGCGGCCAGCCTTACGGGCAGGCTTTGGTCACCTTCGCCACCACGAACCCGGCCAAACCGTTGCCGTTCACGCTGTGCCCGCTGTCGCCGGTGAACGTGTACAGCCGCTGTCCGTGGTAGGTGACCTGGAGGTGCGTTCCGAGCTTGGCGGTCGAGCCCGGAGTGGGACGCGGTGACCCAGGTGAGGGCCGATCGGGAGGCCGAGGATGCGGCCGGAACCTTCGGAGAGCGGATCGCGGCGCTGCGCCCGGACGTGGTGATCGACCTGATCTGCTTTACCGGGGCGCCGGCACGGCAGCTCGTTGCGGCGTTGCGCCCGGCGCGGCCGCTGCGTAGCTATGGGTCCTGGCTGAGGATGAGCGCAGTGTAGGGGCCGATCCCAATGTTCGCCGCGGCCGGCAGGCCGTCGATGGCGCCCTGGTCGGTGTCGGTGTCATAGCCGGGCCAGTTCCCAAACGAGGGGTCATAGCCGGCCCAGTCGCTGTTGAACCGGACGCGCCAGCGGCCGGTGCGCGGGAGCCCGATCGTGTAGCTGCTGTAACCGCGGTTGGCAAAGTTCAGCGCGACCACGACGTCGTCCAGCGGGCCACCCTGCGACCATCGGTGGTAGGCGATGAGCTTGCCGGTGTTGTTGATGTGGAACACGTTCAGCCCGTCGCCTTTCAGGCCGCGGGTCGTGTCATGCCAGTCCCGCCGTAGCTGGATCAGGTCGCGGTAGAGCTGGACGATGCCCGCGTACTTGGTGGCGTCCGCCCAGTCGAGCGGAGGGATGGGTTCCTGCACGAACGGGTCCTGGTCGAGGAACTCCTGACCCTGGAAGATCATCGGGATTCCGGGGGCGGTGAAGACCAGCGCGGCGGCGAGCGTCGAGCGCTTCTTCGACCACCAGCTGTCTGGCTGTGCGGGGTCGATCTCGGCCGGCAGGCGGGTGCGGCCGTTGCCGTCGGCGTCGTGGGATTCGGTGTAGATGACCCGGGTGCTGGCAGCGGCGCCAAAGCGCCGCTGCAACTGTGCCGCGATCAGGTTCATGTCCCGCTGATCGTCGCTCGTGGCCTCGGCTGTTTGCCGCACGGCCCACAGGAAGTCGCTGTCCCACTGGGAGTCAAAGCCCGACCCGCCGCGGGACACGGGCGCGGTGATCGACGCGTCACCGCGCAGGTCCTCGGCGATCGTCAGCTTCCACGGCTGGGCCAGGTCAATGTCGCCATTGACCTCTTGCAGCAGGAGACTGCCGTCGGGGATCGCCTGATCGGCGCTGCCGCTGCCGTCGATCGAGCGGATCCAGGCTGTGGCGTCGAAGCGCAGTCCGTCGACGCGGTAATCCTGCAGCCAGGCGAGCGCATTGTCGCGGATGAACTGGCGAACTTCGGGGCGCCCGTAATCCGGGCGGGAACCCCAGCCGCCAGCCTGCGGACGGCCATCGCCGGGCCACCTCGTCCCGTAGAAATAGATCCCGCCCTCCCAGCCCGGGCCCTGACCATCAAACACCCACAAGATCGAGCCCGGAGGGCCGAAGTGGTTGTACACGACATCGAGGATCACCGCGATTCCCGCCTCGTGCGCGGCGCGCACGAGGTTCTTCAGACCGTCCGGGCCGCCGTAGCCGACTGCGACGGCGAACGGCGCCCCGGGGTCATAGCCCCAGCCGTACGTGCCCTCGAACTCGGCGACCGGCAGCAGTTCTATCGCATTGATCCCCAGCGACTGCAGGTACGGGAGCCTGGCGATGACGTCGGCGAAGGTGCCAACGGCCGCCCCGGGCTGCACGCTGAAGCTCCCCACATGCAATTCGTAGATCACCAGCTCGGTCCACCCCGGCGAGTTCCAGCCGGCCGTGCCCCAATCGAAGGCCTGCTCGTCATAGACAACCGCCGCACCCGCGTCCCCGCTTCCTCCCTCGACCACATTGCGCGCGTACGGATCCACCCTCGTCAGCGGCACCGCAGAAGTCGTCAGCACATACTGGTACTGCTGGCCGGTGCCCACTCCGTCAACGTCTGCGGACCAGATCCCACCCGCCTCGGCCGCCAGCGGCACCGAACTCGATCCCCCGCCAGGCTGCGCGAGCACAACCGCGGCAGCGCTCGCGTCAGGCGCCCACACCCGGAAAGTCACGCCGCCGGGGAAGGGAACCGACCCCATGCCCGGACGCGTGGACGGAGCCGTCACCGCCATTGATCCTCCCGGGAAGCTCCAGTGGTCTCAGACGTATTCTCTCCTGCGCATCCTCAGCCGGGCCGGCTGGGAGTGGCGGGTGTGGTCTCGGCTAGCCGGCCGGCGAGGAAGCGTTGCTCGGGTTCGGTCTGTGCGAGGCCGAGCGCGCGGCGGTAGGCGTGGTGGGCCTCGCCGTCCCGGCCGGCCCGGCCCAGCGCTAGTTACTACGACACGTAGTAACATGTCCTGCGTGAACGGCGCCGTCCCCACGACGATCATCGTCGCCGGTCTCGCGCTGGCCGGGTACGCGCTGCTGATGACCGCCCGGAACCGGCGAATGGGCACCAGCTTGCTCGTCGCGCTTGGCGTCCTTGAGATCCTGTTGCTTGCCGAGGTCGGCATGATCGTGGCCAGACTCGCCGGCGGTGGGCGCCCGGCCGGGCTGGCCACGCTCATCGGATACCTGATCGCGATGCCGTTCGTCCCGGTGGCGGCGGCGTTCTGGGGGGCGCTGGAGCGGTCACGGTGGGGCCCGGCGGTCATCGCCGTGGCCGGGCTCGTCGCGGCCGTGCTGATGGTCCGGCTGAATGAGATCTGGCCGGCTATCCATGTCTGAGCCGATGGCATCGCCAGAGCCTGCCGCATCGCCAGAGCCTGCGGCATCGCCGGAGTCTGCGGCATCGCCGGAGTCTGCGGCATCGCCGGAGTCTGCGGCATCGCCGCCGGGTTCGGCCAGGACCGGCCCGGGCCGGGTGCTGATCGCCGTTTACGCGCTGTTCGCGCTCGCCGCCTCCGCCCGGGCCGGGGTGCAGATCGCGACGAAGTTCGGCAACGCCCCGGTCGCCTACGTGTTGTCGGCCTTCGCCGCCGGGGTCTACATCCTCGCCACGGTCACCCTGGCCGTCGGCAGTCCAGCGGCGCGCCGGATCGCCGTCCTGTCCTGCTCGGTCGAACTCGCCGGCGTGCTGGCGGTCGGCACCTGGAGCCTGGCCGACCCGGCCAGCTTCCCCGATGCCACGGTGTGGTCCGGCTATGGCAGCGGTTACGGCTTTGTCCCGCTGGTCCTTCCCGTCTTCGGCCTGCTCTGGCTACGCCGCTTGACCAGATCTGGCCTGGCCATGAGGTAAGAGCGGGGTCATGGCTGTTTCCTTTCTGGGCTCGTGCCGGAGTTCGGTGTGCCGGGCAGACGGGCGAGCCGGGCCGCGAACGTGGCGGCGACCAGGACCCACGCGGCGACGGCCACCCAGAGCATGACGTGGGCCAGGGGTGGCATGAACGGCAGGTGGGCGGCCTGGCCGTAGGCCAGCGTGGCGACGCTGTACATGCCGAGCGGGAAGACGACGCTCCACAGGGGAGGCTCGTAGCTGAGCGGCCAGTGGTGGCGGACGTGCCGCCACAGGCCGAGCACGATGAGCAGCGGGATCCACCAGGTGCCGAACGCCCACAGGGCGAAGGAGAACCCTTCGACGAAGCCGCGGGTTGCCCGGGTGACCGCAAGCGTGGCCGGCAGGCCCAGAATCCGGGCGCCGGCGAACACGGTGATCGCGGTCGCCCCCATCAGGATCCAGTACGGAGGGCCGAGAGCCTCCGGTGTCATGGCCACGGTCAGCCAGCGCAGCAGGATGAGGGAGACGAGCAGCAGGTACAGCACGAGCCCGATGCACCACAGCCCGACCGCGACCGGTCCCAGCAGTCCCGATTGCGACGGCCATGCCGGAATCAGGACCGATGCGGCGATCGACAGGGACTGGGTGCCGACCACCCACAGCAGCCAGGTGCCATTGACGCCACCGAGGACCGAGTCGTGCGCCCGGGTGAGCAGCAGGCTGGCGGGCACGCCGTAGGTCAGCAGCAGCCATACCGCGGCGGCCAGCCCGGACAGGATCGCGGTGGCCAGCGGATGGCCCGCGGCGGCCAGGCGCACGGCGAGCACATCAAGGCCCGCGACGATGGTGAAGAAGCCGAACACCCGGTCAGCGGCCTTGATGTCGGCCACCAGGCTGGACCTGAAGAAGGTCACCCGGACCGCCAGCGCGGCGGTCAGCACGACCAGCCCGGCCGCGGCGGCGATCAGCAGCCCGCGGGACAGCCAGGGGGGCCCGGACAGGAATGTCCCGGTCGAGATGATCCCGGTGGCCATGACGAACGCGAAGTAGCCGGGGTGGAGGTTCCGGGCGGCCGTCGCTGCCCGGCCGGGGAGCCAGGCCGGGCCGGTGGCAGCGTCCGGGCTCATGGGCGCGGTTGTCCTGCGTGCCATTGCTGGGCGGCGGCCTAGTAGGGGACGCCGATCTTACGCCACCGCCGGCCGCTGGTGCCGGGCTCGGCGGGTGGGACGGGCCGGCGGCTGCGGTAGACGATGTAGGGCCGCCACAGGTACCACAGCGGGTAGCTCCAGGCGTGTACGAGCCGGCTGAACGGCCATACCGCCCAGATGACCCAGGCGGCGGTGGCGTGCACCTGGTAGATGACCGGCGCGGTGGGTGGCTGGCCGTCGCCGGCGCCGGGCCCAGCACGTCCCCGGCACAACGGCGTCTTCGATGGCGATCCCGGTCACTGGGCTGAGAGGGTGGGGCGGGGCTTGCCGGGGGCGACGGTGCGGGCCAGGATGCCCAGCGTGGCCCGCAGCGCGCCTTCCGGGATCACCGGGAAGATGGCGGCGTCCTTCCACTCCTGCTCGGCACCTGACCAGTCATAATAGGACGTGACGAGGGTTCCGTCCTCGATCGGGTCCAGCCGGTAGCCGTACACATGGCCGAGGTTGAGCTGGCCGTGCACGGTCCAGGCAATCTCCTGGTCCGGCTCGAACGTGACGATTTCGACGGTGACGTCATATAGGCCGAGGGGATAGTCGTTGAGTGCCTCGCGGTCCATGTGCACCACGAAGGTGTCGCCCACCTTGGTGACGACGTCCCCGCTGGCCTCCATCAGCATGCCGGAACTGTCGATGGCAACATGCCCGCGTGGATCGGTCAGCACCGCGAAGATCTCACCAGCCGGGGCGGCGACCGCCCGCTGCACTTCGAGTCGTTCCAGCATGCGCCGATTGTCGCACGCGCACCGGGGCGTCGCTGCCAGGTTGCCCCCGGAGTACCGGGAACGGCGCTGGGCTGGTTTCCGGGCGGCCATGCAGCGGGGCTGCCCGGTTCGACAGCACTGGTGAGCAAAAGACGGCTAGTCACGTCGAGGAGGGCGGCGGTGAGGCGGCCGCGTCGAGCAGTTGTCGCAGTACGGCGGTATAGCGATCCAGTGCGACCCGGCCGTCGTAGGTGAGCGAGACGGAAGTCCGCGCGTTAACCCCCGCACCGGATTTCACTGTGATCACGTAGCCGGCGTCCTCCAGCTTTCGCAGGTGCGTGATCAGGTTGCCTGGCGTCAGGCCGAGCAGATCCTGCAGCCTGCTGAAGGACAGGTCGTCGCCCTCGGGCAGCGTCGCCAGCGTCACCATGATCCGAAGCCTCGCGGGCCCGTGGATCACCGGGTCGAGCCCGTCAATGCTCATGAACGGTCTCGCCGCAGCCCGATCACCGCCATTACCAGCAGCGCGCCGCCTCCCGCCAGCGCGCTGACCGCCCAGACCGTCACCGGGCCCGCGAATCCGCTGCCTGCCGCCACCGCCAGCAGCCAGAGGCCAAGGCCGAGCAGGGACCAGTTCAGGAAGACGGCGGCGCTGGCGGCGATGATCAGGGCCACCAGGAGAACGGGCGCGGCAGCACCATATACGCCGATGACGGCCCGGCTGGCGCCAGCGTGGTCGATTGCGGCCTCAAGCGTGAAGAGGGCAACGTACCCCCCGAGGTACGACAGCAGGAGGACGCGCCGCTGTAGCACCGACAAGCCACCGACGCCGCTGCCCGCCCGGCCGAGGTAAATGACCGCGAAGACCGTGGCTGCCGCGATGGCCGCGCTCAGCGTCATCAACGCCGCAGGCGTCGGCCCGTTATAGGGCCGCTGCCCGCGGACCGACAGCCAGATCGCGCCATCGGAAACCAGCCAGGCCGCTCCCCAGACGGCCAGCAGGACCGGGCGCCTGACTACCAGCGCACGCCTGGCCCTGTCCCGTGTCTCTTGCAGGATTGCCGACGCTTCTTGCAGGTCCATCCCCATTTCCTCGTCCGCGCCGTCTGTCATGCCGGTCCCCTCATGTGTGTTTTCCCGCCGCCTGACTGCTGACTTTGCAGTACAAAGCTAGTTTACTCCACGGCCCGGGGCCAACTGGATGGCCCGCGCGGCCTGGAGCGAGTCGCTGGGGAGCCGGGCGACGCAATCGCCGCAAGGCAGCCTCGGGCCGCGCACAGCCCCGTCCCCGCCTTGACTTTGTGGTTCAAAGCAAACTAGCTTTGAACCACAAACTAAACGGCTCGTGTCCGGGGAGCAGACCCGCAACCCGGGCACGCGCCTCCTGAAGGCAGGTACATGACCATGAATCAACCGGGAAATTTGTGGGTCAGCTACGGCGGCATCGCCAGGATCGAGCTCGCTATCGTCCTGCTGGCCGCCGCGGGAGGCGTGGCCTACGCCGGAACCCGGTTGCCTCTTCCGGCCCAGGCCGCCAGGCCCGGCCGGGCGGCAATGACTACCATGCTCGTGAGCTGGGCCCTGGCGATAGCAGCATTCCTGGCCTGCCTAACCGTCTACGTCCTGCGGTATCGTC
>Ga0209167_10000928_pt1 | contig 18891 bp, 12 predicted proteins | sample Coa_R1_9_FD_187154 | JGI IMG/M metagenome (GOLD analysis project Ga0209167, IMG submission 187154) | Surface soil microbial communities from Centralia Pennsylvania, which are recovering from an underground coalmine fire - Coalmine... | ecosystem: Environmental > Terrestrial > Soil >... | reverse complement strand
GGAAATCGAATACGAGGTCAAGGGCAGCCATGGAGGTTTGAGCACGGATTGGAAGCGAGTCAGCGTTTTCGACACCCGCAAGGTGGTTATCGTGAACCTGAAATTGGAGAAAAAATAACGTGAAGAGGATGCTTCTGGCGCTTGCCGCCGCCGCGGCGCTCACCGCTCAACAGGCCGGGCCGTCCCTCATTCCGCTGGACAAGGATGCCTATTCCAAGCTCATCGCGTCGCACAAGGGTCATGTCGTGCTGGTGAACTTCTGGGCGACCTACTGCGTTCCCTGCCGCGCCGAGCTTCCGGAGATGGTGAAGCTGGCCGGCCGGCTCCGTGCCCGCGGGCTCGACTTCGTGACCATCTCCGCGGATGAACCGGAGCAGGAGCCGCAGGCCCGCAAGTTTATCGCCGCCGCAAAAGTCCCCGGGCCGCTCTACATCGAGGGCGCCGGCGATGCCGAAAAGTACGCCGCCGCCATCCACCCGGGGTGGGATGGCGCGCTGCCCGCGTCCTTCCTCTACGACCGGTCGGGAAAGAAGGTGGGATCTTTCATCGGCGAGGCTCCCCTGAAGAACCTGGAAGACGCGATCGCGAAGCTCTTGTGAGACTGCTTCGCGGTGTGCTCTATTCGTCCCGAAGGACGCTCAGCGGATCCACGCGGCAAGCCCGATACGATGGAGCCACAACCGCCGCAGCCGACAGGAGCAGCAGCGTGAGCGCGCATCCAGTGAGTATCGCGGGCGTGACCGCAGGCACAACCTCGAAGTAGCGCGACAACCCGCGCGACACCCCGACCGCAAGCGCGACTCCGGCGGCGCTACCGGTTCCCACCAGTAGCAGGGCTTCGCGTACGACCATCCAAAGCACCGGCCCCGATTTCGATCCTAACGCCATTCGAATTCCGATTTCGCGGGTACGCCTGGATACCGAGTAGGCCAGGATTCCGTACAACCCCACAATCGCCAGCGTCAATGCCAACACCCCGAAGCCCGCGGAGAGACTCGCGATCATGCGCTCGCCGGCGAGTGAATCCTCGATCCTGCCTTCCATTGTTCGGATGTTGAAAACCGGGAATCCCTTGTCGATAGCGTCAAATTCACGCCGGATTGCGGCGGTCACGGGCGCAGCCTCGGCTGCTTCCAGGCGGACGTGAAGCGTCGGCATGTAGGGCGTGACTTGTTCCAGAGCAAACCACACCGCCGGTTGCGGGGTCTTATGCAGATCGTAATATGGAACATCCTCCACCAACCCGACGATCTCGTAATCGCCGCTTTGATTGCCTCGCGGAACGCGCAGGATTCGCCCGAGGGGTTTGGCATCCGGAAAGAGCGCACGCGCCAGCACCTGATTCACAATCGCGACGTGGGGCGAGCCCAGCTTGTCTTGCACCGTAAAGTCGCGGCCAGCCAGACGCGCCATGCCGACCGTTTCGAAAAAGCCGGGAGTGATGGCATCGACATCCGCCCGGAGCGCATCGCGACCAGGAGTCGAGACCAAGGTTTGGCCGGCGCGGCTTCCGAGCGGACCATACTCCGCAAGCGCCGCTGAATGGACTCCGCGGATTTCCGCTACCCTGCGGACCAGCTCGGTCGCAAGTTGGCGTTTGCGTTCGTCGCTGTACAGTTCCTGCTGCGGCTTCATCGTGAACAGCAGCACTTGTGCCGGATTCGCGCGGTAGTTGTTTGGCCGCAGATGCATTAGCGTGTGGACAAAGGCGTCCGCGGCGACCAGCAGCACCAGCGAGACGGCCACCTGAGACGCGACCAGCCCTTTGCGAATTCCCGCGCTACGCCGCTCTCCGATCGACGCGGCGGTGTCCGCCTTGAGCATCGCAGCCGCGTTTCCGCGAGTCACCTGAAGTGCGGGAATGATTCCGACTGCCAAACCGCTGAGCAGTGAGATAAATACTGTAAAGAGCAGGACCCTTCCATCGGGGTGTAAATCGAGCGCGATGGTAACGTGGCCTTGCGGGACAAAACGAACCAGAAGTTCCGTCACCCCGTACGCCGCCCCGACGCCCACCGCGCCCCCGATGAACGAGAGCAGGATGCTTTCGGTGAGGAGCTGACGGACGAGGCGCCCGCGGCTTGCGCCGATCGAAAGACGTACAGAGAGCTCCCGCGTCCGCGCCGTCGCCCGCGCCAGCAGCATGCTGGCGACGTTCGCGCATGCGATCAAAAGCACGATCGAAACGAGGACCAGTAATACATAGAGCGGCGTCTTGAATTGGCGCGTGCGCTCAAAATCCCCCAGCGACCCCGCCGAAACCCGGATATGACGCAATCCGGAACTCCGAACCTCCTCATCCTGAGTAGTCTTCAGGAACTCCTGCAACTGCGCGTCCGCGGCCGCCTCTGCTGCCGCCATGCTTTGCTTCGGAAGAAGACGGGCTGTGGTCCCCCACCAGCTTCCATTCAATCCGTCGATCAGCTTGATCTCGGCCAGCTTCTGCCCGTCGGGCAGCAGCGGAATGTAGAGCTCGTAGTCGGAGCCGCGACTCAACCCGAAGAACGACGATGGCGCGACCCCGGCGATTGTAAATGGAACCGTATTTAGGCGAATGGTCCTTCCAATGACATTTGGATCGCCGCCGAACCGCCGCTTCCAAAAGCTATAAGAAAGCACGGCCTCCGCCGACCACTGGCCGGCCTGCACCTTGGGCGAGAAGCCCTGGCCGAGCAGGGGTCGCACACCCAGCAGCGAAAAGTAGTTGGGAGAGACAGCCTGACTGATGATGCGTTCGGCTCGGTTGTCCTCGTAGGACAAGCTAAGGCCATCTGCGTTGGTAATGGCGATGCCGGCGAAGATTCCCGAATCCCGCATTTGCCGCACCAGCCCCGCGGGCATGTCCGTCTCATCTCCGCCCCGGATGCGCGAGATGGAGAAGTCCACCAATGACTGCGGATCCGCTACCGGCAGCGGCTTCCACAATGCGGCATCGAGCGCGGAGAAGATCGCGCTGTTCGCTCCGATCCCCAGCGCGAGCGAAACCACGGCAGTGAGAGTGAACCCGGGGTTCCTTCGCAGGCCACGCATTGCGTAGCGCAGATCCTGCGCGAGATTCTCAAGCGGCCTCCAGACATTTGCATCGTGCGCCGTTTCCCGAAGCAGCGTGCGATTGCCGAATTGCCGGATGGCGGCCTGGTGCGCCTCATCCGCCGGCATTCCCGCCGCCATGTTGTCCCGGCCACGCGCGTCCAGGTGAAACGCAAGCTCCTCGTCTATCTCGCGGTGCAGCTTACGGTCGCGCGCCAGATTCAAAAGTCGGCTGATCCAGGACACGCCGGCCTCCTTTACGTGAATCGCAGCACCTGGCTAACGGCTTTTGTTAAAGCCGCCCAGTTCTCTTCTTCTTCGGCCAACTGCCTTCGCCCGGCCGCGGTAAGCGAATAGAATCGAGCCCGGCGATTATTTTCCGAGGCTCCCCATTCGGCCTTCAGCCACCCGTTTCCCGTCATGCGATGCAACGCTGGATAGAGCGAGCCTTCCTCCACGCGTAGCGCCTCGTCGGAGATCTGCTGGATGTGCAGTGTAATGCCGTATCCGTGGGTGCGCCCGCGGCAAGCCAGAGTCTTCAGCACTAACAGATCCAGAGTGCCTTGAAGGCGGTCGTTCGAGTGCCTGCTCATCGCCCTTCTCCTATAGCTGTCTATAGGAAGAAACAGTATGCACCGGTAGTTTTCCCGTTGTCAAGAACAAATCCTCCCAGGTGCTTCACAGTCTCAGACGCAGATAGATGGCTCCCGGAGTCGGATCGTCCGAGTAGGGGCCGACTTCCACAAAACCTCTGCTGCGATGGAAATCCAGCGCCGGGGCCATGCTTGTCAAAGTATCGCCGTAGAGGTCGCGATAGCCGGAGAGGCGCGCTTCCTCGGTCAGTCTTGTCAGTAATGCGCCGGCTGCGCCGCGACGCCGAAAGGCCGGGCTCACGTACAGGCGCTTGGCCTCGCACGCGCCTTCGCCGACAGGGCGGAACGCAGCCGTCCCCGCCGGTTGTCCGTCAATGCGCAGGAGCAGCAGACGGCCCGCCGGCGGCGAATACTTTCCGGGAAGCGTGCGAAGCTCATTGGCGAAATCCTGGAAGTCAGGAGCCAGACCGAGAGAGCGCCAGTATTCCGTCCAGAGCTCCTGCACGGCGGTAATATCAGTCGGGCTTGTCGATTCTACAGTGTCGATTGACCAGCCCATCTTTGTCTCAGGCTGTGACTTCCTCGGCCGTGAACCATTCCGACGGCTTTAGGCGCTTGAGACGGAATTTCAAACCCCGCATGCGGGTTTCGGTGCGAGTCTATGTCATGACCATTTATTTCATATGATACGATATGCTCGCAAGTAGCACAAACCAGTGAGGTGGCTATGGTTCAGCATCGTGCCTCCAGCCTATTGTTTGCACTGATCGCACTCGGAATGGCGATCGAGAGCCGCCCGGCGCATGGGCAGACGATCTCCTTTCTCCACTCCCTAAGCGGTGACGCCTTCGGCACTCCAAGTAATGGCAGCATCGCCGGTGCCGGTGCCCTAGCGGCGGACGCCTCCGGCGTCTACGTGGTCGGGGCCAAAGGATTAGTCAAGTACGACTCCCAGGGTAACGAGTTGTGGACCCGCGCATTCGGAGCAGGGGAACAGATTTGGGGCCCGGCGGCCGACGGCGCCGGCGTCTACGTGGTCGGGAGGCAATACAATCCGTATGTGGTATTTGTGCGCCGGTACGATGCCGGCGGCAACGAGTTGTGGACTAGCCAGTCCGACCTGTTCTCGTTCCCAACGGCGGCTGACGCCAGCGGCCTTTATGTGGCCGGAGTGGTGTCTGGGGCGACGGTCACAACTCCGTATGTGCGCAAGTACGACGCCAGTGGCGCAGAGCAATGGACCCGCCCATTCGGAGCGCCGATACCTGGGGCTTTCACGGGACTCGCTCTGGCTTTAGATGCCACCGGCGTCTATGTGGTCGGGGGAAACGACTCGTTGACGACCATGCGCAAATACGACGCCAGTGGGAATGAGCTGTGGAGTCGCCCGTTTCTCCCATCCGTCAACCCCGCCCTGCGTCTCGTCGGCGCCATGGCGGCGGATAACACCGGTATATACTTGGTAACCCCCGGCCCGGACTACTTTTTGCGCAAGTACGACGCCAGCGGCAATCAGCTTTGGGCCCTCAAAGTCGGCGCTACCGCCCGAGCCCTGGCTGCGGATGCCACGGGCATTTACATGGTCGGCGGAGGGAGCGGCTTGCCGGGACAGTGCAGGTCGGGTTTAAACGGCGACGCGTTTGCGCGGAAGTACGACCCCGGCGGCACAGAGCTGTGGACGCGCGAGTTCGGCGCATTCTACTCCTTCTCTTCCTCCGCGGCGGGCGTGGCGGTGAATGACTCCGGGGTGTACCTGGTTGGGCAGGGAAACTTCGACGTTGCCAACACCGGCGAAGGCTTTCTCGCGGAACTCGAGAAAACGGCGGCGGTGGTCTCCGATTTAAAGCCCCGCATCCTGCCGGACTGCGTGGTAAACGCGGCCAGTTTCGTGGGCGGCGGCGTGGCTCCCGGCGAGATCGTGACCATCTTCGGTGCGGCGATGGGGCCCTCGGGAACGGTCCCGCTGAGCCTTGCCGCCGACGGGAGGCTCGACACGGTGCTGGCGGGCGCCCGCATTCTGTTTAACGGAGCGCCGGCGCCGCTCCTGTATGTATCGGACACGCAGAGTAGCGCGATCGTTCCTTACGCCCTAGCCGGACAGTCCTCGGTGGATGTTCAGGTCGAGTACCAGGGCGTGCCGTCCGACGTGGTGACGGTACCGGTGCTGCCGTCTCGTCCAGGGATTTTCAGTCTGGATGACTCCGGCCAGGGCCTGCTCGCGATTGTAAACGAGGACGGAAGTGTCAACTCCCCGTCGAATCCTGCCGCGAGGGGCTCGATTGTTAGCATTTACGCCACCGGAGGAGGCGAGCAAGACCCGGCTGTCGCCGACGGCCAGATCCTCAGCGACGTTCTGCCCAGAACCAGTCTGCCTATTTTTCTAACGTTTGATAGCGGTGACGAGGTTAGCGGGACTTCAGCCCTGGGCGAGGTGCTGTACGCGGGCGGGTCGCCTGGCTCGGTCGCGGGCTTGCTGCAACTAAACGTGAGAGTGCCTCCAGATGCGCTGGCCGGTAATGCGGTTGCCTTCTCGTTAATAATCGGTCGCGATAGGGTCCCTGGTTCCCTGGCGATTGCGCTCCGCTAGGCAGCAGTGGCGCCTGGGGCACACAGCTTGGCGAACTACGGTCACCGCAACGCCGCGCTTAGCCGCTATGCCGCGGTGGTTTCCTTCTCTGTCAGGTAATCGGCGTACGGACCCTTGAAGTCCTCGATTTCCCGGTTCTCGAAATGCCAGATGCGCGTTGCCACTTCATCCACGACGTCGTGATCGTGAGTCACCAGCAGGACTGTACCGTCGTACTTCTGGAGCGCGATGTTCAGGGCGTTGATCGCTTCCAGATCCAAGTGATTGGTCGGCTCATCGAGCAGCAGGAAATTGGGTTTCTGAAGCATCAGGCGGCAGAAAATGAGACGCGCGGCCTCTCCACCCGACAGGTTTTCGGTACGCTTGGTGGCGTCCTCTCCGCTGAACAACATCTGACCGAGCAGGCCGCGCAGCTCCTGCTGAGAAGCCATTGAGTCGAATTCGTGCAGCCACTCGAGCAGCGTCGCGCCTGGCTGGATGGACTCCTTGTGATCCTGCGAGAAATAGCCGACGGTCACCTCATGGCCCCAGGTGACTTCTCCGCTGTCGACCGGAAATTCGCGCTCCGGAGCGTCGACGTAACCCGTCGCATTGCGGAGGAGCGAGCGTAGCATCGTCGTCTTCCCAGCTCCGTTGCGGCCCAGCAGCGCGATTTTTTCACCGCGGGCGATCGAAGCCGTGAAGTTCCGGATCACATGCAGGTCGCCGTAGGCTTTCGAGAGGCCCTTGATCTCCAGAGCATGCCGCCCGGATGGACGCAGGTTTTGAAAACGAATGAAGGGGCGCTGGATGTTTGACTTCGCCAGCTCCGAGGTCTGGATCCGCTCTACTTCTTTCTTGCGGGACATGACTTGAGAAGACCGCGTTCCGCCCGAAAACCTGGCGATGAACTCTTTTAGCTGCGCGATCTTTTTCTCGCGCTGGGCGTTGCCGGCTTCCACGCGCGCGCGGATCTGCGTCTTCGCCAGCACCATTTCGTCATAAGCGCCCGTGTACGTAATGATGCTCTGATAGTCGATGTCGGCGGTGTGCGTGCAGACCTCGTTCAGGAAATGGCGGTCGTGGGAAATGACGATCAGGCAGCCGTCATAGGCCAGCAGATATCTTTGCAGCCAATGCACCGAATCGAGGTCCAGGTTGTTGGTGGGCTCGTCCAGCAGCAGCACGCTGGCCTTGCTGAAAAGCGCTTGCGCCAGCAGCACGCGCATTTTCTGGCCGCCCTGCAATTGCGACATCGTGCGCTGATGCAGCGCTTCAGGAATGTCCAGGCCCTGAAGCAAAATGGCTGCGTCCGTTTCCGCGGTGTAGCCGCCTTCATCGCCGACGATGCCTTCGAGCTCGCCCACGCGCATGCCATCTTCGTCGGTCCAGTTGGCGGCGTTGTCGTAGAACTTCTCGCGCTCCTGCAATGCGTCCCATAGAGGCGCGTTGCCCATGACCACCGTATCCAGAACCCGGAAGGCATCAAACGCGAACTGATCCTGGCGCAGCACCCCGACCTTCTTCGGGCGGGTTATGGAACCCTTGGTGGGTTCGAGTTCACCGGTCAGAATCTTCATGAACGTCGATTTGCCGGCTCCGTTGGGGCCGGTGACGGCGTAGCGCCGCCCCTGTTGGAACGTGGTGGTCACATCTTCAAAGAGAACGCGGGCGCCGAAGCGCATGGTGATGTCGTTGACGGATATCAAGGTAGAAGGTACTTCCTGGGGATTTGCAGGATCGAGCGTCCGGCAGTTCTGTTGTTATTGTACCGTTATTGCGTCGAGTGCAGTGCGCCCGTCGCCGGGTCCCAAGCCAGCGAGCAGGTGTGCAAAGGTTGATCGGGCCTCCGGTCGCGTTCGATGCGGACGCACTCCGGCAATCCGTTGGCGAAGAAGTAGACGCCGTTGAGGCTCCGCGGCAGGCCCGCAACCGATGTAGGGCTTGAGCAGGCGGCCACGGCCTCGCAAACGTGTTTCGATTTTGCCGCGGCTGTCTCCCATCCGGTGAGATTGTGCTCGAGCACCGCCAGGTTGAAAGCCAGCAGCGCGCAGCCAGTTACCCAGCGGAATCGGCGCCCACTCATGCTGACAGCCGACGCCGCCAGCAGGCAAAACCCGGCCGAAGGAAGATACACCAGCCGGGCCTTTTCCAAATCCGTCCCGATGAGCAATTGCTGCACCGGCGGCAGTGCCGTCGCGAGCACAAATCCCAAAGGGACTAGAACCCGCGCCCGATTTCCTCGGATCGTACACGCTAGCGCCACCCAAGCCGTGAGCGATAGCACCAAAGCGATCCCCAACAAAATCTTTGCGCCCGCCGTCCAGGCCAGGGCCCAGTCAATGGGGAAAAACAGAATCGCCCAAACCCGCAACGCCAACGCCTCAATCACTGTCACCAGATTCAGCGACAACGCTTGCGGCCGGCCTCCTGGCCCGAGGTAGCCTCCGATGCCGCCTTCGAGCGCCCATCGATACGCGAAGAGGGCGGCAGCCAACACAAAGAACGGCACGACGTAGCGAATCCGCCGGCTCCACGAACCCGGTCGGGACCACACGTAAATCAACATCGCCAAAGGAACCGCATAGGCGGATTCCTTCGAAAGCAGCCCGGCCGCCAGGGATGCCCATGCCACGATTCCCCAACCGAGCTGCCCTTCTTCCCACAGCTTGATGAACGCCACCAGCGCCACCAGTGCGAAGGGAGTCGCGAGCAGGTCGAAACGGCCAGCGATCCACACCACGGCTTCCGGATTCGCCCCGTGCCATGCGAACAGTGCCGAGGCGAACCAGGAGGAACTTCGCGAGAGCCCGATCGCCCCGGCCAGAGCATACACCAGCAGCGCGTTCGCCATGTGCAGAAGCAAGCCCGCCCAGTGCCAGCGAATCGGGTTCAGCCCTGCCCAAGGCCAGGTCCACCAGAGCGAGATGTAACCCAGCGGCCGGAAGAAGCCGTCGCCGCCCCCTTGAGTGAAGGTAGCCCGGTAGTTGCCGGAGAAGTTTTGCGCCATGCTCACGAGAACATAGTCGTCGGAGAGGAAGGAGATCCGGGCGGAGCGCCAGTACGCGAGACAGATCATCAACGCGATCAGCATCATCGGGAGCGCGTCGCTAGAGTCCAGTTTGAGGCGCGGCTCGATACTCTGCCCTGGGCCCGACCCGCAGCGATACAGCAGGAGGAGGATGACAGCCAGTCCGAAGAAGCTCTCCAAGTTGATCGTCAGATGTCCGGGCATAAGCCTCAGATCCTAAATGCTGGAGCCGGGTGGCTTAAAACCACCACCCCGGTGCTTTTCAAACAGATTCGTGTTTCTAAAGATCTGAATTATCAATAGATTGCGAATGGCCCGCGAAATGCTTTTAAACAGACCGAGAGGCGCGAAGTATGAGATTGAAATCGACATTAAAAACCACGTTCAGTTTGCTTGCGGCGGCGAGCCTTGTCTTAGCGCAGGATACCGCACCATCGCCAAGCGTCCAAGCTCAAGGCCAAGATCAGGGATGGAAGAAGATTGGGGATTCGAACACAAGCTTCGGTTCCGCTCCGGCGGCCGGCGATCCGCAGCCGGCACCGCAAGTTGCTCCTCCTCCCGCGCAGTTGACTCTAAAATCAGGCACATTCATCACGGTTCGGATCAACCAGGCCTTGTCCTCGGACCGGAACCAGCCCGGCGACGCTTTCACTGCTACGCTGATTCGTCCCATCGTGGTGGACGGCTTCGTGGTGGCCCAGCCCGGTCAGACATTGGCCGGCCGGGTGGCCGAGGCTAAGAAAGCCGGGCGCGCGGCGGGTGTCTCGCACCTGGGGGTCCAGTTGACCGACTTGACCCTGGTGGACGGGCAGCAGGTGCCCATTCAATCCGAACTGATCACGCGCAATGGTCCCACGTCGGTTGGCCGGGATGCCGCAGCCATCGGGACAACTACTGGAGTCGGGGCGGCGGTTGGCGCCGCGGCGGCCGGTGGAACAGGAGCGGCCATTGGCGCTGGAGCCGGCGCGGTGGCTTCCACCATCGGGGTCTTGCTCACGCGCGGCCATCCGACGCTGATTACGCCGGAATCGGTGCTGACGTTCCGCATCGACGCCGCAGTGACGATCGCAACAGACCGTTCGCCGCAAGCGTTCCGCGCAGTCGGGCCCAACGACTATAGCCAGCCGCAGATTCAAGCCGGGCGGCCGGGAGGCTACGCCGCTCCCTATGCAACGTCGCCCTACGCGTACGGTTATCCCTACGCTTACGGTTATCCGTACTACCCTTACGGCTACTGGGGCCCCGGTATCGGGATCGGATTCTACGGTGGCGGATTCTATGGCCCGCGGTTCGGAGTCGGGTTCCGGGGTGGGTTTCGACGCTAAATGAAGGTCGCGTAAACAAGAATGCCGCGCGGAGACCTTTCCAGGTTCCCCGCGCGGCATTTGAATTCTTAGGACGGAAAGCTAGTTCGAGTCCAATCGACTACTTTGTGGTGTCTTTGCCCTTGCCCTTACCAGTCCCCTTGCCCTTGCCGGTACCCTTGCCGGTCGCTTTGGTCGAATCTTTGTCGCCCTGAGCGAGAGCAAAGCTGAACGCGCCGATGGCCAGCGATAACCCGAGTACTAAGCCCATGATCTTCTTCATTGAGTAATCTCCCTTGTGGTCTTTCGACGGCTTCAGCCGTCTCCAGTGTTGATCATCGCAAGTGTAGATGAACGCTGGCTTAACCGAAAATTAAAACGGGTTCATTCAGAATGGGCATCGCGAGCTCAATAATCAGACGAAGCCAATATGAATCAATAACTTAGGTGATTCATGTAGGCAGAATCGGGCGTCTGGGTGATAATGGATCGGAACGCGGACGTGATGGAATCGGCAGACATAGCGGCCTTAAAAGCCGCTGGCTCGCAAGGGCCGTGTGGGTTCAAGTCCCACCGTCCGCACCAAAGTTCGAAGATCCTACATATTCCTTCCAGGCCGGCTCTCATGCACGAAGGTTTGGAGCCGTCGCGCAAAAACGCGCATACCTGACTTCGAGTCACCGCAACCAAGCCGCGGCGAAGGATGTATATAATTGGGAATCTCGCGCGACAGCGTTTTCGGAGGAGCTCTGAGGTAACTCATGCAACGTCTCGCACTCAACCTGCTACTCGCCGCCGGGGCGCTGGCTCAAAGCGCCAACTATCCCTACGTTCTGAAACAGTTCGCCGGCAACAACAACCTGGGGGACGGCGGTTTTGCAACCTCGGCTCTGCTCGTGAGTCCGACCGTGGCCGCCACCGATCCGCTCGGCAATCTGCTTATCTTTGATAGCGGATGGTTCCGGCAGATGACGCCGAACGGTGTCATCAATACCGTCGCCATGCCCGTTAAAATAGCTACCGACTTCAAATACACTCCGGACGGAACACTCTATGTCGCCACCGGAATTCAGCTATTCAAGATAAGTCCCGCCGGACAATCCACTTTGATTGCCGGCTCGCTCGCTCCCCCTTATACCAGCGACGGCGCGCCAGCCGTCACCGCCCAACTCTCCGATATCTTCGGCGTGGCTGTGGATAGCGTTGGTAACGTTTACTTCTCAGAGAACGGCTCGCGCGTTCGCGAAGTGACTACTGATGGCCTTCTTCACACTTTCGCGGGTGGTCCCCTGCGTGGCTACGGCGGAGACAACGGCCAAGCCACCGCAGCCGCGTTGGATTTCCCGTTGAATCTCTCGTTCGACAGCTCCGGCAACCTCTACATACTTGACCGCAGCAACTTCCGTATTCGGATGGTCACGCCCCAGGGAACCATCAGCACTTTCGCGGGAAACGCGTCCGGCGGCAAGCCTGTCAATGGCCCGGCCACCTCTTCGCCATTGGGGCTCGGAGCCCTGTTTGGCGGTCTCGCTATCGATGCTAAAAATAATGTGTTTGTCGGGGATGAGGCGAACGGAGTGCTGGACGAAATCACGCCGAAAGGAATGCTCACGCAGATCGCCGGCATGCCGCAAACCCGCTTCGGGTACTATGCGGATGGCGCGGCCGGTGAAGTAAGCTTCAATAACATTCAGGCGGTGGCCATCGATCCCAACGGCTATCCCATCGTTGTGGATGCCGGCGGGCGCATCGTCGAGATCCTGCCCAACGGCAATGCCCATACGTTGGCCGGAATGCTGCACTTCGCGGGAGATGGAGGACGGGCCACCTCCGCGCTGCTCAATGCTCCCTACGCCGTCGCCTCGGATACCCTCGGAAATGTTTTCATCGCCGATGGAAATAATCTTCGGATACGAAAGGTCACCCCGGACGGCAAGATCAACACGGTCGCGGGCTCGGGTTTGGCTGCTGTTCCATCGACCACGGGATCGCCGGCTCAATCTCCGCTCCAAAACGTGGGCGCGATCGCGGCGGATTCGAAGGGGAATGTGTTCTTCGAATCAGATCCGGGGGCGCCGGGCCCCGGTCAAGTGTTTGAGCTCGGCGCATCCGGTCCGCTCCAAGCGGTCGCCGGGCAGCCGGGGTTCGGTCAAGATTCCGGCATTGGAGGACCTGCCACTCAGGCTTTGGTGGGCCTGATTTATGGCCTGGCACTTGATCCGACGGGCAACGTTTACCTGGCCGACTTCTACAACCAGATTTATGAGGTCGCGGCAGCCAGCGGCAAAATTTCCGCCTTCGCCGGGGCTCCTCAAGGCGGGATCCTGAACGGCATCGGAGGACCTGCCACCTCCGTGCCTCTGAATTTGCGTGCCTCCAGCATCCTTGCCAGTGACAACCTCGGCAATGTTTACATTTCCGACTACGGTTGCGAATGCATTCTCAGCGTGTCGCCCAGCGGGATCGTTACGTTGGCCGCGGGCAACGGTTCCGGTGGCCAGATTGTAGATGGTCAGCCAGCATCCGCTCCGCTCTCCTTCATGGGAGCCATTGCCGTCGATAGCGGCGGAAGCATCTACGCGAATGCCGGTGCGACGATCCTTCGTATCAGCGGCAGTGTGGTTCATATCATTGCCGGCCAGGGCTCCATGCCGGCGGCCGACGGCCTCTTCGCGACGGCAGCGCAATTTCCAACCACCATCGTAGGGTGGGAGTATATAGGTGGCATTGGGTTGCCCGAGTTCGGCGTATTCAGCCTTTCGGGATTAGCAGTCGACGGCAACGGGGATGTGTACGTCGCGGAGACTGGCCGTGACATTGTCTGGAAGCTGATGCTGGATTCACCGACGGGCCTGACAATGACGGGAGGCAACAACCAAACCGGTCAAGTCGGCTGGACCTTGCCAAATGCGTTGAAGGTCGCCGTAAACGGGCGCGCGGGCGTCCCGGTTCCGGGGGTCACAGTGAATTTCGCCGTAACCTCTGGTTCGGCGACACTCGGCGCGACGAGTGTGGTGTCAGACAGCAGCGGCGCCGCCACAGTCCCGTTAATATTGGGCGCGAACCCTGGAAGCGTAGTCGTCACCGCGACTATCGCCGGCTTCCCGCCGGTACAATTCAACGCCACCACGGTTGGCGCTCCAGCCGGCGGTGGCGTCATCTGTACAGTCAGCGCGGCTCCTGCCATCGTCTCAGTGAATTCGGCGACCGATTTCGGAGGATTCTCCACTTTCGCACCCGGATCGTGGCTGGAAGTGAAAGGTTCCAACCTGGCGGTGGACACGCGCCTGTGGGCGGGCAGTGATTTTCAGGGCGCGAACGCACCAACGCGTTTAGATTCCTCCACGGTTTCGATCGACGGCAACGCCAGCTTCGTCGACTACATTAGCGGCGGGCAGATTAATGTGCAGGCACCTGCGGATACCTCAACCGGTGCGGTAAACCTGACGGTCACAACCTGCGCGGGCACAAGCCTGCCTTTCACGGTGCAGCAAGCCGCGATTGTGCCCGGAATGCTGGCCCCGACGAGCTTCAATATCGGCGGGAAACAGTATCTGGTTGCGCTGTTTCAGGACGGAAGCACTTACGTAGGCAACAGTGGTCTGATTCCGGGCGTGCCGTTCCGGCCCGCCGCACCTGGGGATACGATCACAGCGTACGGGATCGGATTCGGAGCAGTGACACCTTCGGTTCCGCCCGGTGAAATCGTCGGCCAATCGAACAGCATTCCCAATCTATCGTTCAGCTTCGGGCAAACGCCGGCGGCGGTTACCTACGCAGGGCTCGCCCCGGACGCCGTCGGCTTGTATCAGTTCAACATTACTGTTCCGCAGTTGGCCGCTGGTGACTACCAAATCAATATTGGCGCGGGTGGGGTTCAAGTCCCGCAGATCTTGTACCTCACGGTTGGGCAGTAGGTGGTCCAAGACGCGGCGATAACCAAGTAGCAAGTTCGCAGGTTCACGTCGTGTTTTGAAATTGCCGCGCGGTTCTCGCGTTCTCCCTAGGCTCGGACCAAATCCCACAGTTCGCACCACCTGCTCGCAGGAAGCGTCGCGACTCAGTTCGAGGTACGTGGTGGCCGCTGGAAGGGGTGGTCGATGCCCTTCTGGGCCTCTTCCTGGGCGTTGTAGCTATTGTCCTTGCTGCGCAGCGCCTGTTGGTATTCGCTCAGCGCGCGCGGGCGCTGGTCGCTGATGTCGTAAATCCAGCCGAGATGTATGTGCGCCCAGACCTCGGTCCATTTGGGCGTCAGGTCGCCGCTGAGCACATCCTTAAATGCGTTCGCGGCGCTGGTCCAGTTGCCTTGAAGGAAGAAAATCTCGCCGATGCGGTAGTGCGCGAGGGAGCTGTTGCGGACCACGTCCAACGCCTTCTGGTATTCCGCGAGCGCCTCGGGGAACTCATTGACTTCGGCGTGCTGTTCGCCCTTGCGGATGGCGACTTCCACGCGAGTGTTGTTGTCGAATTTCAGAACCAAGCCCTTGGGATCGAGGGTCACTCCGTCCGGACGAGGCTGGCCGAAGGTATCCACGGAGAACTCAGAGGAGGTGCCCACCACTTCGATCTGCTTCTCCTCGGGATTGCCGTTGGTGTCGATGTGCAGGGTCACGGGCATGCGGAACAGGTCCAGGTCCTGCGTGACTTTGCCCATCACGCGGAATCCGGCTTGGGTATCTCCCGACTCCCCGACGTGCGCGTTCGCGACGCGCAGCACGGAATACTCTAACTTGAATTGCGGCGCCCCGCTCGATTCGATCCATTGCTGGAAGAAGTAATTCAGGCTCTGGCCGTAAATCTCCTGAGCTACTTCGTGAAAATCGTCGGTGCTGATGGACTTCCACGCGAACTTCTCGGGTACGGTCTTGAGCAGCATCAGGAACTTGTCCGCTCCCATGATGTCGTGGAGCATTTGCAGAACGGCCGCGCCCTTGCCCGCGGTCGCGGCCCAGTATTCGGGTGAATAATCCTCCAGCCGGGCGGATTGGATCAGCGGGGGTTTGTCTATTGTCAGCGCGGTAATGAACGTGTCGTGACGCTCGGTCTCCATCGCTCCGGAGCCGTTGACATGTTCGATGTACAGTAGCTCGGAGTAGCGCGCCATCCCGTTCTCGATCCACAGATGGTTGCGGGTAGTAGGCGAAATCTCGGTCTCCCACCACTGCCGGGCGACCTCATTGGCCACCAGCTTCAGATTCACATCCTTGCCGATGCCCTTGGGCGACAGAAATACCAGTCCTGGAGCCGAGTATCCATTGGGCGCGCCGGCTTCGGTCTCAACCACGGTCAGGTTCGTCTTGGGCGGAATCCCATACAGATCGGTGAAGAACGTCATCGCGCGCGCGAATTCCTCGCCATAAGCGCCGGCCATCGCGGCGGAGTCGCGAAAGCAAAAAGTGGTGGCGACTCCGGAGGCGCTGAGGGTGTTCCCGGAATCGCTGCGCACCACGGCGACGCTGCCTGGGAACGACGGCTGGGAAAATTTCCAGCGCGTGGCGATCATGCCGTCGGAGGCGGGCTCGCTCGAATCGATGCCGCTGGCCAGCACCTTGTAGCCCGACGGCACCGTGAATTTCAGGTCGGTGCTGAAGCGGTCCACGGTGTAGTCGTTCACCGGAAACCAGCGGGCCGGATACAGGAGATAGGCAAAGTCGGGATGAATTGCCGCGAAGCGAACGCCGAACACAGGCGATTCCTCGTCGCCGGTGAGCTTGCCGTCGTAGCTGAAAGTCAGCGTGCCGGGCTGTCCCTTGGGGACCGGCTGCGGCAGGGTCAGCCGGACGCTCATGTCTTCCTGGAGCCGCGAGGCTGGAATCTGGCGTCCCTGCTCGTCGGTGACCTTATCGAGGCTCAGCGCGTTATTCAGCTCGAATGAGAGGGTGCTGGCGTCGTCGATCGCGAGGAAGCGGACGGTGATGGTCGCGGCCAGGGTCTGGGCCTTGGGATCGATGCGTACTTCCCCGGAATAATTCTGAACGTCGATGCGCTGGCGATTCTGCGATTGGCCGAACGCGGCCATAGAAACCAGCGCGGCGGCTAGAGCCAACTTGAAGGTGGCAGGCCAGCGAGCTACGCCACCCACATTAAGATCCACTTTTAACTCGGGCAAACTTTTCACTGCAAATCCTTTCGACCCAATCCGCCGCGACCTCCATTGGATCGCGATCACTCCTGAGCTTTCGAGCGACTTCGGCCAAACCGTCTCGCATGGCCGTCCTCGCCGCGTCGTCATCCAGAAGATGAATCGCCTCGGCGGCAATCCGCTCCGGGGTCATCTCATGCTGGATCAATTCCGGCACGACGCGCCGCCCGGCCACCAGATTCGGAATGGACAGAAACGGCGCCCGGACCAGCCATCTCCCTACTATCCAACTTAACGCGTTTACGCGATAAAAGGTCACCATGGGAACGCCCAGCAGCGCAGCCTCAACCGTTACGGTACCGCTTTTGGCTAAAGCCAGCTCCGCCTGAGCGAGCACGTCCCAGGTGAAACCTTCCACTACTTGGATGGACGCGGCTCGAATGCGTTCCCTGAAAGTTGCGGTTTCCGCGCCGAAACCAGGAGGCAGGGCCAAGACCGGCGTCATCGGGTGCGACTTGCGGATCTGCTCGACAGCCCCGATCAGGTCTGGAATGTGACGTTCCACCTCGCCATGCCGGCTTCCAGGCAGAAGCGCGAGTATTCGCGCGCTGGGGTCGATACCGAATTTCGCGCAAAACCCGGTCCGGTCCATCGACGGTTTTGCCAGGCGTCCCAGAGGATGGCCGATGTAGGTGGCCGGAACGCCCCGTTGCTCGAAAAAGTCCGGCTCGAAGGGGAAGATGCACAGAAGCCGGCGGATTGTCTTGCGCAGCGTTCGGACGCGGCCCTCCCTCCAGGCCCAGGCTTGAGGAGCGATCAGATACACCACCGGCACGCCCCGGCGGTGGAGGCGGCGGGCGAGGGGCAGATGAAAATCAGGAGCGTCGGTCAGGATCGCGATCTCCGGACTCTCAGTTAGAGCCGCGCGCGCGAGCTTTTGGAACTGGCCCCAGATCCGAGGAATGTGCCGCAGCACCTCCACCAGCCCAACTACGGCAATCGATCGCATGTCGATAATCGCGTGCACTCCGGCGGCTTGCATGCGGGGGCCGGCGCAGCCGAAGAACTCGGCATCGGGGTGGCGGGCGCGAAGAACATCCACCAGCCGCGAAGCGTAGAGGTCGCCCGAGGCTTCTCCGGCGGAGATCAGGACACGCATTCTTTGGCCGTGAATTCACGTGAATGAACGTGCATAAAAAGCTCAGCTTCGGTGGCTACAGCGTGGGCGAATCGTTTCCCAGCAGCGCGTGCCGCACGATCTTGATGGGCGGGAATCCTTGCTTCATGAAACTGTCGTGAAACTCCTGCAAGGAAAACTGAGCGCCCTTCATCTTGCGGTAGTCCTCGCGCAGCTTCAAGATTTGCAGCTTCCCGAGCGTGTAATACAGGTATGTCGGGTCGGAGGTGCCCCGCTTGGTCTCCTTCAACGCGCCTTCATGCGGCTGGTAGCCTTCCTTTTCGAAGAACTCCACCGACTGATCGAAGGTGCGCTTGCCTGTGTGCATCTCGATTCCGGCGATATAGCGAGCGTTCCTGAGTAATGCGTCCTGCAATTGGCCCAGGCGCATGCGGGGATCGTTGCCCGCATAGCCTTCATCGAGCATCATCTGCTCGCTATAGTGCGCCCAACCCTCGGCATTGGAATTCGCTCCCAGGAGTTTGCGCACTCTTGAATCGACGTGCTGTAGCCACAGGAATTGCACGTAATGGCCGGGATAGGCTTCGTGAACGGCCGTGCTCAGGATGGTGCCGCGGTTGAAGCTGTGCATGTAATCCTCGACGCGAGCAGGCGCCCAGTCTTTCTCCGGGAGAGTTACGTTGAAGTACGCCTCTTTGGCAACTTCCTCGTAAGGACCGGGCGTGTCCATGGAGGCGAAGGTCAGGGCGCGCATGAACGGCGGCGTCTCTTCGAGAATCGGCAGCACCGGTGATGGGATGGTGACGATCTTTCTCTCTACGATAAAATCGCGCAGCTTCGCTACAGTGTCGCGGAACGAACCCAGCAGATCGCCGGGCTTGGGATGGTCCTTTTCCAGATCGTCGAGGATCTGCTGCGGCGTTTTCTTCGGGTCGATTTTCGCGGCGGTCTCGCGGAACTTCTGCTGGTTCTCGCGCAGGTTGGCGTAGCCGATCTCGAGCAGCCGGTCCAGAGGAATGTCCACCATCTCCTCATACAGCAGCTTCTTCGAGAAATTCTCAGCGCCCAGTTTGAAGTCGCCATTGGAGCGCGGCAGCAGATCGTTCCTCAGGAACCCTTGGTAGCGTGTGAGTGCCGAGATCACGGC
>Ga0209167_10000926_pt1 | contig 18902 bp, 12 predicted proteins | sample Coa_R1_9_FD_187154 | JGI IMG/M metagenome (GOLD analysis project Ga0209167, IMG submission 187154) | Surface soil microbial communities from Centralia Pennsylvania, which are recovering from an underground coalmine fire - Coalmine... | ecosystem: Environmental > Terrestrial > Soil >... | reverse complement strand
CTGCCAACGCCAGGCCGCGCCGCATCACCAGACGAAGTAGATCGGACGGAACCGCGCCCAGCGCCATCCGCAGGCCGAGCTCGCGCGCGCTTTGCGAGACGGCGTATGCCATCACGCCGTAGAGGCCTATGCTCGCCAGCAGAAGCGCCAGACCCCCCAGGATTGCAACCAACGTGACGGCCACGAGCTGGGGCGAAGTCGAGCGATCGACCTGCTCCTGAAGCGTGATCATCTCGTAGAGGGCGAGGTTCGGGTCGAGGGTCCGTACTTCGCGGGCCAGCGCCGCCTGGATGCTCTGGAGAGGCAGCGTCGTGCGAATATTCAGGCGCGGCCCCTTCGCGAAGTCCTGCCGCAGCGGCACGTAGAAAAACGGCGTGGGACCCTCACGCATGCTGTCATATTTCGAATTTGCGGCAACGCCGACGACTTCCAGCCATTTTCCATTCGCCTGAAGACGCCGGCCGACGGGATTGCGCCCGCGCCAGTATCGATTGACCATCGTCTCGTTCACGACCGCCACCAGACGGGCGTTTTCATCGTCGGCGCGCGTGAATTCGCGTCCCGAAATCAGAGGGATGCCCATCGTCGCGAAGTAATCCGGACCCACCTGGTTGTAGGACACCGAGGGCTGCTCGTCGGGAGGCGGCACATAGCCGTCGACGGCAATCGGCGTAGAGGAATACGTGCCGTACCCAAGCGGTGTGAGCCGCGCGAACGCAGCCGACTCGACGCCGGGCAATGACCGCACGCGATCGATCAACTGGTCCTGAAAAACCTTTGATCGCACCTGGTCGTAACCCGAGGCAACCAGCGAAACGCCGGTTTCCGCCACTCGCGCGGTGGAAAAACCCGGGCTTGTCGTGCGAATCTTCTGCAGGCTTTGCATCAGCAGGACCGCGCCGACCAGCAACAGGAAACTCAGAGAGACCTGAACCACGATGAGGCTCGAGCGGACCCATGCCGTTCTGCGCGCGCCCACAACGGAGGTGGATTCCGATTTCAGCGCGCCGGCAATATCGATGTCGCGCGTCTGCAACGCAGGAATCAAGCCGACGATGAGCGTGGCCAGCAGGCAAACGCAGGCGCTCAGCGCCAGCACTCGCCAGTCGATTTCGCCCGGCAGGTACATCATGCGTCCGGCCCGCGCGGGGAATAGCAACGCGAGCGCATGGCGCGACCAATAGGCGACGAGAAGGCCTCCGGCCGCGCCCATCGCCGCAAGCATCAGGCCTTCGGTCAGCAGTTGCCTCAACAAACGCGAGCGCGCAGCGCCCAGCGCTAGCCGGACCGTCATTTCGTGCCGCCGGTGAAACGACCGGACGAGCAGCAGGTTGCCTACGTTCGCGCATGCAATCAGCAGAACAAAGGCCACCACCGCCAGCATGATTTCCAGCGTGGGAAGCAAAGTGCCGGCGTTATTGAACGGAGTCTGCCAAAGAGGCCACAACTTGATGCTGCGCCCGCGATTGGTGGCCGGATAATCCGCCTCCAGCCGGCTCGCGACGGCCGTGATTTCTTCCTGCGCCTGCTCCCGAGTGACGCCCGGCTTGAGCCGCACATACGTCTCGGCCCAGCGGGCGTCGCGGTCCTCGAGTTTGTACCCGCCGCCTTCGAACGTGTCTTCCATCGAGGCGGGAACCCAGAAGTTCATGGCCCAGCCCACGAATGTGCCGTAAAAGCCCTCGGGCGCGACGCCGACAATCGTGTGCGGGACGTTGTTGAGCCGCTGCGTTTTCCCGATGATTCCGGGGTCGCCTTTGTATCGCGTCTTCCAAAGCTGATAGCTGATGACGATTACGGGATGAGCGTCATGCCCGGAGTCTTCGCCCGGCTCGAAACCGCGGCCTAGAATAGGGCGAACGCCGAGGGCGTCAAAATAGTTCGCCGAAACGATGCTTCCTGTGGCGACTTCGGCGCGTTCGCCGATGCTCAGCGTCGCGCCAGTGATTTTGCTCACGATAAATGCGTCGACCAGCCGGCAGCCTCGCTGCAGATCAAGCAGGTCGGGCCATGAAGTTTCGGTGGCATGCGGTTCGCCGCGCGCCGTGCCGGCCAGCGCGAGCATGCGCTCCTGATGCGCCACGGCCGGATAGGGACGAAAGAGGATGCCTTCCACCCAGCTGAACACCGCGGCGTTCGCGCCAATTCCGAGAGTGAGGCACAGAATCGCCAGGGCGGAGAACCCGGGGTTGCGCCGCAATTGCCGAAGGCCATACCGCAGATCCTGGAAGAAGTTCTCGATGATGTCGACGCCGCGCGTCTCGCGGCACTGCTCTTCGATTTGGGCGATTCCGCCCAAGGCGCGGCGCGCCGAGTAGCGCGCCTCCTCCGGGGGCATGCCTTTCGCGAGGTTTTCCCTGATTTGCAGCTCAAGATGGTCGCGAAGCTCGTCTCCCAGTTCCTGGTCCATCCGCGTGCGGCCGAAGAGTGAACGCAATCGCAAGGGCAGTTTGTAAGGCCATTGTTCGAAGCTCATGTCAGCCCCCAGTGCCGGAGACGGCGACGGAGAACGATTTCCAGCAAACGTTTCGAGCGGATCTCTACTCCGAGGAGCGCGACTCCCCTCGGTTACCGAGTTAGACTACGCCTGCCTCCCTCGGTTAGCAAGGGGAACTCGGATCGTCGGCGGCGCGCGATTTCCGTCCGAGACGGCAATCGACCAGGCAGGAGTCGACTCTCAGGTTTGGGGTGCCGGGGAGGATTTGGCAAGTTCGGCGGCGGACTGGCGCTCGTAGGGGACGGTTTCGAGGACGTAGACACCCACGATACCGGCGAGCGACAGCACGAGCGCCAGGAGATAGGAAACGGTCGCGGACAGCCAGGGCAAAGCGAGCCCGCACGCGCCAGAAACGGTGGCCAGGGCGTACATCGCCAGAACGGCGCCGCGATGGCCGAGCCCCAGATTCGACAGGCGATGGGCCGTGTGGTCCTTCCCGGGTGAAGTGAACGGCAGCAGGCCGCGGCGCGCGCGAGAAATCGAGACGAGGGTCGTATCGAAGATCGGAACACCCAGAATCAGAATCGGGACGAGCCACGCGGCTCGAAATGGGGCGCCTTCCGGGCGAATTTTCAGGCCGAGCGTGGCCATCAGGAACCCGAGGAGCATGGCGCCGCCGTCGCCCATGAAGATCTTGGCGGGGTTGAAGTTCCAGCGCAGAAAACCAAGGGCAGCGCCCAGCGCGGCGGCAGCCAGCGTGCGAACCATCACTTGTCCGTTGAGAGTGGCGGACAGAAAGAAGAACGCCGAAGCGATCGCCGCGATGCCGGCGCAGAGGCCATCCATGTGGTCCAGAATGCTGAACGAAGCGGTGATGCCAACGACCCAAAAAATCGTGAAGCCAACGTCGAGAAGGCTTCCGAATCTACCCGGAACGAAATTGGAAAAGAGCGATGCGCGAACGCCTGTCGCGGCAAGGAAAATCGCGGCGATCGGCATGCCGATGAACAGCTTCACCTGGTGATGGAGCAGGCCGCCGTCGTCGAGCACGCCCACAATGGCTAGCAGGCTAGCGCCCGCCAGGATTCCCACGGTCTGCCGCTGAGACACTCCTTCGTGCAGCGTGAACAGAATCGCCAGGACAAATGCAAGGTAGATCGCGATGCCGCCGAGCAGCGGTACCGGCTTGACGTGAACCTTGCGCGGGCCCGGTTGATCGACCACGCCGAAATGCAACGCCAAACGCCGCACGGGGACCGTCAGCCCCAGCGAGGCTATCAGCGCGACGGCAAAGGCGATTAGATCGAATGGAACGGACATTTCGAAAGATTCACCGCCTAGCGGGCGGTCAGCATGGTTTCGAGCACATCGCGGACCTGCTCCCGCTGTTTGCTCGCGAAATACCAATCCATGGTCTTGCGCAGGCCCTCGCGGAAGGGCGTCTTGGGCTCCCAGCCCAAGAGGCTTTTCGCCAGGTGATTGTCGGCAACGCGGTTCACCGGCCCGGTGGGCATATCCTTCAACAAACGAATCTTCGGCTTATAGCCCGCGTTTTCGGTGACCATTTCTGCCGCATCGAGCACGCGGATGCGCTCCATCGTGCCGAGATTCACGGCCGTGCCGTCATTGATTTTCTCGGCGGCTAGGATCGTCCCGCTGACGATGTCGTCCACGTAGGTCCAGTTGCGAATTTGCGTGCCGTCGCCCCAGACATCGAAAGGATCCTGGTGGACGAAGGCGCGCGCGATCATGGCGATCACGGCGTGGTTCTCGACACCCCTTGGCCCGTACACGGTGAAGTAGCGGCAGGAGGCGGCGCCCAGATTGAATTCGCGGTGGTAGGCCTGGAGCGTCATTTCGGCCATCAGCTTGGCCCAGCCGTACATATTGTCGGCATCGTGCGGCGGCTTCACGTCCTGCTCGCGAAGATAGATCTCCTTTTTGGCGTCCGTCTGCATGTAATTGGGGTAGACGCAGCCCGAGGAGGCGTAGACGACTTTCTCGACGCCTGCTTTGACCGCTTCCCAGAAGACGAGACCATCGAGAAACAGGTTGGACGCCGGGCCGGCCTGATGCAAATCGACGTAGCCGCGACCGCCATGATCAGCCGCCAGATGGAAGACCACCTGGACGCCTTCCATGGCGCGGCGCGTCACGCCAGGCTCGCGCAGGTCCGCTTCCGTGAAGGTGACGCGGCCGCTCTTGACGTGGTCTTCGATGTTGCTCAGGCGTCCGCTGGTAAGGTCATCCACAACATGAACTTGAGCGCCGCGCTCCAGGAGCGCATCGACCAGGGTCGATCCGATAAAGGAAGCTCCGCCGGTAACGAGGACCTTTCTATTCGTCCAGATGACCGCCTCCGTTGCTCGCTGGCGCTACGTCCAGTTCTTCCAGGATCGCGAGAAAAGATTGCAGCTCTTTTACTCTAGCATACTTTTCGGCTGCTTCCTGTGACCTGGCCCCCATTTGGGCCAGCCGGGCCGGATCGTCGCGAAGAGCGAGGATCGCGGCCGCGACTGCTCCGGGATCGTCGGGATCGGCGGCCGAGCCGCAGCCGGAGGTACTAACAATGCGGGCCGCGTCCGTCGTTGCGCGCGCGACCGCCAGAACCGGGCGCCCGGCGGCCAGGATCGAATAAAGCTTGCTCGGCACGACCACGCCTTCGAGTCCTCGGCGCACCGTGACCACGTGCAGGTCGCCCGCCGCCATCACGTGAGGAATCTCGCGCGCGGGGCGGAACGGAAGAAAGCGGACATTCGCCAGCGCGCTCGCTTCGGCCGCCAGCGCGGCGCGGTTCGCGCCGTCTCCTATGAACACGAATCCCACGTTTTCGTTGCGCAGAATCTCCGCGGCCTTCAGCAAGGTGCCCCACGCCCCGTAGAAACCCAGGTTCCCGGCGTGCAGGACGACGAAGGGGAATCCACAGCGAATTTCCCGCACGATCGCATCGCTCCGCTCGGGCGCGGACACCGGAGCCAGGGCGCCGTCGCGCACGACGCGCACCCGGCCCGGCGGGATTCCCTTGGAAAGAATCCGGTCCCGCATGTCATCTCCCAGAACGATCACGCGGGCAGCTTTGCGAAGCGCGCGGCGATGCAGGCGCTCCCAGCGGTCGGTCCAGGAATTCCGCTTGACGATGTCGCCCCCCACCGCCATTTCCGGATACAGGTCGCGAATGTTGTAGACGAACGGGCGTCCCGTAATCTGCGCCACGAACGCCCCGGCAATTCCCGCGATGGGCGGATCGGTCATGGCGAGGATCACGTCGGGACGCAGAGCTGCGGCGCGTGGCACGGCCAGCGCCAGATAGGAAAGATAATTCGAGACACGTTTGCGCATGTCGTGCCGCGCAAAAGCGGTCGAGCCGACATGCTCGACGCTGACGCCGTTGCGAATCTCTTTACGGAGAAGCGACCAGGAATAGAATTCGTCGGGATCGTAGGAAGGACGGCCGGCGACGACGGTCACACGGTGGCGCTGGGCCAATGTTTCGGCCACCTGCGCCGCCATCTTGGCCGTGGCCGAAGTGTCCGGCGGGTAGTATTCGTTCAGCAGCAGGATGTGCATGCCTCAGGCGGTGCGGCCCGCGAAGCCTTCGTCGGCGGTCTGGCCGTTTAGGGCAGCCGACTTCTTTTCGAGGAAATAATTTCCCAGGACCAGGACGTCCATCTGCGTGCGGCGAAAACAATCAATCGCTTCTTCAGGACGGCAGACGATCGGCTCGTTGTCGTTGAAGGACGTATTCAACACGACGGGCACGCCCGTGAGATCGCCGACCGCGCGCAGAAGCTTCCAGAAGAGAGGATTCGCGGCGCGGCTGACGGTTTGCAGGCGCGCGGTGCCGTCCACATGGGTCGGCGCGGGAATCACGGAGCGCTTTTCGTGGCGCACCGGATAGGCAAAGGTCATGAAGGGCGAAGGATGCGATTGCTCGAAGAACTCGCCTACCGCTTCCTCGAGAATCGAAGGAGCAAAGGGCCGGAAGGCCTCGCGATGCTTGATGCGGCGGTTCAGCACGGCCTTCATTTCGGCGCGGCGGGGATCGGCAAGAATGCTGCGATTCCCCAGCGCCCGCGGCCCCCATTCAGCCGCCCCCTGATACCAGCCGACAATTTTGCCGTCGGCGACGGCGCGAGCGGTGGCCTCGAGAAGAGGCCGTTCCTGCAATTCTGCGATGCCAGCGCGGTCCGCGGAGATGTCGGAGCGATCCAGCGCGGCGCGCAGGTCGGAAGATGAGAATGCAGGGCCCCAGTAAGCATGCTCCATCACAAATTGGCGCGGATGGTGCAGCTCTTGATGATAGACCGCGAATGCTGCGCCGACGGAGAGTCCGGCATCGCCCGCGGCCGGCTGGACAAAGACGCGCTCAAAGGGCGAGCGATCGAAAACCTTTCCGTTTGCCAGGCAATTGAACGCGACGCCGCCCGCCAGGCAAAGCGCCTTCTGCTTCGTTTTGCGCGAAAGATCAGTCCACATCGAAGCCAAAACTTCTTCGAGCGCGGCTTGCATGCTCGCGGCGAGATTGTAGTGACGCGGGCCGAGCGGCTCACCGTCCTTGCGAGCCGGGCCGAGGCGCTTTTCGAGATACGGCGAAAAAAGCCGCCCGAGCACGGGCGTGCAGTCCGCATCGCGCCACGTCATTTCGGGGCCTTCCGATTGATGCGAAAAATATTCCAGGCCCAGGCGAAACGCGTTCTTCGCATCCGCATGAACGATGCGCCGGAACTCGTCGAGGAATTCGGGCTGGCCGTAGGCGGCGAGGCCCATCACTTTGTATTCGTCGCCAAATTTCCAGAAGCCGAGGTATTGGGTCAGGGCGGTGTAAAACATGCCGAGCGAGTGCGGGAACGCGACCTCGCCCAGAGTTTGCATTTGCGGGCCGCGCCCGAGGGCCCACATGGCGCTGGCGAAATCTCCCAGGCCGTCGGCGGACAGGATAGCCGCCTCCTCGTAGGGCGACACGAAAAACGCGCTGGCCATGTGCGCCGTGTGGTGCTCGATGCGATGAAACACCGCTCCGATTTTCTGCGGATCCAGCTCAAACGCTTGCGCGAGATCTTCGCGAATCCCGGAAAAGCGGCGCATGACACGAAAACGGTCGAAGGCGAAGCGGGGCATGCGTGCGGCAAACCGAAGCTTCGTGTCGATGCGGGCCCACGGATCGCGAGGGATGGCGATGCGATCGACATCCGTTAGCTTCGCGCCCGCAGCGTCCAGGCACCATTGGATCGCGCGGACGGGCAAGCCAGCCGCGTACTTGACGCGGTTCAGCCGCTCTTCCTCGACCGCGGCGATCAGGCGCCCGTCGACCGCGATCGCGGCGGATGCGTTCGCGTGATAGGCATTGATACCAAGGATGATCATCGGGCTCCGACCCTCGCGACGCGCACGATTCGATTATGCCGCGATTCGATCATGCGACGCTAACCGGTGCCGTGCCACGGCGCTCGCCGGCGACAGGAGAATGCGCGCGGACGTTTCGTTTCGTCCATTCATTCAGGACGAACAGGCTCCACGGGCGTGACCACGTCGTTCGGCCTTCGCGAAAATCGGCCCAAACCGCCCGCGCGAAACGGGAATCGACGTGGCGCTCCAGGGCCGGTGACCAGTCGTCGAAACTGGCCGAGACGCGCTCGCCCAGTTTGCCGCGCAGCCACACGTTCCACGGAAACGTGAACGTGCGCTTCTTCTGCGCGACGATTTCCGCGGGCAGCAAATCCCCGACGGCTTCGATCAGCAACGATTTTGGCCGCTTCGCCTCATACTTCGCCGATTCGGGAAGAGAGAGCACGAATTCCACGAGTGGCGCGTCCAGGAAAGGCACACGGACTTCAAGCGAGTGACACATGCTCATCACGTCTGTGTCGCGGAGGAGCGTGTTCAGCAGATACGACCGCAGCTCGAGCCAGGAAACGGCCGTGAACGAATCCATCGAGCGCGTTTGCCGAGCCGCGGACGCCAGCCAACGCGACCATCGCGCCGACTCCCGGCAGAAAGCGTCGCTCCGCAGCGCGGAGGCAACCGCTTGCGGTGTGAACAGCAAGCGCGTGAAGAAATAAGGATGTGGCAGAAGGTCCGGCTCGAGGATGCCGGCTGACGCTTTGCGCAGGACGTCCGCGGAACCGCGGGAAAGCTTCGAATTAGCAATTCGGGCGGCGGCGAACGACCGCAGTCGCTTCGGCAGAATGCGAGCGCCGCTTGAGAGGCGCGCCATCTGCCGCGTCGATCGAAAGCTCGGGTAGCCGCCGAAGAGTTCGTCGCTGCCGAGGCCTGAGAGGGCGACCTTCAGTCCGGCTTGCCTCGCGGCCCAGGAAACAAAATACGTGTTCACACCGTCGGCCGTCGGCTGATCGAAGGCGGCGATTGCCTGTTCGAGGCGCGACAGCAGTTCGTCGCCGGAAATCGACACTTCGCGGTGATTCGTCCCGAGCGCCTTTGCGGTCCGGCGCGCGATCGCGGCCTCGTTGAATTCGGTTTCGGGGAACGCAACGGTGAACGTGTGGATGCTGGTCTGGATGCGGCTGGCGAGCGCGGCGATCGTCGTCGAATCGATGCCGCTGCTTAGGAATACGCCCACGGGAACGTCCGCCACCAGGTGCGTCTCGACGGCCTTCTCCAGGAGGCCACGAACGCATTTCGACGGACTGCTGTTGCCCTGCGGCGTGAACTCAGGGACGTCTTCCGCATCCCAGTACGGTTTCGGTTCAACTGCGCGCGCGGGCTCGTCTGGACTCACCGACAGAGAATGGCCCGGTGGCAGGGAGAGTACGCCATCGAGAATGCTGGACGGCTCCGCCACGGAGCCAAACAGGAGATAGGATGCGACCGCATCCCTCGAAAGCGCCGGCTCGATGAGGGCGCTTGAAACCAGCGCCTTCACCTCCGACGCAAAACAGAAATTGCCGTTCGCAAGAGCATAGTAGAGCGGCTTGATTCCGAAACGGTCCCGAGCAAGAAAGACTTTTGCCGCGCGTCCGTTGCGCCCGTCTGGCAATTCCACCACCGCAAACGCAAACATGCCCTGCAAGCGCCGAACGCAGCCGTCTCCCCAGGCTTCGTAGGCGTGAACGATCGCTTCCGTATCGGAACGCGTACGAAAGCGGTGGCCGAGATCCTCCAGTTCGCTTCGCAAGGCGCGGAAATTGTAGATTTCGCCGTTGAACACCACGGCCACTGTGCCAGCCTCGTTCCACACGGGCTGGCTTCCGCCGGGAAGATCGATAATGCTCAGGCGCCGCGCGCCAACCGCGGCTCGCGGCGCGACCAGAATCCCTTCCTCGTCCGGCCCGCGATGGACGATCGATCCCAGCATCGCGCGGAGAATGCCTTCGCCGGCTTCCTTGGATTCGATCCCGATAATGCCGCAGATTCCGCACATAATCTTAACTCGCCGGATCGACGAACGCCCGGTACGCGCGCTGAAGCCGCATAGGCACGGGAATCAAATCGATGTGCAGACGCTTCCTTCCGTACCATCGAAGCGAAAAGCGCACCACGATCAGGCAGAGCACGCCCAAAATCGCCGCGATCATGCCCGCCAGTTCTCTGCGCTCCATCACCAGACTGATCGCAGCGGAGTCTTCCCACCCGGGCGCCATGAAGTTGAGCGTTTTTCCAGCCAGGGTTCCGACAAACCTCAGCCCCGCGAGACGGATATGCACCGTGCGCTCAAAGCTGTAGCTCGGATCGTAATGCGGGATGTTTCGGGTAGCGGCGGCAAAGACAGCGGGATCGGCGAGTTCCCTTCGTGTGAGTGTCTGGCCATCCGCACCGCGGAGGATGACACGGAATGCCGGGTCCACCACAATCCACCGGCCGTTCACGAATACTTCGGCGTCCACATGCTTGGTGCTGTGATTCGTATCCAGCAGCAAGAGCCGCCGGGTGCGCAGATCGCTCGTGTCGGCGAGGTTAATGAACGCATTCGTCGCGGTCCCGCAGACTTCCAGCAGAGATTTATAGTTCAGCGTGTCGAGCGGATCGCGATCGTCCGGCGTCCCGACGATACCCCCCGAAAAGCGAGCGGGCGGATGCGCCATCCAGTCGAGAATGGCCTGAATCTTCTGTTCGGGAGAACCGGACACCGGCACGATCGCGTCCGAAAATGCATCCACGTAGCGGTGCGTCGAGTATGCCCATAGCGCCGTCCAGGCGGCCACTCCCATAGCGATCAATGAAAGCCAATTCACCAGAACCAGCGTCAGCCGGAACAAGCGGTGATCTCGTGCGGCAGTGCGTTCATCTGGCAGGCGATCCGGGTTGGACGGCGAGGCCGGACGAAGAGTGGCCGTGCCAGCCCGAGCGCCCGATGATTGCTCTCCGCTTGCCTGTCCTTTGGTCACCGGACGTTTGGCCCCGGCCTAACGGTCGCTCTTTCGAAAATCCGGCTCATGGCTTCGATTCGCGGCATGTCCGGGCTCACGCAACCACCTGCTGTCGCACGGGAACCGCAAGGCACCGCTGATACAGCCGCTCGCATTCGTCGAGCGGCATGTCCCAGGAAAGCTGCTGCGCCGCCTCCGCACAGCCCCTGCGGCATTGCTCGGCGAACTCCGTGTCATCCAGGATGCGGCCAAGCGCTCGCGCAATTTGAGTTCGATCCAGCGGCACGATCAGCCCGGCGCGCTCCAGAAACAGCGCGACGCCGCAACGGTCGGTGACGATCACCGGCGTGCCGCAGGCCGCCGACTCCGCCGCGGTGTTTCCAAAATTCTCGTTCTCCGACGGCAGAACGAAAACGTCCGCGTCGCGATACGCTTGCCATTTTTCCCCTGCGAAGAGCGGACCGGGGAAAATGACTTGTTCCGAAACGCCGAGCGACTGCGCAAGCGATTTCAAGGAAGCGATGTAACGATCTTCTTCGGCAGGCCCCGCAATCGCGAGGATGGAGCCGCGTCCGTTCGGGCTCGTCGCTCTCCAGCCTGCAAAAGCCTGAATCAGCAGATCGGGCCGCTTTTTGGAAACAACGCGGCCGAGAAAAAGAATCAGTTTCGCTTCCGCGGGCACGTTCCAATGGTCGCGGAATTCTCCGCGTGTGGGCGCAATTTCAGGAGTCTCGATTCCGTTCCGGCGAATTTCGATGCGGCTCGCGTCCACGCCTGCTTCCACCAGCTCCCGACGTTCCTGCTCGGACGTGGCGATTACGAATCGAGCCCCGGCCACCAGGCGCTTGCCGAACAGCCCGCGATGCAATTTCTTCAGCGCGATGTTGCGGACGATGGGACGGTACATGCCCATGGGCTCGACGACGTAGGGGATCCCGTTGCGACGGCAGAATTGGCCGGCTGCCGGGCCGAGCAAATCGTACAAACCGTAAACGTGAACCAGGTCGAAGCGGCCGACGGATACCCCGCAAAATCGTACCACATGCCGGTTCACCGTGAGGGCGCGATAACGCGCCAGCGTGGGAACGTAAATCGTCTCCACGCCGGGCTCCGCGTATCGCCAGCCCCATTCGCACGCCTCGAACACTCCCTTGGAATTGTGGGCGCGGATTCCCAGATCGGCCGTCAGGATCGTCACCCGGTGGCCGCGCCGCGCGAGCCCGCGCGCGATAGCTCGCACCTTGAAAACGGTGCCGCCGCGTTCTTCGAACGGAAAGTAGGACTGGACTGTTTTCAGGATGCGCATTCGCAGTGGGATCGCGCGACGGAAAAACAGGCCTCTCTCTTCGAATCGCGCGCTGGGAGTGCCTTCATCGAGAGAAGCAGAGGAAGGATACTACCGATTTCATTCCGGGGCCAGCGCTGCCGGCGCGCCACCGATTTGAAAATTCGGCGCCGGCGTGGGAAGATTTTTCCGTGCGCATTTGAGGAGATCGCGCGGAAAAGCATGGATTCCCATCCACCGAACAAGAAGCGCACTCTGATCGTCGTCGCGCTGTCTCTTATTTTCGTTATCGCGCTGATAGTCGCGTTCGATTCGCTGACGGGATGGAGCGCCCCGTCGTCGGCGCGGAAAATGAAGAATCCGGTTCCGGCTACAGAGTCGGCCATCGACGATGGCATGTTCAACTACTCGAAGCACTGCAAAAGCTGCCACGGCGTAAATGGCGACGGAAACGGCGACCGCGCCAGCCAGCTTTCTGCGGAGCCGTCGGATTTTACAGACGCGCGCGAGATGAGCCGCGTGACCGATGGCGAGCTGTTCTGGAAAATCACGCACGGCCACCGTCCCATGCCCGCATTCCAAAACAAGTTGACCGATGCGGAGCGCTGGGAAGTCGTCGACTACATTCGTACGTTTGCCAAAAAGCCCTAGCCAAGCGGGCTGGCGCCGCACCCTCTCTCGCGCGAATCCCCGAAAATGAGCCGCCTAATTTTCGCGCCTTTCTCGGGGCCGCGGGCGCGAGCATTTTAGACGGGCCGCGCTCTAATGCACCTTTGCCAACACGTCCGCCACTTCCTTGATGTCCGGCACCGTCGGAATATCGTAATTCTTGAACCAGGCCACCTTTCCCGAGCTGTCGATAATCCCGATCGCGCGCCCCGTGATTCCCTTATCCGCGAGATACACTCCGAATTTTTCTCCAACCGCCCCGCGCGGCTGAAAATCGGCAAGCAGCGGATAGTGGATCCCCATTTTTTCCGCGAACGCCTTGTGCGACCATGCGCTGTCGACGCTGATCCCCAGAACCTGCGCGTTCAGTTGCTCGAATCGCCTCATGTCGTTGACCAGGCAGGCGTGCTCGTTCGTGCAAACGGGACTCCAGTCCAGCGGGTAGAAGACGAGGACAACATTCTTCCCTTTGTAATCGGAGAGCTTCACTTCCTTCTGGTTCTGATCCTTCAGCGTGAATTCGGGAGCCGGCGCTCCAACTGAAATGGCCATTCTGGATTCCTCCTGTGATTGCGTATCGAATTGCGACGTCTGGCGCGTGAACTCGGCATAAAACGCGAGCCGCAATCCATCATAGCCGAACGGCGCGCGGTCACGGAAGCTGCGATTCTGCTTGCACGTCGCAGCGCTGGTGTTTGTACAATCCGCTTGCCCGGCCGACGGGAGTGAGAGACTTTCGAATCTGCTCCCTTTTCGAATCTGCTAGGATACAAATAGGAAGCCGGAGCCGGAGAGAGAATTGTCGATCGCACAACGCACTCGAAACGGCGCGCTCGGAATGACCGCCGCAAAGCTTTCCTGCGAAGCCGCGTATCCGGGCATCGAATTTTCGCCGGGCAGCCGCGGTTTGCTTGCGTGGCTGAAGGACCGGCCGCCGGAGTGCGTTCACCTGAAGCGCAACGCGCTGTGGGTCGCCACGCTGGTCCCGGACACGTTGTATGTGCGAGGGAAACGCTCGCCGACGCGCGACTCATTGCGCCCGGAAGTCTCGCTCTGCCGGGACTGCTTCGTCGGGACCGTGGAAGGCGAATTTGCGGCGTACCCGGGAAACGTGGTGGCGTTCGAGCCGGACCCCGAAGTCTTCTCGCAATATTTTTTCGTTGGCGCTCCGGATTTCGAGCGGGCCGGGCTGCAGCCGGAAGTTGCGCGCGCCATCGAGCGTCGCTTGCGGCAGCGCGGCGAGACGTGCTCGGTCTGCGATCGAAGCGCAACATGGCTGTGGCTCTCGCGCGAGCAGGTGGCCGGCCTGGATGAGACGCAACGAATCGGCGAAGCGCCCGGCGAATGGTTTTGCGCCGCGCACGGCGCGCAGACACTGTGCCGCGCGTTTGCCGGAATTCCGGAAGCGAATGTTTTCTACATGAATCTTCCGTACGGGGAAGCGGGCGCCTATGTCTGGATCTAAGCGATCGGCTCTCCGGCAATCCGGTTCTCACGGCGCTATCCGTCATCCTGAGCGAAGTCACGCGCCTTTCGCATTTCCCGCGCGCAACGCGGACGTGGGACGCAGTCGAAGGATCGCTCTTAGTTCTCTGCCGCGCATTGTGGTTCTTTCAGTTGCCGCCCTTTTGCCTGGATGCGACCGATGACGGTGCAACTCCAGGAAGTGCTGGAGAAATATCTGGCGGCCAGCGGCGGCTACGGCCAAGAAGTTGCCATCTCGGCACTCGGATTCTCGCGCGAGGAAGTGGAAGACGTCTTCAGCGCCTTCGACGAGGACTACCACATCGGCCGCTTCTTCCATTTCCGCCAGGCCGACGGCGAAAGCTACGCCATCGACGGCTTCCCCCAAACCCACGTTACCATCGACCCCGACATCCAATCCATCCTCTGAGGCAGTGGCTAGCGGCGAGTGGCGAGCATCCGTGATTCGTGACCCTGGACTCGTGATTTGCGTGGCACAGCCGCCTCGGCTGTGCGCTTTTTCCGAATTGTGATCAGGCTATCGATAAGCCTCCTTGCGTGAAACCCCTGGAAAGTGTATCGAGAAGTTTTTTGTCATGTGACTGACTTGGTTGGAGTTAAGCTCATTTTTTTCTCAACACGTGTATCGAGAAGTTGCGCGGGATGACGATCCCCGCCCCGACCCTGCTCCGCTCGGGACGAACATCCTGCCGGATGCTCGAAAGTGTATCGATCAATTTTGCCAGTTTTGTTGAGGGCGTTGGATTTACGGCATTTTTTGTTCGACACGTGTATCGATTAATTTCGCGTCCGTCGCTCGCGGCCGGCGTGCTCCGCGTCTGCTCGTCCGTCTGCTTCGCGTTGTCGGTTTCAGCGCGCATAGAAACGAGCAACGCTAGCACGGAATGGGCGCGGGGCGCGAGATTACGAAAATACCTAGGGCGATAGAGACATTTGTCTCTGGACGAAAGTCACTGTGGACGGTGCGACCATTTCAAGGGCTCATTCGCAGGACGCTGGTCGTCAGGTCGGCGGTTTCAGGGCGTATAAAAACGGCGCGCGTTAGCACGAGAATTAACTAAATTGGTGGATTCAAAATCCATGCAGTAGTACTACAACCGAGCGAGTGTCCTACAAAAAGACAGCTTTTCGACGTCGATATGCCAAAAGTTGCTGTTGAGGGTCGGGGAAGCTATAATCCGCCATCCCGTGTGCCCGGAGTCCTAATGGTTCCCGGTCTTGCTGGCACGATCATCGAGTCCGACACGAACCCTGTACGGTTCGAGGATTTCTGCACGGAGTTGTTCAGCAGCGTAGAGGGCGCGCCGATTCTGCCGACGTCGCTAACGCACGACCGCGGGCGCGACGGCAGGAGTACCGCTCGGAGCCGAGGCACCCACGCCGTCGTGCTTTGCGCCACGTTGACCAAGGAGCTCCAGCCGAAATTCCATTCGGATCTTGAAAGGGTTACGGCTACGTCGGACCCCGACCGTCTCATTTACTGTTGCTCCCAAAGGCTCACGGAGGATGCGACAGATGAACTCTCGCTAGAGGTAAAACGACACTTGTCGGCGACGTGCAGCACGCTGGTCATTGGATCAATACAGCTCTCGAATCTTGCGGGCAAGTATCCGGATATTTTCGCTAAGTTCTACCATGCAGAAATCCGAATGATAGAAGCTGCCGTTTCCGCTTTGGAGGCGCCCGTCGACTCCTCGGATTGCAAGGGACTGCGTCTCGCGGTAATCGCTTTCGGCTCAAGCGACGCGGCCGCACTTCGCGAGCGCCTGTCGCAGCTGATCGTTCTACAGAGCTGCAAACTTCTCCGAGGCGCGACTACTTCCGGCGTTGCCGCCCAGATTTCCACTGATCTGCGCCTGCCACGAAATCTTAATCTGGACCGTGTTTCCACTGTGCTCCGCGGCCTACAGGGCGACGGACTAGTGCTTCTTGAGGCAGGCCAATGGAAAGTAACACCGGATGGTGACAAGAAGTTGGACGAGCTGGCTCCAGAGGCCGCCCGAGAGTTGCTCGCGGGGCGAACTGTCATTCGTCAGCGATTGGAGCAGCTGATCGGGACGCGATTGACCGATCAGCAATACGAGATCATCTGGTCCACCCTGCTCGATTTCCTGAGTGAGCTGTTTCATTCAAATGGGCTGGACACGATTAGGGCCGTGAACAGTCTCCTAGATCCGACCGCCGAGGGGCCGGACGGTTGCAGCGCCCTTCATGGTCTGCTGTCAAGAGGTGCGCAGCGGATTCGGGCGATAGCTAGCGGCGTCGAGCTTGGAGAAATGCTCGGGCAGGCGGTCCTCGACGTTTTTACCGAGAGGTCGGGGCCTGCGTTCGAGTGGCTGGCGCGGGTCTGTGAGCGATTCGTGTCCTTGTGTGCGCTTGGGCTTGAGTCGAGCTCCGCCGAGGAGCTACGGCGGGTGGTGCAGCGGCATCACGTCGTTCTGGACTCGCACGTAATTCTGACCTTGCTCTGCGAGAGCGAGCCCGATTACCTCGGCACGCGGTCGCTCATCGCTCGCTGGCGGAGGGCGGGGGGGAAAATACTCCTGTCGAGACCCGTGCTTCAGGAGGTGGCACACCACGCCTGGATCGCCGAATCCGAGTTCGCTGAGACAGAATTCTTGCTGGGGAAACTCCAAAGGGAGGAACTGCGGCGGTACGTGGAAAATGCTTTTGCTCGCGTTTTCCACTTTCATTGTTCGAAGGACCCGAAAAATCGCGACAAGTGGCGGATGTATATAGGGCAGTATCGCGGGCGGTCACCCAACGACTATTCGAATCTCTTGCCGTTGCTCCAGTCGGAGCTCGGTGGCGAGCTTTTGCCGGACAGAGTGGACCCTCAGCTTGAGGACGAAATTTCGGATTTTCTTTTTGGGTTACGCGCGGAGCAACAGGGGGTAACGGTCCAAGAGCTAGATCGAGCGGATGTTGGCAAGGCTTCCACAGACGCGAAGTTGCTCGCCAGTATTGCAGCCGGGAACGAAACGTACAGGCAAGCTGGGAATGACGCTACAATCGTGCTGCTATCATCGTCGGCGCGCCTCCGTCGGGTGCACAACCGCTTCCGCCAGAAGCTGGGGCCCCGCACGATATTGACATTGGGCACCCTATCGTACTTGCTGTCGATGATTCCCGACGCACAGTTGGGACCGGGTGCCCTTCGTGGCGCTCTCTTCGACTTCGGCGAAACCGCGCACCTCCAAGATACGGAGCGTCTTGCGCTGCGGGTTATCCGTGGTTCGGACAATATCGATCTCCCGTGGGCGAGAAGAGGACTGCTCGAAAGGCAGCTCGACGAGGAGCTGCACAAAGAGGCCAAGAGGCGAGATATTAGCGTTAAGGCGTTCCGGGAAGAGTTCAAAGCTGCGCGACCATCGGCGCACGCTGAGAGGGTCATCGTTGAAGCAGTGAAGGCTTTGGCGCTTTCGGGTCGAAGCGAGGAGGAACTGGTGAAAGCGCGGCATCAGATCAAGGAACTTGAGGAAAGTGTGGAGTCTCTTCGAGCTGCCGTTCGTGCTGCACGAGTTCAAAAACCTCGCGGTCGTAAGTAACAAGCTACCGCAAACACCTCAGCAAGCATCGCGGCTACCCCCCAGCGCTACAGGTCTTTCGCGGGGCTAAAGCCCCGCGCTTCCACCCCATGCGAACGGCTGCCGGGCTGAAGCCCGGCGCTACGTTTAAACCTTTAAACCCCTACTTGACGGCGAGGCTTCAGCTGCGGGCGGCGGCTTTTTCGCCGGGCTAAAAAGCGCCGCGCTTCCACGGAATGCGAACGGCTGCCGGGCTGAAGCCCCCGGCGCTACATCTAAACCTTTAAACCGCGTTTGACGGCGCCCCTGCACTCGGCACCTGGGGGCAATTCAGAGCCGGCGGGCACAGCGTGCTGTGCCCCTACCCAGAGGAAGGCATAGGACGGCGGACTACTTCAATGCCGCTGAGGAGTGCAATCGCGATGAAAGCGAATCGTGGGCGGCGGTTTCAGGGGCGGCGGTGCGTTGGAGGCGGGCGGCGGGCGCTAAGAACTAAGAAGACGGTGCCGGGCTGAAGCCCGGCGCTACGTTTAAACCTTGGAACCCCTACTTGACGGCGAGGCTTCAGCTGCGGGCGGCGGCTTTTTCGCGGGGCTAAAAAGCCCCGCGCTTCCACCGAATGCGAACGGCTGCCGGGCTGAAGACCCCGGCGCTACATTTAAACCTTTAAACCGCGTTTGACGGCGCCCCTACACTCGGCACCTGGGGGTAATTCAGAGCCGGCGGGCACAGCATGCTGTGCCCCTACCCAGAGGAAGCGTAGGACGGCGGACTATTTCACTGCCATGGAGGAGCGTTGCAGGCGAGACGAAAGCGAATCGTGCTCGGCGCGAATCGCTGATGGCAAGCGGTTGCCGAACTTGGCGAGGAATTCGCCGGTGGCGCGGGTTTCCTCGACCCAATCGGCGGGATCGACGCGAAGGAGCTCGTCGAGGGCGTCGCGCCCAATCGGCAGGCCGTCGAGCGTGAGCGATTCGGGAGTGGGAACGAAGCCGATAGGCGTTTCGGCGGCGCCGGCGCGGCCTTCGATGCGGTCAAGGATCCATTTAAGGACGCGCACATTTTCGCCGTAGCCGGGCCAGAGATATTTGCCGTTCGCGCCTTTGCGGAACCAGTTGACGTGAAAAATTTTTGGCTGGCGCTTGATTTTCGGACCCATCTCGAGCCAGTGCGCG
>Ga0209167_10000925_pt1 | contig 18915 bp, 17 predicted proteins | sample Coa_R1_9_FD_187154 | JGI IMG/M metagenome (GOLD analysis project Ga0209167, IMG submission 187154) | Surface soil microbial communities from Centralia Pennsylvania, which are recovering from an underground coalmine fire - Coalmine... | ecosystem: Environmental > Terrestrial > Soil >... | reverse complement strand
CGCGCCTGAACGCGTCGTAAACCGCTTCAGAGTCACGCCGGATCTCCTCATGCGTCCGCCCGATCCAATCGCCGAAATCCTGCTCATTGAACGCAGGCTCGGAACTGACGCGGAGTCCGAGCGCCGCCGCAGTCTCTTGGGCGCGCCGCGCCGGGCTCGAGATCGCCAGATGTTTGTCCGGAAGCTGTCCGCGCAGGCGCAGCAAGGCTGCCGCGTCGCCGACATCGGCGGGCGCATCGATGCCGGGGATGATGCCGCGCGGCCCGGCAACGGGTGCATGGCGGATCAGCCAGAGCCGCAACTGCTGCTGCATTTTTGGACCTACGGCATGATGAGATTAGGTTGAGGCAAAGGAGGTATGCTCCCTCTCCCATTGGGAGAGGGTTGGGGTGAGGGATGACGGTTTCTCGATATGCAGTGCCCCTCACCCGATTTGCTACGCAAATCGACCTCTCCCCGCTGGGGAGAGGTGCACCGAACCAGCCGACCGACTGATTCATTTAGGAACCATCTCACTCTAACCCAGGCGCGCGGCGAGCGTCAGGAGCACCGCGACCTCGCATACCTGTTCGACAGCGCCGAGAACATCGCCGGTCTGTCCACCGATCTGCCGCTGCGCGAGCGCGGCGAGCGACGTCGCCACAACTGCTGTGACGAACGCGGCGATCATAGCCGTTCCCGCCGGCAGGGTAACAAAAACGATGACCACGGCCAGCACGCACGCCGTCAATGCGATCCCAGACTCCGGTCGTCCGGCCGAGGCCGCGAGCCCATCGGGGCGGGCATAGCGCATCGCTGCCGCCAGCACGGCGAGCGGGGCGCGCGCCAGCGCGTGGGTCGCGATCATGGCAAGGAGGACCTCCGATCGCGGCAGCGCTGACAGCGCGCCGACCTTGGCGACGAACGAGGTCATGAGCGCCAGCGCGCCAAAGGTGCCGAGCCGGCTGTCGCGCATTAGTTCGAGTTTCGCGGCTTGGCCTCGTCCACCGCCAAACCCGTCCGCGAGATCGGCAAGCCCGTCTTCGTGGAGCGCACCGGTTATCATGGCACCCACCCCGAGCGCGAGCGGGGCGGCGGCGATGGCCGGCAATTCGATCCACAGCAGCAAGAGGTAGACGGCACCGATGGCCGCGCCGATCGCAGCACCGAGAGCCGGAAACGCGCGATAAGCGCGCGCGAGATTCGGCGGCGAGGCGCGATGGGGAACTGGCATACGCGTCAGAAACGCGGCCGCGGCCAGAAGATCGTCAAGCCAGTCGCTGATGACGGGACTCATGAAGGTCACTTTGGTTCAACATGCCGGGTGGACAATGCGTGGCCAAAAGCTGGCTTTGTCAATATCATTGTCTCCCCTTCTATTCAAAAAGCAGCCTATTCGCTTGCCTAACCGTCATTGCGAGCGAAGCGAAGCAATCCATCACGCCGCAAGAAAGAAAGAATGGATTGCTTCGTCGCTTTGCTCCTCGCAATGACGTCGGGGTAGACTTTCGCGATCCCGCAACGCGAATGCGCCCGAGTTGTGCAAAGCATTCCGCCCAAGAAATCAGAGGGCGCAAGGAAAGCCGGGTGCCCGTTGCACCCATAGCCTCGCGTGCGAATTTAAAAAAGCACACGAGCGTAGTCACCACAGGTTCGCCGGTTCATCCCGGCCTTCCCTGCGCAATGGTTTTAACGGTTTCCTTCGCGCTCTCCCTGGTGACCGGGCTTTCTTGCCACCATCGCCTGCGAGATCATCACCCGCAAACTTGACGCCAGCGTCGGGGCGTCAGGACCACACGACTTCGCCGTCCGCGGGATAAGCGCGTTCGTCTTTTGCGCCACCCGCGTCCATCGCATCCCGCCTCACGTCCGTGACGATCGCGATACGCCCCTCTGATTGAGGCGGGACGGGGCGAGTCGTAAATTTGATTTGCCCGACATGGAAAGCGAAATATTTTTTGCGGAAGGGCTAGACACGAAATTCGCCAAACTACCCGTCGGGCAAATCACTTTCGAAAAAACGAAGCAATCATGGTCACTTAAGCCGATTAGAAGCGCGTCTTTTCAGGCCCGCATGACGACAGACAGCAAATGATGTCAGACGATTACCAAAGCGGTAATCAGACTGTTTCAGTCGAGCACTTCGTCGGCGCGCGCAAGCAGCGCGGGCGGAATTGTCAACGAAAGCGCCCTGGCGGTAGCGAGATTGATCACGAGTTCCAGGCTGGTCGGGAATTCGACCGGCAGATCGACGACCTTCGCGCCTTTCAGGATTCTATCCACATAGTAGGCGGCGCGTCGGAAGTTCTGGCGCAGATTGGCACCGTAACTGACCAGGCCGCCGTCCTCGACATGCTCGCGATAGCTGTAGATGGTCGGCAACCGAGATGCCAATGCGAGTGCGGAAATCTGCCGCCGTCTCGTGACAAACGTTGCGTCCGAGGACACAATCAGAATGTCCGCGCCCGTGTGCAGTATTGTTTGGAACGCTGGGGCGATCTCATCAGCCTTATGAACCTCAATCGGCACCAATGTCACTCCCAATTTCGCCGCTGCCAGCCCAGCCTCCTGCCGGTAGTCCACGGTCGATGGATTACTGATATTGAGCAGCAATGCGATTTTGGTGATACCGGGGACAAGATCGAGCGCTATTTCCAACAACTTCGCAGTGAGGCCTTCCGTGAGGACGCGAATCCCGGTTACATTAGCATCCGGGCGCGCGTCATTTGCGTGCAGCCCCAAGCCGCCATAATCGCGGAGCGTTCCGCAGATAATCGGGACACTCGACGTTGCCTGCTTTGCTGCCAGGGCGGCAGGAGAATTGCTAGTGACGATCACCGAGGGCTTCACGCGGACCAACTCTTCCGCCAGCAACGGCAGGCGGCCCAGGTCGCCATCGGCGTAACGATCAATGATCTCATAATCACGGCCTTCGACGTAGCCCAGCTCTCGCATGCCGAGGGGAAAGCCGCTGTAATATCGTTCACCGGCGGCCTTCGAGGCGGCACCGAGAAAACCAATAAGTACTCGCTTCGGCAGAACCTGGGCCTGCCCATCTAGGGGCGCGAGCGCCACGATCGCTGTGAGAAGTCCGAGGAATTCCCGACGGTTCTGATCGGATGGCATTAGATGTCCACCAGCCAAAGTCAGTTGCAGGATACCGAATTAGCGAAGATTAGTCAGCAGGCCAGAGTCCGGTTTCGGGTCGATGCTGTCGAAAAATGGCTTTGCTCTCGGGGATCGTTTTCCCCTTTTTCCTGACTGGGCGTTGCGGCCGATCGGGGTTCGACTCTTCGCGAAGCGCACTGATTTCCTTAGCCGTCAACATCGTCACACTTGAGAGGCTGCACTTCGGTTCGTCCACGAGATTGCGTTTCGTGATTTTCGCATAAGTGCGCTTGTCCATTATTCCGCTGTCGCGAAAATCCTTTGCCGTCTCGAGCAACGACGCCATCAGCTTGCTTGGTTTCTTGCTTTTTTTCATGGCTCACCTCCCCTTCGCTTTGCTCTCACCGGCGTCCCATCCGCCATGAGGCGTTCCCCCCTTCGCTCGACGATCAACCCATACGCGTGGGGTTGACGATGGAGGTCGAAGTTGAAGGTGGTGCGCTTGTAGGAGTTGCACAAATCGAGATCGCAACGCGCGAACGCGATCTCGTCGCCTTTGGTGGTGCAGGCCGCAGCGATCTCGCCTGACGGCGCCACGATGCAGCTTCCGCCGATCTGATCGACACCCTCTTCAATGCCCGCCTTCGCCACGCCGACGACCCAGGTCCCGTTCTGGTAGGCGCCGGCCTGCATCACCAGTTGGTTGTGGAACAGCGAAAGATCGTCGTGCTCCGGCGCGGGCGGATTGTGCACCGGCGTGTTGTAGCCGATCAACACCATTTCGACGCCCTGAAGCCCCATGACGCGATAAGTCTCGCTCCAGCGGCGGTCGTTGCAGATCGCCATGCCTATGACGCCGCCAAAGGCTTCAACCACGCCAAAGCCGGAGCCGGGTTCGAAATAACGCTTTTCCAGATGCTGAAATCGGCGCCACGGCTCGTGTTCGGCGTGACCAGGCAGATGCACCTTGCGGTATTTGGAAACAATCTTGCCGCTCCGGTCCACGATAATGGAAGTGTTGTAGCGATGGGTTTGGCCGTTCTCGGTCGCCAGTTCGGCATAGCCTAAGTAAAACCCGATGCGCAGTTCGCGGGCCAAATCGAACAGAGGCCGCGTTTCCGCGCCCGGCATCTCGCGCTCAAAGAAGGCGTCGATTTCGGCCTGGTCCTCCATGTACCAGCGCGGAAAGAACGTCGTCAGCGCCAGCTCCGGATAGACGATCAGATCGCACCCGTGGGCATGCGCCTGACGCATCAACGCCGCTAAGCGCGCCACCACTTCGGTCCGCGTTTCGCCTCTCGCGATCGGGCCGAGCTGACCTATCGCGACGTTTACAAATCTTGCCACCGTCGGTTCCTCGCTGGCCTAGAACGGGATGCCTTTTGATTGAATCGGTCTATCGGCGGGTTTGCTTCACCTCTCCCCGGCGGGGAGAGGTCGATTTGCTCCTGGCGATGCGAAGCATCGTCCAGTGCAAATCGGGTGAGGGGACGATGGACTACGAGAGACCGTAACCCCTCACCCCAGCCCTCTCCCAACGAAGTCGGATATATCCGACTTCGACAATTTTTGATGCCCAACTCGGGTAAACCCGAGTTGGGTGGGAGAGGGAGCGCACTTCCATTGCCATCACAGATCAATCCAATCTCATCATGCTCTCAAGCACCAATAGCGGGTAACACGTCGAGATGACAAGCCGCCCACTGACCATCCGCGGTCGAGCGAAGCTCGGGCTCCTCTTTCCGGCAGCGGTCGAATACGAATGGACATCTGGTATGGAAACGGCAGCCGCTGGGCGGATCGATCGGGCTCGGCACATCGCCTTTAAGGATCATGGCGGTGCGGGCGGCGCCGGGTTCCGGCACCGGCACTGCCGACAGCAGCGCCTTGGTGTAAGGATGTCTTGGCGCGGTGAAGATTTGCTGCCGCGACGCCGTCTCGACGATCTTGCCGAGATACATCACGGCGACGCGGTGAGTCATGTGCTCGACGATCGCAAGATCATGGCTGATGAAAAGCAGCGCAAGGCCAAACTCGGCTTGCAGATCCTGCAACAGGTTGACGATCTGCGCCTTGACCGAGACATCGAGCGCCGACACCGCCTCGTCGCAGATGATCAGTTCGGGTTCAGCCGCAAGCGCCCTTGCGATGCAGATGCGCTGGCGCTGACCGCCCGAGAATTCGTGAGGCCGGCGGCGCAGCGCGTCGCGCGGCAGTCGCACCGTATCCATCAGCGCCGCGACCTTCGCCTCGAGTTCGGCGGAAGTCTTGGCGAGGCCGAAATTGCGGATCGGCTCGGCCAGGATATCGCGCACGCGCATCCGCGGATTGAGGCTTGAGAACGGATCCTGGAACACCGCCTGCACCCGCCGGCGCATGCCGAGCAATCGCGCGGGGGAAAGATCGTCGATACGCTCGCCATCAAGCACCACCTGGCCGGCGGTGATGTCGAACAGGCGCAAGATCGCCCGGCCGACCGTCGACTTGCCGCATCCGGATTCGCCGACGAGGGAGAGGGTCTCGCCGCGCTCGACCTCGAACGACACGCCGTCCACCGCATAAACCCATTTGGCCTTGCGGCTGAACAAGCCGCCGCGGACCGGAAAATGTTTCTTGAGGTCGTTGACCTGCAATAGCGGAGGCGCGCTCATGCCGCGCTCGCCTGTTTGGGCGCGTAGTGGCAGGCGGCGGTGTGGCGGGGACCCTTCTCTTCCAGTCCCGGCGCGACCTCACGGCAGAGATCGGTGGCAAGCACGCATCGGCCTGCGAAGGCGCAGCCCTCGATGCGCTCCTTGAGGCTCGGCACTTGTCCGGGGATTTCGGCAAGGCGCCGCGCGGCGCCGGTGAGCGAGGAGCCGAGTTTGGGCACCGCGCCGAGCAAACCCTGCGTGTAGGGATGACGGGGGATGCGAAAGAGTTCGGCCACCGGCGCCTCCTCCACCTTGCGGCCGGCATACATCACCATGACCCGCTCGGCGATTTCGGCGACCACGCCGAGGTCATGTGTGATCAGAATGACGGCCGCGCCGACGCGGCGCTTGAGGTCCAGCATGAGCTTGAGGATCTGCGCCTGGATGGTGACGTCCAGCGCCGTCGTCGGCTCGTCGGCGATCAGGAGCTTTGGACTGCAAGCAAGCGAGATCGCGATCATCACGCGCTGCCGCATGCCGCCGGAGAACTGATGCGGATATTCACGCACGCGCCGTGCCGGCTCGGGAATGCCAACCATTGTCAGCATCTCGACCGCGCGGGCTTCCGCGGCCTGCTTGTCGAATCCCTGATGGATCTGGAGCGTCTCGCCGATCTGACGCCCCACGGTCAGCACCGGATTGAGGCTCGTCATCGGCTCCTGAAAGATCATCGAGATATCGTTGCCGCGGATGTCGCGCATTTCCTGTTCGGAGAGCTGCAGCAGCTCCTTGCCCTGAAAGCGGACGGAGCCCGCAATCTTGCCTGGAGGTTCGGGAATCAATCGCATCAGCGACATGGCGGTAACCGACTTGCCGCAGCCGGATTCGCCGACGATGGCCAGCGTCTCGCCTTCCTCGACGTGGAAGGACACACCGTCGACCGCCCGGTTGATACCATCGGGGGTGCGGAAATGGGTCTGCAGATTGCGGACTTCCAGCAATGCCATCGGATCACAACCTCATTCGCCGGCTTGCCTTAAGGTGCATCACAGGCTCTTGGCCATGCGCGGATCAAACGCATCGCGCAAGCCGTCGCCGACCAGGTTGACGGCAAGCACCGTGGCAGACAGGAAGGCTGCAGGAAAGAACACGATGTAGGGCTTGATCTGCCACAGCGCCCTGCCCTCGGCCATGATGTTGCCCCAGGACGGAATGGTGGGCGGCGTGCCGGCGCCGATGAATGAGAGAATAGATTCCACGATCATGGCGCTGGCGCAGACATAGGTGGCCTGAACCAGCATCGGCGCCAGCGTGTTGGGCAGGATGTGGCGCAGGATGATCATTGGCGTTCGCGTGCCCGAGGCCACGGCCGCGTCAACATAGGGCTGTTCGCGCAACGACAGAACGACGCCGCGCACCAGCCGCGAAACCCGCGGGATTTCGGCTATGGTGATCGCCAGGATGACATTGCCGACGCTGCCGCGTGTCAACGCCATCAGCGCGATGGCGAGCAGGATCGGCGGTATCGACATCAGCCCGTCCATGAAGCGCATGATGATGGTGTCGGCCCGGCGCAGAAAACCCGAGACGAGGCCGATTGCCAAACCGGCAAGCGAAGCCAGCAGCGCTACCGAAAGGCCCACGGTCAGGGACACCCGTGCGCCATAAAGCACGCGCGAATAGATGTCGCGGCCCAACAGGTCGGTGCCGAACCAGAAATCCACGGACGGTGCGCGCGTGCGCTTGGCGGGCGCGATTGCCGTCGGGTCGACCGTGCCGAGATAAGGCGCAAAGATCCCGACCAGCACCAGGCAGAGCAGCAACGCGCCGCCGATCGCTACCGTCGGGTGGTTGCGCAGGAAGCCGAGGATGCCGCGCCGGATTTTGACCGGCAGCAGGAGGTCCGGCAGTTGCGGAGCGATGGCAAGGCCCGGCGGCACGGGAGCGCTATGGGCGGTCGAAACGGTCAATAGCGGATCCTCGGGTCTACCAGCGTATAGGTGAGATCGACCGCCAGGTTGACCAGCACGTAAAGGAAGCTGAACAGCAACACGATGCCTTGAATCACCGGGTAATCGCGGCGCAGGATCGCATCGACCGTGAGCCGGCCAAGGCCCGGAATGGCGAACACGCTTTCGGTCACCACCGCGCCGCCGATCAGCAAGGCCACGCCGATACCGATCACGGTGATGATCGGAACGGCCGCATTCTTCAGCGCGTGAATAAACAGGATGTTGCGCTGCCCCATTCCCTTGGCGCGCGCGGTGCGGATGTAGTCTTGCTGCAGCACTTCGAGCATGGAAGCACGGGTAATGCGGGCGATCAGCGCGATATAAACATTGCCGAGCGCGACGGCCGGCAGGATCAGGTTCTGTAGCCAGGGCCAGAAGCCTTCGGCGAGCGGCGTATAGCCCTGCACGGGAAGCCATTCGAGCTCCAGGGCAAAGACGTAGGCCAGGATGTATGCGACGACAAAGACCGGAAGCGAGAAGGCGAGCACGGCGAAAGCCATGATGGCGCGGTCTGCAAAACTTCCCGCCTTCCAGGCCGCGAATACGCCGAGCGGCACCGCGACAACAATGGCGAGCATGAGGGAAAGCGCCATCAGCGACAGCGTCGGCTCGATCCGCTGCGCGATCAGCGAGGTGACCGGCAGGTTGGTGAAGATCGAGGTGCCGAGATCGCCGTGCAGGATAAGCCAGAGCCAGCTCCCGAACTGGATCAGAAACGGCCGGTCGAGGCCGAGGCTCTGCCTGATGCGCTCGACGTCGGCGGGGCTCGCCTGGTCGCCGGCGATCACCGCCGCCGGATCGCCCGGCGCGATGTAGAGCAGGCTGAAGACGAACAGCGCGACGATCGCCATCACGGGCAAGGTCGCGAGAATGCGCCTGAGAATATACGAGACCATATAAGTTCACCGCATCGTCATGCGGTCTTCGATACGCCCCAAAAGAAGGGCAGCGGCCCCTTTACGACACCGGAGACGTTCTTGCGCCACGCGGTATAACTAAGGAAGAAGCCGGTCGGCGCAAAAACGACGTCCTCGAGCGCCGCCTTGTTGAGGCGACGTGCCGCGGCTTTCTCCTCGTCGAGACTCCTGGCATCAAACCAGGCCGTGACTTCCTTTTCCACGGCGGGGCTGTTGGGCCAGCCGAACCATGCCTTGTCGCCGCTAGCGCGAATGGCGATATAGACGGCGGGATTGATGCAGTCCGCGCCGGCGTGCCAGGTGTGGAACATCTCCCAGCCTCCCTGGCCTGCCGGCGATTTCTGCGCACGACGATGCCCGACCGTGCCCCAATCGGTGGCCACGAAGTCGACATTCATGCCCATACGTTTCAGCAGATCGGCGGTGACATCGCCTTGCGCCTTGGTGATCGGTTGATCCTGGGCGACGATGCACGAGACCGGCTGGTTGGTATAACCGCTCTCGGCCAGGAGCTTCTTGGCGGCTGCGAAATCGCGCTTGCCCTTCAGAATCTCGCCGCCCTCTTCGTTGTAAAGCGGCGTGTCCGGCGTGAAGAAGCCGGGGAGCGGCTTCCAGAGCGAGGGATCATCTCCGACCAGCGCCCGCATATAGTCTTCCTGGCTCAGCGCCGTGAGCACCGCGCGTCGCGCCCTCACATCGTTGAACGGCGGGTGAAGGTGGTTCATTCGGAACGAACCAATATTGCCTAGCGGATCGGCGATGTCGACGCTGACGTTGCGGTTCTTCCTCAGCACCGGAACGAGATCGGGGATCGGATTCTCCCACCAATCGACCTCGCCATTCTGCAGCGCGGCCGCGGCCGTGGCAGGGTCGGGGATCACCACCCATTCGATGCGGTCGACCAGCATTTGCTTGCCGCCGGCGAGCCAGGACGCCTTCTCCTGCCGCGGCTGATAATCGGCGAACTTTTCAAACACCGATTTGGCGCCCGGCACCCACTCGCTCTTGACAAACTTCATCGGACCAGAGCCGACATATTCCGAAATCTGCTTGAACGGATCGGTCTGGGCGATGCGCTCCGGCATGATGAAGGCGCAAGGCGTGCTGTTCTTGCCGAGCGCCAAAAGCATCTTGGGATAGGGCTTCTTCAGCGCCCATTTGAAGGTTCGGTCATCGACGGCCGTGAGTTCGTTCTGGATTTCCTTGAGCATCAGCCCCATGGGGTCGCGCACCGTCCACCGCGTCAGGCTCGCAACCACGTCCTTACTCCGGACCGGCTCGCCATCGTGGAACTTCAGCCCCGGGCGAAGGCGGAAGGTCCAGACCAGACCGTCATCGGAAACCTCCTCGGCCTCGACCATCTGGCGCTGCGGCTGCAGGTTGGCGTCGAAGCCGTAGAGGGTCTCCCACACCAGCACGGCGGCGTTGCGCACCACGTACTGGGTCCCCCAAACCGGATCGAAATTGGCGAGGTTGGCCTGCGGCACAAACCGCAAAGTGCGCGCTGCGGCGCCTTGCGAAAGCGCCGGCATCGACAGGCCACCGGCCGCAGCAAAGCTGCCTGCCCCCGCCAATCCCTTCAACACAGTTCTGCGGTCCATGGAGCCCTCCCCCTTTTTCAGTGGTTATAGCGATTGCGTTTAAAGCGAGCCAGCTAGACCAATGGTAGTCAACCCCTGCAAGCAAATGGTGTGCCAGCGCCGCCTGTTCGCGCCTGCGACGAGCGATCGGTCAGGTCAGTTCCTCTGTCCGGCTTCAGCGAGCCGTTTGAATTGCGTAGCCGGTTTCGGATGCCACCAGCGGCCGCCGATCACGACGCCTTCCGACACGATCTTGCGGTTCCCGGTCAGGTGCTCGCCGACGACGTCAACGTAGTCGAACTTGCCTTCCCTGATCGAGATCAGGGTGGCGTCTCCGACGCTCCCCGGCTTCAGGCTGCCGAGTTCGGGGCGCCGCAGCGCCATCGCCGCATTGACCGTCGAGGCCTTGACCACGTCGGGCAGCGGCATGCCCATGCACAGAAACTTGGACATCGTCGTCACCTGGTCGAAGGCGGGGCCGTTGATGCACAGGATATGCACGTCGGACGAAATGGTGTCGGGATAGAAGCCGTTGGCGAGCATCGCGCGCGCGGTCTTGAAGGCGAACGAGCCCTTGCCATGGCCGATGTCGAACAATACGCCGCGTTCTCGCGCCTCCAGCACGACCTTCTTCACCGTGCCTTGCGCGGTTGCGGGTGAATTCGGAAATGGCCGGAACGCGTGGGTGAGAACATCGCCTGGACGTAAGCGGGCAACCACTTCCTCATAGCTCGGCGGCGGATGGTCGATGTGCGCCATCAACGGCATGCCGACCTCCTGGGCTACCTCAAGCGCGATTTCGAGCGGCACGATCCCCGAGGTACCTGAGGAATTGCGCCCCACCCGCACCTTTATGCCGACAATGAGGTCGCGGTTATTTTCCGCAACCTCGACGGCGTCGATCGGATTCATCATGCGTATTTCTTCGCTCTCGCCGACCATCACCCGGTGCGAGTAGCCGTAGATGCCGGCATGCGAGACATGCAGATAGGCGAGAATGCGGACCTCGCTCGGCTCGATCACGTGCTTGCGAAAGCCCGCGAAATTTCCGGGACCCGCGCTGCCGGTGTCGATCGCGGTCGTGACGCCGGAGGTGCGGCAGAACTCCTCGGCGTCGATGCCGAGCGAGGTGCCGCCCCAATAGACATGAGTGTGGAGATCGATCAGGCCCGGGGTGACGATGTAGCCCGACACGTCGCGCACGTCCGTTGTCGGATCCGCCTTGAGGGCGTTTCCCACCATCGCCACCTTGCCGGCCGAGAAGGCGACATCCGTCACGGTGTCGAGCTTCTGGGAGGGGTCAATCACCCGACCGCCGCGCAGGACCAAATCAAAGGGCATCCTAATCTCCGAATTCAGCGGGAACGAAACAGCGAGAGCACATCAGTAACGCATTTGTCGTCCGATGCAACGTCGTCCGCTGTTGGGGCTGACTATCCCGATCATCCGCGCTGCAAAATCGCATCGCAAAATTATTCGGGTCACGCCCCACTAATCTAGCTGGCGCGCCGAGCGGTGATGGCGTTGCGGATCGCCGCCAGCGGCGCGGCATCGTCAAATTCCAGTGTCCCGTCTTTCGCTCGCAGTCCCAGATCGCGCCAAAGCTGATCGAGATCTGGCGCGATCGGCTTTCGTCCCCACTCGTTGTGCAGCCGCGTGAGCACGTCCACGCCGACCGCCTTGTCCGCAGTTGAGAGAATGCGCTCGATGGACCAGTCGACCTCGTGATTGCCGCCGGCGGCCAGAACCCCGCGCATCGCGTCCTGCAGCCCCAGCCGGTTGCCCGTCGCCTTTCGAATTTCGATATCGGCCATCAGGCAGAACATCGCGCCGCCCCAGTATCTACGGCCCCAGGTGTCGGTATTGTCGAGGCCTTCGTCGCGGGCTTGCGGCAACCCTTTCGGCGTATCGCGCATCATTGCGAACCAGATTTCCTGAGCCGTGAGATCGCCGGCCTGGACGCGCGCGATCGGCTCGATATAGACCGCAAGCCCTTCCGACAGCCAGTTGTAGCGATCTTCCATGTCGGGAAGCGCCGTATGCACCATCTCGTGAACCAGAACCCAGTCGCGGCGCAGATCGGCCTCGCTCGAATCCCGGCCGATCACTGCGCGAATAGCCGCGCCGCGATAGCCCCACGTGGTCCCGCCGCGAACGCGCGGACCGTCGACGGGGGCGAGCAAGAGTCGCAGCGATTTGACCGGAAAGCGCCCGTAATAGATCGAGACCGCATTGGCGGAGGCCTTCACCCAATCCAAAATCTTGTCCTTCGGCAATGCAAGTTCGCCGGGCGCGAAGCCTACGTGAATCACGCCGCCGCGAACGTCAAGGTCTGTCTTGGGTAGCCTGTCGAAGGCTTCGTACGGCATCCGGTCGCCGCGCAAGAGATCCGATTGTGCGTTCGCCCAAGACCAAAACCCGCCCGCCAGCATCAGCGAAGCGGCCACGAACGCAAATATTTTTGCTGCTGACGTCATGTCGAAGCGTCGCTCTGTTTTCTCGGACCCATCGGTTTGCTCGCGCCAAGACGGGCCGTTACCTGCTCGGTCAAATCCCCGACCATGGCGAGAAGCAGGGCCTCGCCCTTGGCGGTCGTCGCCAAAGTCGGATCGCCGTAGCTGCCGGAGCGGCTGTAGTTCGGCGAGGACGGATCGGACGGCGTCAGCGGCCCCGACGCCGGCCGTTCAACGGCAGGGCTTGCCTCAGCGCGTGACATGTCCACGAGACCCGGCGCAAGCGCCAACATCAATGAAGTCTCGAGTTCGTCCGCATGGCTGCCGTGGCCTTGTTCGGCAAGCTCGGCGACGGCGCGGCGATAGCGCGGCCCTTCATGAACCGGCAAATGCAACACATTGTCGGCGCCAAGCCGCGCCAGCGCGCGATCGACCGGCGCGCGCGTGCTGATGCCGGTGTCGAGCACAAACAGCGCGCGGCAGCCAAAGCCCATGATCGCGGTGGCAATCTCTTCAATCATCGCTTCGAACACGCCGGCCGAAAGGCTCGCGCTCCCTGCATATTGGACAAAGGCCGGATAGTAGCCGTAAGCCAAGGTCGGCCAGATCAGCGCATCGACGCGATCGGCGATTTGCGCGGCCAACCACTCGGCCTGGATGCGGTCGGTATTGAGCGGCAGATGAAGGCCGTGCTCCTTGGCACCGGCGCCGATCGGCAAAATAGCGGCGGCACCGTTCTCGATGCGCCGCGCCACCTCGTCCCAACTCATTTGTTCGATGAAATTGCGCGCCGCGTCCGTGCCCATTGCGTGGACCCTCAATTCTCGGGCCCTCAATCGCCGCCGGCAACGCCTGTCAACAGCTCCGCCGTGACCCAGCCGTGCAGGTAGGTAGCACCTCGCGCCGCAGCGCTGTCGGGATCGTCATAGGTCGCGAGCATCGAGCATAAAACCCCGAAAGGAATGCCGCTTGCGGCCTCATCCCACATCATCGCCTCCTCGGCGCCGAGTTCGCGGAAAACCGGCGTGACATCCTTGCGCCAAACCAGAAGCCGGCTGGGTTCGTCGAGCCGGACCGGATCCGGCGGGTCCTCGTCGGCCTTGAGCGCCAGCCAGATTGCAGAGGCGTTGGTGGAAAGGTCCAGCCGCGAGGCGCTGGGATGGGGACGAAAGGTGAGAGCCGCCCACGCCTGCGGCGCAAAACCCGCCATGTCCGCAAGTCCGATTGCCGGCGCCTCTTGCGCATCGAAGGCGTCGTTGAGCGCCTTTTCGAGGGCCGCCAGATCCGACAACACCGGATGCTTGCGGTAAGGCTCGGCCGATTTCAGGAAATCCGGCAGGCTGCTGGAAAACCAGCGCAGGTTCGGATGCTGCGATGGATTGGCGGCCACGTAGGCGTGCCCCATCGTATCGAACATTTCGTCGCCGAGGTAGATATGCAAGAGCTTGTGGTCGTTGCGCATGGCCTCGACCAGCCGCGAGCTATAGGCGTAGCGGTAAACGCCAAACAGGTTCTCGCGCTTTTCCTTCGGACTGTCGGGAATCTCGGCGAGAATTGAATCGTCGCCAGTCAGGATGGCGCGCTGGAAGTCGCTCTGTTGGCGCGCCAGGTCGCTCATCCGGCGTGCCGCGACTCAGGTGACGGAATCCCGGGCGGCAGAATCCTGTTGGCGATCTCCCGCGTCCGCTCCACCTCAACAAGGATTTCGTCGAGCGGGGGAATGTGGTCGTCGCGCTCGATGATGGTCGAGACCCAGCCGAAGCGCCTCAAGGCCGCGGCATAGAGCTCCCAGACGTCTTCGCACACCGGATGATCGTGAGTGTCGACAATATGGGTGCCCATATGACTGTGGCCCGCCATATGGAACTGCACCACCCGATCGGCGGGAATTCCCTCAAGAAATGTCCTGGGGTCGTAGCCATGATTGAAGGCGCTGACGTAGACATTGTTGACGTCGAACAACAGCCAGCATCCGGAGCGGCGCGAGAGTTCGGAGAGGAACTCCCATTCCGTCATTTCGGAATTGTTGAATTGAACATAGGTCGAGACATTCTCAAGCACGATGGCGCGGCCGAGAAAATCCTGCACCAGTTGAACGCGGTTGACGACGTGATCGAGCGCCTCTCTGGTATAGGGAAACGGCAGCAGATCGTGCAGATTCTTGCCGTGCACCCCAGTCCAGCACAGATGATCGGAGATCCATTTCGGTTCGACGCGCCGGGCGAGCTCGCGCAATCCTTCAAGGTATTCGAAATTGGGAGGTGCGGTCGAGGCAATCGACAACGACACGCCGTGCATCACCACCGGGTAGCGCGCGCGAATTCGGTCGAGAATGCGCAGGGGCTGGCCGCCCGGAATCATGTAGTTTTCGCTGATGACCTCGAACCAGTCGATCGGCGGATTGCCGTTGAGGATTTCGTCATAATGCTGGGCGCGCAGCCCAAGACCAAATCCAAGGAACGGCGGCTTGGCAGACGCCGTCGAATGCCCCGCACGCGCCGACGGCGAAACAGGCACCTGACTTGCTACGTTCATGCTGCCTCCGCTCGGCTACCCCCCGGCGACCTTTGCGCGCATTGTCGAAGTTGTTGAGCCTATCATGGAAGCGGGACCCGGCCCATACCGGGTCCCTTGTCCATCGAACGGGATGGATTTAGCCGGCCTTGAACTTGCCCTTGGCGGCAGCGCAGTCGCCCTTGGTCATTTCCGCAAAGCCCTGGCCCTTGCAGGCATTCTGGCCCTTGCAGGCATGGTTGCCGCCCTTGCAGGCGCTCTGGCCCTTGCAGGCGTTCGCGCCGACGCAGTGGCCTTCGCCCGCGGCGTAGGTGGTCGTAGACACGGTCGCACCCGCCAGGAACAAGGTTGCAGCAGCTATTGCGAGGGTAGCACCTGACTTAGAATCCAGCTTCATAACGATCTCCTCGATGATGACAACAATTGACGCCGTGACGATCCCGTGAACGTTCGATCACAGAAGGACGCGACGCGCGGAAGTGTTGGATGCCCATCCGATCGAGAAGGACCGCCGGTCCCCTGCGATTTGAACACACATCCAGAGCTAGCTACGGGCGACCCAGCGAATTGGTTACAGAGTTTCAAAAAAATCTTTTGTTTTTTTTGGCCGGGCGTCCCGATTATTCCTAACACCGCCATGTGAAGAGTATTTCGTTGCTCGCCGACGGTGCCAGGAAGATATCCAAGCGGGACATTATGTTGCGTATAGGGCATAGGTTGCGCCGCACAACGAAAACAGTGGCTTCCTGCGAAATCAGTCGAGCGCCGCTCGCGACGGCTTCAGCTTCGCCATCTGCTTCACGGTTGCTTGAAGTTCCTCGGCGTTGAACGAGGGGAACGAACAAATGCGGTTGCTGCAGGCAAATGCCGCGGGTTCCCCGAGGTCGGGGTATTCCACGTCGGGATTGGGCAACTTGCCCTCGCGCTGGTCCAGCCATTCCAGGCGTTTGTAGCGTGCAGGGAGCGCCCGGGCGAAGGCATGGAGCGCCTGCGCGCGCGGATCATCCTTGCGCCCGACGATGGTCATATGGGTCGGTTCGACAGCATTTTCCTCATCGGCGAGAAGAACGCCCGGCAGCGGGCGAATCATTTCGGCCGAAGCGCTGGTCAGGTACCGCATCGCATGAGAGGCTTGGCCGCGATAGGCGTCGCTGCCAAAATAGCGGTCGAGGAGATTCATGAAGCGGGCGACCTGAATCTGGTCATCGATCAGCTTGGCCGGCTTCGCAAACACACCGATCCTGGCTTCCGCCTTCCCGGAAGTAAAGAAGCCGCCAGCCTCGTCGCGAAACTTTGCCGCGATGAAATCGCCGGCTCGGGCGGAGGCATCGAGCCAATCGCGATTGCCGGTTGCGGCATAAAGGTCAAGGAACGCCTGCCCCATGGCCAGCGTGTCGCCGAGAAAGGGCCCGCCCCGGTCATTCTCGCCATGACGAAATCCGCCTTGAGGCCGCGCGCGATTGTCCATCGCCCACCGGGCGGCTCGCTCGGCCAATTGGAGAATCCGCGGTTCGTTCGTCACATCATAAAATGCAACCAATCCACTGATCGCCCAGCCATTTTCGCGCGCGTAGATGTTCTTTTCGATGCGCGGCATGCCAAGTTTGCGCCGCCCGGCATCATCCAGCGCATAAAACTTGTGCCCGTCGGTTTCGCGATCGAGGTCTGCGTCCTGGCTGACATAGAAGACGCCCGCGGGAGCCAACAGGAAGTCCGCGACATAGCGTTCGATGCCGCGTGCGGCGCTGAGGTATTTCGCGTCCTTCCACAGCGCGTAAGCCTGGCTGTATTGGCGCAGATATTGCGCCTGGAATGACATGATCTTTTCAAAATGCGGGTGGGTCCAACTGCCGGCTTCGGAATATTGAAAGACCCCGCCCCACACCGGATCGATCAGCGCAATTGCGGCATCGAGCGTCTGCCGGGCGCGCTGGACGGCTACCGCGTCGCCCGCCTCGGCGCGCGACATCGCATAATCCAGGCTGTCGGCGTCGATATATTTCTGACTTTCGCCCCAGCCTCCGATCGTTCCCTCGTAGGACTCATCGTAGTTCTTCGCAAGCTGGGTGCGCTGCGCTTTGGTCAGAAAGGTCGATGTGGACGGCTTGACCTCGAAGGCCTCGCCGACCGAGGGTCCCGGCGAGGGATCGTCGATGACGGCCTTGAGCAAGGCCTGCATCCGCTCCGGCTCGATGTATCCGCGGATCTTGGCGATCTCGCTGCCATCAGGCCCGAAAATGATCGTCGCGGGCCATCCCCAATCGCCGTACCGGCTCGAGAGATCGGGACTGGCATCCTGATCGACCCGCACCGGTAGGTACCTCGATTCCAATAGTCTGACGACCTCCGGGTCCGCGTAAGTGGTCTTTTCCATGACGTGGCACCAGTGGCACCACACGGCTTCGAGATCGAGGATCACGAAGCGTTTTTCAGCCGAGGCACGCCCGAAAAGATCGTCGTCCCAGTTACTCCATTTGACGGTATCGGCGGCCAAAACAGGCGATGCGGCCAAGCTCGCCACGGCGAAGGCAAGGATGCGGACAAGCTTCATGATGTCTCCCGGGGTGCGCTTTTGGTTTCGAGAGCTACGTCGCCCCGAAATTCCGGGCTCATCATTTCCACCCGCTCACGCGAACGTGAGCGGACGTAGGATCGGTGTCAGGTCGATTTATCGCGGCCGGCCACCGCATTCACCAAAAGCCGGTCCAGAGAGGCAGCGCCCGGTCCTGCGATCGCGAGCCAGAGGAAAGCTGCGAGGTAGGTCACTTCTTCAAGGCCCAGCAGGGTTTCCAGTGAATCGACATCGCCCCATTTTGCAACCTTGATCGCGACGATCATGACCACCACAAGCATAGCCGCCGGTATGCGAGTGAAAAGGCCGAGAATAAGCAGAGCGCCACCGAAGCATTCCACGCCGGAGGCGAACGGCGTCAGGATGGTTGGAAACGGAATGCCCCACTCCGTGAAGTTCTCAATCATCTGGGGAAGATTGTTGAGCTTGGCCCATCCAGTCAGCATAAATACGTAACCGACAATAAGCCGCATGATCAGCGGAGCTGCCCATGCGAAATAAGACGCGATGTGTGCAGGCAGCAGAATGAGAAGATTGACAACGAATTTCACGGAGCCCTCCCGAGGTACTGAGATCGATGTGAAGCCGTGACTTGCGACCCGATTTAAGCACGAATTGCCGGCCTTGACCGGAGTTTCGCTACCGCCGATCTCATTGTTACTCTGGATTTATCCGAAATTCTGCAACGAAGGGAAGGTTTCGAGCAGCCACATGCTGATGGACGAGACGCTGCCGGTGAGAAAGCCAATGCCTGTGATCACCATCAGCACGCCCATGGCATGTTCGACGCTGGCCAGATGCCGTTTCATCCGGGCAAATAGCGATGAGAACTGCTCGACCATGAAAGCGGCCGCCAGGAATGGAATCCCAAGGCCTGCGGAATAGACGGCGAGCATCCCGGCGCCCTTCGCAACGGTCGCCTCGGCGGCGGCCATCGAAAGAATCGCCGCCAGGATTGGGCCGATGCAGGGCGTCCAGCCGAAGGCAAATGCCAGCCCCATCACATAGGCGCCCCAAAGCCCAACCGGCTTGGGTATCGGCAGCCGGCCTTCCCGCATCAAGAGGCTGATCCGCGTCAGCCCAAGAAAATGCAGCCCCATCAGAATGATGACGATACCGGCAGCGATCGAAAGCTGGGCCGACCAGGCCC
>Ga0209167_10000923_pt1 | contig 18961 bp, 15 predicted proteins | sample Coa_R1_9_FD_187154 | JGI IMG/M metagenome (GOLD analysis project Ga0209167, IMG submission 187154) | Surface soil microbial communities from Centralia Pennsylvania, which are recovering from an underground coalmine fire - Coalmine... | ecosystem: Environmental > Terrestrial > Soil >... | reverse complement strand
GGATTCGCAGCATATGGGTATACATTTCGCGAAGCACGGCGGTGGAAATCCGATCCATGAGCTCTCCTTCACGCATAAGCCGTAACGATGTAGGTGATTCCGGAATGGGGAAGCCGCAGAATATTGACATTTCGGAATCCCCCACCGACGCAGGCGTTCAAAATTGACTGTTCCGTGTAATTATAGATCTCGCACCGTCCAAGCAAACGATATCGGTACCTTCGGAACGGTTCTCGAAACCAGTGTTTACCCGGAAATGAAAGAACTGCGAATTCGGTGATGGTTGGCCGGAGCGCCTTCATGAAGCGATCCAGATCCTGTACATAATCCATGACCCCCATGACGATAGCGTGAGTGAACCTTTGACTTAATAGTTCCACGTGCCGGTCGGCCGGAAATACACTCGACGCGAAGGAGCAGGTACCCTGGAATCCCAGTGCAGAACTGTGAGCCCTTGCGAGATTCACCATATTCTCCGAAATATCAATGCCGACGACCGTCGACGCGTTACGACGGGCTGCCTCGACGCAGTAGATCCCCGACCCGCAACCGATATCGAGGATCTTCTTGCCGGTCAAATCGGGCCCCAACTGCTCGAACGTCAATTGATATCGCTCATAAATGTCCCTTCGAAACTTGTTGTCGATATACCTCCAAAATGCATTTCGCTTTCCGCCGTAAAGTGTGTCCCACGTTTCGGCAAAATCTGAGAAGAACCGGTTAACCTGTACTTCCTGATCCATCGAGACGTTCATTTTACTTCCTCCAGGGACATGGTTTGTTTGAGATAGTCAACGACAGGGCAGAATTGAAAGGCCCGCAGAAGAGACCTCAGTTTTTCTTTGGCACCTTTTATTCCGGTGTAGGTCCTGAACTTTCGAAGTCGACCGATCTCTTCGATCTTTCGGATTACCTTCCCCATTTCAAATGGGTGCAAGTAAACGATGCACGGCCTTCCCTTCCGATTTGCCGTCCGGAAGAGCATTTTTGTGAGTGTCAACGGATAGAGTCGAAGGTAGCCTCCTCCCCCGAATGGCACCTTTTGTTTTGCGAATCGAGCGGTAGACAGGGGAACCTCGATCAGCCCGTTGGGAAGGCGAAAGGGCACGTCTGTGAAACCTCGGATCCCATAAACGTCGTGCAACCCGGTAGGGACGACGCTTGAATCATAGTCGAAGCCGAGTTCTCGAAGCAGATCGAACATCCACAAGTTCGCTGTCGTAATAGAGAAATCCGGCGCACGAAATCCATAGACCCGCTTTCCGGATGCGTTTTCAAGGAGGCGCTTCGCATCGGCGAGAAAGACTTGCGCTTCGGATCGCGAATAATGGAATAGCCTTCTATGATAAAAACTGTGGCATCCTATTTCGTTTCCCGAATCGGCGATCTGCCGGACCAACGACGGCATGTCCCGCGCAATCCTTCCCAGAATGAAGAAGGTGGCCTTTTGTTTAAATTCAGAGAGTACATCGAGAATCTCCAGCGTGTTGGATTCGATTTCTTCCCTTTCCATCACATCGGAAATGTACTTTCCCGGGACGTTCATCGAGTCATGAGAGGCCTCGATGAACCCTTCAATATCAAAGGTGAGGAGATTGCGCATCTTTGCGGGGGGTTGGCCGGGGTTGTTGATCCACCGTTCCATCAGAGGGACTCCTTCTGTTCGACCGCCTCCATGGCCCTGGGTTTTCCACGAAATAGAATCGCTCCAGCTGTTTGAAGAAGGATAACGAGGTCTATCCGAAATGACCGCTGATGAAGATACTCAAGCTGCAGTCGTATTTTTTCCGGACGAATTTTCTCTAGATAGGTTTTTTCCGGATCTGGACTCTTGGCCAGCACCGCCCCCTCGTCCGGGTTCCAAAGAGAGGCCCAATCCGTGATCCCCGGACGAAGGTTGAGAATAAGTTGCTCCTCTTTCGTATACAAGTCGACATATTGCTGGACTTCGGGGCGCGGTCCAACGAGACTCATTTCCCCTGTCAAGACATTGATCAGTTGCGGGAGTTCATCCAATTTGTGCCGGCGCAGAAATTGACCCGTCCGGGTAATTCTTGGGTCATTATTCGCGGTTGACGGGCCTCCCAGCCCTTCGGCGTTCACGACCATGGTCCGAAATTTAAAAATCCGGAAAGGGCGTCCGTGTTGGCCGACCCGCAGTCCCCTATAAAAAACGGGGCCTCCGTCTTCGAGTCTGATCGCGACGGCGACCATAAAGAGAAATGGAGAGAGGAAGACGAGGCCCATCGAGGAGGCGGCGACGTCGAGCAGACGCTTCAACATGATTGGCCGACCTTCTTAGGTTTGAATAAGTCGGACAGACGATAACCGAGGGCCTTCACGATCCCCCAGAGGCTTCCAAAACCATAACTTAAATGGAAACCTGCAAAGACCATTGGCATGACGATGAGGTAGCGGAAGTCCTTTTCTCGCAGGGCCACATTGACGGAGGCCAAAAGGTCCGCGAGAAGGTATGATCCTGCGATCGTGAAGAAGACCCAGGATCCGGGTCCCCATATCAGGGCCAAGCCCAACGAACTGACCAGGGCCGCCGCAAAAAGTAGCGGGACGGAATGCCTGAAACAGACAGGAATCACCTCGCTGTATAAGAAGGGAAGAACCGCCCAGACTCCGTTCGTCCAGTTGTGTTTCAAGAATCCTTTAAGATCCGAGCGCGCATAGTAGTAGCTCACGACATCGGGCAGCAGTAGGCTGCGCCCGCCCGCCTTCTGGTGTCGAAGGTCAAATTCAATGTCCTGGCTTCTCAAGAGTCGTTCGTTAAAAAGTCCGATGCGATCGAAGGTTTCTCTTCGGTAACAAAAGAAGGGGACCACGTCGACCCAGAGGGCCTCTCGCGATGTGGTTATTCGATGAGCCGCGTTGCCGACTCCGAAGCGATGAGATAACGATCGACTAATGGCTTTCCCGATCAAGGTATTCTTTCTCGGAATGATCTTGCATATCCCTCCTACTTTATCCTGCGGATGTTTGACCAGGGCATCAACGCATCTAGGGATATATTCTTTATGATAGAGTGCGTGCGCGTCCATCCGGATGAGGATTTCTCCCCGCGAGTTGGTGATTCCGATATTCAGGGCTGACGGCGTAATTTTCTTCGGGTTGTTCAAAAGCTTTATCGCGGGGTGTTTCTCAGCGTACGATTCGATGATCATTCGAGTTCCGTCGTTGCTGATTCCGTCCACGATCAGGATCTCGTACCGATCCTTCGGATATTCGGTCTCGAGTATCGACTCAAGGCACGCGGCGATGAAGTTGGACTCGTTTCGGCAGGGAACAATAACCGTTACAAAAGGTCGATCATCCATCGCTATTCCTCCAGGAACTCTCGATACTGCCTGGCCCAAATCTCCAACGCCAACGGGTTGAAGATGTCCTTCGCCCCGAGTGAGCTTTGCCCGTTACAATACCTTTTGTAAAGGAGTTGGAGCCCCGGCCGATTGATCAGGCCGAGTCTTTCGGACACCATTTCTCCATGAACAATAGCCTCGATTTCTTTCTTCCATTCCTTTTTGAGCCATTCTCCGACCGGGTTGCTGAACCCCTTTTTATCTCTGCGCCATGCAATTCCCCTGGGAAGAAGCGGAGCCATCGCCTTGCGGAATATCCACTTCGTCCAACCGCGTCTGAGTTTCAGCGAAGGATCTAGCGGGAGCAGGAGCCCGGCCAGTCGATGATCGAGGAACGGCAGCCGGATTTCCCGCGAGGCGGCCATCGACATTCGGTCTTCGTAATGGGTCAGGGCCGGAACCGAAAATCGGAGCACGTCGAGCAGTTGCCGTTCGGTCACGCCGTGGTCTCCCAGGCCGATCGACAGGCTGGCGGGATCGGAAATTCGCGGGCCAAGGAGATCGGAGTGGGCTGGAGCGGGAAACGAGGGAAGATAGCGCTTTGCGTCGCTGAGTTTAAAATCCGAAAGGTAGGCCATCGGCGGCTTGAACAGGTAGGCGGCCTGGATTGCGCACTTTAGAAGACGACCCGATTTCAGGAGATCCTGCAGGTAGAACGCCTGATACTTCAGGTATCCGCACAGGAGCTCATCGGCCCCCTGGCCACTCAGAATGACCGTCGTGCCGAGCTCTCGCGCCTTATGCATGAGTATCAAATGGGCCACCGAGGAGTAATCTCCGACCGGCTGATCGTTAAACCAGATTGCTTGTTCCAGCCAACGCATCGCCTCCGCCGGATCCGAGAAGAGATTGACCTTGTGTGCTGCTTTTCCGAGGTAGTCTTCCATCATCCTGATATATCGGCGCTCGTCGTACCGCGGGTCGTCGCTAACGGCGGAGAACATATTGAGGGATTCTCCGGCTCCCAGCTTATATATCGCCGATGCGATTGCCGAAGAATCAACCCCCCCGGAAAGCAGCGCCCCCACTGGAACGTCGCTTTGAAGCCGAAGTCGGACGGCGTCGAGAAAGAGCTCCCGAATATGTTCAGCCAGATCCTCCTCGTCCTTTACCGGTTCTTGGCCTAATTGACAGACCCAATAGCGCTGTGGGGCCTGAGTCGAAATGTTCCCGTCATGCGCAAAAGAGGCTACGAGGCAATGACCGGCTGGGACCTGCGAAATTCCTTGGAAAAAAGTCTCCTCTTGGGCGTTCAGAAGTGACTGGGCAACAAACCTCCCGATGACGCGGCCCTCCGGGCGAAACCGGTTCCGGCTTCCGGCGCAGATGGCCTTGATCTCTGAAGAGAAGTACAATCCATTCTGGTTTCGGAAGTAATAGAGCGGTTTTTCCCCAAATCGGTCGCGGCTCAGAATGAGGCTGCGCGCGCTCAGGTCGACGAAGGCGGCGGCCCACATCCCGTTGAAGCGCGCAAACGCGTCCTCCCTCCAATGCATCAAAGCATAGAGAAAAACCTCGGTATCGGTTCGGCTTCGAAACTGGTACCCCTCTTTTTTGAGTTCGGCCTGAAGTTCTCGATAGTTGTACAGCTCGCCGTTGTAGGCCAGGAGGTATCGTCCGCAAGGGGAGGAGAACGGCTGGTGGCCGGCACTGGAGAGGTCCAGGATGGAGAGGCGTCGATGTCCGAGGAAGAGGTCAAAGCGCGCCCGGTTTTCGGCGCCGCCTTCTTTAAGGTTTATCGCCAGACGCCCCGAATCGTCGGGCCCTCGGTGGCGAAGCAGATCGGTTGCTTCGCCGAAGCGATCGTAATCCTCCGCGCCAAACCAACCCCTGTCCTTTACTGCCCCGAAGAGTCCGCACATGATTTAACTCCGAGTTGCAGATGGCTGACCATAATCCCGATCAATACCCATACGTAGTCTGCGTAATAGTACGTTCTCACGATGCCGGCGAAAACCATCCCGATATAGATGGAGACGAGGTAAACCGCCAGCGGGTCCCTTCCCCCAGACCGGCCAAGGTGGCGCAAGGTCAGGCCGATCAGGCTCAGAACGGCGGCGAGCTGAAGGGAGAAGCCGATGACGCCCGTTTCGCCCAGAAACTGCAGCCAGTTTGAATGGGAACTCCATTCACTGACCTCACCGGTGTCAAATGCCCAGTCATCATAATTTTGAATTCCTCGCCCCAATCCAAGGTTTTGCAGCCCGGCCCGCCATGAAACTCTGGAGTGCGTCATCAGAAGATCGAGGTTACCCGATGGATTCTCGATTTCTGTGTTTCGAGTGAATGGGTTCGCGCTGTCGAGCAGGGGAATCCCGGTGACAGGATTAATATAGGCCAGAACTCCCAAAAGAAGTATGCCCAGGGATGTCAGGGCCGCACTTCTCAAGGGATACGGTTTGCGTTTGAAGAAAAATAGGCACAAAAAGAAAAGCAGTACAGCCAGATAGGAATTCCGTGCGAGGCTGAGGATGATCGTAAGAGCGAGGAAGAGAGCCAGGATCAAATAGAGCAGGCGGGCCCTCTTGGAAACATTGAAACGGTAGAGCGAGAAGCCAAATGGGATTAAGAGATAAGACCCGACTCGATTACTACTTGTGAAAAAACCATGCATTCTCATCAGTCCGCCCGCAAAGCCGTACCCTCCCTGCTGTTCTCGGAAGGCAAAAGGGGGATGAATTTCCTGTAGAAAGAGGATGAAGCCGAAAAATTCAACGAGACCCATCAACGCGACGATCACCCCGATCAGGATGAATGTGCTAAGCGCGCGTTCGATCTTCTCACGACTGTCGAGATAGGCCGATGTATAAAGATAGGCCAAGACGGTAAAGAAGGCCGCCCCCCATCCGACCCAGGAGGCCCGGGGATCTTCGGTCCCCGCCACGGTGGAGAGCGCGACCAAAAGATAGAAGCAGAACAGTCGGGTGACAGGGACCTTTGGAATGCGTATCCTTCCTTCAAGGAGATGCAGAAGGAAGAATGGGGACTGCAGGGCCATGAACGCGAATGCCGGGTAGAGGTGGGGGCCCGTTGACAGATCGATCGCATAAACCTCAAGAGGCAACAGGAAGATTAAGACATAGACCGGCCAACCCGGGATTGCGCGAGAAGACTGCGCCTGAGGCAACATCGGTAAGGCGCCCTCCCGCGAAATCCCCTCTCCCGTCGCGGGCGCCCCTCCCCAATTCGCCATGAGTGTCTTTGGCTCAGGAGCCAACGGCGGCCTCTTCTTTCTGGGCGCGAGAAGGCCGGCCCACTCTGTTTGTCCGGTCTTCTCTTCCGGTCATCAAGTTGACCTCTAAGATCAGGTTGACCCAGTCGCTCTGGAAGCGTTCCATCGAAAACGTTCTCGCAAAATCGTGTCCATCCTCACCCATCTTCTTTCTGCGATCCTGATTTTCAAGCAATTTTTGAACGGTTTCCCGGAGTTCGGAAATTCTGGGGCAGATGAGCTGCTTTCCTCCCCGCAAAAGTTCCTCCATCCCGCCGCGGCCCGAGCCGATCACTGGGGTGCCGCAGAGCATCGCTTCGTGGGCCGTGCGGCACCAACCCTCATCAAATTGAGACAGGGTTAGCGCCACGGCAGAAGATCGCATCAGCTTCAGGTATTCGCGCCGATCCAGGTAGAGGGTCCTGACGCCTTCAATTTCGATCGGGACCTTTCCTGTCGAGACAAAATGGGCGTTTAATCCGTTTAATGCGAGAAAGGCTTCCCGCCCTCCCTTGTGGGCCGTGGAGTTTCCCAGATAGATGATCGGTTTCCCCTGCAACCCGTATTTCTTCCTGAATTCCTCGATTTCCCTTCGCTCTATGGAGAACTCATCGGCATCGAAGGCGTTGTAGATGGTGCGTATGTTTGTAAACCCACGTTGCCGAAAATAGTCTTCCCAGTATCGGGAGACCACGACCACCCTCGCGGCCGATCGGAGCCGCGCATGTATGTACCTCTCTAATTTTTCGTAGATCTGGGTGTATTTATTCGTCGAATAGTCCATGTGGTGCACGATGACGATGTGCTTCCGAGGGACCCATCCCGGAACCAGCGCTGCATCAAAGGTGGCGATGACCACCTGGGGCGAAGCGGCGCGACTCAGTGCTCGATACATTAACGATAACCTCAGAGGCTCCATCAGGTAACCGAAACAGCCGAAGGGGGAATCGCTGCGTCGCCTGACCCGATGCTCGGTCAGCTCGAACTGGCTTTTCAGGGATGTTTGAATCATCGCTTCATAGTAATCTCCGCCGTCCCTGGGGCGGTCATAGAGTACCGTTGTGATCTTCGGTTCCATCGCCCTATCTCTCACACGAATCTTCTTTGAAGCCGTTTCCGGGAGAAAGATCGACCAGACCGGTTCGGCTGTTGAAGTCTCCAGAAGCACTTTTCTGAATAAGGTTTTTCAGCAGGTATTGAGGTCCGAGCGGCAGTAGGTTATCGATGCCGAAACCTCCAGAGCATCCAATCTGATTCTCAATGAAGTAGTTTTTATCGCCCTGGGTGATTCGTATACCGTCCCCGTTGGGGTGATGAATAATGTTCCCCATAACGACGTTCTCCAGGGCCGGCTGGGATGGGGTGACGTTTCCGTTGAGATGGATTCCGGGCTCGGGGAGGGAGTTGGAGATTAGGTTCTTGGAGATCGTTGAGCCGACTACATCTTCGAGATAGATGGCCGCGAACCCCCCCGAGATTCCTTCGATTCGGTTCTCGGTGATGCTGACCTTCCGAACCGACGGACCATTGACAAGGTGCTGATAATAAATCCCGAAGGATCCGCCGATTTTGATGTTTTTGGCAATGATCGAGCCGTTCGGAGAGTATGATCCCACGCTTTCGAGTTGGATTCCCGCCGAGTCGATCAGAACGTTCCGCTCGACAACGGAGTTGTGAGAATCCCCCTGTAGGGTAATGGAACCGGACGTCCCCGAATGGCTGATTTCGTTCTCGGTAATCCGCGTTTCAGGAGAGTCGATGGCGCGCACGCAGTATTGCGCGACCTCTTCGCAGCGGTTACGAGATACCCAGACCTTCCCGGAGGTCTTCCCGCTGCCGTTGACAATGATTGCGTTTGAGAACCAACCTTTAATTAAAACGTTTTCGACCAGTCCGCCGTTGTTCATGATTCGAATGGCGGCTTTGCCGGTGATGTTTACTGTGGAATGGGTCATCTGGAGGGCCAGATCTCGTACGCGGATCCGGTCCGTACACGGATTGCAATCGGGGTCGGTCTTACTCGAGATGAAATCCCGTGTCGCCTCGGGCTCATTTCTCTCGAATTCCCGGTAGTCCATGGTCAAGACGGTTCGGTCTGCACCCTGACCGACGAACTCCACGTTCGTTTCTTGCGGTACGGTAATGTGCCGCGAGACGGAGATGGTTCCGGGAGGGAGGTGGATGGCCACCGACCTTTGTTTGATCGCCTTCATTAGGGTTGCAAAGGCTCGATCGTTTGTATCGGCCGAGTGATTTGGAGAGATCCCGAATTCTTGCGCAAAAAGTGTTTTGCCGGGCTCGAAATGCGGAAGCTCCCCGCCTCTCGCCGGGGAGAAAGCGGTGTCCGATCGATCCGCCCCCAAAGATCGTGCCCAATTCCTCGAGGATTGCAGGGGCCGGTGTTCCGGAAGAAAAGACCATCGTCTCCCGGCGGAAACCAACAGGATCGGAAGAATCAAAAGAAGTACCACATAAAACAGCCGGTGAATCATTAGGCTCTGTTCACGCCAAAAATTGAGGCTGCTTCGCTCGTGAATGCATCCGGGCCCTACGACCAATCCGACTCGGTGTACCACCGAACAGAAACGGGGTGAACCCCTTTGTGAATCCGGTCGATCTCGGACTTCGTAAGCCGTTTTTTCCAGATATTGACCGTCTGCCGACTGTCTCGTTTGCTGTCCTCGTTTCTTTTGATCGCACGCTCCGGAGGGTTTTCGGGGCTGGAATATTCGAGAATCGTATTTCTCCGATCGTCGGTAAAGGGAAGCCCTAGCCTGTCGTACAGCCTTTTGAATCCCTCGACAGGGTCCGCGGCGATCTCTTCCTGTTTTACAAAAAGCCAGTCCGAGTGCTTCTTCTGGTAATCGGCCACCACGCTATACATCACCTTCCAGAGAAGGATTCCCTGTCCGATCAGATCGCTCTTCGCCGGGGCGGTCTTAAGATCGTCCCGGAATTCATGCAGATGGCCTCGCATCAAGAGCTCCTGGTCGAGCAAATAAGAGAAGTCAAATCCCCAGTCGTATCGTTTGAGGCTGCTGATAAAGGAAGCGGGGTGCCGGATCATCACGACAGGGAGCGCGTTAAAGGTTCGCGCGAACCATTCGGCCGAAAGGAGGCCGATCGGTTCAACAATGATCATCTGATCAAAACGAGAGAACCGCCGATAAATCGAACGTCCCTTTCTCTTAAGCACCCTCCCGATATCCCGGGCCGTTTTAAGGCGACCCAATCCGCCGATGAGGCTGTAATGATGTTCCAAGATCGCCCGGACAAAGGGTAAATAGATCTCCTCGTTTTCCTTACAGATATGAAGATACATTTGGCGAATGGGGCTTCGGGTAATGTTGTCTTCGCAATTGAAAATCTCCTCATCCTTGATGAGAGGGCGCCTGGAACAGGCGAGCATTTTTCCGATCCAGTGTGTCCCGGAGCGGTGGATGCCGGTCACGAAAATGGATCTGAGGGAGCCGTCTGCTAGCATATCGACCCGCTATCGATCAGGGTTCCTTCCAGCAGAGTTCGGCCCGGACTGATGCCCCGCGAGATGTATCCTTCTTTCTCCACATAGGCGATAATTTCTGCCGCGGCCTCCTCCGGAGTCAGCACGGTCGTGTCCAGGACGACTTGCGCATCCAGGGGGGCCTCATAGGGATCCGAGATACCCGTGAAATGTTCGATCTGGCCGGAGCGGGCTTTTGCATAGAGGCCCTTGCGATCCCTCCCTTCGCACACGTGCAGAGGCGTTGCGATATAGACGAGGATAAAGCTTCCGACCGCTTCCACCATACTCCGCACCTCTCTGCGGACCGAATCGTAAGGGGCGATTGGAGCACAGATGGTGATCCCGCCGTTTTTGGTGATTTCCGAGGCGACAAAGCCGATTCGTCGGATGTTGAGATCCCGGTGCTCTCTGGAAAAACCGAGTTCCGAGGAGAGATGCTTGCGGACGATGTCCCCATCCAGTACGGTTACGGGCCTCCCGCCCCTTTCCCGAAATGCCGCGTCTAAAATATTAGCGATCGTTGACTTCCCCGCCCCCGAGAGGCCGGTCAGAAATAAAGTGAATCCACGGCGAAGTCGCGGCGGGAACGTACGGCTTAGCTCCTGAATGACCCCGGGCGGGGTGAACCAGTTCGGGATCTTCTTCCCCTGCTCCAGGCGATGATGCAGGTCGGTCTGGGTGAAGCGAAGGACGGTGTTTCCCGGTGGATTCTCGTCCTCAAAGAGGTAGTGCTTCTGCTCGTGAGCGTAGACCGTCCTGCGAAAGGGAAGGACTTCGATCCCCGTTTCCGCCTGAAACTCGCCGAGGAGGTGCTGTGGTTCCGGTGCTCCTCGTTCCCCGGTGTCCTCCGAATCGGGCTGAACGACCACGTACCTGCAGCCGAAGTTCTTTCGGACAATCGCATGCCACAAGATCTCCCGCAGTCCCGACGTCCGGCGACACAGAGGTGCCAGTGCAAGTTGGATCGGTTCACCGGGATAGTCCTGGAGAAGAGCCTGGTAGCATCGAATCCGGGTGTAGTGATTGTCCGCCCCTGGATACGAGAAGCCCACGGAGGGATGAACCAAAAGAGGGGCGTTTCTCTCTCTCGCCGTTCGAAGCACGCCCTCCAGGTCGGTCTTATGCAGCACGTGATGCGTCTGCAGGGCCAGAATGTTTCTCCAACCCTGTCGGGAGAAAAACTCCCGGAGTTCGGCCGGTGTGAATCGAAGCGTCCTAAAATCATGCCGGATTGGAAGCCGTAATCCCTCGACCCGTCCGCCGACGTAATACGGATAATGATCTCCTGGGAACCGCGATACCCCGATGCGATCCCCTTGTTGGCCCGCTCCGTAGAACAGCTTGAGCTCCGCATCGGAATCCGGCCGCCATACCTCCGATACGTGCAGCGCCGCGATCAGAACCCCTTCAGGATCACGTAGCGCAAGATCCATACCGGCCGAGAGTTTACGGGCGAGTTGTTCGGGTATGTCGAGCGTGATGGGGACCGGCCAGAGAAGTCCGTTTGCTAGACGCATGGAATGGCAGACTGACTCGTGGTCCCGACGCTCCATGAAGCCGTTGAGAGGGGAAAGCGCGCCGTTAAGAAGCAATTCCAGATCAGAGATCTGGCGGGAGGTCAAACTCCAGGACGGCCAATCTCGAGAGGCGGATGTCAGCTCGCGGATGCGCTCCTCCCCGGCCAAAAGCTTAACAAGGCTTCCTCCATGAAAAGGAATAAGTCCGTCGCTCATCGGTTCTCTCCTTTCAAAGAATCTCTAAATCGTAAAATTTCTGCTCTTTCCCATATGTCCCTTGAGACCGTCTCTATATCCCACGATGCAAGCCCATGCAAAATCGCGATGCCCTTGGAGGCATCGGAGGATCGATTTGAAGGGGAGCTCGATCAGGCTGGTGTAGAGCACATTGAAGACAAAGATGTAGCGAGGTGCGTACTTCCGGGTCACGTAAAGACGGTTGCGTTGGATAAGGTATCCGCCCAGGGTATTGTAGGGTTTTGGCCGAGCCTTATGGCGGATACGGCAGCGAAGGTCGACATAGGCCTTGAGGTTTCGTCTCTTGAGTTGGAGGCCCAGATCGATTTCGTCAACATACATGAAGAGGTTGTCGTCGAAACGAAGGCCGGCCTCGAGCGCCCGGCGGGAAAAGAGAACACACGCACCCTGGACATAATCCACCTCCAGCGCTGGATTCAAGGCGCGGGGAACTGAGGTGCTCCAGTGCGCCCGTGAAAGCCAGAAGTTGAAACCCGACCCTCCCACCGCTTTGACCTCGCCCGTGTAGTAATTTTCCTCGATCCCCCCTACGACTCCGACTGCCGGGAAGCCACCTGCGGTTTTCACCAAATTTGAAATCAGGTCTTTTCCGATTGCGACGTCCTCGTTACTGACGATCACGTAGTCGAAGCCGGAGCGAAGAGCGATCTCCAGAGCGAGGTTGTTTCCGCCAACATATCCCAGATTGGTGGGCGAGACAATGAAGTCCAGATCGGGGAAGCGTCTCTGTAGCCGGGACAGACAATCGTTTGTTGAGGCGTTGTCGATTAATTGCAGGTGAAACGGACTGTAATCTTGCCGTAGGTAACACTCGACGGTCTCGACCGCATTCTCATAGCTGTTGTAGTTGAGGATCGAAACCAGTACTCGAGGTAGATCCGACATTTTAAATCGCCCTTCGAGATTGGGACTCGAGCAGGATTCGCATATAATCGACCAGCTGGGCGCAGGAGCGCTCCCAGGTCCAGTGCTTCTGGATGTGCTCGGGGCCGCGCTCCCCCAGGGTTCGGAGGAGTGCTCCGTCTGTGAGAAGTAGCTGTACCGAACGGGCAAACTCCTCCGGATCTCGCTCCGTGAGCAAGCCGGTTACCCCGTGAAGAACCGTCTCCCGAATCCCGGCCTCACGGACGCCGACGACCGGTGTTCCACAGGCCATTGACTCCAGCGGTCCCAGGCCCAGCGGCTCGAATATGTTTGCAAACAGGGTCAGCTTAGCCTCGTTGTAAAGGCGCGGCATTTCGCTTGGGGAAACGCTGCAGCAGGTGACCCTCACGCCGTTTCGTTTGCCCAACTCGATGAGGGCTTGCTGTTGGGCCGGCTCACCCTGATCGAACGCGATCACCAGTTCCGGTCGAATCTTTTCGGAAACGTGGCCTAGGGCGACGACCACAAACTCGTGTCCCTTATAGGGATGAATTCGACCGACCGACAGGACCTTATTGTGCTTCGGCATGCCTAATGGTCGGAAGCGCTCTACATCGATGCCCGGAGAGTTAACAGTAGCCCAAACGCCATAGGCGCGATAGATCGACTCGCGGGTGTATCGAGAGTTCGTGAGGATCGTGGTCGCGGAACGGGCATTGGTCGCGTCGACTTTTTTTAGGAGAAGATTCGCGGCGGTGATCGATCGATCCAACTTTTCCCTGAAGCTCGCTGAAGCGAGAGGAATCGGTTCATAGAACCGGCGCAGCGGTTCCTCGCAATACAAAACCGAAGGAATTTTAAGATAGCGCAGGAGCATCGGGCACTTGATATGCCGGCAGTTGTTGACGAAGGCGAGGTCGTATCTCCCTTTGTTGATCGCCTCGGCCATTTTCTGGGACGCGTTTCTGATACGCTGGAGAACGATCAGCTTTGCCGGGAAGTTATAGCCAGTTGATCCCGGGAGATTCGCCCGAAAGGTGTAAACGCCATGGACCAATTGGGTCAGGTCCATAAACTCCTCCGCTGTGGAATCGAAGCGAAAAAGATCGACCGTATGGTCCTTCACCAGTCGAGCCACTCTCTCGTAGAGGGCCCGTTTCCCTCCTCCGGTGGGGAGGTTGTGATGTAAGGCGATCCGCATTTTCAGTTGTCCTCAGATCTGATGATTTGATCGGTCTGTTTCCCGGTTCCGAGGGACGCTTCCTGAATGATATTTGCGATCCTCTGGGCGCTGCGGCTTTTTCCAAAGGCGACCAGGGATTCCCGATGCTCTCGCTGCATGGCGGTGATCTTCCGGACGGCCTCGGGATCGTTAAAAACCTTTTCCAGAGACCGTGCCAAATCCTTCTCGGAGAGGGCTTCGAGTGCCATGCCCCTCTCTGCATAAGGATGAGGTCGGTCAATGACCCGTTGATTTAGGCGAATCAGAATCAATGGGATACCCGACACGATCGCGTCGATTGCGACCGTCGAGTGCGTGGTGACCACCACCCCGGTCTTCCGAAGCGCGGCGGAAATTGGCATCTGTGCCGGCAGGACCTCTACCCCGTCGGGGGCCTCCGCAAGGAGCGGTACGACCCATCCATCATCGCCCAGCGGCCGCCGTTTGACCAGGAGCCGTACGGGGGGGGATGAGGCCGCGATCCATCGGAAAAGAGCTCGAAGAACTTCAATATTTTCGGAAAGCGTTGTTGCCCCGCCATTTCCGAACTGAAGCGAACTTGAAGGACAGAGCGGAAATAATACTGTTCTGATCCCCGAACCGGTTACTGTTCGTTCCTGCCACTGGTCCGGGTCTGGCATACGGGGTGTACCCGCGATTCGAACTTTGGCCGGCGGGACTCCAAGCCGTTGAATGATTGAGGCGCTGAGCTCCCCCCAGACGCAATGCCGATCGGCGCAGTCCCAACCGAACTCGATGTCGGTGCACTCGTGAGATAGACTGCCGAATTGGTGGTGAATCACCGGAATTCCCCTCTGCTGTGCGTGCAACGCCAGGGCTCGAGTCCGGTAATCCGTGGTGTCCTGGATGAGGATGACCGAGGGGTTGAAGCGCTCAAAAGCGTTGCCCGCCAGGGCCCAGGCGTCCGCCGCCCTCGGGATAAAACGACGCTTTATTTCGGCCTCCAAAACCCGATGTATTTGGGAGGTCCGTGGCAGGGCGCTGGTGGAAAGAGACTGTTCGAGAAGCGCCTGGGACATCTTGGATAAGGTCTTGTGCAGATCGGGGAGGAGGTGAGCGACCCGCGACGCCCATGAACCATTACGAAGTTGCTTGACGTGAAAGGTGTCCCGACGGTCCATCTTCCTGGAAACCACGCAGATCGCCTCGTTTCCGCCTCCCCTGAGGGCGTCTGATACGGCGAACCCCGTTGCCTCGTGTACGACATTCTGGCACCAGATCAAGGGGCGCCCCTTCCCGAGAAGAGGGGCGCCTCGGTTCGCCCACGACTTTGCCCAGAGACCGCCGAACTCATAGAAAGGAAGCACTCCGGAGAAAGTCCTCCTACAATACCTCCGACATCTTTCGCGGAAGCGGATTCCCATCTCCACGGACTTTTTACCCGAGTCATGGTCCCTGAAAAGGGCTTCCAGGATCGGATTGGCTGTACAAAGTACGATTCCATTCTGAGTTGTACTGATGAGGCGATCGAACGCATTATGCGTGCGCAGAACCTTGCTCAGGCAATAGACGATGACCTGAGGACCCAAGATCTCCCACCAGGGGATCTGTTTGTTTTCATCCGGTATCATCTGGAATGCAGATCGATAGAACTTCTCTGCCGCCAGGATCGCCCCGGCGGGAGACATTCCACGTCCCTCGAGAGGAACCTCTTCCCCTGTTTCGGTCCGAACGACCTCTTCCTCGATGGATACCCACTTCCCTCCCTGTTCTGGGTGATTTTGATTTCGTTCCTTCCGCTCGAGGATGTATGTCCTTGTGCCTTGAGAGCTCATGGGTTCAATTCTTCCGGCTGAACGATGACTTTTTTCGGTCGGTTCTGGAAAACGGCGGAGCAGGCGCGTCGAGCCTCGAAAAGTTTTTCCAAAATCATGTGGAGATCCCTTCGGGTGGGACAAGCGATTTCCCGATAGCTGACCCCGCTCACCTTCTTGAAGACAACGAGGGTGATCATTCCGGTCAAAAACAGGGTGGAAGAGACCGAGATTGCGGCGCCAACGTATCCCAGCTTGGGGATCAGGACATAACAGAGTAGTCCCTGAAGAAGAAGGGGAAGTGTTGCGATCTTCAGCGGTACGTCGGGCTTTCCTATTCCTAGAAAGTATTGTCTCTGTATGTTTGCGGCGCTGTGAATCACGACCCCCGGGATAACGATCCAGAACGACACCGCCAGCGGGGCGAAACGCCTTCCATACAAAACAATGGTGGTTGGATAAATCAGGGCGACACCGACCGCCCCAACCAGGGCCAAGAGAAACAGACTGATCCGAAATACGGTTGTGGTGATCTCGATGGAATCGAGCGAATCCCGATTTCGGTTGGCGATGGTGGGATAAAGGACGGAACAGATCGCGGTCGTCGCCTGATTTAGATATTCTGCTTTTCCCTTACCCATTGAAAAAAAAGCCACCGCGCTCGGCGGAAGATAGACCGCGGTAATGAGATTGGAAAGATAGGTGGACAAAAAGCCGATTCCTTCCGCGAGGTAGACCTTGTAGCTAAATCCAAGCATGGCGGACCACAGGCGCCAATTGAAGGACCACCGTACCCTCTCTCTAGAGTGGACTCGGATGACTCCATAAAGCACTCCGACCACCCCAGAGACGAGGAGGGACACTGGCAGCGCCCATAGTCCAAAATGGAACACGACCAGGAGCAGAATCGTCATGAGATTCCGGCCAATCTCCTGGATCACCCGCAGGATATTAAAGGATCGAACGTCGCCCTGGGAGAGGAGGTAAAAGGTGTAGTTTCGGGTGAAAAACATAATGGGGACATAGCACAGGGCAACCACAATGATCGAACCGCCGATCTGGGTGTTTCGAAAAAGGGTTGCCTCCAAGCGCCCGATGCTGGCCAAGCCCAGCAGGACGATCCCGACGCTCGTCACGAAAGCCGTCAGATTGGCGATGAAGAGGACATCGCCTCTCTCATGTTCCTGTTTTCCAAGGAAGTAAACCGAGGCGATCTCGAAACGAGGGGAACCGAAAACCCGAGTGTAATTGATTAGTAACTCGATGACGGCCCAGCTTCCGATCCCCACGGGCCCCAACGTTCGGGCGACCACGGCGCTCGTTCCGAAACCGGCGACGGCCAGCAGGATGTCGCGGGAGATGATACTGAGCGATTTGCCCGCGATGGACATGGTCTCTCCAAAAAAGTGGTTCGGCTCGGAGCCCGGTTCCCCGAGGGCGGGCGCGGCCCTGGGGGTTACCCGATGAAATACCCGTAGCGTCTAAGATCTTTTCCGGTTAACTCGCAAAGTTCTTTGTTGGGGGCTCGGTAGAACTCCAGAAGCGCGCCCTGTTCCGGAATGGCTATCGCCCGGGGGGAAAAAAGCTTGTAGTAGATGAGCTTGTCAAAAACCTCTTGGAGCCAGTATCTCTTATTTAAAAGCTTGTATCTGGGATCGGGTAGACCTCGGAGATTAAACCTGCTTTTCTGGAAGCGGTTCAGGAATCGAGCAATCGACATGGAAACGGGCGAGTAGGCTCGATTGGCCCTCTTTGCATAATAACGCTCGCTGATTTGAATCGTGTTGATGGCGAGAAACAGGTTCAACTCTTCGAGGAAACCTTGGGGATCTGCGGCAAATTCCTCATAAATCCCGACGTGCACATTGTTCTTTCCAAACAACTGGATATAGGTGTTGATCAAGGGGGCATATTTTAGATGCTCCATCAAGGTTTTGCCCGCGAGGGTCTGGTCTCCGAGAAACGATTTGATATTGCGCCAGCCTCCCTCGTGAACGTATTGAACGAAAATCGATCTGAGCATCTCGATCTGGCTGCGGATGACGATAATAATTTTTGCCGACTCGCAGGTTTGCCGGAGTCGATGTGCGATCTGCATCGAATCCCGGCACGCGCTCCATAGGTTCCCACTGAGGTTTTCCTCCGAATAGAGATTCGCTTTGCCGCCGTTATCATGGTTCATCTGCTTCAGAAGGTCCTTCGCCGTTCCGGTATTCCACTGGTCCTCGTCCGCCCGAAGGAGGAAACGAAACGCGTCCGGATTCGGCCCGTGATTCAAATATCGAATCGCGGGATGATTGGGGAAGTAATATCTCTGTAGCCAGGTGGTGCCCGTCTTGTGGCAGCCGATGTGGACAAAGAGGTTTCTCATGTTCCAACCCAAAAATTCTATTGAGGGACGTCATCGCTTAATTCGAAACCCAGCCGTTCCAGATAGGGCGAACGATCGGATTCGGTGGGGAAGCAGGGCCAGAATGTACGTCAAAATTTCCATATACTTGGGAAAAACGATGCGGGTTCTGTGCCGCCGGATCCCCCTCACAATTTTGCGTGCCGCCGTTTCACAGTCGACGGACAGCCACTTCGAGAGCCCGCATGAACCGTTCATAGCGGTGCGAAGCAGACCAGGCTCGATTGTGGTAACGATAATCCCCCGTACGTCCCTTGAGCGTAAGTCGATACGCAGGGAATCGGCGAGATTGCTCAGCGCGGCTTTCGAGGCGTTGTACCCTTGAGCCGAAACCATTCCATGCCACCTTCCCAGACTCGAAACAAAGACGATGTGGCCGCATTGCCGTTGAACCATTCCGGGCAGGACGGCGCTGACTGTTTCCAGCGCGCCAAAAACGTTTGTCTCGAAGGTGCGCCGCACGGCCTCCGAATCAATCAGGGAATCGGCGCGAATCTTGACCCCAGCATTGATGATCGCCACGTCGATTCCTTCTGCGATCCCGGGGCAGGCGATTGCGGATGAGACCGCTCCAGCCCGGCTGACATCGACCTCAAGCAGGGTCAAATGTGCGGTCCACCCCTTTTGCAGAGCCTCTTCCTTGAGGGCCTGTAAACTGGTCTGACTCCGGCCCAGGCCGACCACGTCCGCCCCCTCCTGGAGAAAGCGTCGGGTGAGATCTGCTCCCAGCCCCCGTGTTGCCCCGGTAATCAGGATTCGCCGGCCCCTGAAGTGTCCTCCGGCGTTCAGTCCCCGAACGCGCTTTCGGCGAGCGAGGTAATTCAAGTAAAG